>Ga0209458_1000198_pt1 | contig 28462 bp, 33 predicted proteins | sample WorMetLIZAISLAND_FD_187411 | JGI IMG/M metagenome (GOLD analysis project Ga0209458, IMG submission 187411) | Marine gutless worms symbiont microbial communities from Max Planck institute for Marine Microbiology, Germany - Inanidrilus manae... ...
TTCATCCAAACCGCGAAGGAAAACACTGCTCACCGGGGTTAGCAAGGAGACACAGCTAGCCGTGGCTAGTCAGGTATATAGGTCCCCAAATTTGTGGCTCGCCATGGAGGGCGACCAACGGAGAAACTGCCAGAGTTATGCCTCAAGTTAAGCCTATAACTTATCATTCCGAACTTTTTTAACACCCAAATTGTGTTTCCTCCGATGCAAACTACTAAGCATATCTTAAAGCATGCCGCCCATCCAATTTTGCAGAGAAGAGATCCCGCAGCACAGGCTGCGACACACGCAAGCTCACCTGCTAAAGGGGGGCCAACAGCATTTGCCCCGCACTGTACTAGCCCTTTATTCAGTTTCCACTGGCAATCTCTCAACTCTTTGAAACACTCCGGAAGTGATTTGAGGCCAAACGGATCTATCAGAGTAGTCGGGTTATTTTTTGCATAGACGTAGGTATTAATTCCCCCAATTAATTTAATCGGATCACTTTCGATATATCTACCAATATTGGGGACATAGTCTCGGAAATAGTTGTAATGCGTCCCCGTTTCCGTGTCAAAGTACTGACCAGGAAATCGCACGTTGTTTCCCACTATCTCTGTTAGGATATCGGCTTCACCAAAGGCATCGTAAGTTGCCTCCCAAATTACCGATGCGCCATCGTTCGTGATCGCGCTTGGCGTGCCTAGCTGATCATGATGGAAGAAGAAAATCTCATTGTCCTTCGTCCAAAAAGAGGGATTTATATCGCCAGAACCACGTATATAAGCTCTTTCGGGTGGTCCGGGATCGTTGTACTCTGCCAACAATGCGCCTTTATCATAAATGTAAGATATTGCCGATCCATTGACATTCTTCTCTATCCGCCTGCCAAGCACATCATACTTAATATTCTGCAAAACTCCCGTCCGGCAACTCAACCCTTCGCAGCCTGTTCTCATAGTCGTAGCTGTACTGCGTCGTACCGGCCGCATCAGTCTTGGTGAGGGTGTTGCTGTTGGCATCATAGGTGTAGCTAACGGCGTCATAGCCCAAAAGCTGATTGCGATTGTTGTAGGTCCAATCATTGTGGTCCGCCGAGGTCAGGCGATTGCCCGCAGCATCGTAGGTAAAGGTCTCATCCGGCTGGGTCGGATGATCCGCATCGGTCAGACGATAAGCATTGTCATAGTTATAAGCAGTCGGACCGAGCCCAGTGGTCTTGGTCAGGATGTTTCCCACACCGTCATAAACGTTGCCTTGGGAATAGATAGAGCTACCATCTGGCTTGAGGTGGTCGATCTGTATGGACCGTCCCACCGCATCATAGGCGTAAGTGGAGTAGCTGCCACCGCTGTAGTCCTTTCTCGTGATCCGATGGAGTGAATCGTAACTGTAGGTTATCCCCTTAGCGTTCGACAGATGGACGCCGGTCATGAGAGCGGCTTCGTCGTAGCTATACTGGACGACCTCCCCTTCGAGAGTGGTCATGCTGGTACGGTTGCCGACGCCATCGTAGCTGTAGTCGATAGTCTTGCCATTCTGGGTGGCCTGAGTGACGCGCCCGTTGGCATCGTAGGTATAGGCGAGGCTGCTATCGGAGTCGCTTCCCGTAAGCATGCGGCCCAGCGTATCGTAAGTGAAATTAGCGGTGGAGCCGTCGGTGTAGGTCTTGGTCAAGAGGCGATTCAGTCTGTCATAGGCGAAGCGCGTCGTATTGCCATTGGGGTCGGTCTTGGTTGCTTGATTACCAACTGCATCAAATGTGTACGTCGTTTGAGCACCATCAGGCAGGGTCTCCGATACGACCCTGTCCAACGCATCGTAGGCAAACGTGGTGGTATTGCCATTGCCATCTAAAACTGTCAGCAAGTTATTCGCCACATCATAGGTGAAGTTGGTCTACTCACCAACGGCGCTGGTCTTGCTCAATAAGCGGTCCAGGATGTCGTAGGTGTAGCTGGTGGTGTTACCGTTGGCGTCCGTCGTGGCAATGAGGTTATCACGCCAATCATAGGTATAATTGGTCGTGTTGCTGAGAGGGTCTGTAACCTGCGTCAATCGGTTATAGGCATCGTAGCTTTGCGTGCGGTTATTACCCTGCGCGTCAGCTTCGGCAATCAGATTGCCGTTGGCGTCGTATTGAAAGCTTATGGTATTGCCCTTTGCATCCGTTATCGAGACGAGCCTGTCCAGCAAGTCATAGGCGAAGGTGGTTGCATTGCCGTTCGCATCCGTCTCGGTCAGCTGGTTGCCCCTCGCGTCATAGGTGTAGGTTGTGACATTACCCGAAGGGTCAGTTATTTTGGTGATGTTGACCTGGGCGTCATACTCATAGCCTGTGGTATTCCCCAAGGTGTCGGTAACACTGGTTTGATTCCCCTGCGCATCGTAGGTATAGGAGGTCGTATTCGCCAACGCCCCCCATAGTCCCGAATCATCTTGGTCTGGTTACCCTTGGCATCGTATTCGTATTTGGTTACAACACCTGGCGGATTCGTCTCCGTCTCGATCCGGTCTGTCCCGGTGATGTAGTTATAAGTCCAAGTATTACCGAGAGTATCGGTCCGACTGGCCACATTGCCCAAGGCGTCATAGGTATAGCTGGTGCGGTTTCCATTGGCGTCCTCTTCCCAATCGACACTGGTAGCCGTGATCTTGTTCAGATTCTGCTTGGTCTCGTTGCCAAGGGGATCGACTGTGCGCTCGATGATGCCCATATCATTGTAGTAATAGGTCCACTTATTGCCCTGGGAGTCGGTCTTCTCGGTGCGGTCCGTGAAGTAGCTGACCGTGAAGGTCTCCCCTTTCTCCACGAAGGAGGCGACGCGCGGGGGTTGGAAGCTATCGTAGGTGATGGTCTCGACGACGTTGCCGCGGGCATCGGTGCGTTGTGTCAGCAACCCATCGGCGTTGTAGCCGTACCGGGCGGTGTTACCCAAGGGATCGGTGACGGAGATGAGGTTACCGTCCGCGTCGTATTCGTAAGCGATGTCGCGGCCGGCACTGGCGTTCGGCGGCGCATCGATGTGAGCAGCGGAGACGGTAACCTGATCCGGTACGCTGGCCGCCTCTCCGTTATCGAGGGTGAGTGCAAAGACATAATCCCCCTCCACATCGGGTACGAAGGTAGGATCAGGCCGTCCCGGATCGCTCAAGGCGGCGGCACTCCCTGCCGGGACACCGGTAGTTGTCCAGTCGAACCTGAGCATACCCCCGCCGGGATCGTAGCTGGCGCTGCCATCGAGCCTGACTTCGGTGCCGGTCAAGACGTTGCTGTTGGCCCCGGCATCGGCTATGGGAGCGGAACTCGGATAATAGGCCGTCACCTCATACACCAAGCTGCGCCAGCGGGTGACAGCGTCGCGGTACGCTTGCTGCCATTCAGGCGACCGTTGCCGCTCCTCGAGCAGCTGGCGCTGGATCTCGTTGATGAGTTGGACCCTGATCCTGATCGGAGGCCCGGGTCTGAAATCGGACGTATCCAGCTCGAAATAGGGGATGCCCTCTGCGCTCACGGCCTGGGCATTGTGGACCCGGATACCTTCCGGCGCTTTAACAGCAAAGGCGAGGAGAATGCTGTCTGCCGGGAAAGGGGCACCGGAGACGTTGGTCAGGTGGATGTGGAGCCGCCGTATGTCAGGCTGGGAGGTCCGTTTGATCTCCTGGGGTTTAACCCGAACTACCGCAGGATCGATGGCCTCGAGGCCGTGGATTCAGAGCGCGGCCTGTACCGGAAAAGCGGACAGTGCCCAGCAAATGACCAACGCCCGGTAGCCAAACAGAAGAATCGGCTTTTTCATCCTGAATCAATGGGGTCAGACTCGATTGATTTACATTGGGTCGTGTTGACATTTAGACCGAAAACGCTTCTGAATCATCAAGTTAGCCTTTCCAATCAGGCGTCGAATTGTCTGTAAAATCAACCCAGTAGTCGTAAATGTCAACAGGACCTAGATCAGGTACTGTGGATGCCCTGGAATGACGAAGCGTGGGAAATTTAGCACAAAATCAGCAATCAATCGCGTCTGACCCCATTGATTGATTTGATACGCACCAGCACCAGCACCAGCAGGATGGCCGGCAGGCCGAGCAGGGCCGCGTAGGTGAAGAAGAAGACATAGTCGGTCGCGTCCACGATATCGCCGGAAAAGCCGCCGAGGAACTTCGCCGGGAGCAGCATCAGGGAGCTGAACAGGGCGTACTGGGTGGCGGTGTAGGCCCGGTTGGCGAGGCTGGACAGGTAGGCGATGAACACCGACCCGGCGAGTCCGGCACTCAGGTTGTCCGCGGAGATGACCAGCGCCAGGAGGGTGATATCCGCCGCCTGGGTTGCCAACCAGGCGAAGATCAGATTGGTCCCGGCTACCATGGCGGCGGCCACCAGCAGGATGCGCATGATGCCGAAACGGGCCACTACGACGCCTCCCAGCGCCGCTCCCACCATGGTCATAATAAGGCCGAAGACCTTGGTGACACTGGCGATCTCCTCCTTGCTGTAGCCCATGTCGATATAGAAGGGATTGGCCATGACCCCCATGGTGATGTCGGACAGGCGAAAGACCCCGATAAAGGCCAGGATGAGCAGTGCCAACCGCCAACCGTTGCGGGCGATGAATTCGGTGAAGGGACAGACGATGGCACCGATGAACCAGGCGCTGAGCTCGCGCCTCCGCTCTGACATATGGACCGCGCCTTCGATGAAGCGCACCACCCGCTCTTCCTGGCGCCAGGTCTCGCGGTCGATCTTGCGGGTCGGCTCGGGGATCAGCAAGACGGTCAGCACGCCGACGCCCATACACAGGGCCATGATGGTGTAGGACTGGGACCAGGATAGGTACTCTGCGAAATAGAGGGCCCCCGCCCCGGCCATGATCATGCCGATCCGGTACCCCATCTGGTAGGTCGCGGCCATCGCGCCCTGGAGGTCCGCCGCTACCGACTCGATACGCCAGGCGTCGATGGCGATATCCTGGGTGGCCGACGCGAAGGCTACCAGCAGCGCCGCCGCCACCAGCATGCCCAATGCCTGATTGGGGTCGTTGGTCGCCATCATCATCAGCCCGGCGATCACCCCGATCTGGGCCAGTAGCATCCAGCCCCGGCGCTGCCCCAGGATACGGTTGAGCAGGGGCACCGGGACCCGGTCCACGAGTGGTGCCCAGACGAACTTGAGGGCATACAGGGTCGCGACCCAGGAGATGTGGCCGATGGTGCTGCGGTCGACACCCGCCTCACGCAGCCAGGCGGAGAGGGTCCCGAACACTAGCAGCAACGGCAGACCAGCCGCAAAGCCCAGCATCAACATCGCGATCACGCGGGGATTGCGGTATACCGCCAGTGCGTCCAGCCATGAGCGGCCGGTAGCCTTGCTCTTCTCCATCACTTTCTCGGCTGGTTGCGTGGGGTTGGACATGTCGGGCTCCTAGGAACTGCTGACATAATCGTCGTGCCAATCGCTAATGGGACAAGATTAACAAGATGATCAGGATTAACAGGTAAATAATTAGGTCGCACAACCATGCCACTTGAAACTTAACCACTACCCACTCGCCAAGTCACTCCGGCCAGAAATCGCTATCTAGGATCGTTTCAAAGCTGAATGGACATACCTCAGGGAAAGTCGATTCATCCAGATTGGTTTCCCTGGTAGCGACGAGTACCGCCGTCGTAAAGGCATCCCAGAGGATCGTATCGAGATGCGACTGCAAGCCCGGATTGGACTCCAGCACCCGACAGACGCGGTAACGCTGCTCCTTGATGGTCGCTTGCCAACTCCTGCCGCGCCCCTCGGCCTGGTATTGCCACTTCAGCAGATGGGCCAAGATGATATTCGCGGTGAGCACGTGTTCACCCTCCGGCACCCTGCTCACGTCCAGCGGATAATTGAAGGGAATGTAACCGCGCTCCTCCTCCGCGTAATAGACCGTATCGACACGGTGACATAGAGTACCTTTTTTCCATCCGGTGACTAGGCTGGATACATCTCCGCCCCAGGCGAATTTGTAAGTCGGCGCAAGGAGCTACCGTCGGCACGGATCAACCAAAGATCCGGCTGACCGGCACGGTTTAGATGAGAAAAAAATGTGCTCTCCGTCCAGAGACCAAGCCGGCTCCCCATCTTCGCCGTTGGCGGGCAACAGGGTTCTCGCGGTACCGTCCACCAAGGTGATTCTTCCCTGTTCCACCCGATCCTCGGCGCGGCCGAAATCCGCGCAGGCGCATAAAGCAAGTCCGCAAACCAGGAGGCTCCAAGACCAGAGCGTATAATGTATCATGACCGACTGGTTGGGTGCCTGAATGTACTGGCGGGCCTTCGGGGTCGTGGTCGCATTCGCGTGCAGATGGATCTCCATTGCGCTTTCTTCGGTGCCGACATAGCCACAAGCGACTCCATGACCTCTCCGGCACGCAACAATGCCCCAATTTTAGATCCCATGCAATCGTCTTTAGATCCCATGCAATCGTCTTTAGATCCCATGCAATCGTCTTTAGATCCCATGCAATCGTCCAGGACCTGACATGGTGGCAATCCGAGCAGCTAAAGAGGCAAAGATAATGACCCAAGTGAGTGTAGAACTACCGGAAGCAGTGTATTCCGTGCTGCATTGCAGTCCCGGTGAGCTAGCTAAGGAACTGCGTTTAGCCGCTTCTGCCCACTGGTATCAGCAGGGGCGCATCTCTCAGGAGTGGGCGGCTCGGATCGCGGGAATGGATCGGACGGATTTTCTGCTGGCGCTGGCCCGCATGGGCAAGGATTCGTTCGTGGTGGATTTCAACGATCTGGATGATGAGCTTGCCCGTGGTTGACAAGGCAATCATCAATGCTTCTCCACTGATCTTTCTTTCACGTAGCCATCATCTGGATTTGCTGCAAGCCTTCGCCGATGAGATTTGGGTTCCAGAGCCGGTGGCAACAGAGATTTTGCACCGAGGACAACAAGACATCACGGCCAGGGCCATCGAGCAAACGGAATGGCTGATCACCAAGCCGGTCGCCAATATTCCAACCGTCATCATCGAATGGCGCCTTGGTGCCGGGGAATCAAGTGTGCTGGCATTGGCTTCTGAGCATCCAGGAACCGCGACCATCATTGATGACCTTGCCGGCAGGAGGTGTGCCGCCAGCCTGAGTATTCCCGTTCGGGGAACCCTGGGAATTGTGTTGCTAGCGAGGAAACGCGGTTTGATACCGAAAGCTCGGCTTGTTATTGAGGATATGATGGCCGCCGGACTTTATCTTTCAAGGGAGGTGGTAGACGAGGCATTACGGAGGGTTGAGGAGTAATTATACTTACTCTATGCATCTGAATCTCATCGGCGATTGTGGAAATTTCTTAAGGAGAGAGTCCTGTACAATCGGCATTGAAATTGACTCGTGGCTATTCACGCACAACGCGAATCTTGCGGCTGAGGATACCGATCTGGTCTTGAAAGCCGGACAGGTTTACCGTGAGCACGTATTCCCCCTCCTTGGCCTGAGTGGTATCCCACACCCAGTTGTAGGGTGAGTAGCCGACCTCTTCCTCCGCGTAGAACTCGCCATCGAGGAAAAATACGATCTCGAACTTCGAATCCTGGAAATGGCGCTTGCCGGCATCGTCGATCTCCACATGCACGACCATCTTACCCTGCAATTCGGGTATCCCTGACTCGCCGGGATTGGTCCGCTGGGGAAAGGTCATCACCAATCCGGGGGACCGGGCTTGCGCACGCGCGAGCTTGAAATGCCGCGAGCGCCTTTTCTCATCATCGCCGCGCCAGGGCCGAGTCTCCTTCTCGGCGCGCCGCACGCCCTGCTTGTACGCTAGATAGGTCACACCCTGGTTGCCATAGGCAATGACGCTGTTCTCCGGGAGGTCGAAGTAACTGATGATCATCTTGAATACGGGATGACCGCCAAGATCGATCAGGCCATCCCGGTCCTTTCCATCCCAGTATTCTGTCACCTGACCCGCGGGACTCGGCTCCTAGTCGACCAAGGTACTCAGGAGCGGACCACCGCCGATCCCCAAGCGGATTCTCACCCGGCTCATTGTTGGGAGACGATATAGAATGGTTCCGGCGTCGTGATCGATGCTCACTGCCGTGAGATCCTGTTCCACGCCGCCCGAGAACACCGTGGGATCATAGACCTCCCATAGACCGTCCTCCGTTGCGGCCATGATAGTGAAGAAATAGGCCTCGTTCGGGACCACCTTGCCCGTCTCGTCCCTGCCGTCCCAGGCAAGTTCGACCTGACCGCTTTGTTGGGGCTGCTTCTCGGCCAGCACCGCTACCAGGTCCTGATCCGGGTCGTAGACCCGCACGGTGACGGCCGCGTCCTGCTTCAGTTCATAGCTCAGAGTGGTCGACTGACCCAGCGACGGGTTGAAGGTAGGCTTCGAGACCGCCACGGCGGCGGTAACCGTTCCCTGGTGGCTCGGGGTCACTAGGATTTCGTTCGACTCGGCCGTCCAGCCGCTCAAGGGCGCCAGCAGGGCAATCGCCAGGAACGCCAAACAATACTTTCTCTCTGCCATTTTTCTCGTCGCTGATCTCAGCGTGCAACGGTCGCCGCTTGTTTATCGCCAAACGAGATCCTTGACCTCGATGGCTTGTTTCCCGAAGGGCCTCAGCTCCGTCAACTGCCCGGATTCTAACGCCTTCACCCAGATGGCCCTGCGTCCCGAGCGGTTCGAGACGAAGGCGACATGCTTCCCGTCCGGCCCCCAGGCCGGCGACTCGTCCAGTCCTGGAAACTCCGTGAGCCGGGTAAGCCTTTTGGTCTCCAGGTCCAACTCCCAGATGTCGAAATTGCCGGCGGTATCCGCCGAGAAAGCGATCCGGGAACCGTCCGGGGACCAGGCGGGTGAGAACTGGGGACCGAACTGCCCCATCACCAACCGCGCTTGCCTTTGCTCAATGTCGATCCTTGCCAATGCGACTTTATCCTCTTCCTGCGGATTCAGGTAGGTACAGGCCAGCTCGCTTCCATCGGGTGAGAAGGAGCACATATCCCATCTGCCGGACCAACCCTCTACTTCTAACGACTGCTCCTTGCCCGATGCCGCCTCCAGGATAAGGATCCGCCCCTCGGTCGTCGTATAGGCAACCCGATCTCCCTGCGGGGATAGCGCCGGCAGCTTCTCGTCATACGCCGTCCTGGTCAGCCGTTTCGGTTCACCTGGTCCCAGGGTCCACAAGAACAGGTCCTAGTTTCCATCCAGGTTGGCGACGAACGCCATGGTGCCGCCCAGCGTGCTTCCGGGCACCGCCGATCCTTCGGTCGTGGGGACCAGGGTTCCGACGACCGGTACATCCAGCTTCCGCGTCTTCCCCGAGGCCTCGGCCAAGTGCAGTGTAAGTACCTCCGCGAAACGGCCTACGGGGGCATCCCCACCGTCCACCGCAACCGTGGTCTCCCAGCCGGGATAGCCTTGCCCAACCAGGTCGCGGAAGCCCACGGACAGGAATTTCGCGCTACTATCGATTCCATCGAGACGCGGCCCGGTTGGCTCCAGCCGCAATATCCGTAACGGCTCCCTGGCCCTGGTGCCACGCGGCAGGTCTCCGAAATCGATCAACTTTGGAGAGATCCTGATAGCTCCGGCCACGGTGCCGACGACCCGGAGCTCGAGTTCGGGGTTGTCTGGAGCGTTGGTGTGAACCCTTGTCGGATAGGTCCGATAACCCAATCTGTCACCGGTCTGGACAGAGATTCTGAGAAATCCTTTGCCCCCCAGATGCACCCGCCTCGGCTCGACCGACACAACCCGGCAGCCACAGACCGGTACGATTTCCTCGACTAGCAGGTCCGCGTTCCCCGTATTCTCAAAGCGAAAGGTCGCCAGGACCGAAGCGTTCCGCGCGGCGATACCGAAATCCTGTTGTGTGGTTGAAAACCGGATCTCCGGGCGCCCTGCCACGGCCGGCTGCTCGAAAGCAGCAGCCGAACCCGACCCGATAAGGAGGAAGAACCAAAGGACGGAACACCTGATAGAAAAAAGCTGGGTCACAATCGTACCTGAACTTCGGAAAGGCTCCCATCATAGCCAGGGCGAACGCGTATAAACCTTCCAGAAAACATGACCTTGGTGATCTGTCTGTGCCGGCCGGTCAGCTTTCCCTCGAGCGGAAGGATCTCTGTTCGGTAGGCGCGGGCTTGCCCGCGCTTTACTTTACAATCCCTTGATTACAATTCAGCCTAAAACCCACTGTGCGCCGGCTTGCCAGCACGGGGCTGGAAAACAGCCGCTTCGGCCGCTCGAAGGTTCAGGAGCGCGCGAGCAAGCTCGCACCTACGAGACGGGGAGTCGTCCAACGTAGGAAAACTGATCTGCCAACATCATGTTTCCGGCAGGATTTATACGCGATCGCCCTGCCATCATAGCGCGGGCGGAGGCGGAACGGCCGTGCCGCCCTTCAACGTCTCATATTGTCCCATGAGTGCTTCAATCTGCGCCTTCAACGTATCGATTTTAGCGGCAATTTCTACCTGCTCCGACAGATAAGCCCTCACTGCCGGTCCCTGCTCACCCATGAAGAGGCTGTATTCGACGTCGGTTGTTCCATAGGAGCCATATAATGCGATCAGTGCCTCATCCTGCGCTTGTCGCGCTTCTGCCTCCTTCTTCGCCAGAGCCCCGGAGTCGTTGCTGTAGCTCCGGACAAGTGTTATCCGCTTTTGTAGCGCCTGTATCTGTTGTTCCATTGAGGCAATGGTTAGGTTGCAGTATGCGGCGACGTCAAGATTACTGGCGGCTTCGCCCGGCCGGGATAGCAAGCTTGCTGCAAGTGTCGCTACGCACAAAAATAAAGTAGGTAAGCCGAAAGACCTGTTATATTTCATAATAGTATTCTCCCCTTTCCAGGGCTATGCGGACTGTTCGTCGATCGGCTCATTGCGGCCACCGACGAGATCGAAGAGCATCCACGCACCGGGCGGTGCGTGCCCGAAGCCGATCAAGACCGTAGGGCGGGAAAGCGTAGCGTATCCCGCCGCGTTGGTCTGCAGGATGCCGATCAGCCGTCGTCGCGGATGATCCGTAACAGCTCACCGGCGTCGATGTCGGATTGCTCGGATTTCGAGTAAATCGCCACCAGCAGCACGTCGGTAGCCGTCTGCAGATAATAGATGATTCGGTAGCCGCCGCTTTTCCCCCGCGTCGCGGAAGTATTTCTGACGCGCACCTTGTCAAGATATGCCCGAGTCCCGCAATGCGATCTCCAGGCGTTTCGCCCGTATCGAGCCGATCGATGATCGGCTGGATGTCATCACGGATTCGACGATACCGGCGGCTCAAGCGCTTGAGTTGACGTTTGAAGGCATCCGAGTAGCTGACTACCACACCGCTAATCCGTATCGATCCCGTCCCACAAGGTAGCGACCGAATGTACGCGGCTGGCCTTGATGTCCGGCCACCCTTCACGGAATCAACCACTATGGACTTAAAGTCCATAGTTTCAACTATGATGCGCTTCGCGCACTAAAGTTATTGAAGCAATGAATCGGCCGCACTGGGCCAAAGCTCATCCTTCTCAATGCCTTCGCGGAAGGAATGGACGAGCCGCAGTAACAAGGGCCGGCAACGCTCCGGCGTACGCTCGATCTCCGCGTAGAGCTGCTCGGTTACATCTTTGGGCTCTGTGCTCATCGTTAGAATTTTAGTCAGGCGTTTGACCCGACTTCAAGAACAACCTTATCATGGTTGTTTAACCACTTTTAGCTTGCGGCTCGCGATCGCGCAATCAATGGGGCCAGACTCGATTGATTTACATTGGATCACGTATTATGGATGCCCTAGAATGACGAAACGTGGGAAACCTAGCACAAAATCAGAAATCAATCGAGTCTGGCCCTATTGATTTAAGAGCATCCCATGGAACAGATTGCAAATCTACACATCGAGAAACTACCCGAAGGCGTCTATCTGGCGACCAGTGAGGATATTCCGGGACTGGTGGCCCAGGGGTGTACCATCACCGAGACACTGGAGATTGCCCGCGATGTCGCCAAGAAATTGTTGGAGGCGCAAGCCGAACGGCATCAACAGACCCGGTTGGCCTCGGCCAAGGATGCGTTCGATTACCCGCTGATCCTGGGGACCTGATGGTAAGGCTGGCGGGATTCAAGTACTGGCAGATCGTCAAGAAACTTAAAAAGCTAGGCTTCGAGTTCGATCGCCAGGCCGCGGTTCTCACGAAATCTGGTTTAACCCTGAGGTATCCCCACAAAATCCGCCCTCTCTGGCTTCCACGCTCCGGCGTGGGAGCAAGTTCGGACGCTCCAGCGTCATGAAACCTGGGCCGTTGGAGCGGCCACAACTGCGTTCCCACGCTGGAGCGTGGGAACGAGCCAAACAACTTGTTGTTTTAGATCGCAATAATTTGGGGATACCTCAGGGTTTAACCCGATCACCGAGAAATACACCACTATTTCCCAACCATCCCGGCGACATGCCGGAAGGGGCGCTGAGGGCAATCCTGAGGCAAGCGAATGTTACGACCGATCAATTCCTGAATGCATAACGACCAAAACCTTGCAGGTGCGGGGCTGAGGCGACGTGTTCGCTATGTATGTTTCACTTCGTTCCGAAACTTTTTAACCAGAATAAGCTCCCCCACCGCGAGTACGTTCAATTTCGGCATATAGCTGTCCAGTGGATCCGGTGCCTTGGCCACCATAGTGATACCTCATGTTTACGGGACCTGACAGGTACTACAGACCTTGAGTACATCCACAACGAGAAGTGACGGAGAACCGGAAAATGCCAAGCGCCAAAGACGCCGTCTGGAAAATCATCAAGCACCTGCCCGATCAGGTAACCTGGGACGACATCATGTATGAACTGCATGTGAAGCAGAAGATCGAGGAAGGCCTCAAGGCCGCCGACGAGGGGCGCACCGTCCCCCACGAGGAAGCCAAGCGGCGGTTGCTCGGCGATACGGGTTGAGTGGACCGACCCGGCGTTGGATGCTCTGAAAGGCATCCGCGACTACATCGGCAGGGACTCCCCTTACTACGCACGACGCTTCATCGAGCGCATCTTCGATGCCGCCGAGAAACTACAGGATCATCCAAAGATGGGACGCCCAGTCCCGGAGGCTGATCAAGACAACGTGAGGGAATTGATCTATCAGGGTTATCGGATCATCTATCGCACAAAGCCCGAGCGCGTGCAGGTCCTCACCGTCCTCCACGGCAGCCGTAACCTGGCAGCTAAAAAGATCAAACCCTGGAACACCGATTAAATGACAAGCCCCCGAATGCGAGGCTTGAGCTGAGATATTCTCAGCCGAGAGAAAACGGAATTTTGCCGATTTGGATGAGGAAAAGGAAGAAAGTGAAATTTCATCAAAGGACCGTAGCGCGCATCCCGCCGCGTCGGTCTGCAAATCGTCTTCATCGCGAATCTTGTGCTCCCGGAAGCGCCGTTGCCAAATCCCCCGTTCCCCGTTCCGCACGCGACGCCTTGAAAGCCGCTCGTCTTTCGGAATCCGTGCCGAGAACCGTGCCTTGATGGCGTGCTGACGGGTGGAGGAATCGCCATCCCCCGAAGGCAGAGTCCACACCGAGTGAAGGTGATCGGGTAAGACAACGTTAGCATCGATGGTGAAGAGTCGGCGACGGCGGGCATCGGTAAAGGGCACCTTGAAAAATAGGTATTTTCACCACTCAAGAGATCTAATCCATTGATTATCCATACGCTCCGTTGACGAAAACCGTATTTTTCAAAGTGCCCTAATACCTAGTTTCAGTCTATTTTTACATTCCAAGGGTCAGTAAGACGCGGAAACCTAATATGCCCATCAGTCCTATACAGGAAAAGTGGACTGAAACTAGGTACTAAAGACGATTCGCAAGTCGTCGCTGTAGTCCGTCAACAGACGACGGCGGCGTTCCAACAGGTTAACAGTGAAAAAGAAGGTTCCGCCGGGAATGAAGGCACAGATGTCGTGCGGCATGACCTTGTAAAGGAACCTTGATTCTAAAGGCGGGATGCGTAAAGGCTACGCCGGCTAATCAAAGTCCACATAACCTGTCCAACGCCGGTTAATCTATACGACGATAAAGCTCATTCCACATACGTCCAATTTCTGCTGTTGGCGCTCGCTTAACTAATACGACGAAACGAAGATGAGGGTCACGAATTCCACTTGAATCTCGCCAAATTACGCGCATCCGACACGGCTAAAAGCGGTGATTCGGATATTTTGAGTTGTGCGACGATCGCGTACCGGACACCGCACAGGACGCCTAAGGCGATCACCCCGTCAGCCGGTTACCTGAAGAAGGTCCGAGGCGCAGCGCGGACGGCGGTTGCGTCCTCAATCCGCCTGACCAGCAGCTTGCCTTTATTGCAGACGCGAAAGGATGTGGCGGCGGTTCAAGAAATTAGGTCCTGGTAAATACCGCCGAGGCAGACACGGGAAAGGCTATCCTACGAAGGTGCAGGCGGAGCGCCAGTCGAAAGCCCTGTTCAAGGGGGAAAGTTCATACTGTTAGCGCAGCGAGCTTTTCAAGTGATTCCGAACCAGACAGGGTGGAATCCATAAACCGTATTCCCATTGTAGATGATCTTGGCGGACCGCTGCAATGGCGCTTGGGATCACGCATGCCTCCAAGGATGACTTGTATATGATCCAACAATTCGACTTATTCGAGGCCAGCCACTACCACGATGTGGGAAGGTGGGGTATTTCTCGATCTTGTATCGAGACAATCTGAACGGCAAACCCAGTGTCACGCAAGAGAGTTTCCCGCTCGGCCGGATGCGCGAAGTAATCCCGCTACTCGGGTTCCCCGAGCGTCGTGATTACTGGATTTCTCAGGCTGACTTCTCACGCAAGAATCGCCGTGCGGTCAATCTGGCAGCCATTGGCGTTCTGTTCGTCGATCTCGACTACTACGCGATCCCGAGCCTGCAGCTCATGGACAGCGATCGCATCACGCATCTTGTGCTCGATCGCTGCAATGACCTTGGTATCCCGGTCCCTTCTCTGATCATCGACAGCGGGCGTGGCATGCAGCTCAAGTGGTTTCATGAGCCGTTGCCACGAACTGCTTTACCGCGCTGGCATGCTGCAGAAGACGTGCTTGTCAGGTCTTTCGAGGATCTGGGCGCGGATCGGAAAGTTCGCGACGTTAGCCGGGTTCTCAGGATCGTGCACTCGATCAATCAGAAGAACCGGAAGCGAATCGAGATCATTCATGTGGAATGGGGTGACAAGGATGAAGCCAGAAAGTACGCATTCAACGATCTTGCAAAGTTCATCCTGCCGTTCAGCAGAGAACAGGTATCGGAGTACAGAAAGCACAAGGTTCAGCTCCGGCTCATCGATGGGGGAAAGCCGAACGTCGAGGGGCTGTTGCCGTTCAACCCCAAAAAGCCGGCCTGGGACCGATTGGAAGACGTTCGTACGCTCGCGAAAGTCCGATATGGCGGGGAAGTCCCCTCGGATTCGCGAGAGCGCGATGAGTTTCTGTTCTGGGCGGTGAACTTCGCGGCTCTGAATCTCTGGGGACGGACATCCAGGTTTTGGCACGAGGCTTACCAGCTCGCGGCGGAGCTGACTCCCACTCTACCGAAATCTGAAGTGTCAGCGAACCTGAGTACCGTCTGGAGCAAGATGCAGCAGATGGTCCGCGGCGAATCGATTGAGTTCAACGGACGGAAGTATCCGCCTCTGTACACGCCCCGGAATGCGACTCTGGTCGAGAGGCTCGGCATCAGCGAGGATGAGCAGCGCCAGCTCAAGATGATCATCGGCAAGGACCTATCCCGCGAACGCGATGCCGCCCGCAAGCGGGAGAAACGTGCCGCAGCAGGAGCAGTCGGTCGTGAAGCGTACGAGGCCAATTCACTGAGCCGTCAAAAGCCGTGGGAAGCCCTTGGGATGAGCCGCGCCTCCTGGTATCAAAATGGGAGGCCATAGCCGTAGACTTTTCCGAACTTATAATCAAGTTAAATCATAATCTTACAAGATAATATTATTATCTTTACTTTTGAGTTGGACAAATTTATCTATATTACTATGGCAAAGCCTATCTTTCCTTAAGCTAAATTCCCCTTAAGGGGCTTATTGCAGCAACGGCGATCTGCAACGCGCCGAGGCCATGCTCACGCCCCAGGCTCACACCTTGGATGCGATCTTCAACAACCTCGCTCGGCGCTTGGAGGCTATTGCGCGAGCTATCGCGTGCGCTGCGGGAGCACAAAAAGGCCCTCCTGGAAACGAAGATGAGTGTCAGATTGAGTGTCAAGTGTGGGGGTCAAATTGAGTGTCACGAGGGTTTTTTCAGCAATCAATAGATTCTAACCCATTGATTATTCAGACATGCCGTTGACGAGAATCGTATTTTTCAAAAACGCAGGCAATAATCCTAGGCCACACGCCGGTTCCGGTGCTTCTTTGACCTGATTCGTTACTCATAATTCCTACGACTCTCTTCCTTCCGTGCCGCGCTGTCTCAGGTCCTTCTGTGCTACCCAAAGGCCAAGGTCGAGGTAGACCACGCGAGGCGAGGGTTGGTCCGCTTTCCAAGCACATCGGGAAGAGGGCGCTAAGAATCCGGTCTGCGTGTGCGGCCCTGTGCGGCGCTCTAGCGCATTTACGAAGCCCTCTGCGTATCCCTTGCCTTCCAACTGTGAGCGAATTTGAAGAGCTATTTGTGCCTCACAGGGGCATTTCTTCCCAGGCAGTATGCCCTATGGTTGCTGCATTCCTTGGTTGGAGCTGCTCGGAAATGACCCGAATACTTGGGCGGGCTTGCCGCCGTTTGAGCTTACTTTCTGTATGCAGCAAAAGGGCATCAAGGATGGAAAACTGACTGTTGAGAGGGGCAAGTACCTCGATTGAATGCAAACTGATGGATGGGGGCGGGGCCAGAAGCCCCGCCTCCATTTGGGTAGAAAGCTGAGGGCAGCGTAATGCCAGTACCGATTTATGATTTGGACGGGAACCTGCTAGTGAAGGGGTACTCTGAATTCATAAATGCTGACTCGGCAATCATAACTTTAGAGGAAGAACCGATGGGATGATGCTTACTCGTTTTTCCGCGCCTCGCGCGCGCCCGCGACCTTCTACACCCCTATACACCCCTATACTCCTTAATACTTCATGCTCCTATCGCCTTGGGGGTCTGTTTGGGGGGTAGATTATCTTTTAAATCATTAAGTGATTGATAAATATGGTCTTTTGTTAAAGGTTTGGCGGAGGCTGTAAAGCGTTGGTCCTACGACAAAACCGAGGCGGGCGGAATGCTTTATGGGGTATGGAAGCGAGGCGGTAGCGAAGTTATTACCGCTCTTTTAGTTTTACTCCCGAATGTGCTTTACGCGGAGTTGCCATTGTCGATTGACGACTTGGTAACGCATAAAAGCAAAACGAAGATTAACGCATCGGTAGTGTATTCAAATGGTAATCGGTCGGGTTTTATAACCATTGGTTCGGTTCCCGTGGGTACCAAAAAGGTTAATCAAGACGTATTCATCATACGGTATCGTTGCATTATGGGCTTACGAAAAAAATAGAAGTGCACGGGAGGGGGAGTTTTTTATATAGCAGTGTCCGTAGCAGCGATACCGTTAGCGGGAAAACGGAAACTTCCGTCACCAACAATGCTCGGTTTGGGGCTAGTTGGCTAGGCGTTAATTACCGCCTCAAAGAGGATAACGCTACGCCGGGGATTATCCTATCCACGGAAGCGGCCTTGTTGGAAAGGTTCGGCACCAACATTGTGTTTTTAAAATCGTTTACAGTAGGGATGACGGCATACAAAGCGATTGATCCTGTCATTTTTTCATGCGATGCCGGGTATCGGGTTGGTCTTCGACATAATAATGGTAAGCATGACGCGCGTCCAGGTGGGTTACTTTGGGTGAACCCTTCCGTTACCTTTGCGGAAAATGACCGCGTAACGCTTGCAACGGGCTTTCGCTGGTCCGGTCGAGGCGCGGATCGTCATTACGGGAATAAACAACCTGCGGTATACTGGACGCAGACCGATTTGCAGCTAGGGGTAGGGTATAACTTTTCAAAAGATCCTAAGACATAGCCCACCGCCGGTTTCTGCGCGCGTGATCGTTATGGAAAAACCTGATGATAAATGAACTTATCCACGGTCACTTGGCCGCACAAACCTATAGGTAACCTATAGCTTACCGATAGTTAAGCTCCAAACCTGTGGATAACTCGTTAAAGATTCTAAACGCTCGTTCTAGGAGCCTCAAAGGCAGGTGGGATCTCGGACAGGTAACCACAGAGAATGACTCCCTGAGCTGCTGAAGGGCTTAGAGAGCCAAAGGGAGGAAGACCGCACGAACTGTGCACAGACCAGGGGAAAACCCATTAGCAATCCATGTGGAACAGGCAAGCCATTCCACACCAGTTACTAACCGGTTTCCTCCCCTTGCTCACAGCGGCGATGGCAACAACAACAAACTTTTTTCTTTTTTTCCAAAAGAATCTGATTTTTCACGGTAGCCGATGAGGCAATGATCCGCTTGGAAAAGCACGTGCCGATTGAAAATCAGCACCGGTTTTACAACCTGGGTATCTCCCCGGACCTGTTCGGCGGTTGGTTGCTTATCCGGGAATATGGGCGTGTCGGGAGTCCAGGGCAGCTTCTTACTAACTGGTTCGAGACCCAAGACGCCTGCCAGACGGCCCTAGCGAAGCTGTTGCTGCAAAAACAACGGAAAGGATACAAACAACGGAAGGGATGATGCGCAGTGGACCGGCCCTGGAACGCACGCAAGCGGCTCTCAACGCCCGTTTCAGGAGTCTTGAAGGGGAGTAGATAGTTGGTTCAGAATAACCGCAGAGAATAGCTTCCTGCGCCGCTGAGAGGCTTGTACCACCCCTTGTCCGACGCGGCATTGCGGATGCTGATGTGCAGCCTTCCTGTACTAAAGCCAGAATTTAAGAGCCGCCACGACGAGGCCACCGACGGTTAAGGTGGTGGCGAACGACCACACCATGAAGCGGTCGATCCGCCGGGTCAACTCATCGAAGCGCCGATCCATGCTCTCAAAGCGCTGATCAACGGCCTCGAAGCGCTTATCCATCTGCTCCAGGATGGTCTTGATCAGCTCGCGCTGGTGCTTGATCTCCTCCTCGATGCGCACCATGCGCTCGCGCAGCTCGATCTCGTAGACCACAGGCGGCTTTCCCAAGGACTGCTCGGCGAGCCATTCACCGAGTTGACTTTTAATGTGGTCCTCGATATACGCAATGTCTTCCGTGGCGAGGTTCGGGATGGTCATCGGCATCTTTTTTGCCTGGTGCAGATCGACGGCAAGGTCGCGCTTTTCCGGGTCCAGGGCCTTGTGGCGGCCACCCCGGCGACCCCTCGCCCTGCCGGATGCCGGATGGTGATCGAAGCGCCTGGCTGGCCACCTCGCGACCTCTCAGCATCCGTGCCTGAATCTCTCAGACCGAAAAAACTCCCAAAATTCATCCAGGAAGCGGCAAGAAAGTTACTGTCGCACGTTGAAGAATCCGGATTACTGCCGGTTTTAAATTTCCACGCCGATGGACGCAAAGTGCGCAGCGAGCGCCGTGATGGCATCGGCATGCTTCTCGTCGCGTTGGTACTGCATATGGATTTAGCTACCAGGCGTGTGGGCTTCCCGACGGAAAATGGATTCTTCAACTACACGATAGACCACTTGGCGACCTGGGCGGGGTTAGGCGAAAGGCGCGCGGCGCGGATCGTAGCGACGCTCAAGGACGCCGGGTATCTCGCCGTATCCCAAATCCGGGAACGGTTGAAGGATGGCTCCTACAGAAGTTTTTCCGCGATCAAGATCGTTTCCGCCACGCTCTTCGAAGCTCTGGGACTCCGTGGCTGGCTTAACAAAGAACGCGCGAAAGCCAGAGAGCGGCTCGGGAAAAAACAGAAAGCGTATGAGAAGGCATGTGCCAAAAGAGGGACAACGATGATGAATCGGCTGACCGCGAAAATCGCCGGAATGGCTCAAACGGAGCAGGTTCGCAACGCAAATAAAAAGGAGGCCCCACCGCAGGCGGCGAGCGAGTATCTCGGAAAACGCGCAAATGACCCAATAAGCAAATACCTCGATCAGCTCAACCCTGAAGCCAAAGCCACCATATTCAAATTGGCATCCGACATCAAAATGGAACACCGGGACTGGAGCCGAGACAAAATCTACGAGGAAGCCAAGAAATTGCTTCCGGGCATCTACTGAAGTCCCAAATCATTACCTACCTAGCGTCGAATCGCGGGGCGCGTTGACCGACTAGCGGTGAATAAAACACCGCTACGGGGGTTTATTACCCGCAGCTATCGAAACGGGCCGAAAGGCCCTTTTTTTGAGCTTGCTTCCGGACATTCACGCCAGACTGCGCAGAATAGACTGAAGCAACCTGGCCCAGGGTCCTCCCTGTGGAGAATAAGTGTCAGGTGAAAAACGAATACGTGTCATTCCTTATTCAGGTTTCTATATTCAGTCAAATCATCAGCCATCCTGATCAGAACGGAGCAGCAGCAAGTCCAACAGAAAGGTCTGCAAGGGAAAATCCCAGCCGAGGGGAACGCTCGGAGCGGAAAATAACGCCAACAACCTAATTCCAGCCCACTGGCACGGAACATCCATGGACAAAAATGGTCCAACTCACAGCAATCCAAAAAAACAAAGTAACCATATAATTCAACAGATTATATATTATACTTAAAGTTAATAGTTACTAAAAATGTAACCTTATTTGCGGAAATTCCACCATCAATCTCCAATCCCTCAACGCGTTCTCGACATCGACCCGTCCCCCACGCGAGCGAGCGCAAACATCAAGGCCAGCTGGCCAGTCAAGCACAAGCGCCATATTATACCATCGCTTAGAATAAAGCGTGAGTATGTAATTTTAAAGAAATTAGAATTAAATCAATGGTTTGATTGTTTTCACGGTTCTAAGTGGTTTACAATACACACGCTTTCTGTATAATTAGATAGAAAACAGTAGTATAAAAAAGTGAAGATGAACCAGAAGCCGACTGGAAATCCACCGAATCCACCTTGGAATAAGGGCCGAAGCATCGGCCAAATGCGTCCCTTGAGCCGCGAGCAGGTCCAGACCATCAAACGGCTGCTGGAAACCGAGCAACCCACGAGACCTGGCGCTGTTCTCCACCGCCATTGATACGATGCTGCGCGGGGTGGACTTGCTCGCCCTCACCGTCGCCGACGTAACCGACCACGAAGGGCGGATACGTGATGAGTTCGTGGTCCGCCAGCAGAAGACCGGCAAAGGAACCCTGGTATCCCTCACGCCCTACACCCAGAAGGTGCTCGCTCACTGGATCGACGTGAGCCACAAGCTGCCCTGGTCGCCGCTGTTCACCCGGCTTCGCGGCGACCCGAACCAGGCGATTTCAACCTGGCAATACCGTATGCTCGTGAAAAAGTGGATGGGCTATGCCCGCCTGGACCCTGCGGTTTACAGCTCACACAGCCTGCGCCGAACGAAAGCCGCGTACATCTACGAGAAGACGCGCAATGTGGAGGCCGTGCGCGAGCTCCTGGGACAAAGCACAATCTCGGCAACCTCGGCCTATCTCAACGTCGGCAAACGCCGCGCGCTTGAGATCGCCAAGCAGTTTGAGATGTGATGTGCTCAAGCCCCAAAGTCTTCCTACAAGGAAACGCCAATGACCGCCCCGAACCTTGCCAAGGAAGACATTGCGTATATCGAGGACCGCATTAAAAGTCAGCTCGGTGAATGGCTCGCCGAGCTTTCCTTGGGAAAGCCGCCAGTGGTCTATGAGATCGAGCTGCGCGAGCGCATGGTGCGCATCGAGGAGGAGCTCAAGCAGAGGAGCTCAAGCACCAGCGCGAGCTAATCAAGACCATCCTGGAGCAGATGGACAAGCGCTTCGGGGCCGTCGATAAGCGCTTCGAGGCCATGCAGCAGAGCATGGATCGGCGCTTCGAGGAATTGACGCGGCGGATCAACCGCTTCATGGTGTGGTCGTTCGCTACAACCTTGACCGTCGGCGGCCTCGTCATCGCGGCGCTCAAGCTCTGGCCGTAACGCCGTTGATGACCACGAAGCGTGTCGCCATCGCGCAGGTGATGCCAACCGGTTGACGGTTTGTCTAGCCGTCGAAGGGGTTGGTAGGCGTTGGGCTAGGGGAAAGCAGGTAGAACGTGGTGTGGTGCACCTTGAACCGGGCGGCAATTTCCGGCACCTGCTGGCCTTGCTCGATCGGGGCTTGCGCGTGTTCGAGGTCTTGTTCCGACAGTTTGGGTCTCGGCCCGAACCGTACCCCACGCCGCTGCGCAACCTTCCGGCCAGTGCGGACGCGCTCTGCGTGCAGGGGGCATTCTTGACGATGATATTGACCTGTTTCTTTTGGTCCTGGTCCTCCTGATCGTCCCGGGATTCCCCGTACCCATGATTGTTGATGAGCATGAGCTTTACGAGGTTCGCGTTCCGCTTCCCTGTAAGTCAAAATTCCCAGAGGTTACATTCTTGAATCAAAAGGATTTTTCTATTAAGTCATTGAAATCATCGTATTTTTACGCCATCTGTAGATAGAACTTTTGTTCACATCGAGATGCAGGGAGAGCCCGGCAAGAGATGGATAGTTATCTTTGTATCCATCAATATACTTTCTCGTACCCTTCAGAATACGCGGTCCGTATTTCACATTCATTGCTTCAATAACTTTAGTGCGCGAAGCGCATCATAGTTGAAACTATGGACTTTAAGTCCCTTCACTTTCAGTCCGTGGCTTGTCCACGGATGAGGACTTTAGTCCTCCAGACTATGGACTTTCAGTCCATAGTGGTTGATTTTCATAAAGTTACCCTTTAGAGGGCGACTAAAGCAAGAAATGAGATTTTACTTTCAACCAATTGAATTGACTTCATTTCATGGCATATTCTTCAGATGAAATGACCATTTTCCTGTCCATTTTCTGCCGGGACCACGCTTGCGATAGCCATGCGCGTAAAATGTCATTGTGGGATACAGCACCGCACCAGGCAGCAACAGAAAGAAAGCCGTTCGTTGGAAGCGAAATCCAGGCACCAACACATTCAATGTATTAGATCTCGAAGTTCATCCATCCCGTGGACCAACAGATATCTTTCTTGTAGAGGCATATGGAGTGAATCAAGATGGGACTGTTATCGTTGGATTCAGCTATTACATCACCAGCCGAGGGAGGATACATCGATATGAATCGTTCATCTGGAGGGAGAATGAATCACCCAAAGTGCAGATACTCCACGACCTCACCCCAGGGTTTAGCTGGACCAAGGCCTATGATGTTATTACAAAAGCCGATGGTACTTGTATCTCTGCAGGAAGCAGTACAATAGCCACGCCGGTTTGGCCAGGTCCACAAAAAGCGGTCCGCTGGAATAACCTCTCAGTAGAGGACCTCCACTTCACCTTGTAAGCCGATCAAAAGAAACTTTGCGGATTATGCGTATTGGATGTGTTTCGGTGATGACTCCTTCTCAGAAGACGAGACGGAAACGTATTCTTCTTTGGTGGAAACGTCGTAATGCTCTGTTAAAATCTTCCCAGTTCCTCTTTCATCGCTACTATTGCTGCTCGCTGCTAAAAATGTAGCACTCCCGGCAGTGCAGCCAACACTAACCGGGAAACCAAAAGGCCTAGTGACTTCGGTCACCGGGCCTTTGTTCTTTGTGGGTCCGTTTCGCGACATCGGGATGTCGGGGAGCTTTGGGTTTTTCGGATCGTGCCCGCAGCGGTTGCCGCTGCCACGGCGATCTTCGCGAGGCGTAGGAGCCGGGGAAGGGGTTGAGTAAGGGTTGGAAGGAAGTGTACTCGTAGGGCACGGAGAATCGCCTAGGGCGGTTTCCAAGTGTGACCCGAAGATAGCCTGCTCTAAGGAGGACTCGAAGTAATCCTTCCCCTTGAGAGAGGCCGTGACCTTTTTAGATAACCTAGACTGAAAGGTGCCAGGCTTCCGGGATCGGGATTTCCGGGACTTCCGGGATTCAGAGGCATCCCGACTGCCCGTCGGCGCAGGGATGACGGAGGGGAAAAATTCGTTATCGGAAGGGTTGAAACCCAGTTTAGGAGGGCATATAATTTTCATCTCTATTGTACTACTTAAACGTGGTAGGGAAATACATAGCATTCTCGGTAGTGCTCTGATCACACTAACCGGGAAAGGCAAAGGCTCAGTGACTTCGGTCACTGGGCCTTTGTTCTTTGCGGGATTGGCTCGCGTATACCTGCCTCCCCGGCTCACGGGGAGGCGTGTTTGGTTTGGGGATGGATTTGGGGACAGCGTGGAAATGCCATGAATGACGGCGTTGGCGAGCGTTGTCTTTCCGCTGCTCGTGCCACCGGCTACCAGGATGTTCGCTTGCAACCGGATTGCGGAAAGGATTGCTTCGCGTTGGGCGGCGTTCATTGCTCCCCGCTCGACGTACTGATCGAGTGGGAAGACCGAAGACCCCTTCTTTCGGATTGCGAAACTTGGGTTTTCGACAATCGGCGGGAGCGTGCCCGCTACACGGGAGCCGTCCAGCAGTAATTCCCCTTCCAAGAGCGGCTGCTCGCGGTTGATGATCGTATCGAGCGAGGCGGTAATCGTCCCCAGTAGATGCTTCGCATTGACCGCCGTCATCGTGCCGATCCGCGTCATTTCGCCCCGCTTTTCAACCCACGGTGAGCCGTCGGGGTTCAGGAGAACCTCAACGACCTCCGGGTCTTCCAACGCCCCTAAAACATCCGGCCCAAGCTCTAGGCGGAGCTTGCGCAGCAGGCGGGTGCGTTGGTCGTCTAATTTTGTCATCTATCCATTATTCTGGATAATTTTATCCATGGACTTTCAGTCCATAGTGGTTGATGTTTCCTTTCTGTGGAGAATCTCCGTGACCCCTGAGCAGGCGCTTGGTCGGTATCTTCGTGATCTTCGGTTGGATCGTGAATGGTCTTTGGAAGATTTAGCTAAACGCTCTGGAATATCGCGTAGCTTTTTATCTCTCATTGAGAACGGGAGGCAAGGTATTTCACTCAAATCGCTTTATAAATTGTCTGTGGTTTTAAATCATACAATGTCCAGTATCTTAGATAAATCCGGGTACCAAGAAATAGCTGAGATAGAATCTCGTTAGATTAATTCTTCTTAATTAAGATATAAAAATTTTTGATTTTTATATCCAGTATCCTGGGTTATATTATCCAATATAATAATCTGGGAGGCTAAATTCCTCATCCGTGGACAAGCCACGGACTGAAAGTGAAGGGACTTAAAATCCATGGTTTCAACTATGATGCGCTTCGCGCACTAAAGTTATTGAAGCAATGAAACTAATCGCCGCCTTAACGGCTGTCTTCTTTCTCGCCGCGTGCGCTGGCCGGACACCTAATCCGGTTACGATTTCCCAGTACGGCGATGAACGAAAATCATGCAAAGCACTTGGACTCGAAATGACGGATATCCAAGGTGAAATTCAGCGTCTATTACCCAAGAAAGACAAAACAGTAAAAAATGTAGCCCTTGGTGTTGCTGGAGCGTTCCTCGTGGTGCCGTGGTTCTTCATGGACTTCAAAAACGCGGAAGCGCAAGAGTATGAAGCCTACCGCCAACGGTATAACCACCTCTCCCGCATCGCGCAGATCAAGAATTGTTATTGAAGCAATGAAGTTATGATAATAGGATAAAAGCTTTATTACTTCATATCATCAAATGATGGATTTATCAAATGATAAAAGTATCATTTGATATTTTTATCAAGCCGGGTGGCATTTTAGGGTGAGCACCAGTGAACAGAAACGCCTCAAGCGCGCAAACCATTGTCCGTCGAAGATCACGCCCGCACCGCGGTTGCCAGCGACCGGCGCACATCCGACTCCTATACTGTGCGCGGCGCACGGCTGACCATCGCCTTACAGATACAGGAAACCACCCTGCGTGGCTTCTTCGACCATTCCGGTAGTCTGGCGCGGGGTACGGGATTTCTGTCCCGCTTTCTGATCGCCTGGCCGGAATCGACCCAGGGTTCCCGGCTGTTTACCGACCCGCCGGAAGCCTGGCCCGCGCTTGACCGCTTCACCCGGCAGATTGCGGCGATCCTGGCGCACGCGGTGCCCATTGCCGACGATGGATCGCTGTCTCCCACCATCCTTCCCCTGACAGCGGATGCCAAGGCGGCATGGGTGAAGTTCCATGACGACATTGAACGCGAACTCCGGTCCGGCGGCGATCTCTACGACGTGCGCGACGTGGCGAGAAAGACCGCCGACAATGCGGCCCATATTGCCGCTCTGTTCCATGTGTTCGAGCACGGACCGGGAGGAGCCATCGGACTAATTGGCGGCAGATGGTCACGTGCGGTTGATTCAAGCCGGGCAGCGCAAGGATATCCATGTTCACCCGGCGTTGCGGAAGTTGTCATGTAGACAAAATTACATCATCGCGCCGGACTACGTTTCGCATACCATTTTTTGCAGAAGCCTAGAAACGCCGCATCCGCATTCCGGGGCGGTTCCGTAATCCACTCTCGCCATTCCCGCTCTATCGCGTAGGTATCGTAGCCCGGCGCATACTCTCGGGCCTTTTCATGAGCGCCAGGGCTTAGCCGCACGTTCTCGCCGGGGACGAGGAGGGGGAGTGCCGATTGCCCGCCATCTTCCTTCCGATGGACCACAACCATATCTTCTTCAAAGCTATACCAGTAATCCGGCATATGATCGTGCTTTAGATCATCTTCTATGATGTTTCCGACAAGGCGCTTGAATTCTTTAAGATTTGATCCCGATCCGCACTTTTCGCGCAACGTGTTTAGTCCGACAGACCATTTCTTCTGTTGCCCGCAATGCTTGCGGGCCAGCTCGTAGAGCCTGCGTTCCAGAGGCTTGCGCAGGAAGAAATAGCGCCGGTTGAGCGTCAGAACATGGTTGTTTTCTATCGCATCGAAGATCCAATCCGATAACGTGATTTCAACATTGAGCATGCGCCCGTCGCGCGTTTCGCGCACGATCTCAGCCGCATCGATCAGGCCGAACACCTTGAAATATTCCTTTCCGCCTTGGCGCAAATTCGTTTCGATCTGCGTGCCCTGAAGACGGCGCAGGGCATCTTTCAGGAGTTCGTAGCCCCGGCCCGAGGTTTGCCGGTTCGTGGACACCAACAGATCGTAGGCTGTGAAGCGCATCTTTTTGGAGACTTTGCGGCCTTCGTTCAGGGCAGCCACACACTGACTGATGCAATAGACCAGAACGTCACGGTCATGAACCGTTGCAAGGCCGAGCGGGGAAGGGGAGACCTGTATCCAGTTCTCGCCGCGCTCGTAGCGCCTGGGCCGCGTGTCCGGCTTTGTGGAAAGCGAAAACACCGGATGTTCCATCGAGGACATATCCCCTTTAGGAACCGCGTCCACGATGTCACACATGACGCCTGCCTTACCGACTGACGCCGAGGGTGGATTTTGTGGGGATATGTCAGGGACGGATCTGATTTTATCTGCGTAAAATCGGGACAAATTGGATTTACAACCTATCGTAGCATCGACCCCGTAGTGCTCTCCTTGACCGCCGGATATCGCTATGCAGGCAATCGGAATGTCGGTGGACAGCAGGTCGATCCAGGCGACTTAATGTTCATCCACCCTAGTCTTGATTTCGCGATTAATGACAGAGTCACGGTATCGGGTGGCCCGTTATTCCGGTTTCACGGACATGATAAGGTAGCGGGTGATAATGTCGGTATGCGAACTTCGCAAACCAACCTTGGTTTGGGATTAGGTTACGCTGTCAGCAGGGATGTGACGGTATATGTCAATATATTAGCGGATATAAGCGGGGATACAGGCACCCAGACAGGATTTAATTTAGTTTACAAAATGTGACTACCACTGGGGGTTATCATGACACAAAAACTGAACGCTTTTATGCTCGGCCTGCTACTGATGGGAGTACTGGGGCAACCTGCGCTTGCGGATGCGGGAAATTGAGACCACGGGCTAAGCCCAGAGGAGCTGGCCTTCGTGTTTGGCGATCCCAATGCGGATGGGTTCGAGGTGCTGTTTCTGGAGGAGATGGCAAGGATCGAGGGGGAGTATGGGTGGGTTACTGTACGGCAGTTTATTAGTTATCTGAAAACTTTCGGGAGGCACATCGCTAGTTACCGCATGAGGTTCGGCAATCACCCTCCACATCATGGGATAGAAGGACATTACCTCGAACTAATAATATACCGCAAAGGCGCTAGCGGGTCTCATCGTAGATTTATCTATGACTACGAAAACAATAGATTTATTTATAGACCATCTCCTGGGCCTTCTCGATAGGTTACATTCCCTCTCCAGGCGGGATAGGGCTGGGAGAGGGGATCGGAAAGTCTATGCCGGACATTTAAAAATTCGGAATTTCCTAGTTTAAGGTCTTGATATTCTACCCCATATGGTTCATACTGATTCTCATCAATCGATAAGAGCAGTCTGTGCAGGATGGGATGTCATGAATATCATGCGAATTTTCGATCAGTTCC
>Ga0209458_1000199_pt1 | contig 28368 bp, 29 predicted proteins | sample WorMetLIZAISLAND_FD_187411 | JGI IMG/M metagenome (GOLD analysis project Ga0209458, IMG submission 187411) | Marine gutless worms symbiont microbial communities from Max Planck institute for Marine Microbiology, Germany - Inanidrilus manae... ...
CGTAACCATCGACCACCCGAACCGGATTGTCCTCGTCGACATAGTCATCAAGACTGGACGGAAACAACGTCTGCTGTCCGCGATCCTGGCCTTCAACAAATCGGCTCATCCCGACCTCCAAAGCAAGCGCCAGGATTCTAAACCGATTGGGGCGTTTTCACACAGCCACTCCCTTTACCCGGGCTCCAAAGACTTACCGGTTTTTACTTGGCTTTTCGCCACTATGTCACAAACTGTCAATTTCACAGGTCGATTTCGGAGAATTGGGGGGAATCATGAAACACGTGATACGCGGATTGGCCCTGGGTCTCTATGGCGCTGGGCTCCTGGCGGCTTCGGTGAATGCCGCCGAATGGCGTTTCAACAACCCGTTGCCGGAAAAGCGGCCCGAGACCAAGGAATTGGTCCAATGGGCCGAGGACGTGAAAAAGAACTCCGGTGGCGAAATCAACATCAAGGTCTACAGCGGTGGGTCGCTCGGATTGAAGAATCCCGACGTTCTGCGGTTTCTGCCGACGGGCGCCGTCGACATGAGCCTCGCCTGGGCCAACTACCTGGGCCGCGATGCGCCGGCGCTGGGGACGGTTTTCGTTCAGGGTTCCATCGGAACGCAGGACGAACTCGAAAGAGCGCTTCCCGTGGTGCGCGAGATCTATTCGGAAGTCTTTGCCGAATGGGGCATCAAGGCGACAGGCTTCGTCGCCCTTCCCATGCTCGAAGCCTCGATCTTTTGCCGCGATGAGCCCATTCGCACGCTCGCGGCCTTGAAGGGTAAGAAGCTGCGCGTCTGGGCCAAGGACCAGGTGACGTCATTCACCCGACTCGGCATTTCCGCGCAGATCATCCCACAAGAAGAGATGTACGTCGCAATGAAGACCGGCGTCGTCGATTGCGCAGTCTATCCAGCTCTCTATGCCCATACCGTGTCGCTTCAGGAAGTCGCCAAGTACGGTGCCTTCCTCTACCCAATGGCTTCTGGACCCTACATCCTCGGTATGTCGAGCAAAAAATGGGACGGTCTCTCCGACAAGCATAAGGCGGCAATTACGGATGCCGGCAAAGCAATCTGGGATCGCACCAACCAATATGGTGACGATCACGACAAGGAACTGGCTGCCCGAGAAAAACTGGTCAAACAGGGCATGACCTGGCTGGATGACTTCCCGGTCGCCGACCGTCGCGCCTATGTCGATGCCGTCGGTGAGACCTGGCGGGAATTGGCCGATGATGCCGGCGGCAAGGCGCCCGCCTATCGCCAGCGCATGCTCAAGGCATTGGGCCGCTAGAACGTCCGGCGTGACCCCATCCAAGGCGTCACCATGACGTTCCCCAAACTGGTTGGAAGAGGGCTGGAGCATCTGGCCCTCTTCCTTGCCCTTCTCGGCGCCGGCGGCATGGTGGCGATTGTCGGGCTCATCTTCACCAGCGTCATCCTACGCAAGTTCTTCAACGCGCCTCTGTTCTTCACGGAAGAAGTCGTCGGCATCTTGATGAGCGTGTCGCTGTTCCTAACCCTGCCAATGGTGACGTTGCGCAGCAGCCACATTCGCGTCACTATTCTGACATCCTTCCTGCAGACACGAAGCGACATCGCTTATGTGGCCGTCGTCGCGCTGGCATCCATAATAGGCATCGTGTTTTGCGGTTGGCTGGTGTTGGAGGCCGTTCCATGGTTCGAATTTGGTTTGCGCCTCAAACTGAAGACGGAAACCTCGCGTATTCCGCTTTACCCGGCGATGGCGGTACTTCCGATTTCGGTCATTTTGATGGGTGTTATCTTTTTCGCCCGCCTGATCGGCTGGATTCCCAACGATGACGCCGCCAAACCGGACAACGGCCGTCCCGGTCGCTCGCCTTCCGACGCAGGCCGAAAACCGTGATTTGGTCAACGCTTGTCGGATTGCTGGTCGGTTCCGCTGCGACAGGGGTGGCGCTCGGCGTCGCCTTAGGCGTCACCGGTCTGATGATCCTACATTTTTTTGTCAACGGTGCCACGTCGCTGGCCGTCGACGCCATCTGGTCGGTATTCAATTCCTTCACGCTGAGCGCCGTACCCATGTTCATCCTGCTGGGCGAGATCCTGCTGCGCAGCGGTGTCAGCGAACGCGCCTATTCGGCGTTCACGCCGGTTTTCGCCAAGATACCGGGCGGACTCCTGCACTCCAACATCGCCGTTTGCACCTTGTTCGGCGCGGTCAGCGGATCGAGCCTGTCGACCGCCGCCGCCGTCGGTTCCGTCGCCTACCCGGAAATGGCCAGGCGCGGCTATGACCGCGAAGCGGTGGTCGGCAGTCTGGCCGGCGGCGGCACCCTGGGCCTCCTTATACCGCCCAGTCTGTCGCTGCTCATCTTCGGCGCCCTGACGGAAACGTCGATCGGGCGCCTGTTCATCGCTGGTATCCTACCGGGCCTGATGGTCAGCTTTCTGTTCATGGCCTACATTTTTTTCCTCTGCCTGCGCCACCGCCACATCGCGCCCCGTGACGATGCGCCCTTCCGCTGGGGGCCCGTGGCCAAGGGCATGTTGCAGATCTGGCCGATCTTGCTGATGATCCTGGCGATCATCGGCAGCATCATTCTCGGGCTGGCGACGCCGACCGAGGCGGCCGGCGTCGGCGTCATCGTCGCAATTGGAATCTCCTTTGCCTGGGGCAACCTGACCGTCAGGAACCTCGGCGAAGCCATTTACCGTTCGGTCCTTCTTTACGCCACCATTGGCTTTATCGTTTTGGGCGCGACGATCCTGTCACAGTCGGTCAGCGTTCTCGGCGTCCCACAGGCCATCCTCGAGGCTTCGATCTCAAGCGGGCTCGGCAAGTACGCCGTTTTCGCCGTCATCGTCGCCATCTACGTAATGTTCGGCTGCATCTTCGACGGCTTGTCACTGATGATCATGACCCTGCCGATCGTCTTTCCCCTGCTCACCGGTTTCGGCTTCGACCCCATCTGGATCGGCGTCATCATCACCATCATGATCGAGATCGGCCAAGTGACGCCGCCCGTTGGCCTGAACCTGTCGGTGCTGGCGGCGCTGACCGACCACGAAGTCAACCTGGGCCGCGTCGCGGTGGCGACGATCCCCTACTGGATCATCCTGCTGCTGGCCGTCGTCATACTGACACTGTTCCCCGAAATCGCCCTCTACCTTCCGGACCTGGCCTTCTGACCCATGAAAATCCGCCTCAAACCCAAGGCTTTCGGCCCCATCCACGTCCATGTCGACGGCGAGGGCCGGCTTTTCGAAAACCTCGGTGCCGATGGTCGATCAGCCCTCGAGTCCCCTGTCGATGCAGTGCTCTACGGCCTCGCGGCCTGCATCGGCCGGTCGATTCGTCTGGCGGCGGGGACCGGGATCGCGGTCGGACCGATCGACGTCGTCGTCGAGGTCCGCGTCGCGCCGGGCTTCGTCCCCGATGACGACACCGCCGCCGGCCTGCTCGCCAAGGCCAAGAAAATCTGTACGGTGAGCAATACCCTGACGGCCGAGGTCTCCCTGTCGCTCACTGAGTGAGACCCACCGGCGACCCGTACGCGAAAAGCGAAGCTTACCAGAGCTTCACCTCCTCGCCGCGTTTCTCCATTTCCTCAGCCAAAGACTGCAGCCAGCGCTGGAAGTTTGGTTGTTTCTCGTAGCCCTTGGTGCGCACGTAGACGAAGGAGTTCTTGAAGTGGAAAGGCTTCCAATACCCCAAAAGCCGCCAGACCTCGGCGTCGTGGCCGGGTTTTGTGTCAGCATCGGTGATGGTGGCGGGCAGGAACTGTATGGTCGGCGTGAACTGCACTCGGTACTTGCGGGCCAACTGTTTTTCCGTCGTCACCTCGCCGTCGAGGTCGGTGACCTCGCGGTCGCCCCACAGGTTGAGCTGGATGACGTTGAAGTTCTCCCTGATATAATCGACGACTTCCGGAACACGGAGATTGACGTTATGCATCTCCCGGCAATAGGGGCAGCCACGCTGTTCCCAGACGATCGCCAGCTGTTTGCCTTCGCCCGCCGTGTCCGTGATGTCCTCGCGGAGATCGAGGAACGAATCCATGAACCAGGGCTGGATATAAAGCCCCTCCTCGTTAGGCTCGATCTCCGGCAGCAGTTCCTTTTCGCTGGCTTGCACGGTTCCGCCGACCCACATGACAGCGACCGCAAAAAACAGTCCGGTGATGATTTTCCGCGCCAACATCGCGCTCTCCTCCCATTCGAAAGCCGGTTGCGGCGATCCCTCGCCCCACACTTAAGAAATCCGTGATATCTTACCCACGCCTTTGACCGGCATCAACCAAGGCTGGAAACACGTTCGTGTTATGGGCGGTTACATCTGTCGCGCCTGACCCTTGCAGGACCGTACGAATTGAACAAAGGGCTCGGTCCAGCGCCGTCCCGGCACGCAGCGCTGATGAGAGAAACAGGCCAGCAGATTGCCGACGATGAGGCCGTCGTGCTCGCCATCAATACCGTAGCCCCGTATCACGTCGAAGGCGTAGGTCTGGCCGGCCGGCAGGTCCTCGAGCGATGCGTAGTGGAACTCATGGGCCGGCAGGACCGCACCAGGAGAGTCGGTTTCAGGCCAAAGCGCGTTGTCGGTCCGCGCCAGGCGGACGTAGCCGCGGCCCACGGGTTTGTCGTGCATCACCGTGTTACCGGGAAGAAATCCGACCATCTCGTGTCGTTCACCCCGCCAGGTCAGGCTCTTCGACAGGTACATGAGCCCGCCGCATTCGGCGTAGGCCGGCATGCCGGCCTTGAGCGCCGCTGCGATTTCGGCCCTAAGCGGCGTGTTCGCAGCGAGTTTGGCGGCTTGGGTTTCCGGGAACCCGCCACCGATGAAGAGCCCGTCAACGTCCGGCAGGCGTGTATCGCGTTGGGTATCGAAAAAACACAACTCTGCGCCGCCCCTTTCCAGGCACTCGAGGTCGTCGGCATAGTAGAACCCAAAGGCCTCGTCGCGGGCGATACCGATGCGCACATCCGTTGACCCGGTGCCGGCCGACGACGCCCTTCGCGCCGGTATAGCGGGTAGATCGCGGCCTATTGCCAAAACCGCCGCGAGGTCGACGTTGTCTCGGACGATGGCCGCCGAGGCCGCGATGATCGTATCGGCGGCGCCGGCCTCAATGGTCGGGGTCAGGCCGAGGTGGCGCTCTGTGATCTGCATTTCCGCGTAGCGCCCGATGGCACCCAATACCGGCACGTCTGTGTATTCCTCGATGGCGGCGCGCATCTTGCTTTCGTGGCGCGGTCCGCCGATCTGATTGAGAATGACCCCGGCGATGGTGACGGATGAGTCGAACGTACGGTAGCCGTGAATCAGCGGCGCGATACCGCGTGTGATACCGCGGGTATCGACAACAAGAACCACGGGTAGCCCCAATAGGGATGCCAGCGCCGCGTTGCTGTCGGTACCGGCGACATCGACTCCGTCAAATAGGCCCTTGTTGCCCTCGACAATCGCAAGATCGGAACCGGTGGCGATTTCAAGGAAATAATCGCGGATACCCTCCGGCGTCTGGGTGTGGAAATCGAGATTGCGGCACGGCAGCCCCGAGGCCCGACCCAGCCACATAGGATCAATATAGTCCGGCCCCTTCTTGAAGGTTTGTACCACCCTGCCGTCTTCCGCGAAGGCGGCAGCCAAGGCGAGAGCGATGGTCGTTTTTCCCGATGATTTGTGGGTGGCGGAGATGAAGAAGGATCGGGTGCTCATGGGCCTCGGTCGCCGTGAAAATCCGGCTGCTGCCGGGCCTCCATGCCCTACCCGCTCGTGTGGTGCGGATCAACCATCTCGTCGGTGAGACTGTCGGGCAGGAACCTGAGGACCCGGGCGGCGACGAGGGTTATGATCGCCGCCAGTGCCACGCCACCGACGCCAAGGCCGATCTCGGGCAGGCTCGGTACATAGCTGCTGACGGCGCCGTCGAAGAAATTGCTGGTCACTTCCATACCCGGAAACAGGTTCAAGGGATAGGCCTGACCGCCGATGATGATGACGTAAACCTGGGCGATGCCGCCGACGATGACCAGGCCCGCCGCAAGGGAGACACGGCCTTTGGTCAGGTTCGCGGCGTCACCGAACAACAGAACCAGTGGAACGATGGAACCGACGAAGATCTGAACTCCCCAGAAGAGACCCGTGAAGATGCCGCCGTCGACCAGGATAAACCGTTCGAAGCCGGCGTGTTCGGCGGCATAGAGATTGGTCAGGTGTTGGACGATGACGAAATAGAGGACCGCGGCAACGAAGACGCCCAAAAGCCGCCCCATCTTACGGACCAGGAAATCGCCGATCGGGTTATCGCTCCATTCGTAGACGGCGATGACGGCCAAGAGGAAGATCGCCAGGCCGAAAGAAAAGGACATGGCGATGAACAAGGGCGCCATCACCGCGGCATCATAAGCCTCACGGGCGATAAGGAAACCGAAGATTAGGCCCGTACCGGTGGTCAGGCCGAGGCGCCAGACAAAGGCGACGGTGCCAGCGACCTTGCTCCAGGGGGTCATGGGGCGGTCCATCATCACCCACAGATAGACGCCGACGACGGCCATGAAGCCGGTGTAGAGGAAGATGTTCCAGGCGAAGATCGATTTGAAGTTATAGGTGGTGGCGGCGACGATCAGCCGGTCCGGCCGGCCGAGGTCGAGGACGAGCACGGCGAGGCCACCGGCCAGCAGCGCCAGAGCCAGAAGCCCGGAAAACCGGCCCAAGGGCTTATAGGCGGTGCGGCCGAAGACGGTGCCAATGGACGCCACATTGAGGGCGCCCGAAGCGGCGACGATCAGAAAGACGGCGAAGACATGCGGCATGCCCCAGACGATCTGGTTGTCCATACCGGTCACCCAGTGGCCGCTGTGCTCCATGTGGAGGGCTGACAATCCGCCGACGCCGGCAACAACCGCAATGGTGAAGAGCACCTTGTAGAAGGCGGCGCCCGGTACGCCTAGGAATTTGTAGCTGATTGTTTTTTTCTTGGCCGCTTTCATCGTCCTGTCGTCCCTACAGGTTTTGGTACCAGACGCCCGGGTCGACGCCGAGGTCGGCTCGGATCTGTTTTGCCGGGTAGGCCTTTAGTGCCTTCGAAATGGCGCTCTCCGGGTTTTTCATGTCGCCGAACAGTATGGCCCCGTGTCCGGCATCGGCACAGGCTTCGACACAGGCCGGCTCGCGGCCGGCGTCAACGCGATGGACACAAAGGGTGCAACTCTCGACCGTGCCCTTGCCGCGCGGCGCATGGGGTTTCTGATCCTCAACGGACTCGTGTATAAAAGACCGCGCCTTGTAGGGGCAGGCCATCATGCAATAACGGCAACCGATGCAGATGTGCTTGTCGACGAGTACGATGCCGTCGGCCCGCTTGAAGGACGAGCCGGTCGGGCAGACGTCGACGCAAGGCGGATCGGCGCAGTGCTGGCACATGACCGGCAGCGAGCGTTCCTGCCCGGTCTTCGGGTTGCGGAGGTCAACCTTGCGGATCCAGTTGGCGTCGGTCTTTGGCCGCCCGTGGCCGTCGAAGCCGTTTTCCGTCTTGCAGGCGCTGACGCAGGCGTCGCAGCCGGCCGAACATTTATTGACGTCGACCAGCAGTCCCCAGCGGACCTTTGACGATACCGGGCCGGAGGCGCCGTTCGCAACGCCGATACCGTACAGCGTAACGCCGGGCACCAGTGTGATGCCGGCGGCGAGCGCGGCCGCGTTGCCGAGGAACCGGCGGCGGTCGAGGGTTTCCGTGTTTTTCTTTTTCGTGCTCATTTCGAAACCACTTCAGACAAGACTTCGCCGATCGTCTTCATCGGGCGCTGGGATAGTTTTTCGACGTCGCCCGGTCTCGACGCATGGCAATCGAAACAGTCGACGGTCACCGCCGCATAGGCGTGACAGGCCCGGCAGAAGTGTTTCGGACTGTCATAACCGACGAGTCTTCCGTCGCCGTTGTGCACCGCATGGCAGGCGATGCACTCCTTCAGGTTCTCTTGCTCCGGGCGGATTCCCTCGTGAACGGTGTCGTCGCGTTGATGCTTGAGGAGTTCCATGTGGTGGGTGCGCATAAACGCCGTGTCGCGCACACAAACATCCCCCTTGCCCTTTGAAATCATCGGCAACGGCACACCGTCGCCGGCCGAAGCGGTCCGCTCCATACCGGCGCCTGCGATCAGCAGAACCGCGGCGAAGATCAAAAAGACGTATCGGGGATGCATGCGGCCTCCTATCCGTCACCAAGTCCCATCTGGATGTAGCCCGACGGGCAGACATCCGCGCAGATGTAGCAGCCGACGCAGCGGGAATAATCCGTGTCGACGTAGCGCCCCACGGCCCGTTGGTCCTTCTCGACGCGGAATACGGCGTCCTGCGGGCAGTAGATGAAGCAGTTGTCGCACTCGAAACACATGCCGCAACTCATGCAGCGGTCGGCTTCGTCGACGGTTTCTTCTTCAGAGAGCCCGGTGAAGCGCTCCTCGAAATTGCCGACCACGTCATCCGCCGAAATCTCCACCTCGGCGCGGCGCGCCATTGGCGTGTAGGGAAAATGGGCCTTGAAAAGCGTGTCGGCCGGGATGACCTCGGCGAATGAACGGTCTTCGTAGTTGTGCACGGCAAACTCGGCATTGTCGGTGCCGCGCGTCGGTTCGTTGCCGTATTCCTCGGGCTCCAGATCATGAGCCCTGAGATCATTCAGCAGGTTGAAATGATGAACATCGACCTTGGGCCGGTCGGCCAGAGCCAGGCCCTGCAGATAGCGGTCGATCTCGTCGACGGCGATCGAGGCGTGCCCGATCGCCGTGGTCAGGAGGTGCGGCTTGATGACGTCGCCACCGACGAAGTGGCCTTCGTGATCCTTGACCTGGTAGTAGCGGTCCGCATCCATCAAGCCCCAGCCATTGTCGAAGTCCTCGATGCCCTCGAAATCACCGGCCTGGCCCGTGGCGCCGACGATCAAGGAGCATTCGATCTCGTATTCTTCGCCTTCCTTGATCTCCATCTTGCCCGACGACCAATCGGCGGGAACCACCTTCAACGCCTTGGCGCGGCCGTCGTCATCGAGGATCACCTCCACAGGCGCCAGGCTTTCGTGAATCTCAACCCCTTCGGTTATCACGGAATTCAGCTCATGCTCGGTCGCCGGGGCCTTTTCGATGGGCCGCCGGTAGACGATCCAGACGTCGGCGCCTTGGCGGCGCGCCACATGGGCGACATCGTGAGTTGTATAGCCAAGAATGACGCTGTCAGGTTTGTCCTTTTCGCTCGAGGTCTCGATGTGCCCAAGGCGGCGCGCCACGGCGGCGACGTCCATCGCCGTGTCGCCGGCGCCAATGACCAGCACGCGGCCGTCCATGTGCTGCAGGCGCCCTTCGTTGAAGGCGCGCAGGAACGACATGCCGTCAACGCAATTGGGCGCATCCGCACCCGGGATGGGGATCGGTTTTCCGGTCTGAGCGCCGATTCCCCAGAACACGGCGTCGAACTTGTCTTCGATCTCGGCGATGGTGATGTCGGTGCCGACCCGGGTATTGAGTGCAACGTCGACGCCCATGTCGATGATGCGGTCGATCTCGCCGTCGAGCACGTCGCGCGGCGTCCGATAGCCGGGAATGCCGAAGCGCATCATGCCGCCCAGCGACTTGTAACTCTCGAAGATCGTACAGCCGTGACCTTTCTTGCGCAGGAAGTAGGCGGCCGCCAATCCGGCTGGTCCACCGCCGATGATGGCAACGCGCTTGCCGCTTTCGGCCTCGGGCTTTTCGAAGGCGAGGCCATTTTCCAACGCCCAGTCGCCGACATGCTGCTCGACGGCATTGATGCCGACGTGTTCGTCGACTTCGTTGCGGTTGCAGCCGTCTTGACAAGGCGCCGGGCAGACCCGGCCCATGACCGCCGGAAACGGATTGGCCTCGATCATACGGTCAAAGGCGTATTTCTGCCAGCTTTCGCCCTCGGCCGGCTTGTCGAGGCCCCGGGCGATGGTCAACCAGCCGCGGATGTCGTGGCCGGACGGGCAACTGCCCTGGCACGGCGGCGAACGGTGAACGTAGGTCGGGCATTTTCCCGATTCACCGGAGACAACGTGGTGGTCGATCCATTCCAGGTGGGCGTCGTCCCCATCGGCGTAGCGTCGGTGCGTTAGTGCTGTCGTGCTCATATCATGCCTCCCAAAAACCATGAATTTCGCTCAATTGCACAGTCAAAAATCCTTGCTTCGCAACGCCCTCGGCGAAATGAGCCGAGGTTGGCGGGGTTGATCGGTCTTGTTGTTCCCTTCTCTTATTCGCCCAACCCCATCTGAATATAACCGGTCGGACAGACATCCTTGCAGATGTGGCATCCGATGCATTTCGTGTAATCGGTGTCGACGTAGCGCCCGACCGCCCTCTGGTCCTTCTTGACCCGGAAGATGGCATCCTGCGGGCAGAAGAGATGACGCAGTTGTCGCATTCGAAGCACATGCCGCAACTCATGCAGCGCTTGCCCTCCTCGATCGCCTGCTCCTCGCTCAATCCTTCGATGCGTTCCTCGAAGTTGCCCAGCACCTTATCAGCGTCGATATGGATCTCCATGCGCTTGCCACGCGCCTCGTAGCCGAAATGGCCGAGGAACAGCTCGTCGTGCGGAATGATTTGGGTGTCGCCGCGATCCTCGTAGTTGTGGAGTGCGAAGTTCTCTTCAGACGTACCCCGCGTCGGTTGATGATCGTATTCCGACGGCGTTAGGTCTCGCTGGCGCAGTTCGGCCAGCAGGTTGAATTGATGAACGTCGACTTTCGGCCGTTTGTCGATGGCGTCGCCCTTGAGATAATGGTCGAGGCTTTCGGCGGCGATGCGGCCCTGGCCGATGGCTGTCGTCAACAGGTGCGGACGGAGAATATCGCCGCCGGCAAAATGGTTTTCCCGATCCTTGACGTTGAAGACCTTGTCGGCGGCGATGAAGCCGTTGCCGCCGTCGAGATCCTCGAAACCCTCGAACGACCCCATCTGGCCGATGGCCGAGATGATCATGTCGCATTCGATCTCGAACTCGGTGCCTTCCTTAGGGATCGGCTTCATGCCGTCCATGTCGCATTCGCACATTTTGAGCGCGACGGCGCGGCCGTCGCCGTTCTTGATGACCTCGAGCGGCATAACGCCACCCCTTAGATCGACACCTTCGCGTTTTGCATCCTCGCGTTCGCGTTCGGCCGCCGTCATCTCCTCGATCGGGAACAGCGAGGTCAGCACCGCATTGACGCCCTCGCGTTGCATGGTGCCGGCAACGTCGTGCGCCGTGTAGCCGAGGATCGCGTTTTCCGGTCGATCCTTCTCATGCGCCGTTTCGATGTGCCCGAGACGCCGGGCCACCGAGGCGACGTCGATCGACGTGTCGCCGCCGACGACGACAACCTTCTTGGTGGTAAACTGCAAACGCCCCTTGTTGAAGGCATCGAGGAAGGCGACGCCTGACAGGCAGTTGGGCGCGTCGAAGCCGGGAACCGGCAGCGGCCGCCCGGTCTGCGCGCCGATGGCCCAGAAGACGGCATCGAATTCACTTTCAATGTCCTCAAGCGAAACGTCGACGCCGACTTTGGTCGCCGTCTTGGCGACGACCCCGACGTCGAGAATACGCCGCACCTCGGCATCGACCATGTCGCGCGGCGTCCGGTAGCCGGGGATGCCGTAGCGCATCATACCGCCGAGCTTCTCGTTGCCTTCGAAAACGGTTACCGCATGGCCCTTCAGGCGCACCTGATAGGCGGCGGTCAAGCCGGCCGGGCCACCGCCGATGACGGCGACTTTCTTGCCGGTTTCCGTGTCCGGTCCAGGCAGTTTCAGATTGTGCTCAATGGCCCAATCGCCGACGTACTGCTCGACCGAATTGATGCCGACGAAGTCGTCGACCTCATTGCGGTTGCAGCCGTCCTCGCAAGGCGCCGGGCAAACACGGCCCATGGTCGCCGGAAACGGATTGGCCTCGACCATACGAAGGAATGCGTATTCCTGCCAGGCCATGCCTTCGACCGGCGGCTTGTCCATACCGCGGGCCACGGCCAGCCAGCCGCGGATATCATGCCCGGACGGGCAGCTGCCCTGACACGGCGGTGCCTTATGAACATACGTCGGACATTTGTGGGTATGCCCGGCCGTAAAGATCTTTTCCTGGAGCGATTCGATCTCGGTATCGCCATCTTCGAAACGGCGCCACGAGAGTTTCGGTTTATCGGACATGTTATTCATTGTCTTTTCCTTCGGGGTCGTCCCCAGTGTCTTCAGTCGTTTGTTCGGTCTCGACCTGCTCGTCCTCTGCGGCGGGTTCGGCGGCCCGGTCCGGTTCGTCTTCTGGTTCTTCCTCCGGTTCATCGAGGATTATGGCGTTGCTGACCAGCTGGTGAACGCTGACGACCTTATCCATCGAGAACCCGTAGTACGGCATGACCTTCGAAAACTGGGTCTTGCAAATGGCGCAGATCGCCACCATGTGGGTCACGCCCTGTTCGTCGGCGACCTTTTTCAAGGCTTCCATGCGCGGCTTGGCGCCCTTAACCCGCAGTTCCATGAGATCGTCGGTGAGCAGCCCGCCGCCGCCGCCGCAACAATAGGTGTTTTCGTGAATCGTATCGTCGGCCATGTCGACGAAGTTGTTGCAACACGCTTTGATGATTTCACGCGGGTACTTGAATTGGCCACCTGGCTCCGGGCCCATGCGCGACGCCCGGGCGACATTGCATGAATCGTGGAAGGTCACGGTCATGTAGTCGTTTTCCGACTTGTCGAATTCGAGTTTGCCTTCCTGGATGAGCCCGTAGGTCACTTCCATGATGTGCTGAGGCACCGGATAGTTGGGATCGAGGAAATCGAAAGGACCGGCCAGGGTATTCCAGAAATTGTAGGCGACACGCCAAGCATGGCCGCATTCGCCAACGACGATACGCTTGACCTTGAGGTCCTCGGCCGCCTTGCGGATACGCTCGGCGATTTCGCGCATCTGTTCGTAGGAACCGATGAACATGGCGAAGTTGGCCGCTTCCGAGGCATAGGTGCTGAGCGTCCAGTTGATCCCGGCCTGATGAAAGACCTTGGCGTATCCGATCAGCCCGTCAATATGCGGTTCGGCGAAGAAATCGGCGCTCGGCGTAACCAACAATACGTCGGCGCTCTCGACGTCGAGAGGCAGCTTGACGGGAACGCCGGTGTCCTCCTCGATTTCCTCCTCAAGGTCCTCCAGGGTGGCGCTCATGGCCGGAGCCGGCAATCCTAAGTTATTGCCGATCTTGTGAACCTTGCCGATGATCTCGTTGCAGTACTTCTGGCCTTTGCCGATGCTGTCCATAATCTCGCGCGCGGCCATGGAAATCTCGGCCGTATCGATGCCGTAGGGGCAATAGACGGAGCAGCGTCGGCATTGTGAGCACTGGTGGAAGTACTTGTACCAGTCGTCGAGTACGCCTTCGGTTAGATCCTCGGCGCCAACCAGCCACGGGAACCACTTGCCGGCGAAGGTGAAATTGCGCCGGTACACCTTGCGCAGCAGGTCCTGGCGCGCGACCGGCATGTTTTTCGGATCACCGGTGCCCAGGTAGTAGTGGCATTTGTCCGTGCAGGCGCCGCATTTGACGCAGGAATCCAGATAGACCTGGAGCGAGCGGTACTTGCCCAGGAGCTCGCCCATCTTGTCGATCGCCTTGGTTTGCCAGTCGTCAACCAATTCCCCTGGATAACCAAGTGCTTCCTGGTGATCGGGCGCAGCCACGTAAGGTTGGCTGTGCGCCATGGAGTCGGGCGTCACCCGTGGAACCGACGTATACTCTTCGAGGGTCGGAATTTCGAATTCGTCGGCCATGATCAATCCCCACCCTGAGGCTGGACGGCTTCGGCGCTCGCTGTACGGTCGGCTTCCTGTTGGGCGGCCCAGTTCGCGAGATGACGTTTTTCACGCGGATTGTCGACCTGGTTGCGGGTCGGGCTGAAGAACACACCCGGCGCGTGCAGAAGCTTGCTGAACGGGAAGATGATCATCAGCAGCGCCACGGCACCGAGATGGATATAGAGCAGCGGATGGACCGGCAGGGGTTGCCAGTCGAAATACATGAGCCCGAGCACGAAGGCCTTGAGCCCAATGATGTCGGTGTGGCTGACGAAACTCATCAATATACCGCTGACAGCAATGACGGCCAGCAACAGGAGCATAAGGTGATCGGAAGGACTGGAGATAAAGCGGACCCGGTCGACGGCGATGCGCCGCACCCATAGACCCGCCAGACCGGCGATCATGGCGAACGCGGCATATTTGCCGAAGGGCTGGATCCAGACGACCCAGAACCACACCGGCTCGATGAAATAGCGAAGATGGCGCAGGACGACGAGGGCCAGCGCCGCATGGAACATGTAGCCGAAAATCCACGTCCACTTACTGGCGCGGAACAGGCTCTCAAAAAAAACGACTTCACGGAACAGGCGCCAGACGACGCCACTGAGCGTGGTCGGCGCCGGTGTCGTAGGTATTTTCAGAGGTGCCGGGACAGTCGCGAATTGACGGATCTTGACGACGAGCCCAAGGACCAGAACCAGCGTCGCAAAGTAGAAGGTCAGGGCAAAAAAAGTCGTCACTACCTCGTATTCCGCCCCGGCCTCGCCTTAGCGGCACCGGGACGGAACCCCAAATTCCTGTTTTGACGTACGTCTGGTCGCCGGATCAAACGCAGCCGGTCGGCTTCGGCAACCCGGCAATTTTGCACGCCTGCTTGGCCGGACCATAGGGGAACAGTTCATAGAGGTAACCGCTGTTGCCTTTTTCCGGTCCCAGCTTCTTTTTGATCGCTTTGGTCAATACGCGAATGGCCGGCGCGATCTGGTATTCCTCGTAGTACTCGCGCAGGAAGTTGACGACTTCCCAATGGTCATCGGTCATATCGATCTTTTCGTCGACCGCGATGAGACCCGCGAGATTTTCGTTCCACAGGCTGATGTCGATGATGTAGCCTTCTTCATCGGCATCGATCGTTTGCCCATTCAGTTCGTAAGCCATGGATATTCCTCCGTGTTAATCAAAAAGTATGGCCGTCGAGCGGTCAAAGCCACGAGTTTACGGCATCGTGTTCAGCCGCGAGATCGACGAATTTGCCGTAGTCGATGACCTCGACACCATCGATCAGGGATTTGTCTCCAAGGCCCCTGGCGTCGATATCCGGCCCGAGGACACAGAAACGAAAATCGCCAATGCGCGCAGTAACTTTGTCACTGGCCGCCGTATTATTCAAAGCGGCATAGACACCGTCTTCGATGAGTAAAATTGTACTACCTTTTTTCGCCAAACGCAGGCAACTCTCCAGCGTATTGCGCTCGAACGGCGATTTGTTGACGGTGTGGAGCATTTTCGTCATGACATTCGACCCCGTCGTCCTAACCCGTTAACACCACGTCCTGCGCATCCATGAGCTCGGCGAGCTCGTCTGCGCCCAGGACTTCGACATCGACGACGAAATCGTCCTCGTTGAGGCCACGGGACTCCATCGATTCGCGCTCGACGACGATACGCCATTCCATGTCGATGTCCTCGTCCTCATCGGCGTCTTCTTTCTCCATCTCGACGACGCCGTAGGTCGGCGAATAGTTCTTCATGCCCAGTGCCTTGGTGTCGTGGCCCTTCTTGATCTGGTAGACACCGTCGTCGATGAACGCAATCACGGCATGCTGCTCGAAAGCCGCTGAAATCAACACCATCTCAAGGATCTCAAGGGCATAGATCGTGCCGTAGGGAGCCTTGCGATTGACGAACATGAAGCGTTTCTTCACGCCCGCTATATCGAAACTGCTTTGAAATTCTTCTTCCATTCCGATCGCTCCTCAGTCACCGAACACGACGGTTCGTTCCGCCGCCATGCCGAGTTCAATGAGTTGGCCGAGGCCGGAAATGCGGTAGCCCTCAGCCAGGATCTCGTCCTTGATGCCGCGCCGGAGCGCGGCGGCGACGCAGACGACCAGATCGATATTGTGTTCGGCTGCCAATTCGCCCCACAGCTTGACCAGGTTGCGGTCGTCGGACTGCGGTTCGGACAGCTTGTTGGCGTTGTTGACGCCGTCGTAATAGAAGAAGACACGAATGACGTCGTGCCCCTTCTCGACCGCGGCCTTGGCGAACTGGTAGGCGGAATCAGAAGCCTGATGAGTGAAAGGCCCCTCGTTAACGAGAATTCCGAACTTCATTTGCCCTTCTCTTTATTGTTATGCGGAACCTAGAAGTGAATGTGCGCTGACGCGTTAAGTGCACCGCGACCGCCCCGGTAATCATCGATGTGATGATAGGTGAATGGCGTATCGATGAGCTCAAAGAAGCGTGGCCAGCCGATCCGGTCGATCCACTCGCCCATACGTTCCCAATCGCGTGCATTTTCCTTGTAGGCATAGAGGATCGTCTTGACGACCTCGCCGACTTCCGGCCAACGCGGCGGGTTGTTGGGCATATTGGCGCGGACCAGCTTGTGGAAAGTCGGCTTGGAGCGCGCATTGGAGTGCTTTCCACCAACCCAGACGGCGATTTTCGTCGATTCGTCGGAGTTGATCTGCATCGGCGGGCACGGCGGATAGCAGGCGCCGCAACAGATGCATTTCTTCTCGTCAACCTCAAGGGAGGCTTTGCCGTTGACCATGGCCGGACGGATCGCCGCCACCGGGCAGCGGGCGACGACGGCCGGGCGTTCGCAGACGTTAGCCACCAGATCGTGGTTGATGACCGGCGGTTTGGTGTACTGCACGTTGATGGCGATATCGCCCTGGCCACCGCAGTTGATCTGGCAACACGACGTCGTGATGCGAACCCGGTTCGGCATCTCCTCGTTGATAAACTCATTGTAGAGCTCGTCCATCAACGACTTGACGACGCCGGACGCATCGGTGCCCGGGATGTCGCAATGCAGCCAACCCTGGGTGTGCGAGATCATCGACACCGAGTTGCCGGTACCGCCGACGGGGAAGCCCTCTTCATTGAGCTTTTCGATCAGCGGCTCGACCATGGCTTCCGAGCTCAACATGAACTCAATATTGCTGCGCGTCGTGAACCGCACGTGCCCCTCAGCGAATTCATCGGCGATATCGCAGAGCAAACGAATCGTATAGACGTCCATCTGGCGCTGCGTACCGGCGCGTACGGTCCAAACCGCGTCGCCACCCTTGGCGACGTGGTGAAGGACGCCGGGACGCGGGCGATCGTGCCAAGCCCACTCGCCGTAGTTTTTCTTCAAGAGCGGGTGCATATAGGGAAACGGGTCCGGAACACCGGTTTCTACGGGCCTGCGCGGCGTGTCTGAAGCTTCTGGCATGTGAAGATTCCTGTTTCTTTATGTATATGTTGTCGGGGCCTGCCGGTTCGCCTTATTCGGCCGCCGCCACCTGACCATCGGATTTCGTCGCCTGCTTTTGGCGCCACTTCTCCGCTTCTTCGTCGAAGTTGTCCGTCCGCACGTAGGAATTGGTGCGCGGATGCATGACCATGTTGAGGTCGATATCGATTCCGACGCCTTCCAGGAAATTGTGCAGGCCGATACGATCAATGGTCTCGCCGATCCGTTCGTGCTCGAGGGCGTTCTCGGCAAAGAAGTCGATGACTTTTTCGCAAAGCTCCTCGAGTTCCTCGAAGTCCTCGTCGGTTTCCAGTTTCATGAACGGCACGACGACGGTACCCATCAGGTCACCGATCTTCAGCGACCGTTTGCCGCCGATCAGGATGCTGATGCCGCGGTCGTCGCCCGGCGACAGCGCCTTGGTCATAACATTGATGCAGTGCATGCAGCGCACGCAGCTCTTGTTGTCGACGTCGAGGGTATCGTCGTCGTTGAGGCTAAGCGCGTTGGTCGGGCAGCGCGTGATGACGTTGTCGATCATGTACTTGCGGCCGACCTTGTCGATATACGCCTTGACCTCGTCCTGATCGACCTTCATGTCGTCGCGCCAGGTGCCGATGACCGCGAAGTCGGCGCGGTGGATGGCATTGACGCAGTCGTTGGCGCAGCCTGAGAACTTGAACTTAAACTTATAAGGAAGCGCCGGGCGGTGCATTTCGTCGAGGAAAGCATTGATCACCATGCGGTGAGCGCGCACTTCGTCGTAACAGGACTGTTCGCAACGGGCGTGGCCGACGCAGCTCATGGATGTCCTGAGGGCCGGACCGGCGCCGCCGAGGTCGAAGCCGATCTCGTTGAGTTCGTCGAAGGCCTTCTGCGTGTTCTCCGTCGTGCAGCCCTGAAACATGATGTCGCCGCTCTGGCCGTGGAAGGCGATCAGGCCGGAACCATGACGCTCCCAGATGTCGCACAGGTCCCGAAGCACCTTGGTGTCGTAGTGCATGCCGGCCGGCGGCTGCACACGCAAGGTATGGAATTCCGACGATTCGGGGTAATCCTCCGCGACCTCAGAGAACCGCGGAATGATGCCGCCGCCATATCCGAAGACGCTGACGGTGCCGCCCTTCCAGCACCCGCGACGGGTCTCATAAGAATGCTCGAGCTGACCCAGGAGGTCAGTCATCATGTCGGCGTAGGGTTTGTCGTCGCTGTTTGCGAGGCGCTTCAACCCCTTGACGAAGCTCGGCCAGGGGCCATCTTCGAGGTCGTCCAGCAATTTGGTGTCGTGTTGTTCCTTGACCATGGTCTTCCTCCATTCTCCCAACGGAAAACTTCCCGTTTTCCTACCAGATGGGCCGTCCTTCGGGCTTTGTCCCTGTCCGCGGTTTTTGGCCCCGCGTTTGCACCTGCCGCCGGCAGCCCAACCGCACCGACTGGACAGATCATATTCAAAAAATATAAATTATCAAGAGTCAGAGTCAAATGGTTTAAAACCCTAGAATTCTAAGGGTTTTAAGAAGATTTTTAAGCCATTATTCGAGATACAGCGATGGTTACAGGTACCGATCTCGCCGCGGCCATAGGGTCGACCAAGGAAACCGCTTTGCGGCGTGTCGATTTTCCGTTCTCGGGCAAGCCCGACCAAGCCTTTAAAACTTGGCGGGATTGGAAGCTGTCGAGCGCACCGCGAGATGCAGCGTCGCAGATTGTCGAAGTCAGCGATCTCCGCGAACCCAGCGCAAGCGAGGCCGCGAAGATCCGCGATTTGTGCCGGCGCGCCAACTTCGCCATCTACGCGACGCAGGGAACGGTTGCAAAGCAGGGTATTGCCAGACTCGGCGCCGCTTTCGGCCTTGAGCGGTTGGATATCACGCATTGCGCCGACGACGACGCCGTCACCGAATTGAAGGTCGAAGCCGACGGCCAGCGCGCCACCTACATTCCCTACTCCAACCGACCACTGAGTTGGCATACGGACGGATACTACAACGCCGCATCTGAACAGGTGCGCGGCTTCATTTTGCACTGCCTGCAACCGGCCGAGGCGGGCGGCGAGTCGCTCGTTTTGGATCCGGACTTGGCCTATATCCGCCTGATGGACGTTAACCCGGACTATGTCAGCGCCATGATGGAGCCGGACGCGATGACCATCCCTGAGAACTTGGAAGCGGGGCGCCTGGTGCGCGCCGCCGTATCCGGACCGGTCTATTCCGTCATTGGCGGCGACCTGCATATGCGCTATTCGGCTCGAAAACGGAATATCTCATGGAAGGACGATTCGCGGATCGACGGCGCAAAGTCCGTTCTCGACACGCTGCTCGACGAAGGGTCTCCGGCCCCGCTCCGGTTCCGTTTGGAGCCGGGCCAAGGGATCATTTGCAATAACGTACTCCACCGGCGCACCGGGTTCGACGCCCAGTCGGATCGCTTGTTCTTCAGGGCGCGCTACCTCGACCGGGTCTCGGGGACCTCGTGGCAGGGCGAGCCTCCTTTTCATCAAACGGTTTAAACGACGGAGCACATTCATGGCGGACAATATGATCAAACTGAGCGACATCATCATTCAGAACCCCGAGGCGCAATCGTTTACCGAACTCATAGCCGTCATCCGCCAACGGGCCGAACAGGCCGGCCAGGCGATGTTGGAAATCGATCTCAAGCCCGATTACCCGGACACGCCCAGAAATTGGGAGTTCCTAGTCGAATCGGCCTTCACCTGGGGTGAACGCTGATGGCCGGCGATTCCCGAACCATCGATTCGTTCGACGCACCGTACGGAAAACAGATCGAAATCATCGAAAACGCGGAAGAGGGCGTGACCTTTCTGCGCGTTCGCATTAGAGAAAAGTCGCGATTTACGATTTTGGACTTGGATCCGGTCACCGCCCAACGGTGGGGACGGGCCATGACTGATTAGGCCTCGGCCCATGGCGTCGGGGAGACGCCCGACTAGGGCTCCCGTTGTGGGCCGTGAGACATCTGTGACACGATCATGAAACACATTCCTATTTTTCTCGATATCAAGGGCAAGCCCGTTCTCGTTGTCGGCGGCGGGCTGATCGCGGCCCGGCGTACCGAATTCGCCAGCCGCGCCGGCGGCGACGTTCTCGTCGTTGCCCCGACGCTTTCATCGGATTTCGAAAACTGCTGCGACTACCGGCATGAGGCGCGTGATTTCGAACCGTCGGACCTGGACGGCGTCCACCTGGTCTTCGTCGCCGACCAAGAGGAAGCGCAGAACGCCACGATCTCCCAATTGGCACAGGAACGGAAAATACCGATCAACGTCGCCGACCGTCTCGAGCTTTGTTCGTTTATCATGCCGTCGATTGTCGACCGTTCTCCGATCATCATCGCGACCTCGACGGGCGGTGAATCACCTATTCTATCCAGGCTCTTAAAGGCCAGGCTGGAGACGATGATCCCGGCAGCATTCGGCCGTTTGGCCGAATTCGCGGCGCGTTGGCGCGACGCCGCCAAGACGCGCATCGCCGATCCGGTCCGGCGCCGTCGGTTTTGGGAAGATTTGGCTGACGGACCGATTGCCGAGCACGTATTCGCCGGTCAGGAAACGGAAGCGACCAATCTGGTCAATAAGACCCTTGATGCCATTGATCACGATGACGGTACGGCCGATGTCGGCGAGGTTTATCTTGTTGGCAGCGGCCCCGGCGACCCCGATCTATTGTCCTTCCGGGCGCTCCGATTAATGCAGCGCGCCGACGTTGTGCTTTACGACCGGCTGGTCCCCGAAGCCATTCTCGAACGCATCCGGCGCGACGCCGAGCGGATCTTCGTCGGCAAGCAGCGCGGCGATCACGTTCTGCCGCAAGAGGAAATCAGCAAAGCCCTCGTTGACCATGCCCTGCAGGGCAAACGCGTATTGCGCCTCAAGGGCGGCGATCCGTTCACCTTCGAGCGCGGCGGCGAGGAGATCGAGATGCTGGCCAACCACGGGATACCGTTCCAGGTCGTTCCCGGTGTCACGGCGGCAAGCGGCTGCTCCGCCTATTCCGGCATCCCGCTGACCCATCGCGACCATGCGCAGGCTTGCGTTTTCGTCACCGGCCATACCAAGGATGGGCAGCTCAACCTCAATTGGCAGACTCTGACCCCGGAAAACCAGACGGTCGTCGTCTACATGGGACTGAATGCGCTACCCGACCTGGTCGGCAAACTGATGGAACATGGTGCGCCTGCGGACCGCCCGGCGGCGGTCATCGACAAAGGTACGCGCGAAGACCAGCGGGTCGTTACCGGTACTCTTGGCACCTTGGCCGAAAATGCGGCGGCAGCCGATCTCGAAGGCCCCGCCATCATCATCGTCGGCGGCGTCGTCACCCTGCACGACAAGCTTTCCTGGTACGCCGACGACTGACAGGCGGCTTCTTTTTGCGATGAATTCGCGACACCCTGGCACTTCGCCAGAAGGCATTCCGAGTCCGGTTAATCAACGCCGTGGTGAAAGGCGGAAATAGATTTTCCTACTGATTGCTCATGACAATTCTTATAAGAAAGGTCATAAGCAAACTTTCCTGCTTGATATTTTATTAAAATTGAATATGATTACGCTTGCAGGGTTCATCGTTGATCAAGAATTCGTATTCCGCCAAGGTATCCATGGCAATAATCACTGTGCCGCGGTGGATACGAGCGATCACAAGAATATGGAGGAGAACTTGTTGCGTTTTAAGAACATTGGCACGTTAGCCTTGGCACCAGCGGTGGGTATCATCTTGAGCGCCACCGCTGGTGCCGCCGAGATGGCCAAATACGAGGTTGTCGACGAGTCCAGCATCCCCAAATCTTTGACCGGCAAACCGGGTGACCCGGCCAAAGGCCGGAAACTGGCGATCAACAGGAAAAAGGGCAATTGCCTGGCCTGCCACGTGATGCCGATCCCGGAACAGCAGTTCCACGGCAATCTCGGGCCGAGCCTGGTTGGCGTCGCCGAACGCTACGATGAGGGTGAATTGAGGCTTCGCGTCGTCGATGCAAAAGTCGTCAATCCGGACACCACGATGCCCGCCTTCTACAGGAGTACGGGCCTACATCGGGTCCTCAAAAATTTCCAGGGGAAGACCATATTGGCGGCCCAGGACGTCGAGGACATCGTCGCTTACCTGAAGACGCTGAAATAAACGTTGGGGGTCCGTACACCGTCGATCGAGTTCGGAGGTGCGGAATCGTCTAACAAACCCATCACCAAGGAGATATTCATGGTGCAGACAATAGAACTTAAGCCGGTCGATCGCCGCGATATTCTGAAAATCGCGGGCGCCGGTGCGCTGGCTATCGTATCGACCAGCCTGCTTCCCGGCCTCGCGGCCGCCGATGCAGAAAAGCTTGCCGCGGCGATGAAAAAGCTGATCGGCGACAAGTCACCGACCGAAGGCAAGGTCACCGTCGAACTGCCGCAGATCGCGGAAAACGGCAACACGGTGCCGATGAGCTTCGAGATCGAAAGCCCGATGACCGACGCCGACCACGTCAAGTCGGTTCACATCTTCGCCGACGGCAACCCGAACGTCGACGTTGCCTCCTGTCACTTCACGCCGGCCTGCGGCCGGGCCCGCGCATCGACCCGTATGCGCCTGGCCAAGACCCAGAACGTGGTCGTCGTTGCCGAAATGAGCAACGGCTCCGTGGTCATGGGCAAGAGCGAAGTCAAGGTAACCATTGGCGGCTGCGGCGGCTGAGTAGGATTGGAGAAAGACAATGGCGAAAGCCCGCGTAAAAGTTCCTAAGAAAGTGAAAAAGGGTGAGGTCTTCCAGGTGAAGACCCTGGTCTCCCACAAGATGGAAACCGGTCAGCGCAAGGACAAGAAAACCGGCAACAAGATCCCGCGCATGATCATCAACAACTTCGTGTGCAAGTACAACGGCAAGGAAGTCTTTTCCTCGGACTGGCATCCGGCCGTATCTGCCAACCCCTATCTCGCCTTCTACGTCAAGGCGACGGAGAGCGGGAAGTTGGACATGACCTGGACCGAAGACAACGGCAAAACGACGACCAAGACGGCAAAGGTCAACGTAACCTAATGACAGGGGGAAAAAATGGGTAAGGCTTATCTGGGAATACTGACTCTCGCGGGTGCGGCGCTGGTCGCATCGGCGGTTTCATCACCGGCGATGGCGGGTCACAAGAACTGGGGCAAATACCAAGCCGGCGACCGCCATAGCGGGTACACCTATATGACGACGGAAACCATGCGGATCCAGGACGACGACCTGGAGAATCCCGGCATGCTGATGACCGACGAGGGCGAGGCCCTGTGGAGCACGGTCGACGGCGAGGCCGGCAAATCGTGCGCTTCGTGCCACAATGACGCGGCCGAGTCGATGAAGGGCGTGGCGACGGTCTATCCGAAGTACGACCCGAATAAAAAGGGCATCGACAGCGTCGAGACGCAGATCAACGAGTGCCGTACCGAGCGTATGAAGGCGAAGGCCTGGAAGTGGGAATCGAACCAACTCCTGGCCATGACGGTCTACGTCAAGCACCAATCCAAGGACATGCCCATGAACGTGTCCATCGACGGTCCGGTGGTGCCATTCTTCGAGAAGGGCAAGGCGTTCTACTACGAACGCCGCGGCCAGTTAGATTTTGCCTGTAAGCACTGCCATGAGGACAATCCGGGCATGATGGCGCGCGCCAACCGCCTGTCCGAAGGGATGTCCAACGGCTTCCCGACCTATCGCCTGAAATGGCAAAAAGTCGGCTCGATCCACCGCCGTTTCCGTGGTTGCAACAAGAACATCCGGGCGACTCCCTATGCCTACGGCGCGCCTGAATACCTGAACCTGGAGGTCTACCTGGCGTGGCGCGGGCGCGGTTTGCCTGTCGAAACGCCGGCCGTGCGCAACTAGGTTCAATTCGAACGAAAATTTGTTCCGGGGGATGCGCTAGCTCGCATCCCCCTTTCTATTTCTTGAGGAGTCTTTTAAGCGATGCTGGACCGCAGGCAATTTCTTCAGGTGGCGGCGGCGACCGCTGTGATAACCGGAACGCCGGGCGCGCTTTCGCGCGCCGCCGCGCAACAGACGATCACCCAGGACGAGCTCTTGAAGTTCGACTCGGTCGGACAAGTCACATTGCTCAATTTCACGGACTGTCACGCCCAGCTGGTTCCGCTCTACTTCCGCGAACCGTCGGTCAACCTTGGGGTCGGCGAGGTCAAAGGCCTGGTTCCCCATATCACCGGCAAGGATTTTTTGAACCATTACGGCCTGCAAGCCTCGTCGCCGGCGGCCTACGCCCTTTCCAGCGATGATTTTTCGGCGCTGGCCAAGAGCTATGGGCGTGTCGGTGGGCTCGATCGGATGGCGACGCTGGTCAAGGCGATCCGCGCCGAGCGGCCCGACAACACCCTCCTGTTCGACGGCGGCGACACCTGGCAGGGCTCCTACACGGCGCTGAAGACCAACGGCGCCGATATGGTCGAGGTGATGAACGCGCTCGGCGTCGACGCCATGACCGCGCACTGGGAGTTCACCTACGGCGAAGACCGGGTTCTTGAACTGAAGGACATGCTCAACTTCCCGTTCCTGGTCGGCAACGTCATCGACACCGAATGGGAAGAGAGCGTCTTCGAGGCGATCACCTATTTCGAACGCGGCGGCGTCAAGATCGGCGTCATCGGCCAGGGCTTCCCCTACACGCCGGTTGCCAACCCGCGTTATATGATCCCCAACTGGTCGTTTGGAATCCGGGAGAAACTGGTCCAGGAGCGGGTCGACGAAGCCCGCGGCGAAGGCGCCGAACTGGTCGTGCTGTTGAGCCACGACGGCTTCGACGTCGACCGTAAACTGGCCGCGCGAGTCAAAGGTATCGACGTCATTTTGACCGGCCACACCCATGACGCCCTGCCTGAGGCCGTTAAGGTCGGCGATACGTTGCTGGTCGCTTCGGGTTCACACGGCAAATTCCTGGCCCGCCTCGACCTTGAAGTGAAGGACAAGAAGGTCACGGACTACCGCTTTAAACTGATGCCGGTGTTTTCCGACGTCATCCAACCGGACCCGGAAATGGCCGCTGTGATCAAGAAGATCCGCGAACCGCACGCCAAGGAACTGGACCGCGTACTGGGCCGCACGGAGAGCCTGCTCTACCGGCGTGGCAACTTCAACGGCACCTTCGACGATTTGATCTGCCAGGCCCTGATCGAGGAACGGGATGCGGAAATCTCGTTGTCGCCGGGCTTCCGCTGGGGATCCAGCCTGCCACCTGGCGCGGACATCACGGTCGATCACGTCTACCACCATACGGCGATCACCTATCCCAATGCCTACCGATCGGAAATGAGCGGCAAGCTGCTCAAGGACATCCTCGAAGACGTGGCAGACAATCTGTTCAACCCGGACCCCTACTACCAGCAGGGAGGCGATATGGTGCGTGTAGGTGGCATGGGTTACAGCATCGACATCTCGAAGAAGATCGGCGAGCGCATCGGCGACATGACGCTGTTGAAGACGGGCGAGCCGATTGATCCCGGCAGGAACTACGTTGTTTCCGGCTGGGCGTCGGTCAACGAGGGCACCGAGGGGCCGCCAGTCTACGACGTGGTGACCAGCTATATCGAGAAGAAGAAGGTTATCGACCTGCCGCCCAACAACAGTATCAAGATTTCCGGGGTCTAAGGTCCTATGGACGGGTTCGAAGTATCCTACGCAGGCGCGCTCGGGGCCGGGGTCCTGAGCTTCCTGTCGCCCTGCGTGCTACCGCTGGTGCCGCCCTATCTTTGTTTCCTGGGAGGCGTGACGCTTGATCAAGTGGCCGGTGAGGACGAGGTCGACCCCAACCTTCTCCGGAAAGTATTTCTCGCCGCCTTCGCCTTCGTTCTCGGTTTCACATCGGTGTTCGTGGCGCTCGGTGCCACGGCATCGGCCCTAGGCCAGGTGGTCGCAGATCATCTCGATCTCTTATCTCAGATCGCCGGCGTCATCATCGCCGTCCTCGGGCTCCATTTCATCGGCATTCTGCGCATTCCCCTGCTCTACCGTGAAGCGCGGTTCCACGCCGATACCCGGCCAGCATCCCTGATCGGTTCCTACGTAATCGGGCTTGCCTTCGCCTTCGGCTGGACGCCCTGCGTCGGACCGGTCTTGGCCGCGATCTTGTTCGTGGCCGGCAGCGAGAACTCGGTTGCCTACGGCTCCAGCCTGCTCGCCGTCTATTCCCTCGGCATCGGCATCCCCTTCCTGGCCGCAGCGCTGGCTGTAAAACCGTTCATGAACTTCATGAAGCGGTTCCGCAAGCACATGCAGACCGTCGAGCGCGTCATCGGCGTGCTTCTGGTCATCACCGGCGTCATGTTCCTCACCGGCACATTCTCGGAGCTCGGCTACTGGCTGCTCGAGGCGTTTCCCGCATTGGGCAAGGTCGGCTAAACGCCCCCCGGCAGCGGTCCGATGAAAAGCCCCGTGCCAGACCAGCACGGGGCATTTCCTTTGTCGTGGACCGGCAGTGAGCGCCGGCTTTTTATCGCGGTCCCGCGACTACCAGGCATAGGACAGTCCGACCATCGTCTCGAACTGTTTCATGGTCAGGTTGAGCGTGCCCTGGGCATCGCGGTCGGTGTCCCGGAGCGTTTCTTCCAGAGCGTGGGCAAAGGAGAAATTCAAACCGAGCGCGTCCGTCAGCTGATAGCTAGCCCCGACCGTCACATGGGTCCGGACCACACCCGGCGCCGGAATATTGAATAGCATCTCTTCGTCGTGTGAATCGAAGATGCCGGAGTTGTGGCTGACACCGCCGCGGAGCGTCAATTTGTCGTCATGCTGGTACTCGATACCGACCTTGACGATGTTCATATCGTGCCACCCGAAACCCCAACCGTCGTGGGCTCCGAGTTTGTGCTGCGGGGCTTGGGTATTGAGGTTCTGTAGGTTGACCTTTGGACGGGAGTTGGCGATCGACCGGACGTCGTTGTAGCCGATCCATTGGTAGTCGACGGCGATGATAACATCGGGTGTCACCTTGTATGCGATGCCTGTCTGCGCTGTCGGCGGGATGTCCAAATCGCCGCCTTCGGCGAACAAGCCCTCGTATTTCGTGAATTGCGTCATATAAGAACGGCTCTGGTAAGATGCCCCGATCATCAGTCGGTCATCGAGAAAGCGGCCTTGGTAACCGACCCGGCCGCCGAAACCATAGGAGTAGTCCCAGCCTTGGGCCGTGACGGAGTCCGGACGGGTTGAAATTCCGGAACTGGCGAAAGGTTCAAGACCGGTTGCCCGGAAACGCTGCGCGGCGAAATACGGCGTCACGCCAAAGGCGTGTTTTCCGTATCCCGTGCCGATTTTGTAGGCGTAGTTCAAGCCCATCATCGTTTGAGCGAGATCCAGACCGGTAGGTGCCGTCGGCGTCCCGAAAGCACTGTAGGCTCGGTAGAGGTCCTCTTTGTAATGGGTTGCCATTCCGCCCATGGCCTGTAAGGAGAATCCAACGGAGTGGTTTTCATCAAGTTCGTAGTTGACGCCGATGTTCGGCATCGTGAAGAGCCGTTTGGCGCTCCTCGAGTGGTTGAAGGTGGCGTCGTCGCTGACGTCCAGCCACCGGTCCGGAGCAAAAAAAGTAACGTCGATGTCGCTCCTAGTGCCGACGAAGGCGCTTCCAGCCGGGTTGGTCGCTGGCGCCAGGGAATCCGTGCTGTAAGCAGCGCCTGCGCCGGCCATGCCTTTGGCGGTGGGCCCAAAACCGTACATGAACATGCCATTGGTCGCATGCGCCGATTGAAAGGACGCCGTCGATACGGCGACGAAGGCGGCAATCGCCGTTTTTTGGATAGATATATTTCCTGTACCCAACATCGTGACCCTCAAGTTCTCTTATTAAATTATTGAAGGGCTTCGGCGGGTCCAGTTGCGGTGCGTTCCGTGCGCACTCTTGTTTGAACGCCGCTTCGCCCAAACACGTGGGCCTCAAATTAGCGCCGTTCTAAAGTGGAGACTAGGATCTGTTGAGATTCAGGATTCCCAAACGGGTTGATTTGTGCTTCACCCTACCTTTCGAAGGAGGTTTGAATGACAGCAGAGCGTTTTGTGATCACGGATCATCAATGGGCATTGATGGAGCCG
>Ga0209458_1000200_pt1 | contig 28350 bp, 24 predicted proteins | sample WorMetLIZAISLAND_FD_187411 | JGI IMG/M metagenome (GOLD analysis project Ga0209458, IMG submission 187411) | Marine gutless worms symbiont microbial communities from Max Planck institute for Marine Microbiology, Germany - Inanidrilus manae... ...
CCCGAAACCACGGCAAGAACCGCTTCGACACACACCACGAACGAAATCAGTTCATCCGCAGCTTCGTCGATGCCTACAATCGAACCAGACTCAGGTGCCTTGGATACAACGCGCCAATCGAGCGTCTGAACAATCACCCGGGACACAACACGCACGCCGGGGTCCACGGAAAGCGTACGTGCCGGATCGCGAAACGCGTCAGCCCCGAACCAGCGGCTTGTACTTGATGCGGTGTGGCTGCTCGGCTTCGGCGCCGAGGCGGCGCCGGCGGTCTTCCTCGTAGGCGTCGTAGTTGCCCTCGAACCATTCCACGTGACTATCGCCCTCGAAGGCCAGGATATGGGTGGCGATGCGGTCCAGGAACCAGCGGTCATGGCTGATCACCACGGCGCAGCCGGCGAACTCCAGCAGCGCCTCTTCCAGGGCACGCAGGGTGTCGACGTCGAGGTCGTTGGTCGGCTCGTCGAGCAGGATCAGGTTGGCGCCCGACTTCAGCATGGTCGCCAGATGGACCCGGTTGCGCTCGCCGCCTGAGAGCTGGCCGACCGGCTTTTGCTGGTCGGCGCCGCGGAAGCCGAACCAGGAGCAGTAGGCGCGGCTGTTCACCTTGCGCTTGCCCAGCTCGATCTCGTCCTGGCCGCCGGAGACCTCCTGCCAGACCGTGGCCTCGCCGCTCAAGGCATCGCGCGACTGGTCGACGTAGCCCAGCTTGACCGTGTCGCCCAGGCGCAGGCTGCCATCGTCGGACTGTTCCTGGCCGACGATCATGCGGAACAGCGTGGTCTTGCCGGCACCGTTGGGGCCGATCACGCCGACGATGCCGCCCGGCGGCAGGCGGAAGTTGAGGTCGTCGATCAGCAGGTGGTCGCCGAAGCCCTTGGAGAGATGCTCGGCCTCGACCACCACGTCACCCAGCCGCGGTCCCGGCGGGATGACGATCTGCGCCTTGCCCGAGCCGCCTGCCTGGCCCTGCGCCAGCAGCTCTTCGTAAGCACGGATACGTGCCTTGCTCTTGGCCTGGCGGGCGCGCGGCGACTGGCGGATCCACTCGAGCTCCTGGGCCAGGGTGCGCTGGCGCGCCTCTTCCTGCTTGCCCTCCTGCGCGAGCCGCTTCTGCTTCTGCTCCAGCCAGCCGGAATAGTTGCCCTCGTACGGGATGCCGCGGCCGCGGTCGAGCTCGAGGATCCAGCCGGCGACGTTGTCGAGAAAGTAGCGGTCATGGGTCACCGCGACGACGGTGCCCGGGTAGTCCTCCAGGTGGCGCTCCAGCCAGGCCACCGACTCGGCGTCGAGATGGTTGGTCGGCTCGTCCAGCAGGAGCAGGTCGGGCTTCTCCAGCAGCAGCCGGCACAGCGCGACGCGGCGGCGTTCGCCGCCCGACAGCGTGGCGACGTCGGCGTCTGCCGGCGGCAGGCGCAGGGCATCCATGGCGATCTCGATGTGGCGCTCCAGCTCCCAGCCGTCGGCCGCCTCGATCTGCTCCTGCAGCTCGCCCTGCTCTTCGATCAGGGCGTTCATCTCGTCGTCGCTCAGTTCTTCGGCAAAGCGGGCACTGACCTGCTCGAAGCGGTCCAGCAGATCCTTCACCGCGCGCACGCCGTCCATGACGTTGCCCTGCACGTCCTTCGCCGGATCGAGCTGCGGCTCCTGCGGCAGGAAGCCGACCCGGGCACCCTCGGCGGCCCAGGCCTCGCCGACGAACTCCGTCTCCAGCCCGGCCATGATCCGCAGCAGCGTCGACTTGCCGGCGCCATTGGGGCCCAGGACGCCGATCTTGGCGCCCGGCAGGAACGCCAGGGTGATGTCTTTCAGCACCTCCCGTCCGCCGGGAAAGACCTTGCGCAGGTCCCGCATCACGTAGATGTACTGATAGGCTGCCATACTGTCGCCTCCTCGGCGCGCGGCCCTCGCGGGCGCCGTCCGGGCGCCTTGTAGCCAATAGACGAAGCGCCTGCAACGGCCACTGCCGGCGGTGCTTGCGAGCCACCAACGCACCTTGAACAATGGCCGTGCGCCGGTCGGATTCGCCGCGGCGCCGGGACGGGAGGCCCGCAACGCGATGCCGATCGTGGCAATGCTCGCCGCCATTCTGCTGTGGTCGTCCTCGGTGGTCGGCGGCAAGCTGCTGGTCGCCGAGTTGGCGATCACCGAGGTGGTCGCGGGCCGCTTTGTCCTCGCCGCCGCGGCACTATGGCTGCTCATCGCGCTGACCCGGCGCTCCGCCCGGGTCTCGCCCGGCCCGCTGCTCATGGGCCTGCTCGACCCCGGCCTGGTCTCGCTGCTGATGATCTGGGGCCTGGCCCATACGGCAGCACTGAACGCCGCCGTGTTCTGGACCCTGATGCCCGTCCTGCTGCCGGTGCTGGGGCGCGTCTTCCTCGGCGAGGCGATCGCCCTGCCGGTGGTGCTGGGCGCGCTCGTCGCCCTGGCCGGCTCGCTGTGGCTGGTCTCGCTCAATGCCACGGCCGGCGAAGGCGACCTGTTCGGCGACCTGCTGTCGGTCGGTGCCGTGCTGTGCGCCTGCGCCAACGCCCTGATCGCCCGTCGGGTCGCGCAGCAGCGCGGCGAGCCGCTCGTCACCACCGCCTGGCAGATGACCATGGCCATCGTCCTGGCGCTGCTGGCCATGCTCCTGCTCGAGCGCCCGACGGCGCCGTTCAGCGCGGTCGAAACAGACACGTTCGCGCTGCTGGCCTACCTGGGCGTCGCCGCTACGGCCGGGCCGTTCCTGCTCTACAACTATGCCCTGACCCGCCTCACCGTCGGCCATGCGGGCCTGTTCGCCAGTCTGGTGGCGCCCATGGCCGCACCGATGGCATGGCTGGTGCTGGGCGAAGAGATCACCGTTGCCGAACTGGCAGCGGTCGCGGTCGTCCTTGCCGGCGTCGCCCTGCCGACACTGTTGCCGGCCCTGCGTCAGCGCGCCGTCGTCCACAGCCTGCTCGAGCGGCTGCCGGAACGGCGACCGTTCGGTACCGGCCAGCCGCTGCCGGAGCCGGCGCTGGCGGCGCTCGCCGACCGGCCGCTGCGCAGCCTCGACTATGTCGTGTTCGACACCGAGACCACCGGCCTGCGGCCGTCGCGGGGTGACGAGGTGGTACAACTTGCCGGCGTGCGCATCCGCGACGGCCAAGTCCTCGACCACGACGTTTTCGACGAACTGGTCAACCCGGGTCGCAGCATTCCGCCGGCGTCGATCCGATTCCACGGCATCACCGACGATATGGTTCTCGACAGCCCGAGCCTGGTCGAACTGATGCCGCGCTTCCGCGCCTGGTGCGACGGTTGCGTCCTGGTTGCGCACAATGCCGCCTTCGATCTCAAGTTCCTGCAGCTGAAGGAAGCCGAGGCGGGCGTGCGCTTCGACCTGCCGGTGCTGGATACCCTGCTGCTGTCGGCGGTGCTGGAGAAACAGGAGAACGAGCACAGCCTGGATGCCATCGCCGGCCGCTTCGGCATCCACGCCCGCGATCGGCATACCGCACTGGGCGATGCCCTGGCCACGGCCGAGGTGTTCCTGCGGCTGGTCGAGTTGGCCGAGGCTCAGGGGGCGACCACCCTGGGCCAGGCGATCCAGGTCTCCAACAGGGCACGCCAGTTCCGCCGCATGCAGCGCCAGTTCTGAGCGGCGCGCCACCGGCGCCAGGCACCAGAAAATCTTACCCCGCGGGTAATTGGCCCCTCTCCGCACCGTCGCTTCAATGGCGGCAGGCGCAATCGGACGGAGGTGCGGCCATGGCTATGGTTAACCCGGCGCTGAGGCAAAGATCACCAGCGCATTCGACCGCCGGTCCTGTCAGACGGCTGTGGCCCTGGCTTGTTGCCCGCCTCGGCTCTGTCGGCGCACACGATCCGCGCCGGTTGAACGACCACCAGCTGCGCGATATCGCCCTGACCCGCGACCGCCTCGAGCGCGCGGGCATCCGCACCGACTGTTGGCCTTTCGGTATCTGAGTATGAGGTAGAATGGCGGACGATGACCGCGGTCGCCCTGCATCACGGACACAACACCCTGGGCCAGTTGCTGAAGCACTGGCGGCGCCAGCGTGGCCTGAGCCAGCTCGACCTCGCGCTCCAGGCCGATCTGTCGGCGCGGCACCTGAGCTTCGTCGAGAACGGCCGCAGCCGGCCCGGGCGCGACGTCATGGACCGATTGATCGCCGCCCTCGACCTGGCCAGCGAGGACCGGGTGGCGCTGCTGGTCGCTGCCGGCCTGTCGCCTTACGCTGCGAACGACGGCGGCAACACCAGCCCGGCTGACGACACCGCCGTCTGGGGCGTGGTCGACGCTATCCTGGCCAATCACGAGCCGTTCCCCGGGATGGTCAGCGACCGGGCGCGTGACGTGCTGCGCCTGAATGCCGCGGCCCGGGCGGTGATCGAGCATTTCGTCCCCGTCGCGTTCGCCGATCCGGCCCGGCCGCTCAACACCATGCACCTGACGTTCGATCCGGCCGGCCTGCGTCCGTTCATCGAGGACTGGCCGGCCTTCGCCGGGATCATGCTGGCCCGCATGCATCAGCGTCTCGCCTTCGGCGACCCGGACGGCCGTCTCGGCGCCTTGTTGAACGCCCTGCATGACTACCCCGACGTGCCGGCGGCAACACCGGCCGTGGCGCCGCCGTCGCTGCGGCTGACGCTGTGCGACGGCACCGTGCGACTCAGGTTCGAGACCGTGCTGATGGCGATCGGCGGGCCACAGGACATGTCCGCCAACGCCCACGCGGTCGAGCTGTTCGTCGCCCGCGATGACGACACCCGGGCCTTCTGCCACGCACTCTGGCGGCGCTGAGCGGCTGCCTCAGAACAGGTCGCCGGTCAGCTCGGCGTGCAGGCGTTCGCGCAGGCTGCGGATCGCCTTCAGCGAATCCACCAGGATGTCGCGCTCGCGCGGGCTCAGGTCGTCGGGATGGACGTAGTTGGAGATCTTGCGCCCGGCCCGCTGCTGGGCCATCTGGCTGCGCATCATCAACCCGGTGATGTGGCGAAAGGCGCCGGTCAGATAGTCGGCTTCGTTGTCGCTTAGCACCCCGCCCGCATTGAGCGCGGCGATCCGGCCCAGGGTCGAGGTCTCGGCGATGCCGTGCAGCAGGCTTAAGGCCCGCGTCGCGTCCACCAGCGGCAGGGTGGCGTTGATCTTCAGGTTCAGTTCGCCGCGGTGCTCGGCGACATGACGCTCGACGATGAAACGGTTGAACAGGCCGAGGCCGACGCCGAAGCTTTCGTCCTTCTCATACATCGTCCGCACGAAGCTGCGGTTGCCCTGCAGGCGCCGCGTGAGCTGCTCGCGCAAGGCCACGCCGAGGTGATGGGCGCCGTAGATCGGACGGAAGTCGAAGAAGATGTCGCCCAGGCGCAGCGTCACCAGATTGCGCCGCCTGAACCAGTAGTCGAGCTGACCGGTCCATTGGCTTAGGCTCTTGCGCCAGACCGGATTGGTGATCATCACGTTGCCCTTGCACAACGGCATGCCGACCCCGTCCATCGTCTTGGTCAGCCGTTCGGCAAAGGCACGGAAATAGCCATCGATGCGGTCGTGCTCGTCGTCCGGATAGTCGGCGATGATCAGGCCGTTGTCCTGATCGGGATTGAGATAGTTCTCGCCGCGCCCGCCTGACCCCAGGACCAACAGGCAGAAAGGGCGCGGTGGCGGGCCCAGACCCTCGCCATCTAGGCTGGCGACGCAGTGTTCTGCCACCCGGCGATAGACGTCGTTGTTGATATGCGTGAGCAGGCCCTGGATGTCCGGCGCCGGCACGCCGTCATCCAGCAGCTCCGCCGCCACGTCGATCTGCGCCGCCCGCACGGCGGTGAGGCCAGCTACCGTCGCCGGTCCAGTCAGGCGTTCGATCTGTGCCATCAGCTGGGGTGTCGCCGCAGCCAGGGCGGCGTCCAGGGTGAGCACGCCGACGGCGCGGTCGTCGTGGTCGACCACCGGCATGTGGCGCAGGCCGGCGCGCCGCATGCGGGCGACGGCGTGGAACAGGAGGTCGTCCTGCCGGATCACCTGCACCGGTGCCGTCATCACCTGCGCCACCGGCGTCGGCGCCGCGCTCTGGAAGGCAATGCGGCGCACCACGTCCTGCTCGGTGACGATGCCGGCGACCCGGTGCTCGCCGTCGGTGATGAGTACGCTCGAGGCCGACGCTTCGCGCATCGCCTGCACCGCCGCCTCGACCGAAGCATCGGCCGGCAGCGTCGGCGGCGCGGCGGAAAGGCAATCGGTGACGCCGACCTGGAACGCCATCGTGTGGGACTGGGTCACACGCACGGCCTTGTGTCGCGGCATCTGTCAGGCAATTGTGCAGGTGCAGCATAGCCATATTGCGGACGGCCCGCCCGGCATCGCTGTCGACGCGTCGTTTTACAGAACAGTGACATTTCAGTCGCTTCGCGGCCGCAAAAACCTGCTTCGCAATCGCAACATGTATTGGCCATAGAGTAGTCTCGACTAGGCACAGTCAAGACGGTGATTACTTTGGCGAAATGGGCTCGTATTGTCCATATTGCCTGCTAATGCTATGGTTTTTTCGTGTTGATTCGCTGAATAGACAAGACCTGAGCTACAGGAGGCGAGAGCGAAGCGAACGGCACGCTGCAGACATCGCAGTGCCCGGTTGAAGGCCAGCGTATCGGCAGCCGGGGCGCAGAGGGTTCGATCGACCTGTTTCTTTGATATCTGGCGCCGGCGTATGGGCGCAAAACACGAGCGGGCTGATGTTTGCGGGCCCGCCCGTCAGAACCCTGACAAGCGCAACGACACGGATGTCGGCAGAGGAGGACGCTGCGCCGGCTATCGTCGCGGGAGCGGCACGTCGGGTGTGATTCCAACGGAAGGGATCTGAACCATGGAATCGAAAGTCATTTGGCTCTTTGCGTTTGTCGTCCTGTACTGGGTCTACTGTATCTATTGGGGCATCCGCGGCGCCATGACGGCAAAGACGGCGTCGGACTACTTCATCGCCGGCCGTCGGTTGTCGATCTGGGTGTTCGTCCTTGCTGCAACGGCGACGTCCTTCTCCGGCTGGACCTTCATGGGCCACCCCGGGCTGATCTACCGCGATGGCTTCCAGTACGCATACGCGTCCTTCTACGCCATCACCATCCCCTTCACCGGGGTGATGTTCCTTAAGCGGCAGTGGATGCTGGGCAAACGCTTCGGCTACGTGACGCCGGGCGAGATGCTGTCCGACTATTTCCGCGGCGACATGATCCGCATTCTGGTGGTGATCGTCGCCCTGCTGTTCTCCATCCCCTATCTCGGCGTACAGCTGGCCGCCTCCGGCTCGCTGTTCAACGTGCTGACGGATGGCCTCGTCAACCAGACCTTCGGGATGTGGGTGCTGTCCCTGGTGGTGCTGATCTACGTCGCCTCCGGCGGCCTGCGGGCCGTGGCCTACGTGGACACGCTGCAGTGCGTTCTGCTGGCCTTTGGCATCGTGGTGATCGGCTTCATCGCCTACAACCTGGCCGGCGGCTGGGGCGCCTTCAACGAAGGCATGGCCAAGCTGGCCGCCAGCGACGTCGGCAAATGGGGCGTCACCGCGGACGGGCACAATGCCTACTTCGCCATTCCCGGGGTAATCCAGTTCACCGCCGGTTTGGGCAAGGAAACGCCCGTTGGCGGCCTTTGGACCGGCATCATGGTGCTGACCTACATGTTCGCGCTGATGGGCATCCAGTCCGCCCCGGCGTTCTCCATGTGGTCGTTCTCCAACACCGATCCCAAGCCGTTCGCGCCGCAGCAGGTGTGGGCCTCGTCGTTCGGCATCGGCCTGATCCTGTTCTTCTTCACCGCGGCGCAGGGCCTGGGCGGCAACGTCCTGGGCGCCAATGCGGCGGCGAACGAGGCGGGCCTGGCGATCGCGCAGGTGCTGGATCCGACAGAGATCGCGGCGGTACCGAACAAGATCGTGCCCTTCTACATCAACACGGTGGCCGAAGCGGCGCCGTGGCTGGTCGGCCTGCTGGCGGTCTGTGCGCTGGCGGCCATGCAGTCCACGGGTGCGGCCTACATGTCGACTGCCGGCGGCATGCTGACGCGTGATCTGTACAAGCGCTACCTCAACCCCGAGGCCGGCCACACCACGCAGAAGCTGTTCGGTCGCATGGGCGTCGCCTTCATCGTCCTGGCAGCGTTGCTGGTGGCCACCTTCTCGACCGACGCCATCGTCCTGCTGGGCGGTCTGGCAGTCGCCTTCGGCTTCCAGATGTGGCCGTCGCTGGCGGCGATCTGCTGGTTCCCCTGGATCACCCGACAGGGTGCGACATGGGGCCTCTTGGTCGGTCTGCTGGCGGTGATCTTCACCGAGAACTTCGGCTTGCAGATCGCCGGCTGGGTTGGCGTTGACCTGCCCTGGGGCCGCTGGCCATGGACCATGCACTCCGCCGGTTGGGGCATCATCTTCAACGTCATCGTCTGCGTGATCGTTTCGGCGATGACACAGAGCGATGCCGAACGCTCGCATCGGATGACCTATCATGACTTCCTGCGCGAGCATGCGGGCCTGTCGCCCGACAAGAAGAAGCTGGTGCCGATTGCCTGGATCGTCACCCTGGCCTGGCTGTTCTTCGGCATCGGCCCGGGCGCCGTGATCGGCAATACCATCTTCGGCGACCCGGCAGCGGGCGTCGACGGCTGGACCTTCGGCATCCCGTCGATCTGGGCCTGGCAGATCCTGTTCTGGGTCCTCGGCGTGGCCATGATGTGGTTCCTCGCCTACAGAATGGAGATGTCGACGGTGCCCGAGCGTGAGATCGAGGCGCTGGTGGAGGACATCGGCGACACGGCGCAGGCGCCGGCCGGTGCGACCACGGGCGGGGCGGCCTGAGAGCCACCATTACCGTATCGTTTGGGGGAGGAGCGCTGCTCCTCCCCCTTTTTCTTTGCTAGGATTTGCCGTCACGGCGGCAGCGACAAGAAACCCCCGGCGATGGCCGATATCTTTTCCCCGAGCTACTGGCTCCTCTGGGCCGCGGTGCTGGCGGCGGCGCTGTTCCTGCCCGTGCGCAACCTGATCTTCGTGCTCTACGTCCGCCGCAGCGAGCGCGCCGGCGGCAAGGCCGACGAGGCGGAAAAGCAGCGCCTGCGTCGCCGCGCCGGCGCCACCGCGGCCCTGCTCTCTTTGCTGTTCGCTCTGCTCTACACCAACTACCTGTTCAACGCCGGCTGATGAACGCCAACGTCCTGCGCCGCTTCGTCATCATCATGGTGATCGCCATGTTGGTGATCGGCACCGGCAGCCTGCTCTACGATTCTTTCATCGACCGGCCGCCCGGCGACTACGAGACCGAGAAAGGCGACATCCATCTCTCGGTGAAGGAGTACGAGCAGGCGCTGACCTGGTTCGACAGGGCGCTGGAAGTCTCGCCCGATCACCGCGGCGCCCTGATGGGTCGCGGCGTGGTGTTCATGCAGACCGACCGCGAGGTCGAGGCCGTGGCCGAGTTCGACTATCTGATCGCCTATCTGGAGCGGACCCTGGCGGATGACGACCCGACCGGCCGCGGCGCGCTGGCCGCCGCCTACGCCAACCGCGGCATCGTGCACGATCGCGCGGCGCGCTACGAGCAGGCGCTGAACGACTATGTCGCCGCCCTCAAGGTCGATGCCGACGCCGTCGACGGACCGGGCCTTGTCGACAAGATCATCCACGATCCGCGCCCGTCGACGGTGCGCAAGCGGGCGCGCTACATCTATCAGCAGCTGCAGCTGCCCGAAGAAGAGCGTCTGCTGCGGGTGCCGGAGCTCGACGCGCGTCAGCGCATGTACAAGCCCTGAGGCCGAGGCGCCGGCCCCGCTCAGCCGAAAGAGACCACCCCCAGGACGTCCTGGAACAGCACCAGGAAGAAGAACACCGCGGCGATACAGCCGAACAGCAGACGCACGGTATCAGAGTTGCCCTCGGCATCGCGGTAGCGAATACCGTGCACGGCGATCGTCCCGGTGACGACCAGGAACACCACGTTGACGAGGGTCTCGTACTCTTCGGGAATCCCCAGCATGTCGGCATGTTACACCAGCCGACCGCTGCGGCGGACGCGAAAGCGCGCGTGACGTCAGTCCGTTCCGACGTCCGGCGGGGTCTGCGGGCTTCTCAGATCCGCCTTGGTGAAGCAGGGCGGCGTCGTATCGATGCAGGCGCCGGTCTGCTTCACGGTATAGCTGGCCATGGCGATGGAGCCGCCGACGAAGCCGATGACCAGGGTCAATGCCACCAGGAACTTGCGCATGCCATCGGGTATGCGGCTGCGGAAATAGTCGTTGTCGTAGCGGTGGAACTGGCTGGCGCTCGCCTGCAGGGTGCCGGCCGCCTCTTCGGCGATGATGCGGCGGGCATAGTGACGCAGGTAGGACGGGGTCTGGCCGTGCAGGAAAAAGGCGTCGAAATGGACGCTCTGCTCTTCCGGGGTCATCTCCCGGCCATGCCAGTCGGCGAACGCCAGCTGCAACAGCTGGAACTCACCCACCTGCAACAGGTTGGCCGCGTGGATTACCTGGCCACGATCCGGGTCGTCCTCGCGGTCCGGACGCAGCAGGGTCTGAAAGAAGTTCATCGGCGGACACCCCGTCGGTTTGCCGCCCTCCCCCATGGGCACTATGCGCCCCCGGCGCTGCCCTGTCGAGGCCCCGGCACCGGCGTCACTCGGCTGCGGTGGCGCGCGCCGCCGGTGAGCGGAACGCCTCCAGCAACTGCACCTCCGCCGCCTTGGCGGTCCGCAGGTTGCGCTCCTTGACATGGCCAAAGCCACGGATCCGGTCCGGCACCTCGGCGATCTGCACCGCCAGCGGATGGTTGTCGTGGTTCAGCCCGGCCATGACCTCGCGCAAGGTCGTCTCGTAGTCGACGATCAGCTGACGTTCGCCACGGCGTTCGGCGGTATAGCCGAACAGGTCGAAGCGCCCCCCGCGCAGCCGTCGCAGCTTTGCCAGCATGCCCAGCGCCGGCAGCACCCAGGCGCCGTACTCACGCTTCTGCAGTTCGCCGCTGTCCGGATCGCGCCGGGCCAGCAATGGCGGCGCCAGGTGGAAACGCAGCGAGAAGTCACCCTCGAACTGGCGGTTCAGCTTGTCCCGGAACTCGCCCGAGGTGTAGAGCCTGGCGACCTCGTACTCGTCCTTGTAGGCCATCAGCTTGAACAGGTTCACCGCCACCGCGCGGGCCAGGCCGTCCATGCCGGCCGCCTGATCATGCTCGGCCGCTGCGGCCGCCTCGACCAGCGTGCGATAGCGCGCAGCATAGTCTGCGTCCTGGTAGTCAGTCAGGAACGCGACCCGGCGCGCGACCAGCTCATCGAAGCTCTGCGTCTGCACCGCCACCGCCGGCTCACGCAGCAGCGGTGCCGCGACCTCCTCGACCGCTGTCGGCTGGTGCGCCGACAACCGGCCCCAGTCGAAGGCCCGTTTGTTGGCCTCAACCGCAACGCCGTTGATCTCGATCGCCTGCATCAGCGCTTCCAGGCTAAGCGGCAGCAGGCCGCGCTGGAACGCATGGCCAAGCATGAACAGGTTGGCGGCAATGGAGTCGCCCATCAGCGCCGTCGCCAGCTTGGTCGCGTTAACGAAGAACGCGCGATCCTCACCGGCGGCGTCCTGCAGCTTGCGGACCATCTCGGCGCCGGCGAAGTCGAGCTCCTGGTCGGCCAGGAACGACGCCGTCGGCACCACGTGGTCGTTGATCACAGCGCTGGTCAGGCCTTGGTTCACCGTCGCCAGGGCGTCCGGTGCCGTCGCCACGACGATGTCGCAGCCGAGCAGCAGCTTGGTGCCGCCGGTGGCGATGCGTACGGCGTGCAGGTCGTCGGGGTTGTCGGCAATGCGCACATGGCTGGTCACCGCACCGTTCTTCTGCGCCAGCCCGGCCTGGTCCAGCACCGAGACGCCTTTGCCTTCAAGGTGCGCGGCCATGCCCAGAAGGGCGCCTACGGTAACCACGCCGGTGCCGCCGATGCCGGTGATGAGGATGCCATAGGGCTCGCCAGCCGAGGGGATCTGCGGCATCGGCAAGGCGGCGAACAGGGCGCTGCCCTGATCGCCCGCACTCTGCCGCCTGGCCTTGCGCACGCCGCCGCCGTGCACGGTGACGAACGAGGGGCAGAAGCCGTTGACGCAGGAATAGTCCTTGTTGCAGTTGGACTGGTCGATCTGCCGCTTGCGGCCCCACTCGGTGTCCAGCGGCTGCACCGAGACACAGTTCGACTTGGCCGAGCAGTCGCCGCAGCCCTCGCACACCAAATCGTTGATGAACACCCGCTTCTGCGGATCGGGGAACAGACCGCGCTTGCGCCGCCGACGCTTTTCGGCGGCACAGGTCTGGTCGTAGATCAGCACCGTGACGCCTTCAATCTCGCGCAGCTCGCGCTGCACTTTGTCGAGTTCGCTACGGTGGTGCACCGTCACGCCCGGCGCCCAGTCGGTGCCGATCGGGTACTTATCCGGCTCGTCCGTGACCACGACGACCCGCTTGGCGCCCTCGGCGTGAACCTGGCGGCTGATGTCGGCGGGCATCAGCTGGCCGGAGGTCAGCACCGGCTGCCCGCCGGTCATGGCGACGGCGTCGTTGTAGAGAATCTTGTAGGTGATGTTGAAGTTGGCATCGACCGCGGCACGGATCGCCAGCAGGCCGGAGTGGTAGTAGGTGCCGTCGCCCAGGTTCTGGAACACATGCTTGGTCGCGGTGAACGGCGCCTGGCCGATCCAGTTCACCCCCTCACCACCCATATGGGTGATGGTCTGGGTCTGCCGGTCCTCCATCCACATTGCCATGCCGTGACAGCCGATGCCGGCCATGGCGCGGCTGCCGTCGGGGATCCGGGTCGAGGTGTTGTGTGGACAGCCGGAGCAGAACCAGGGGCTGCGCAGCAGCTTCGGCGGCGATCCCAGGGCGCCGGCCTGGATCTGCTCGAGACGGGCCAGCCGCTGTTCGAACTCAGGCAGCTCGTTGTACCGCTTCAGCCGCCCGGCGATGGTCGCGGCGACCAGCCCCGGGGTCAGCTCGCCGTGCTCGGGCAGCAGTGGCCGGCCCTGCTCATCGCGCTTGCCGATGATGTGCCGCGGCGCGTCGGCGGCACCGTACAGCAGCGTCTTCAATTGGTCCTCGATCAGCGGCCGCTTTTCCTCGATCACCAGGATCTCTTCCAGGCCGCGGGCGAACGCCAGCGCGCCCTGCGGCTCCAACGGCCAGGTCAGCGCCACCTTGTACAGGCGCAGGCCCATTGCCGCCGCCTGCGCCTCGCTGACGCCGAGTTCGTCCAGCGCCTGGCGCACGTCGAGATAGGCCTTGCCGGTGGTGACGATGCCGAGGCGCGGGCGCGGCGTGTCGAAGATCATCCGGTCGAGCCCGTTGGCCCGCACGAAGGCCTGCGCCGCCGGCAGTTTCTCCTGCATCATCCGGCGCTCTTTCTCCGGCGGAGCGTCCGGGTAGCGAATGCCGAGGCCGCCGTCGGGCATGGCGAAGTCGGTGTCGGTAGTGATCTGCACCCGGCCCGGGTCGATCGCCACCGAGGCCGAGCTTTCCACCGTGTCGCCGACCGCCTTGAATCCGATGGCACAGCCCGAGTAGCGCGACAGGGCGAAGCCGTAGAGGCCCAGGTCGAGATACTCCTGTACCCCGGCTGGATTGATCACCGGGATCGAGCCGGCGATGAAGGCCTGTTCGGACTGATGCGGCAGGGTCGACGACTTGCAGCCGTGATCGTCGCCGGCGATCAGCAGCACGCCGCCGTGGGCCGAGGTGCCGTCGTGGTTCAAGTGCTTGAACACATCGCCGCAGCGGTCGACACCGGGGCCCTTGCCGTACCAGATCGCGAACACGCCGTCATAGTTGGCTCCGGAAAACAGGTTGACCTGCTGCGTGCCCCAGATCGACGTCGCGGCCTGGTCCTCGTTCAACCCCGGTTGGAAGCGGATGTGGCCGCGTTTGAGGAACGGCGATGCCGCCCACAGGGCGGCGTCATAGCCGCCCAGCGGCGAGCCGCGGTAGCCGGAGATGAAGCCGGCCGTGTTCAGCCCGGCGGCGGCGTCGCGCTGGCGCTGCAGCATCGGCAGCCGGACCAGGGCCTGCAGCCCGGTCAGGAAGACGCGGCCGGCGTCCAGGGCATACTTGTCGTCGAGCGTGACGTGCGCGAGTTGCATGGCGTTCCTCGTGTCGACGCGTTCGCTGGCGGTGTACTCCGCCTTGTGAACGGACTATAGCAGGCTGCGACGGATTGCCACGCCCGCGAAGGAAAAGAACGGCGACGGGGGCGGCAAGCCGCCCCCGAAACCGTGTCTCAAAGCCGCGCCCCGAGCGGACGCAGCAGCGACGTCAGGCGGCCGCCCGCCGCCGCACCAGGGCGTCGAAGTCGCCGATCAGCCGCTGTGTCAGTTCCCCCGGGGTGAACCGGTAGTCGCCGATCTCGCCCACCGGCGTCACCTCGGCCGCGGTCCCGGTCAGGAAGCACTCGGTCGCGTCGGCCATCTCTTCCGGCATGATCGCGCGCTCGACGACCTCGATGCCACGCGCCCGGGCCAGGCCGATCACCGCCTGGCGGGTGATACCGTCGAGAAAGCAGTCCGGCGTCGGCGTGTGCAGCTTGCCGTCAATGACGAAGAAGACGTTGGCCCCGGTCGCCTCGGCCACCCGGCCGCGCCAGTCCAGCATCAGCGCGTCATGATAGCCGGCCGCTTCGGCGGCATGCTTGGACAGTGTGCAGATCATGTACAGCCCGGCCGCCTTCGAATGCACCGGCGCCGTCTTCGGGTCGGGCCGGCGCCATTCCGACAGCTGCAGACGGATGCCTTTCATCCGCGCCTCGGGATCGAAGTAGGACGGCCATTGCCAGACGGCGATGGCGACGTTGATAGTGTTGGCCTGCGCCGACACGCCCATCATCTCCGAGCCGCGCCAGGCCACGGGTCGGACGTAGCCGTCGCCGATGCCGTTGCGCAACACCACTTCCCGGTTGGCGGCGTTGATCTGGGCTTCGCTGTACGGGAGTTCGAAGTCGAGCAGCCGGGCCGAGTTGAACAGTCGGGCCGTGTGTGCTTCGAGCTCGAAGATCTCGCCGTCGTAGACACGCTGGCCTTCGAACACGCAGGAGGCGTAGTGCAGGCCGTGGCTCAACACATGCACCTTGGCCTCTTCCCACGGCACCATGGCGCCGTTCAGCCAGATCATGCCATCGAGCTTGTCGTAAGAGATTGTTGCCATAAACGCCTCCACGGAGACATATTATTTCTGAACTTCGAGCGTGGATGTAACATTCCACCGATTATATGTCAACACTGCTGACCCAAAAAATGTCAGCAAATCTGACTTACCTTGTGTAGGATGCGCCCATGGCAGACGTGATGGGCAGTCCCAACCCGCTGTTTTTGCGCGATGAGGAGCTCATCAAGGGGATCGAGCTGCTGTTCTATGCCTACCGGGATTTCACCAGCGACCCGGACGAGATCCTCAAGAAGTACCGCTTCGGCCGTGCCCATCACCGGGTCGTCCACTTCGTCGGCCGCAATCCCGGGATCACCGTGGCCGCGCTGCTGGCGATCCTGAAGATCACCAAGCAGAGCCTCAGCCGGGTGCTCGGCCAGTTGGTCGACGAAGGCTTCATCCGCCAGGAAAAGGGCAGTCGGGACCGACGCCAGCGCCTCCTCTACCTCACCGACCGGGGCGAGACCCTGTTCGAGGAGCTGTCGCGACCGCAGCGCGCCCGCGTGGCGCGGGCCTTCCGCGAGGCCGGCGCCGACGCCGTCGCCGGCTACCGTAAGGTGCTGGTCGGCCTGCTCGATCGCGACGAACGGGCGGCCGTCCTGGCCTCGATCGACAAAGACTAGTGACGGGCTGCTGCCGGTGATGGACGACGATACCGTCCACATCCTGGTGGTCGACGACGATGAGCGCTTGCGCCGGCTGCTCAAGCGCTACCTCGCCGAGTCGGGCTACCGGGTGACCGCGGCCGCCAACGCCGCCGAGGCCCGCCGCCAGCTCGAGGGGCTGACGTTCGACCTCATCGTCCTCGACCTGATGATGCCCGGCGAGACCGGCCTGGAGCTGACCCGCGATCTGCGCCGCACCATGCAAGTGCCGATCCTGCTGTTGACGGCGATGGGCGAGCCGGCCGACCGCATCAGCGGCTTCGAGCACGGCGCCGACGACTACCTGCCGAAGCCGTTCGAGCCGCGCGAACTGGTGCTGCGCATCGACGCCATCCTGCGCCGCGCCGGCGGCGGCGACCAGATGCCGGCGCAGATCGCGCTGGGCGCGCTGCAGTTCGACATCGAGCGCGGCGAGCTCACCGGTCCCGAGGGTGCGGTGCGGCTGACCTCGGCCGAGGCCGACCTGTTGCGCCTGTTCGCGCGCAACCCGGGCAAGACCATCGGTCGGGTCGAACTGCTCGAGCAGTCGGGCGCCAATAGCGTGCGCGCCGTCGACGTGCAGATCACCCGCCTACGGCGCAAGATCGAACAGAACCCCAAACAGCCGCGGTTCCTGCAGACCGTCTGGGGCCGCGGCTACGTGCTCTGGCCTGACCAGCCCGGGGCCTAAAGGATGTCAGGTTTACTGGAAGCGGCATGGTCCTTGGCCTTCATCCTTCGAGACGCGTCCTTACGGACGCTCCTCAGGATGAGGAGCAAACAAAAAGGACCTCACCCTGAGGAGGCCGCGCAAGCGGCCGTCTCGAAGGGTGTCGCCGCAATGGCTTCAGCTCGGACTAATTGATTCCAACTGAAGCGAAAAAGCTCTAGACGGAACGGCTGATGCCCGTCGCAGGAACGAGATCATGCTGAAGCACCTGTTGCCGCGCAGCCTGCTCGGCCGCACAGTGATGATCATCGTCACCCCGGTGGTGCTGCTGCAGGTGATCGTCGGCGTGGTGTTCTTCGACCGCCACCTGGAATCGGTCTCGCAGAAGCTGGCGCGCGGGGTGATCAACGACATCACCTATGTCCAGCGCGGCTTGAAGCGACAGAGCGACCCCGACGCCCTGGCCGCCTACCTGTTCGACGCCAGCCGGCAGCTCGACCTCAATTTCGCCTGGCATCCCGACGAACGCCTGGCTTTGCGGCCGCTGCCGCGCACCTTCTCTCTGGCCGAAAACACATTCATCGAGACTCTGCAGGCCGGCCTGGCGGCGCCGTTCACGCTCGAGGCCCAGCCCGAGGTCAAGACCTACGTGCTGCGCCTGGCACTGGCCGACGGCGTGTTCGAGGTCCGGGTGCCCTATTACCGCGCCCGCGCCGGCTTCGCCGGGCTGCTGGTGCTGTGGACGGTCGGCTCTTCCCTGCTGCTGCTGGCGATCGCCATTGCCTTCCTGCGCAACCAGGTACGGCCGATCCGTAAGCTCGCCGACGCCGCTGACCGTTTCGGCAAAGGCCAGGAGGTCGACGACTTCAAGCCGGCCGGCGCGGCCGAGATCCGCCAGGCCGCGGTAGCGTTCCTGCGCATGCGCGACCGCATTCACCGCCAGATCCGCCAACGCACCGAGATGCTCGCCGGCGTCAGCCATGACCTGCGCACGCCGTTGACGCGGATGAAGCTGGCCCTGGCCATGCTCGGCGAGTCGGCCGAGGTCGCCGAGATGAAGGCCGACGTCGAGGACATGGAGCGGATGATCGAGGGCTACCTCGCCTTCGCCCGCGGCGTCGACGGAGAATCCGCGGTACCGACCGACGTGGCGGCGCTGCTGCATGAGGTCGTCGCCGATGCCCAGCGCGAAGGGGCCGAGGTCGCGCTCTCCGTCGAGGGGCCGCTGGAAGGCCTGCTGCGGCCGCAGAGCCTGAAGCGCTGCCTCGCCAATCTGGTCGACAATGCGCGCAAGTACGCCCGCCACATCCGCGTCACCGCCGTCGGCCGGGACGGCAGCATCGAAGTCACGGTCGACGACGACGGCCCCGGCATCCCGGCAGACGAGCGCGAAGCGGTGTTCCGCCCGTTCCACCGTCTGGACTCCTCGCGCAACCCGGAAACCGGCGGGGTCGGCCTCGGCCTCGCCATCGCCCGCGACACAGCGCGCATCCAGGGCGGGGACATCACCCTGGGCGACGCCCCCGACGGCGGCCTGCGCGCAACGGTGCGCCTGCCGGTCTAGCAGCCACCCGGACAGATCGCGAGACGGGCGGGTTCGAAACCCGCCCCTACCAAAGGACATCGATGCTGTAGGGGCGGGTTTCAGACCCGCCCGCCGCGCCGCCCGCTCAGAACAGGCGGCCGCCGACCGGCACCTCGCGCTCCGGGCCGATCAGCACCACCTCGCCGTCGCCGTCGGGGAAGCCGAGCACCAGAATCTCGGACATGAACTTGCCGATCTGCCGAGGTGGGAAGTTCACCACCGCTGCCACCTGCCGGCCAACCAGGCTCTCTGGCGTGTAGTGCGCCGTCAGCTGGGCCGAGGACTTCTTCTCACCCAGGTCCGGGCCGAAATCGACCCACATCTTTATCGCCGGCCGCCGGGCCTCGGGAAACGGTTCGGCCCGCACGATCCGACCGACCCGGATGTCGACCTTGAGGAAGTCGTCGAACGAGATCTCCGGCACGCGCCGTCTCCTTTGGTTCTTCCCTGCTTCGGCCTGCATCACCCCGCACCCCCACCCGGCCACCCATCAAAAATCATCCGGTGGGTGGCCGGGTGGGGGTGCGGGGTGGTGCAGGAATGGTGGCGAAATCCGCCTAGGTCTCGGGCGCCTCGGCCGCCTCCACACCGTCGCCGCCGCGCCGTCGCGGGCCGCGACGCAGGGCTGCGACGATGCTGTCTGCGCGCCCCAGCGTCTTGTCCAGCGCCGCCATGGTCTTGGCCCTGTCGGCGCCCTCGTCGCCAAGCCAGATGCGGAAAGCGTTGAGGTAGATCAGCCCCAAGCCCTTCACCTGCAGCGGCTGCAACGCCCCCCAGGGCGGCACCTGCGCGGCCTCGAGCATCCAGCGCATGGAGCGCGCGAAGGGCCCCGACAGGAAGCAGGCCAGCGCCGGCGGTTCACGCTGCAGCTCGCGGGCGATCGCCGCCAGACCGTCGCGGTAGGGTTCCAGCGCATCCAGGCGGCGCATCAGCACATCGAACAGCCGGTCCTTGACCGGCTCCTCCGCAAGCGAGGGGTCGGAACCGGCCAGCACCTGCGCATCGACCCGACGCATCAGCGCTCGCACGATGGCCCGCTTGCCCGGGAACAGCTGCCGCAGCTCGGCCAGCGGCAGTTTCGCTTCGGCAGCGATATCGGCCAGGCTGGTGTCGCGCCAGCCCTGCAGCGCCGCCAGGCGCAGCGCCGCATCGACGACCTTGCCTTCCGGATCGGCGGCCGGGCGCCTGCGCCCACCGCCTTTGCTTGCCGCTTTTGCTGCCATCTCCGCCTCGCTTTGAGCGCCATGATAACGCATCGCCCGGCCGCTGTGCAGCACCGCCCGGCTTCGCGGTCCGACGATTTGCTCTATTCTGGCACCGTCGGCGGCGTTCGCACCAGCGGTGCCCGGCGATGCGGAACAACGGGCCGATAATGGGAGGAAACTGCAGATGCAGATCGCAGCCGACAAGCTGACCCGGCTGGCCGAGGCGATCGTCGCGCACGGGGGTGCCAGCGACGAAGAGGCCGCGCGGGTGGCCCGCCACCTGGTCGACGCCAACCTGGCTGGCCATGACAGCCACGGCATCGGCATGCTGCCGGCCTACATGGCTGGCGTGCAGGACGACGAACTGCGGCCAGGTGCCGCCGCTGCCGTAGAGCAGGACCGCGGCCCGTTCCTGCTGATCGACGGCAACAAGGGCTTCGGCCAGGTGATCGCCCGCCAAGCCATGGAACTCGGTATTGCCCGCGCCAGCGAGTTGGGCGTGGCCGTGGTCGGATTGAAGAACAGCTATCACATTGGCCGGGTCGGGGCCTGGGGCGAGATGTGCGCCGAGGCGGGCTTCATTTCGATCCACTACGTCAACGCCCATTCGCCGAACTCGCTCGTCGCCCCGTTCGGTGGCTCGGACTCCCGCTTCACCACCAACCCCTATTGCACGGCGCTGCCGGCGACCGCCGGCAATCCGCCCATCCTGCTCGACATGGCGACCAGCAAGGTGGCCATGGGCAAGGTCCGCGTCGCCTTCAACAAGGGCGTGGAGGTGCCGGCGGAATCACTGATCGACCACGATGGCAACCCGACCAACGACCCTGCCGTGATGTTCCAGGAGCCCAAGGGCGCGCTACGCTCGATGGGCCTGCACAAAGGCTATGGCCTGGCGGTGATCTGCGACATCCTCGCCGGCGCCTTCACAGGCGGCGGCACCTTTGGGCCGGAACGGGTCGCGCCCAGCCGGATCGTCAACAACATGCTGACGGTGATCATCGATCCCGATGCCTTCGGCCAGCGCGCGGCTTTCGAGGCCGAGATCGACAAGTTCACCGCCTGGGTCAAGGCCTCGCCACCCGCCCCCGGTGTCGAACAGGTCATGGTACCGGGCGATCCCGAGCGCAACTCCAAGGCCGAGCGCCTGGCCAACGGCGTGCCGGTCGATGCCCGCACCTGGGAGGAGCTGCTGGAAACCGCCGACATGGTCGGTCTCGGCCGCGAGCAAGCCTTGCGTATTGTCGGCAACTAGCCGGGACCGTCGAACGAAAGGCGTGACGATGACAGCGCAGCAGCACGACGCCGGCGGTCGACCATGGCGCCTCGCCACCGCCGGTGCCATCGGCAACGTCCTCGAATGGTACGACTTTGCCGTCTACGGCTATTTCGCACCGATCATCGCCCACCAGTTCTTTCCCGCCGAAGACCCGACGATCTCGTTGATCGCCGCCTTCGGCGCCTTTGCCGCCGGCTTCATCATGCGCCCGATCGGCGGTGCCGTGTTCGGCTATGTCGGCGACCGTTTTGGACGCAGCCGCGCCCTGATCCTGTCGATCCTGCTGATGGCCGTGCCGACCGGCCTGATCGCGCTGTTGCCGACCTATGAGACCGTCGGCCTTGCTGCGGCCGCACTGATGGTCGTCCTGCGCATGGCCCAGGGCATGGCCGTGGGCGGTGAATACACCAGTTCCGTGGTCTTTCTGGCCGAGCATTCGCCGCCCGGTCGGCGCGCCCTCTATTCCGCGTTTCCGCTGAACGGCGCCTTCGGTGGCCTGCTGTTGGCTTCAGCGATCAGCGCCGGCCTGAGCACCGCCTTGAGCGACGCCGAGCTGAGCCAGTGGGGCTGGCGCATCGCCTTCGCCCTCGGCGTTGCCGTCGCCATCGTCGGCTATTTCATGCGGCGCAGCCTGCCGGCGACGCCGGAAGCCGCATCGGCGGAGTCGCCCCTGGCCCTGGCCCTGGCCCTGCGTGCGCACTGGCGCGGCATTCTGCGCAGCGCCGGCGTGATCGTCGGCTACGCTGCCGGCTTCTATATCGTCTTCGTCTATGTGGTGACATGGCTGGTCGACCGGGTGAAGGAACCCAAGTCGACCGCGCTCGACATCAACACCCTGACCCTGGCGTCACTGTTCGTCTTCGTGCCGCTGGCCGCCTGGCTCTCAGACCGCTATGGCCGGCGCTTGCTGCTGGTCGTCGGCTATGCCGGTCTGGCCCTCTTCGCCTACCCGCTGGTCTGGCTGATGCACCATCCAGACGCCAGCTACATCCTGAGCGGTCAGATCGCGCTTGCCTTCGTGATCTCCCTGTCGGCCGCCTCCATTCCCTCGGCCGTGGTCGAGAGTTTTCCCCATAGCGTCCGCGTCACCGCGGTCAGCATCAGCTACAACCTGACCTTCGCCGTGTTCGGCGGCACCGCACCGATGGTCGCGGTGTGGTTGATCGAACGCGAGCACGACGACCTGGGCTTCGTCTGGTACCTGATCGCCACTGCGGTTCTGTCCTGCCTCGTCGCACTGACCCTGAAGGACCGCCACAAAGACCCGCTGGACCCCTGAGACCGTCGCACTGTCAGCCGTGCCGTTCGATCAGGAAGCTGAACACCTCGCCGTCATCGCCGCTCTCACGGCCGCTCTCCAGCAGCACGTGTCCGGTCTGTTCGCAGAACAGGCGCACATCGCGCACTGCCTGCGGGTCGGTTGCCAGCATCCTGAGCGTGCCGCCGGCCGGCAGCGCCTTCAACGCCTTGCGCGCGCGCAGCACCGGCAGCGGGCAGACCAGGCCGCGCACGTCCAGCAGCTGTTCCGTCATGCTCTGCCCTCTGCCATTTCGGCACCACCGTCTTCGACGCGCTGCAGGAACACCAGCAGCGCCCGACCATAGCGCCGTCGGTCGCATTCCAGGAAGCCCTGGGGCGCGACGAAGGCCTCGCTGGCGGCAAGTTCGACCACGACTATGCCATCCGGCCGCAGCCAGCCCTGGGCGGCAAGCGCGGTCAGCGCCGGGGCGCTCAGCCCGCTGTCGTAGGGCGCGTCCATCAGCACCAGGTCGAAAGCCTCGGGCGCGGGCCCCGGCTGGGTGGCGTCGCGATGCAGGACGGTGCTCCGCGCGCCCTCGCCCAGGGCCTTGACGTTTTCGCCGATCAGCCGCCCGGCAACGCGGTCGCGTTCCAGGAAGGTGACCGATCGGGCGCCGCGCGACAGCGCCTCGAGGCCCAGCGCGCCACTGCCTGCAAAGGCGTCCAGCACCGACGGAGCAGCGGGCAGCCCGGCGGCGAAGCCGGCGTGACCAAGAATATTGAACAGGGCTTCGCGGGTGCGCTCGGCGGTCGGCCGCACCGCCTTCCCGGCCGGCGCAGCGAGCCGTCGCCCCCTATGACGTCCGGCGACGATGCGCATGGCGTCAGGTAGCGTTCCGTCGGCCGACGGAATGCCGCAGGTACGCAGTTTCTCGTGCAATCGACGACACCGTCCGCAGTCGCATCAAAGAGTTCCCGTCGGCGCGGCAGTACCCGGACGCTCGCCGGTATACGCGCTGCCGGACGTTGTGCAAAGGGTACCGACATGCTCTCCTGGGTGATATGCGCATGTCGCCACGGGGGACGACGATGCACCGAAGCCATCACCGACCGCAGCGACTGTTCGCGGCCACCAGCGGTGTTGGCCCGGCGGATGCGGAAACTGACCGTCGCCGGTGGCCGACGATCAGGGTCACCGCCGCTATCGCCAGCGCAGCAATGTGTGCGGCAGGCTGCAGCCTCGGCAGCGACGAGACTGTCAGCGCCGCCAAGTCCTTTCGTCAGAACAGCAACGAGGCCATCGTCATTGCGGCGGTGCGCATCGATCTGCCGGCCAAGTCGGTCCTGGACGTCCAGGGCGACAACACCCTCGGCCTGAGCTACGGCATCACCTGGTCGAAGTACGACCCCGACACCGACGCCAGGGCCGCGGACCGGACGCAGGATTTCGCCGTCAGCATCGGCCTGGATACCGAAGGTGTGCGTAGTTGCAAGCTGATCGATGCGTGGCAGTACTGCATCCACGATGTGGAGCCTGGATACTATGTGCTCGCATCGGCGAGCGTCGCGCAGGAGCGTGCAGAAATACGGCGCGGGCGGGCGATCCGGCAGACCTTCGTCGCCGAACGCACGAGCCTTGGCGTCGGCAAGGGGTTTGGCGGGGTGAACCAAATCGCCGACACCATTCCAATCAGCAAGAGCGGTGCCCAGCGCTTCAAGTTCAGGCAAGGCAAGGTCTACTATATTGGCGGCTATACATTGAGCCCGTACGCACAGATCCTGGATGTTGAGTTCGATGTGCGGCGCGCCCGGCAACTGCTCGCGGAATACCCCGGTATCGATGCGGATGTCGTCGCGCCGGTGCAGATTCAGCCGTACCGCTTGCGCCTGCGGACGGGGTTCTGTCCAGGCTTGCATTGGGTCGAGCCGCAGACGGTGGAGTTCACCACCGACAATCCCTGCGCGGAAGCCGAATAGTCCGTCGGCAATTGTCCTGCCCCAGGGGCATCGGCCGCACCGCGCCGCTGCCTCGGCGCGTCAGGCCCGCCCTTCGAGCCCGAACCGGGCCGCTTCGCTGCCCAGCTGGTCCCGCAGCACCCGCCGTGGTACCGGCTGGGCCGCGCCGCGGGCCAGTTCGCCGAGCTGGAACGGGCCATAGGCGGTGCGGATCAGCCTGGTCACCTGCAGGCCCAGATGTTCCAGGATCCGCCGCACCTCGCGGTTCTTGCCCTCGCGCAGGCTCATCGTCAGCCAGGCGTTGCCGCCCTTGCGGCTGTCCAGGCGCGCCTGCACCGGGCCATAGCGCACCCCGCCCACCGTGACCCCGCCGGCGAGCGCCGCCAGCGCCGTCGGTTCCGGCGTGCCATGCACCCGCACCCGGTAGCGACGGCTCCAACCCGTCGACGGCAGCTCCAGGTGGCGGGCCAGTTCGCCGTCGTTGGTCAGCAACAGCAGGCCCTCGGTGTTGAGGTCGAGCCGGCCGACCGCGACCACCCGCGGCAGCTCGGCCGGCAGCTTCTCGAACACTGTCGGCCGGCCCTGCGGGTCACGATGGGTGGTGACCAGGCCGCGCGGCTTGTGATAGCGCCACAGCCGCGCCGGCGCTGCTGCCGGCAGCGGCTTGCCGTCGACCCGGATCCGGCTCTTCGCCGTCACCGTGACCGCCGGTCCTGCCAGCACCTTGCCGTCGACCTCGACCCGGCCGGCCTCGATCCAGCGCTCGGCCTCGCGGCGCGAGCACAGCCCGGCCCGGGCCAGCCGCTTGGCGATACGCTCGCCACCGCCAGCGGTCTTGTCGCTACCGGCCCCGCCAGCGCCGGCCTTGCCCGGACGCACGGTGCGCTTGCCCCTGCCGTCGCGGGGTGCCGGCTTGACCCTGTTGCGGCCCCTTTGCATGGTGCCACCATGCGCGCGCCGGCAGGGAAATCAACCGTGATGACGCTGGCCCTGGCCGAGGCCGAGGCGGCGGCCGCCGCCGGCGAAGTGCCGGTCGGCGCCGTCATCGTCGATGCTGGCGGCACCGTGCTGGCCCGGGCACACAACCTCACCGAGGCGCTCAACGACCCGACGGCGCACGCCGAGATCCTGGCGATCCGTGCCGCCTGCGCCGTCCGCGGCGCACCGCGCCTGCCCGACTGCGCCCTCTACGTCACCCTTGAGCCCTGCCCGATGTGCGCCGCGGCGATCTCCTTCGCCCGGCTCGAGCGGCTCTACTGGGGCGCGCCGGACCCCAAGGGCGGCGGCGTCGAGCACGGCCCCCGGGTGCTGCACCAGCCGACCTGCCACCACCGTCCCGAACTTTATCCGGGAATCGGCGAGCAAGAGGCGGCGGCGCTGCTGCGCGGCTTCTTCGAGGCCCGGCGGTGAGCCATGGTGAAAGACGCTTTGACTGGGAAGGCCGGGCTCGTTTGCGACAATGTCACTGAAAAGAGATATCACGTCCCCGGGACCAATTTGCGCTAGGCAACACGATACACCGGTGAAGCCAGCACCTGCTTCCGGCGCTGCCGGCAGCTCATTCTTCCGGACAGGGCCACAGTTTGCTCAGCGCCTGGGCAATCGCCCTGACGGGTTCGGCCTCCATCATCCGAGCATGGGTGCACTCGATCGTCGCTACCTTTACGGCCGATGAGGTATGCCTTTGCCAATGGAATTCGCCTTTGACGCCGGCTCTTGCCGGTTGAGTGCCGGCGCGGAACAGATGGATCGGAGCCGCGCAGCGGCGAAGCTGGTGGTGTTGCGCCAGCGTCCCGGCGCGGCGAAGGCTTGTCAGCATACGCTCCACGAAGTCCGGCGTGGCTGCCTCGGACAGCACGCCCTTGACAATGGCCGCACGCATCAGCTGCTCGAGGGCTTGATCACGTTCCGCCGGCAGATCGTTTGACGACAACCCCATTTCCGCCGCCACCTGTTCGAAACGTATGGCCTCGACGTCCTGTTCCGGTGCCGGTCCACCTGGATACGACACCTCTGTCGGCGTATCGAGCATGATGAGGTGCGAGACCTGTTGTCCTTGCACTTCGAGTTCGCAGGTCATGGCATGGGCAATGCGGCCGCCCAAGGACCACCCCAGCAGACGATAGGGGCCCTGGGGTTGAACCGAGCAAATGGCATCCAGATAGGTTTCTGCCATCTGGTCGATTGAAGCGTCGGGTTCGTCCTCAGTCTCCAGGCCCTTGGCCTGCAGACCCCAAACGGGGATGTCGGCATCGAGATGGTCGGCGAGGGTCTGGTAGCAGGTCGCCAGCCCGCTGGCCGGGTGAATGCAGAAGAGCGGCGGCTGCGTCCCGGTGCGGCGCAACGGCAGCAGAGGCGTGTATGGCAGCGCGAAATCGCCATCGTCGATGACTTTGGCGAGCGACCTTGGCGTCGGATACTTGAACAGTGCCCTGAGGGGAACCTTCCTGCCGGTCTGCCGGCGCAGTTTGGCCATCAGCCGCATGGCCGAGAGCGAATGGCCGCCGAGCTCGAAGAAGCCGTGATCGACACCCAGTTCGGTCACGCCGGTGACTTCCCGGAACAGCCCGCACAACAGGGCTTCGGTCTCCGTTTCAGACGGCACCAGGGCAGTGCAGCCGGCCAGATCCGGCTCAGGCAGGGCCTTTCGGTCGAGCTTGCCATTCGGTGTCAGCGGCAACGCCTCCACCGCCATGATGGCCGCCGGCACCATGTAGTCCGGCAGGTGCTCCCCCAGAGCGGCACGCAACTCGCCCGGATCGGGCTCCACGCCGCCTTCCGGCACCACCCAGGCCACCAGGTTCACGTCGTCCCCCGCATGCCGGCGCGTCTCGACCACTGCCTGCGAGATCCCCTGACAGGCGAGCAACACCTCCTCGATCTCGCCAAGCTCAACCCGCATGCCGCGAACCTTTACCTGGCTGTCCACACGGCCCAGGAACTCAAGCGTCCCGTCGGAACGCCAGCGCGCCAGGTCCCCCGTCCGGTAAAGCCGCGCCCCCGGTACGGCGGAAAACGGATCCGCAATGAACCGCTCCGCCGTCAGACCTGGGCGGCCAGAATACCCGCGCCCAACCTGTACCCCACCGACCAGAACTTCACCAACGACCCCGACGGGTTGCGGGTTGAGACAGCCGTCCACTACGTAGACCTGCGTGTTCGCGATCGGCGCACCGATGGAGACAACACTGTCCGACCTGACCTTATCGAAGTCATCACCGGTTACGTTGAGCGTGGTCTCTGTCGGCCCATATCCGTGCATCAGCATTGCGTTTGCCAGCAGGTCCCGTGCTCGGCTCCGCAAATCCGGCAGCAGCGCCTCACCGCCGCAGTACAGGTACTCTATTTGCGAGATCCAATCCGGATCGCCGGCGTCCAGAACGGCCCTCAGGAAAGACGGCGTGCCGCACACCGAAGTCACGCCCAGGTCCGCCATCTTGTGAATATCGACCTGGGAGAACGGCTCTCGAAGGCAGCAAATCGTGTCGCCGCGGCAAAGCGGCAACCATATCTCTCTCGCCGAGGCATCGAACCCCATGGACGTCTTGAACAGGATCCGCAGACGCGGAACGTCTCGGACCTTCTCCGTCAGCCACCGAATATGAAAGCCGAGATTGCGGTTCTCGACGACGACGCCTTTGGGCCTGCCCGTCGAGCCGGAAGTGTAGATGACATAGGCTGCCGTCCGCGGGTCCACTGAAGCGGACCGCTCCGCTGCGCCGATGGGATCATCCGGCAATTGCGAAAGACCGGCGATGGTCTGCGCGTCGTCGAGCTCCAGCCACCGGCTGCGGATGGCGACCCGTTCGCCAGCCGCCCGCGTTGTGATCGTTAGATGGGCGCCGGCGTCTTCGGCCATGAAGCCGAGACGCTCCGGCGGATAGTCCGGATCCAGTGGCAGGTATGCACCACCGGCCTTCAAGATCGCAAGCAGGCTCACGATCAGTTCGGACGACCGCTCCAGGCATACGCCAACGACGACCTCCGGCCCGACCCCTAAGCCGATCAGATGCCGGGCCAGCCGGTTCGACATCCGATCAAGCGCGGCGTAAGAGACTTCCCGGTCGCCATCGACGAAAGCGATCCGCTCCGGCTTTTCTGCGGCTTGCGCGGCAAACAGAGCCAAGACCGCCTTGTTTCCCGGAAAGTCCTCTGCGGTGGCATTGAACCCGGTCACCACCTGACGGCGCTCGGCTTCGTCCAGCAGATCCAGGCTCGCAACGGGCGCCTCAGGCCGCGCCGCCATGGCCACAAGCACGCGCTCTAATGCCGCCGCCCAACGTTCCATCGTCCCGGCCTCGAACAGCGAGGCGTCATACACCAGCGCGCCCTCGATGCCGCCGTCTGCGAGTGGCGCCAGGGATAGCGACAGGTCGAACTTGGCCTCTGCCGGCGGCACCTGGATAGGCTCGACGTCAAGCCCATCCAGGGCGAGCGAGAACGCTTCCTGGTTCTGCCAGGCGAACATCGCCTGGAACACCGGGCTCACCGCCAGCGACCGCGGCACGGCCATGTGCTCCACCAGGTACTCGAACGGCAGCTGCTGATGCTCCAGCGCCTGCCGCACCAGCCCGGCCGTGC
>Ga0209458_1000201_pt1 | contig 28312 bp, 24 predicted proteins | sample WorMetLIZAISLAND_FD_187411 | JGI IMG/M metagenome (GOLD analysis project Ga0209458, IMG submission 187411) | Marine gutless worms symbiont microbial communities from Max Planck institute for Marine Microbiology, Germany - Inanidrilus manae... ...
CGAATGTGTTCAAGATGCTCGATACAGGCTTCTTGATCGGGGAAGCGTTGGAAGACGGTTTGCAGGTTCATGGCATTTCCTCTCGACTTGAGAGCATTGTGCACCCGTCAAGCGGAAATGTTAAGCCCGTAACTTATCATTCCGTTTTCTTTTAACCAAGCGCTCAATGTTTGACGACAAACCCCATGCGTACGCTCGATCCCACGCATACTTGAGCGTTCCTGATAAGCTTTTATGATGAGAGTTTTCGCTTCCTCCGTATAGCGATTTTGGTGTTCAAGTACACCCTAAGTGCCACAGGTTTTACAGTGGTATTGTTGGTTTCCGCACGCATTTAGGCCGTTTTTTAACCTCTTTGCTATGACATTTTCGACAGGTATGAACTTTAGTCTCAATAACCACGATTGAAAACCCCTTTGATTGATTTTAGAGATGAGTTATTCTACTCTGGCATTTAAAAATTAACCACTATCCGGATCGGAAAGGAATGGCAAACTAAAAACCAGTTTTGTCAATAACTCGATTTTACAATCTGTTCGTGAACCATCAGTTGGGTAGGTTGGGCAAAGAGTCAGAAACCTGCCCGCCGCCTGTCGTCGCAGGCGGCGAGCGCGGACAAGCGAGCCGTGCCCAATACCCTCAAAATTCTCTGGCATATAACCGGCAGCAGATAGCGGTGTGACTGGAGCGTAGCGGAAGTCACGTCGCTTTTTTGCTGTCCGAGTTTATGGCCTCGTTAGGCGACTTTTGCTAAAAGCTTTGTTATCATGCCAATTGCGTCAGCTACTTTTTCAATTGCCTGTTCAAGCCTCGCTAAACCATCAAAAGCCTTTTTCGTTTTCTTGGCCGCTTCTTGCATTGCAGTAGTGGCTTTCTTGTATTCGTCTGTGTTTTTATTAATTGCCGCATTGATCAACTCTATTTGCTGATCATATAGGGCGTCCAGTTTTCTTAAGACAGCATCAGAAGGCGAATCTTGAGAGTCTCTCAGTTTTTCGAGATTCCGGATCGTTTCTTGGAGTTCTTTACCTAGGCTAGACATTGTTCTTCTCCTCACAAGTTATTTTGTTACCACTTGATACATGTTCACAAGTTCTTGTATTTTCTCTGCGTACGCTTTTATATCATCAGTCGAATATGCTTCTTCTTTTATTACCTTCACCAGCTCAGTGTTTGCTTTTTTAAGGCTACTAATAGCCTATTTAGCTTTTTTGCTGATCTCACTTGCGCGGGTTATTGTTTCCTCTGATAGAACTAGAGCTTGAACAGCACGATCTCGTTCTAGGATGGAATAGCGATAACCCGCATTAACCAAACGCATCAATGCGTTCTTGAGTCGTCTTGCAGCAGTATCATATGCCTTTAAATATCCTAGGGCACTATCATCCAGTGAGAAATCTTCGGTTAATAGATCGGCAAGCTCGTTAACTGGCTGCTCGTACGCAGGGATAATTTCTTTTTCGGCATCAGCCTTTTTTCTACCCAGAAAGACCCAAGCCCAACAATTATTTTATTGATTACCCCTTTCTGTTCATCTGACAAATCTTTCTTTAGCGCTGCTGTTGTATTATTAATCAGGGAGCCTGCCACTTTCTGCAAATTCCCGGTTCTGTCCTCTGTCGCAAGCTTTGCCAACAATTCCCCATATGATTTAAGTGCTTTGGTAGCTGCAATTCTAGTTGCTGTTGCCTCGGGGGAGGTCGGATGATCAAACTTTAGATCCCTAGCAATCTTTGTGTTATCAATAGAAACAAGCTCCTTATTCATTGCTTCAATAACTTTAGTGCGCGAAGCGCATCATATAGCTTCTGGCACGGACGCCATGTCTTCCTACTCGAACGGCATGCTTAATCTGGAGACGTGCACGCTTGGCCGTGGTCTGTTGCCAAGATGGATATCCTTTTTGTATTCCTTCGTGAACCACCAGTCGGTGTAAACTGAACAATCTTTCATATTCCTAGCCGCAGGCAATAATGAGCGTGAAGTCGGCACCTGCTTTAAGTGCATCTACAGTCGAGATTCACATTAAGAAACTGTCTGGTTAAAAGTGATCCTGAATTATCTGGCATTGTCTGGAGGATTTGACGTGTTGCGTTCGACGCACCAAGGCTCGCTGATCGTCTGCCAGGTCAGTGCTGGCATCTTAACGCAACCTACACCCACATTATCCCTCCGCGCAACCTGCACGAGCGGACCTCGCTTTGCGTGTAGGTTGCGTTACGCCGCGCGAGAAAACGCGCCTAGGGGAGACAGCGTTGAACACGGCGTAAAACGCAACTCGACATCTATAGGATCCGTTTAACCAAACACTTCTAAGAAGATGAGAGAAGCGTTTCTCTGCGTCCTCTGTGTCTCTGCGGTTCAAACGATTCCGGGGCCAAAAGCTACCCTGCCGGAAGCCGGCGACTGGAAGCTATAGCATCGGGTTACGCATCGGAACCTCGCAGGATCAGCGGTTGCGTGCCTCACCCTGTGGCTGCGACCCCGGCGGTCCCTGCCCCTGCCGTGATCCCGGTTGCCCCGGTGCTCCTTGCGGGACAGTCATACGCTCATAACCATCGGGAATCCTGAACAGATCGCTGGGCTGCTTGCCGACGCGGATATTCTTCAGCTCGCTGACCATACCTCCGGGGAACTCCTGACGCACGGCGAGTTTGAGTTCGGGATCGAACCACTGGAAGGTCCGCGTCTCCGGCCGACCGGGCACGGTTGCGACCAGCTCCCATTTCTCGACTCGGCGCCCGTTCAGTTCTTCCATGCCAACGAACTTAAGTTCCATAGTTTGTCCGTTGGGCATCTGTTGACGCAGGGAAATACCCCGTTCCTTATCGATCCACTGGGTGCTCTTCACGGTCTGTTTCCAGTGGGAAACGACCATCTCCCATTTGACGGCCAGGCGCCCGTTGATCTCCTCCTCCCCGAGCCGTCGGCAGGTCAGTCCCGGCATACCACCACAGGGATCTTTGGCCTGGATCGGCCGCGTACCCAGCATTGTACCGCCTGCACCGCCCGGTCTGCCCAGCGGTTGCTCCATGTACTTCTTCTGGTCCGGAAACAGCATCCACTCGACACCCTGAGCCTCATCGGTTATCCCAATGATTTGCTGTCCCTGATGGGACAGCTCGGTGCGCACCCGCTTGTCGCCTACGAACAGCTTGCCGGCGGATATCTCTCCCTGGGGTCCACTTTGAGACATGCCGGCAGAGAACTCGGTGCCGGCGAGCACCGCGCCGGAAACTGCCGCCAATAGCCCGAGGGCCAGTGAGCGCCAAATCGTCAATATCGCAATCTTCATCTTGGTTTCACCCCCGTTCATCGGTTTGGAAGGCGTCGATTCGGCGCCATTGGTATGAGTACCGCTCACCGCGCGGGCCAAATCAAGGCCCTGGTAGTGGTAAATTTTTAAGTGGTTAGCGTAGAGCGGTTCATTATCACTCCCCATTTCTTTTTTGATCCCCTCTCCCCGACCCTCTCCCGGAGGGAGAGGGGGTGCAACTCGTGGCGTGCCAACACTCTGCTAGTGACTATGTTTCCATTTAAACCTTGACCACTACTAAGGCCCTGACATCAATCAAAGCTCATCATCTGCTTTGAGGCGTATGCCCCGCCGCCTGGGCTTTTTCTGGATCGACGCCGGTTTTGCAGTTTTGGGCTTGACCGTAGCCTTCTTTGCCACTGGTTTCTTCGTGGCAGCACGCTCCTTGCGGGTAGCGTCGGCGGTCGCTTTACCGATTGTCTCTTTTTGTGCCGCCGATGTGTCCTGTTCCGCCGTCACGGCTGGATCGGTTCGCGGTTTCGAGGCTCTTTCCTCCGCCGTCATCGGCTTTGCATCAGTCGCCGGTGTTACCTCACTCTTCTCTTTGGGTGCGCTTGGGGTATCGGTTTGCTCCGCCTGAATCTCCGGTGCGCCTTGCCGTGACTCCTGTTCGGGGGCCACGGTATCCTTCTGTGCCCCGGTATCGGTTGCCCCTTCCCTCGCGGCTGGTGCGTCCGTTTCCTCGGTCTGGGCTATCGAGACCGTCTCCACAGGCTCGCTCGGTGCACGCTCGGTCGTCACCGCAGCACTATCCGCCGGCGTCGAGACCGGCGCATTGTCGGATCCTGAAACCAAAGCGGCCGGGGGGGTGCCGGAACCGTCTGGTCGATCCCCACCACCTGTGTCCGAGGCCGCCGGCGGCTTGGGCGTGGGCTGCTTTTTTTTCACCAAGCCCTTCAGGAAATCGTACAACAACAGAAAGAGCCCGCGGATCAGGTAGAAGCCCAGGATGGTCCCCTCCTTCAGGTAGTCCCAGACTTTGGCCAAAACGCCGGGTCGGGGCTCCCTCTTCTTGGGCTCCTGCTCGACCTTCGGTTTTTCCTTGGCCGCTGCCGTTGCGTAAGGCATGCTGGTGCCGGCCGGTGGGATCACCGCCGCTACCTCGCACAGGTCCTTGCTGGCAGCGACGCAACCCAAGGGGATCACAATGAGCGTGAGCACGGTCGAGACCAACACCCCGGAGGCCAGCGAAATCGCCATGCCCTGGAAGATCGGATCGGTAAAGATGACGCTGGAACCTGCCACCAGGGCCAGGGCGGTAATCACGATGGGGCGGGTCCGGGTCTTACAGGCCCGGATAACGGCCTCGGCCACGGGTACCCCCTTTTGCACCTCGTGGGTCGAGAAGTCTACGAGCAGGATCGAGTTACGCACGATGATGCCGGCCAGGGCGATCCAGCCGATCATCGAGGTTGCGGTGAACTCACCCCCCAGTCCGAGTTTGAACATGATCAGGTGGGCCGGGATGATCCCTAACAGGGTCAGGGGAATGGGCGCCATGATCACCAGGGGGATCCGGAAGTTACCGAACTCCCAGACCACCAGGATATAGATGAGTACCAGGGCGACCATGAAGGCGGCGCCCATATCGCGGAAGGTCTCGTAGGTGACCGTCCACTCGCCGCTCCACTCCCAGGCCGAATAGCTGTCGTTGGGGGGGGGGCGATCCAGTAGGCCTGCGGGACCGAGCCATCCGGTGCTTTATAGTCGGCAGCGTCCATCGCATCCTGGATCTGGAACATGGCATAGACGGGCGCGGCCAGGGCACCGCCCACGTCGGCGACTACGAACTCGACCGCACGCAGGTCCTTACGGTAGATGATGGCCTCCTCGGGCACGCGCTGGAAGGCCCCGAGCTCCCGCAACGGAATGGTGAATCCACCGTTGGATTGGATCGGCAGATCACCCAGGCGTTCGATCTGGGACCGCTCCGCCAAGGGGACCTGCACGACGATCTCGATGGGTTCGTGGCCCGCCTTCTGCTTGACGTCCCCGATCGGCGCCCCGCCCAAGGCCATGGCCAGGTTACGATTGATGGTGTCGACGGAGATGCCGCGGCGCACCGCCTTTTCGGTATCCACGTTGAAGCGCCAATAGTCGTAGGTGTCACGCAGGTAGTTGTCCACGTCGCGGGCACTCTCGGCCTGGGCGAAGAACTCGGTCATGTCACGGGCGAACTGGCGGCGGATCTCGGGTGTCGGGCCGTGGATCTCTGCCACCACCGATTGCAGTACCGGCGGCCCCGGCGGCATCTCGACGACGGCGATATTGGCATCGGCCTCTGTGGCCAGTTTCGCCAGCATTTCGCGGGCCGTGACCGCCAGCTCGTGACTGCTCCGCTCACGGTCGTTCTTGTGCAGGAGCTGCACCTGGAGCTCGCCCTGCCAGGGATCGGACCGCATGTAGTAGTGGCGCACCATGCCGTTGAAATCGAAGGGCCGGGCCGTGCCCGCGTAGAGCTGGATGGCCGTCACCTCCGGCAGGGTACGCAGTTTTTCCGCCATACGCTGCGCGAGGTTGGCGGTGACCGGCAGGGCGGTGCCCTCTGGCATGTCGATCACGACCGAGAACTCCGGCTTGTTGTCCAGGGGCAACATCTTCACCGGGACCCACTTGAAGTAGAAGAAGGCGCAGGTGAACAGGAAGATACACCAGAGAACAAGGCGGAAGAGGATCCGCTTGCCCTTGCCTTCGATGAGGGGGGTCAGGACTTTGCGAAAGCCCTTCTCGAGCCTTTCTGCCCCCTTATGCTCGCGTTTTTCCGCCGTCTCCAGATAGCGCATGGAGGGCCGTAGCCACTTGGACAGGGCAAAATAGGGGGTGAATACGAAGGCGGCGAACAGGGAGATGAACATGGCCACCGAGCCTAAGGCCGGGATCGGCTCCATGTAGGGCCCCATCATGCCGCTCACGAAGCCCATGGGCAGCAGCGCGGCGATGACGGTAAAGGTGGCGAGAATGGTCGGGTTACCCACCTCGCGTACCGCGTCCACTGCGGTCTCGTCGTCGGTACGCCCCTCCTCCAGCCAGCGCCGGTAGATGTTCTCGATCACCACGATGGCATCATCCACCAGGATGCCGATGGAGAAGATGAGGGCGAACAGGCTCACCCGGTCGATGGTGTACTCCCAGACCCAGGCGGTGAAGATGGTCATGAGCAGGACCACCGGGATGACCAGCAGCACCACGATGGCCGGTCGTAGGGCCCGGAACGCCCCCCACACCAGCAGGAAAACGAAGAAGGTGGCGATGAACAGCTTCTTGATCAGGTCCGAGACCTTGTCGTCCGCGGTCTCCCCATAGTTGCGGGTGATGCTGACCTCCACATTGTTGGGGATACGCCCGCCCTTGATCTGTTCCACGCGCTCGATAATGGCGTTGGCAACGGTGACCCCGTTGGTCAGCTCCTTCTTGGCGATGGCGATGGTGACCGCGGGCACCCCATCGGCCTTCAGGCCTTCCGGTGTGGCCGGTCCGGTGTAGTAGGCCACCAGCTGCTCGGCGTCCTCCGGACCCTGGACGACCCGCGCCACATCGCGCACATAGATGGGAACATTCTGGTGGGTCCCCACCACCAGCCGATTGATCTCGTCGGCGCTCTTGAGGAAGGAGCCGGTGGTCACCGAAAAGTGGGCGCCGCTCGACTCCACCCCGCCGGCCGTGGTCTCGGCGTTGGCGGTCTTGAGGGTCTGGGCGACCTGATCCAGGCTGATGCCGTAGCCGGACAGACGCTCGGGGTAGACGTCCACCGTCACCTGCTCACGGCGGCCGCCGACGATAAAGGCATTACCCGTGTCCTTGACCTCCTTGACCGCCTGGAGCACGTCCTGGGCGAGGAGGCGCAGCTGGCCGTCGTCCACGTCCGGTTGACCGTCCTGGTCCAGATCCTTCGACCACAGCGTCAGGGTGACGATGGGCACGTCGTCGATGCCCTTGCTCTTGACCAAGGGCGGCATAACCCCCGGTGGGATCTTGTCCATGTTGGAGGCGAGCTTGTCGTTCACCTTCACCAACGACGGACCCATCCGCTCCCCCACGTCGAACTCGACGGTGACCAATCCCATGTTGCGTTGGGATGCTGAGTAGACGTGCTTGGCCCCCGGAATCTCGCTCATGATGCGCTCGAGCGGCTGCATCGCCAGGTTCGACACCTGCTGGGCGGAGGCCCCCGGATACTGCACCATGATGTCGATCATGGGCACCGAGATCTGGGGGTCCTCCTGGCGGGGCGTCATCACCAGACCGAGCAGGCCCATCAAGAGCATCGAGATATAGAACAGGGGCGAGAGGGGAGAGCGGATGAAGAATCGCGCTGTGCGCCCGGCGATTCCGAGGCTTTCCTCCGTGTACTTGGGTTTCCGACCCTCGGGACTCGTCAGGGTCTGGTCTTCATTCATCGTTACACTATGCCCATGTTATATGTGGGTTTTCGGAAGCCGAGGAACGCCCATCGCACCCGACCTCACGACGTGACGACGAGGGCTCACGAATGCGCATGGGACATTCCGGACTGAAACGCGGGGTAAGGGAGAAATGACGTAGCCTGGCAACACAACGCCGTCGGCACGGGTGCGAGGCGTGCCCGCGACCTGAGAATCCCGGCGTGAACGGATAGCCTCCAACGGACCGGCTCCAGCGTGTGGGGGACTGCACTGACTGGAGAGTCGATGGGCGCCCGACCCGCATTAACGATCTGCGTCAGGTTGGCGTTGTTGCTGGGTGGACCAACCGGCGGCGACCCCCGGCGGCGGGTCCGCCAGGATCCGTTCGTCCGGACGCAGACCACTGAGCACGGTAATCAAGCCGCCCGGAAGCGGCTCCCCAACCCGGATGAGGCGCAGCTCGGCATTGCCCTGCTCGTCGAGCACATAGACCCCTGGCAGGCTGCCGTTGTAGCGGATCGCCGACTCGGGGATAACCGGGTTGGTGCGCGCGGGGGCCTGGAAATCCGGTACCAACACCTTGGCGTACATCCCTGGCTCGGACACGCCCTGGGGTAGGTCGAGCTTGATCTTGACCGTATGCCGCTGGGGATCGGCCATGGGGAAGATCTGAGCCACCCGGACCGGCACCCGCCGGTGGTTCACGTCGAGCTCGGCGTGGAGCATAATGCCCTCGCGCAGACTTGGCCGCAATCGCGCCGGAACGTCCACCTCCACCTGGAGGTACTGGACATCGGCGTAATTGAGCAGCGGTTGACCGGGTTGCACCGTATCGCCGACCTCGATGAATTTCTTGACGATGACACCGTCGAAGGGCGCGATGCTGCGGGCGTCGCGCAACTTGGAATCCAGCGCCTGCAGCTCCGCTTGCAGCCGCATGAGGGCGCTGCGCGCTTGCTCGATCTGGGTACCGGAGGAATAGAGGTCCGCGGACAATTCCGCGCCCCGGGAGCGTTCCCCCATGAAATCCTCCATGGGGCGGGTGAACATCTGATCGAACAGGTTCGGGATGCCCATGCCGCCCGGAGGGGTGCGAGAGCGTGGCGCGAAGATCTCGCGATTGTACTGCATGCCGGCGTTGCGCAGCGCGGCATCGGCGCTTTGCATCTGGGCCAGCAAGGCCTGGCGGTTGGCGAGCAGTTCGCGGTCGTCGAGGGAGACGAGCAGATCACTCTTCTTGAAGGCATCGCCCTCGATACCGGCAAGGTATTTGACCCTGCCCGGTAGCTGGGCGGCAAAGGTTACCTCTTTATAGGGGATCACGGTCCCGCCCACCGCGACGGTGGGGGCCCCCTCGGCCTGCTTCACCACGAACTCGCTGCCCGGAGGCGCCGCCACAATAGCCTGCGCCGCCAACACCACACTCGCCACCAGCAATCCGCGAACCATCGCTAATCCCATGTGCCTTGCTACCCGGGTAACCTGCTGTTGCAATAAAATGAGAATTATCACCAAATCAATCGATGCCCGCAAGCATGAGCAAGGATTAGTGCATAGAAATCAGGCGCCTGATGAAGCCGACGAGCTTGTGTCGGCTGGAATTCGGCCGCTGGCACCCAGGGCGCGTGGAAACCTCGAACCACGAATAGACACGAATGCACACGAAAATAGTCCGGTCTTTCAACAACGCCAAATAGTTCAGGATTGCTTGGTGTTGCTCGCGAAGGCGTCGTGTTGCGTTACGCCGCGTTCGACGCCGTGCCTGGCCGGCGCGGTCCTGGGTTGTTTGGTGGTAATTGTGGGGTCTGACGTGTTGGGTTACGGCGCGTTTGGCCCTGTCACTGAGCTTCGGGATCGGACCGCGCGCCTAACCCAACCTACACTTTACGCGAGGTTCGCGCGGGCTGGCCGCGGGGGAGATTATGTGGGTGTAGGTTGCGTTAAGGCGATTGCCGGAAAATGATAGACCAGGATGGGTCGGCTATTCGTTCGTCTTCAAGGAGCGACAACAGGCGCATCGTTGTGCGATGTAACTGTTGTCGCGACACAGAAGACGGACGCAAAGACAAGCAGGCTGGTCTGTCATTTGACAGAAATCGCCTAATGATGTCGGCATGACCTAAGCAGACGATCAGCGAGCCTCGGTGCGTCACAACACAGCATGGCCGGTCCCCAAACAGCACCAAATCATTCAGGATTGCCGAATCAGCCCATGTTTATGGGCACCTTTGTCATTTATGACCGCCACCGCGTTTGGCGAAAGCGCCCAAGTTTTCGCCACAGGACGCAGGGCTTGCGACAAGGCGTCCAACAATGGCGGTAGCCCCTGTTCAGGATGGCCGTTGACCACCAACACCAACCGGAAATCCACCGCTTCAAGTTTCACCTGTCTAAACGGCTCCGAAAGCTCCGGCTCGGCTTCCCGGTGTCTCCCTAAACGAATGGCCAGCCACAAGCTCATTGCATTGTCCAGCTTCATACGGATCTCATCGATGAAATTGCCAAAGTTGGGTCGAGTCTCCGGCCGAGGTGTACTCAACTTGGCCTCCACAACCCAAATGACGGGCGGTTTACCTCCAGTGGTTCGCAACAGCAGAAATTCGGCGATCTTGGTATGGGCCTTGATTTTCCGGTAAGCGGCACTCTTTTCGATGGGAAAACAGTAGCCTTCAGGGAATGGCCCGAAGGTCATGCCCGATTCCGACAGCGGTTCTTCACACTTCATCCCAGACTCAGCTCCACTTCTTCCTCGTAGATCCGAATCGACTCATTGATGATCGGATTGTCTGGCATGCCATTCTTCAAGTCCGCCGATACCCATTCACCGTTGCCCCGATCAGAAATAATCGGAATTGACATTTCCCTTTCCTGCGCGATGAGGAATAGCTTTTTGACCACGAAATAGGAGTGACTGGCCAGAAAAAATTGGATACCGCGTTCCGCTAATAGCGCCACGATCTCAAGTAGGTCATAGATGGCCTTGGGATGCAAGGCGGATTCCGGTTCGTCGATGAAAACGATCGACTTCGGACTGAGGTAACGATTGCCGAGCAATGTATCGAGAATGGCGATCTTTTTCACACCTTCCGCAGTCATGCCAATGGGAAATCTCTGGTTTCCCTTTTTAAATTGCCAACGACCCGATGCCTCGTCATATTCCCCTTACCGCCCAGGATCTTTTCAAGGTTTTTCCGTGACTGCGCAAATTCCACATAGTCCCTGCCATGTTGCGGGGAATCGCGCAAGGCGTGGGCGAGATCGAGATAGGTATTGTCAAACCCGAATGATTTGTTCTGCTCACGGGATTTGAGGATAACTGGCTGTAATGACAACACCTCTTTGGCCGGCAAGAAAATCGAATGACTACTGAGCGGCGATACATGATTTTCCAATCGTAAAATTTGTTTGATCGTATCCTTACCAAACTGGTAGCGAAATAAACGTTTATCTAGGTAAATCTTACAATAGAGTGGTTGGTCTACCCCCTTAGTCACCAGTTCCCCTATCCGATCTGCTTGAAAAGTCCAATAGAGTTTTTCAGCCAGTATCTCCGACAAGGTTCGCAATTCTTCCCCACGCCGATAATCCTCCAAGGCCCGCATATTGCTGTAAAGTGCCTTGAGTAAAAAAGTTTTGCCGCAACCGTTGCCGCCGATTACCAGGTTGATCTTCCCCAGATTCCTCCACTCAAGCCGCTGGAGTGGTCCGAAATTTCGCAAATCGACTTTAACTGAGCATGAATGGCCCCAGGCTGATCCTCGTTGGTTCGATTGTAGTTCGGCGAAGTGGCGGGAAACATCACGGCTTGCCGGACATGAGGAAATCCCGAAGGATCCGATTTTTCAATGCGTTTTGTTATCGGCGTAGACTCGCAGCATGCCTTGGCCCTTGCCCATGGTCGCGTCCGTCCGACGGACACACAGCCGATCCGGCCCGTGCGCCGGTCGTCCGGTCCGGATCGTTCCAACACGTACCCAAGGTGCAGGCGCGGCCTTGCCGTTTGGAAGATACCATTTTCGTTAGGTTAACCGATTGGCGATCCCAATCGCACGCTCGGCTAAAGCGAATCTTGACCTTCGGCTGCTTTATACTTGCTTATCATTCGGTTGCAATCATTCAGACCCCCGCTGTTTTACTATCCATGGCACTGGATTCCAGCACTCCCTGCCAGAATGACGTGGGGTCTGAATGATTACATTCGGCTGCCCCGGCGCCGACACAAACAGGCTATCGCTCGGACGCCATTAGGTATACCATCCCCATGAATAGCAGGGTCGGCACCAGTCCAACTTTCTGGAGACATTTTTTCTGACCGCGTTTCGAAGCCATGAGGAACCATGCTATGCATCCTTCCACCAACGCCGTCGAACAACGACTGAAGAACTTGGAAGCCCACCTGGAACAGGAGAACCCGGTGCTTCTCGGCACGGTTCAGAGCTTTCGCATCCTGGATCGGGTCGCCCATGGTATGGGTCTGCTCGCGAAGGACCAATCCTATGCTACCCAGATCCCGTGGTGGCCCCTGATCTCGGTGCTCGGGACCTTCTCCGCCGGCAAATCCACCTTCATCAACCATTTCCTTGGCAGCAAACTGCAGCGAACGGGCAACCAGGCAGTGGACGACCGTTTCACCGTCATCTGTTACAGCCGCGAGTCGACCGACCACGCCCTGCCAGGGGTTGCCCTCGATTCGGACCCGCGCTTTCCCCTCTATCAGATCTCCAAGGACATCGAGCTAGTGTCCGAAGGCGAAGGCGAGCGCATCGACACCTACCTGCAGCTCAAGGCCAGCCCCAGTGAGCGACTGCGGGGTAGGATTCTGATCGACTCTCCGGGCTTCGATGCCGATGCCCAGCGCACGGCGACGCTGCGTATCACCGATCACATCATCGGGCTGTCCGATCTGGTGCTGGTGTTCTTCGACGCCCGCCACCCGGAGCCGGGGGCCATGCGCGATACCTTGAAACACCTGGTCGCCGATACTATCAAACGGCCGGACGCCGGCAAGTTCCTGTATATCCTCAACCAGCTTGACACCACGGCGCGGGAGGACAACCCCGAGGACGTGGTCGCCGCCTGGCAGCGGGCCATCGGTGAGGAGGGCCTGACCGCCGGGCGTTTCTATACCATCTATAACCCGGACGCCGCTATCGTCATCGAGGACGCGGCCAAGCGCGCCCGCTATGAGGAGAAGCGGGACCAAGACTTGGAGGAAATCCACCGGCGTATGCGGAAGGTGGAGGTCGAGCGGGCCTACCGCATCGTCAGTGCCGTGGACAGGACCGCCAAAGACATCGAAGAGCGTACCGTACCCTTTCTCCAGCGAGCAGTCGACCGCTGGCGCAAACGCACCCTGTGGGGCGACGGGATCATCGTGGGTCTGGCCCTGATCGCCTTTCTGGCCTGGATCTTCCGAGGCGACGGACTGGCAGCACTCCAGGGGGTCATGGACTCCGCCTGGGTGATCCCAGCTCTGATTGTGGCCCTTGTCTTGTTCCTAGCGGTCCATTTCGGAATCCGCTCCCTGGCCGCGAAATCCGTCGCCCGTTCATTGACCGCCCGGGCCGAGGAGGAGGGCCCGCACAGTAACCTGACCGGCGCCTTTGCACGTAACACCCGTTTCTGGCGCACCATCTTCGCGCGCACTCCGGTGGGCTGGAATGCCGGCGCCAGGCGCCGCCTGCACAAAGTGAGACAGGACGCCAATCTCTACGTACAGACACTCAACGACCGCTTCACCAACCCCTCCGGCGAGGGCCTGGGTTCGGATCTCAAGTCACCTCGAACCGATGCCGAGTCTGCGGAAACCACGGAGCAAGGTTGATACTCCTCAGGGGTCGGGACGGGAAGTCCTGACCCTTTTCTGTTAGAACCACGAATGCACACGATCAACCACTATGGACTGAAAGTCCATAGTCTGGAGGACTAAAGTCCTCATCCGTGGACAAGCCACGGACTGAAAGTGAAGGGACTTAAAGTCCATAGTTTCAACTATGATGCGCTTCGCGCACTAAAGTTATTGAAGCAATGAATCCGGATTTTTCCGGCCCAGATTTCCCCTAGACCCCATTCCGTTCTCAGCCCTGGGGGAAGAGTTATAAAAGCATACGATGTCGTTGTCTGCGGCGGCGGGGTGATTGGTGGTTCAGTCGCCTATTTTCTCAGCCGTAACAAAGACCTGAAAATAGCACTGGTTGACTACAAGAAGCCGGGCAATGCCTCCCGTGCGTCTACCGGAGGACTGTGGGCAATGGGAGAATCCACAGGGCTGGGATGCGGGGTCATCCTGTTCAAGACCCTGTCCAGGCAGATGCGGGAAGGTGCCCTCAACCCATCATCGGTGGAGATGAACCCCCATATCATGCCAGGTCCCTTTTTCGAGATGGCCGTGCAGTCAAATGCCATGTACCCTGCTCTCAGCAACGAGCTTCTGGACAGGCATGGCGTTGATATCAAGTATGAGAAGACGGGACTCAAGTTCGTCATGTTTGATGAGTATGACCGCATCTACGCCGAGCATATCGCAGCAGCCGTACCGGAATGGCGGCACCATATTCGGTGGCTGGACAGAGACACCCTTCAGACGAAAGAACCGAGGGTGTCCCCGGAGGCGATCGGAGCCGTGGAGTTTGATTCTGATCACCAGGTAAATCCGTACCGGCTGAACGAGACATACATAGAGGCTGTCCGGCAGAATGGAGTAGTTCTCTACCTTAATACGGAGGTGATCGAGGTAGAGCGGCAGAGAAGCCAGGTGGTAGCCGTCAAGACTTCTGGCGGGGTGCTGGGGTGCGGCCGGATGGTCAATGCAGGCGGTGCATGGGCTGAGCAGATATGTCTGTGGGCAACCGGCAGGCAGCTACCGGTTTTCCCCGTCAAGGGACAAATGATTGTATCTGAACGGCTTCCCAGAATACTCAATGGATGCATTACCACCAGTGACTGCTACATTGCCCAGAAAGATAACGGGGAAATCCTCATTGGCTCGACAACGGAAGAAAGAGGATATGACACTTTACCAATGATATAGGATTTCTCAGACAGCTTGCCCAGGGAGCCCAGAAGTCGATTCCCATGTTGCGGGATATGAATATCAAACGCTGTTGGGCAGGGCTTCGCCCCGGCTCACCAGATGAGCTCCCCATTTTGGGCCCTGTGCCCGGTACGGAAGGTTACCTTAATGCCTGCGGACATTTCAGAACTGGTATGCTGACCTCGGCTATCACTGGAAAGCTTATCGATGAAATAGTACGTGGAGCGTCGGTCAGCCTGGATATTACCCCATTTTCTGTATGAGCGTTTTCTGGACCAGCGCGGAGCCATGGTGGGAGAATATCACCTGAAGGCAAGCCTATGAAGAACAGAGAAATTCGATATACAGCGATTGCTATTGTCTGTGCCCTGATCCGCCCCCGGTAGGTTTTTTTCAATTGTCTACCTGCCTCTCCAAACTTTGGAGATGGTTTCGGGGAAAACCCAGAGACTACCTTTTTAGACAGTCTGTTAGAGCTGGTACTCGTTGTGAACAAAATCCGCATCGGAATCGATCTGGGCGGCACCAAGATCGAGGTCATCGCGCTCAATGCCGATCAAACAGTGCGGGCACGCCACCGGACGCAAACCCCGCGCAACGATTATGCCGGGACCCTGCGGACCATCGGTGAGTTGGTTGCCAAGGTGGAGTCGGAGACCGGCGCACGCGGCACCGTTGGCATCGGCATCCCAGGTTCCCTGTCTCCCTTTACCGGCCGCATGCGCAATGCCAACTCGGTATGGCTGAACGGGAAACACCTGGACGTGGACCTGGCCGAAGTGCTGGGACGCCCGGTACGCCTGGCCAACGACGCCGATTGCTTCGCCCTGTCCGAGGCGGTAGACGGCGCCGGCAGCGGGGCGGGTACCGTGTTCGGCGTGATCATCGGCACTGGCACCGGCGGCGGCATCGTGGTGAACGCTCGTCTACTCACTGGACCCAACCGCATCGCCGGCGAGTGGGGACACAATCCCCTGCCCTGGGCGCGAGACGAGGAGCTGCCGGGACCGGCCTGTCACTGCGGCAAACAGGGCTGCATCGAGACCTTTCTGTCGGGGCCGGGACTCGCCGCTGATGTGATGCGAACCACGGGGCGCGACCTGACACCCCCCCAAATCGTCACCGCGGCCGTGGCCCATGACTCGGAAGCCGAGGCCGCGCTACGACGCTATGAAGACCGCATGGCCCGGGCACTCGCCGGTGTCGTCAACCTCCTCGACCCGGACATGATCGTACTGGGTGGCGGACTCTCGAACCTCGATCGGCTCTATCAGCAGATACCCAATCTCATCGGCCGGTACCTGTTCTCGGACGGGGCCCACATCGATCTACGGCCCCCCGTCCACGGGGACTCCAGCGGCGTCCGCGGTGCCGCCTGGCTGTGGGATGCAGCCCTGTGATCTGGCGTAATATAGCGGTCATATGAGGGTTATCCGTCGCGCCGCTCGCACCCGGTAGCCGCATGGCTCTACCGTTGCGGTCGAGGGCGTGTTGACATTCAACTAAGGGGTGAACCCTAACCTCCAGGCTTGTCTTCTAATGGTACAGGATTCACAGGATTTTCATGATTAACAAGATATTGTAATTGATTATTCAAAAAATAATCTTGTTAATCTTGTCCTATTGGCGGTCGGCACCACGACTATGTCAACAGCCCCTAGTGCTACATAGTAGAAGTTCCGATACCATCTTATTCTCGTCGAAATCAAATGATCGCGCAGAGACGCAGAGAAATCCATTCTCTGCGCCTCTGCGCGAGACCTGTTCCACTCTGATCCCGAGGAGGCGGTATCAGGACTTGCGCTCTGTTGCACTGCGGATCCCCATTACATCGTAAGGGAATCGGCGATCGATAAAATTGATGAGCTTGAAATGACCAAGCTCGTGCGCTGTGAAATCGAGCATCTGATGCTGAATGATCCGGAACAGGATGTTCGGGATGCGGCAAGGACGGCCATCGAAAATATTTGACTGTGGAATACCTCAAGTCCACTGGTAAGGGCTGGCAATCCCGCATGGATGGGGTGTTGCGAAATTATGTTAAAACACACTGGTAGCTTATTCTCACCATCTATTACGGTAATGGTTAAATTTAAAGTGGCATGGTTGCGCGACCTAATGATCCAAACCCCCACTGTTTTTGCCATCCATGGCACCTGGGTTCCGGCACTCCCTGCCGGAATGACGAGTAGGGGCTGGTAGACTTCACCACTTAAAATCTGGCCACTACCCGATCATCAGCTTACCGAACATAACTTAACAAAGGGCTCAAGTTGGGCACTCGCAAGCTCGTGCCACTTGGCCCGAGTATTATGCTTTTCACTCGATGATCGACATACCGACAACTTCCCTCAAGCGCCCCGCCGATCACCCGTATGAGCCCGGAGTCGAGCACCGCATCCAGGTCCCGGAACCCCCGCAGTGGCCGGTGTTGTCTGACGCCCAAAAGGAAGCGTACAAAACGCGGATCACCCGCTTGCTGACCGAACAGGATGCGATCCTGGTAGCCCATTATTACACGGATGCCGATCTGCAAGAACTGGCGGAGGCGACTGGCGGCTGTGTGGCCGATTCCCTGGAGATGGCCCGCTTCGGCAGCGAGAGCGCGGCCAGCACCCTGGTCGTATGCGGCGTCCGTTTCATGGGCGAGACGGCCAAGATCCTCAACCCGGAGAAGCGGGTGCTCATGCCCGACCTAGCGGCCACCTGCTCTCTGGACGAAGATTGTCCCGCGGATGCCTTTGCCGTTTTCTGCGATCGCCACTCCGACCGCACGGTCGTCGTTTACGCCAACACCAGCGCCTCGGTGAAGGCGCGTTCGGACTGGGTGGTAACCTCCAGCATCGCACTGCCCGTGGTTAGGCACCTCCACGAACAAGGAAAGAAGATTCTGTGGGCACCGGACAGACATCTGGGACACTATGTGCAACGCATGACCGGTGCCGACATGCTGCTGTGGCAAGGCGCCTGTATCGTCCACGAAGAATTCAAGGGCTTTGCCCTGGACCGGGTGCGGCTGCTGCATCCGGATGCCGCCGTCCTGGTCCACCCCGAGGCCCCGGAAGACGTGGTCGACCAGGCCGACGTGGTCGGCTCCACCGGACAGCTCATCGATGCGGTGACCCGGCTGCCGAATCCGGCGTTCATCGTCGCCACCGATGAGGGGATCTTCTGGAAGATGCATCAGCTGGCACCGGAAAAGAAGCTGATCGCCGCCCCTACCGCCGGAGTAGGTGCCACCTGCGAGAGCTGCGCCCACTGCCCTTGGATGGCCATGAACGCCCTCCAAAACCTTGAGCAAGTCCTGCTCGCAGGCGATCAGGAGATCCGCATCGACCCCGCGATCCAAGCCCGCGCACTGCAACCAATCCGGCGCATGCTCGGCTTTGCCCGTGCGCAATGACAGGCTTCATCCGCAGATTTCAGGGCACTTTGAAAGATACGGTTTTCGTGTACAGTACACCTAAACAATGGGACCTATATACATAGCTAGCCGCGGGGTTGTAACCGTTCAGCCCCCACCCCGTCATTCCGGCTGGGACGCCGGAATCCAGGTGCCATGGATGGCGAAAGCAGTGGGGGGCTGAACGATTGCGCGTTGTTTTGGCTAGCTATGTATATAGATCCCTAAAAATACCGGTAGTGGTTAAGTTCTAAGTGTGAACATAGCCAATCAATATGTCGGGCACGCTACGAGCGTCCCCTCTCCCTCCGGGAGAGGGCCGGGGAGAGGGGATCGAAATCAACCACTATGGACTGAAAGTCCATAGTCTGGAGGACTAAAGTCCTCATCCGTGGACAAGCCACGGACTGAAAGTGAAAGGACTTAAAGTCCATAGTTTCAACTATGATGCGCTTCGCGCACCAAAGTTATTGAAGCAATGAATCTCTCCACTCTAACCACTTAGAAATTTACCACTACCAAAATACCTATTTTTCAAGGTGCCCTTCATAGATTTCCACAGTTGAAAAACGAAACGATCTGCGGATACCGGATTATCTTCCCATGCTCAATGTAGCAATCCTGAATGATTTGGCGCTGTCTGAAGAGATCTTTTCCCACAACCAACGCCAAACAACCCAGGACCGCTATCCTTGGCAAAATATCCGCAATCGCTTAGGATTGAGCCCCATCACCGGAATCGAAAACCGGGGCACCGTCGGTCACCGCGGTAAAGTAGACGGAACCCTCCGGACATTCGGGTCCCGGCGGCACGCGTCGGTAGCGGAGGATACACGGTCATGTCCAAGGGTCCTTCCCGTAAGCGAACCTTCCTCATCGCCATCATCCTGTTTCTGGCCGGCATCGCCTTCGCCGGTCTGTTCAACAGCGGCCTCGCCCTCACCAACCAGCAGGAATTCTGCACCGACTGCCACACCATGCAGATTCCCTTCGGAGAGCTTCAGGAGAGCGCCCACTACAAGAACGCCTCAGGCATCGGAGCCACCTGTGCCAACTGTCATGTCCCGGAACCCTTCTTTCCCAAACTGCTTGCTAAGCTGATAGCGGCCAAGGATGTCTATCACGAGCTCATGGGGACCATCGATACCCCGGAGAAGTATGAGGCCCGCCGTTGGGCGATGGCGAGCCGGGTCTGGGCCAAGATGAAGGCAACGGACTCCCGGGAGTGCCGTTCCTGCCACGACTTCCGCAACATGGATCTCACGGAACAGGACCGCAGCGCGCGCAGCAAGCACGGAAATGCCGAGGACAAGGGACAGACCTGCATCGATTGCCACAAGGGCGTTGCCCATGAGGAACCGGACGCACCCGAGACGACCGGGGACACACCGGACTCAGACGCCACATGACCCCTATCCCGGAACCGACCGCACTACCGAGGCGTTGCCGCATGAGAGTCAAACCCATCCCCCTCGTCTTATGTCTGCTCACCCTCCTGCTAGGCCCGTTGGCCTGGTCGCAAGCCGTCGATTTGAACAGAGAGCTGCGGCTGGCCGCTTCTATCGGCGATGACGAGGCCGTCGAAAAACTTTTGGACGCCGGAGCCGACGTCAACGCGGCCAACAAGTTCAACAAGACCGCCCTCATGATGGCGGTCGAGAACGATAATCTGGAGACGGTGGCCCTGCTCCTGGCCCGGGGCGCCGCCGTCAATGCACGCACGGTCGCCAACTGCACGGCGCTGACCTTCGCCGCCGAGAACGGCCACAGCGGCATCACCGCCCTCCTTATCGAGCGCGGCGCCAACCTGCATGACCGCACTCGCGCGGGCTGGGACGCCCTGACCATCGCCGCCCGCTACGGTTTTACGGATATCATCGACCAGCTCCTGCATCGGGGAGCGGACCCCAAGACAACGGACAAAGAAGGACGGACGGCAATGATGCACGCCGCTGAAAAGGGACACCCCAAGGTCGTCGAGCAGCTGCTCGCCGCCCACGCCGACCGGGAGGCCAAGGACAAAGAGGGAGCCACGGCGCTGATCATCGCCGCCGGGGAAGGGCAGGGCGAAGTCGTCGCATCCCTCATCCGCCACGGCGCCGACGTCAACGCGAAAGACAAGCTCAGCGCCACCGCCCTCATCTGGGCTGCCGGCCAAGGGCACACAAAGGTCGCCGAACAACTCCTCGCCAACGGCGTCGACCCGAACCACCAGGACGCGGACGGAATCACCGCCTTGATGGAAGCCGTTACGACCGAGCACAACGAACTCATCGAAATCCTGATGACCCACCATGCGGACCCGGCCCTGAAGGACAATCGGGGCCAGACCGCTACAGACATTGCAAAACACAAAGCCAATGCCAAAGCCCTCGCCCTGCTGGCGCGGTATTGAGTGTTGGGTGTTCGAGTGCCAAGTTAAGCGTTACGGTCGGAAGAGAAGAGGAAAAACTACGAATCACGCGAATCTGCGCGAAACTGTCATCCCGAACCGAAGGGAGGGATCTTTTGCGCGCCGATTCGCACGATTCGTGGTTTATTTTTTCCGCAATCAACCACTATGGACTGAAAGTCCATAGTCTGGAGGACTAAAGTCCTCATCCGTGGACAAGCCACGGACTGAAAGTGAAGGGACTTAAAGTCCATAGTTTCAACTATGATGCGCTTCGCGCACTAAAGTTATTGAAGCAATGAACGCGAATCAACGCAAATTGGTCGAAATTGACTCGCTATTAACGACCGTTCTTGATCTATTTGCGTTGATTTGCGGCTAAATCTTCCCTAAGAATCCTGCGAGTTCGATGTTACCGATAGTTGAAAACATCTATACTAGCCCACGTAGGTTGATGTGAGGGACGAACCTCAACAATATGACTATACAACCCTATAGATAAAACCATATGGCAACAACACTAGCGAATCCTCTTCGGAGCTTCATTAAGGAGCAGCTGGATATAGGCAATCTTCACTCTGAACAGGAAGCAAAAACCAAGATCCTTGAGGCCCTTGATGAGTTGGATACGAACGAATCTATAACCGCGGATTTAGAACGGTCGAAGAAAAATTGCACAAAAACATCAGAAAAAAGACGGGATTTGTCAAAGTGGATAGGTGCTACCCCAGGTGTTTTTAAAACAGCCCAAGAAGTGGATGCTTTTATCCGTAGAGCGCGCGACACATGGGATTAAAAGAACGTCTAGGCGGTAAGCGGGTATATTTTGATACCAACATCGTAATTTATTTGCTCGAAGGGTTCACCGAGTACCAGTCTGTTATTAATCAACCACTATGGACTGAAAGTCCATAGTCTGGAGGACTAAAGTCCTCATCTGTGGACAAGCCACGGACTGAAAGTGAAGGGACTTAAAGTCCATAGTTTCAACTATGATGCGCTTCGCGCACTAAAGTTATTGAAGCAATGAATGTCCTTGAGCGATGCTCAACGCCAGGCAGTGGACGATCTGTTTGTCAACGTCGGCAAGGCTATCGCGGCCTTCGAGGCTACCATCGTCTCGCGCTCATCGGCATTCGACCGCTTCACCGAGGGCCTGAGAGACAACGACCCAAGTCGGATGGCAGCGCTCTCGACCAGTGCTCAGCGCGGCCTGAGGCTTTTTCTGGGTAAGGCCAGGTGTGTTCTGTGCCATTCCGGTCCCAACTTCAGCGACAGCGAATTTCATAATGTCTACGTCAGCCGCGCGGGATAAAATGATTACGGGCGCTGGGACGGCGTCGCCCAGGTACGTGCTTCAAGCTTCAATTTCGAGAGTCGCCACAATGATGCGCAGCCAGGACAGGCCTTTCCCTGGGTGCGCTATGTTACTCGTATTCCCGAGAGTAAATACCAGTTTAAAACACCGACCCTACGCGATGTGGCACAGAGAAAATCCTTCATGCACAACGGGCGTTTCGGCACCCTCGAGGCGGTCATCGATTTTTACGATGAGATTGATGAGGCTGTAAAACCTCGGAATCACAAAGATACCACATTGACCTCGATCGGCCTCAGCCGCCAAGAACAAGAAGATTTGCTCGCCTTTTTACGGAGTCTGACCGATGAAGAATCTCAATCTGAGCCACCCGGCTTATTGGGCAGTGCCATTGACTTAAGGATGATAAGGCCGGTTCGTTCAGCTCCTACCGCATCATTCCGGTAAGTGTTGCTGGAATCCCAATACCATTAGGTTGAGTGTTACCGGCAGTGTTTTTCGTTGAGGTGGAATCCGTGGCGTTGGGCGTTGGAATTTTCGCGGGGACAAGAACAGCAGCTTGTAGGTCGGGTTAGGCGTGTGTTCCAGTGTCGAGATAGACAAACAAGTCCGAGCACGCCCCCGCTCGATAACCGATTTGGTAAGAGAGAACGCGAAGCGTATGGCTCGACGCGAAAAAGATCCCTCCCTTCGGTTCGGGATGACAATTTCGCGAGGATTCGCGTGATTCGTAGTTTTTCCTCTTTTTTTGCCGACCATAGTGCTTAACTTAATAGCATTGGCCGGAATCCAGATGCCAGGGATGGCAAAAACAATGGGGGATTGAACCATTGCGGTAGTTTAACTTAACCTGATTAGCAATGCGTTTCAGCCACCCGCGTCCGCTGCCCCAAACATGGACTTCGATTCGCCATTTTTATGAAAAATCCAAGGTAGTGTGCGCCCGTGGATGGTTCGATCATGAGCCTAGCTGAAGATTCTTGATAATCAGGTAACTTAAAGGTCTCCTAAAGGCATCCTTATGAGGAGAAATACTCGTGAAAGCGACGAAATTCATTGCTTCAATAACTTTAGTGCGCGAAGCGCATCATAGTTGAAACTATGGACTTTAAGTCCCTTCACTTTCAGTCCGTGGCTTGTCCACGGATGAGGACTTTAGTCCTCCAGACTATGGACTTTCAGTCCATAGTGGTTGATTTCCGTGCCCCACGAAGATAACCATTCATCAATCTCCTCATCGTCAATCATTTCCCCGCGATTCGCCGCCTCGATGCCTTCCTGCACTTGGTGTATGTATTCTTTTTCCCACGCGAGATAGGCGGCGAGGGCTTTTTCCGTGTAATAGGATTGCGAGCGGTGAGTGCGCCTGCAAACCTCGAGTAGATCGTCCTTGACGGATTTTTCGATTTGGGTGCTCAACTGAACCGACGGCATGGCAAACCTCCTCCTTTCGTCGAGTTGATGGGTACCACAAGTATAAGACGCTGTCCGGTTAGGACGAATCCGAGCATCGGGTTGCGTTACGCCGCGTTCGACGGTGTTTGTGTTCTTCAGGATCGAGCGGCGCGCCTAACCCAACCTACACGCAACGCGAGGTCCGCGCGGGCCGGACGCGCGGGGGATCATGTGGGTGTAGGTTGCATTGAAACGCCGGCACGGGTCTGGCCACAGATCAACGAGCCCTTGTGCGTCGAAACGCAACACGTCACCCCCCGGACAACACCGAATAATTCAGGATCGCTAATCCAAAGCCTCGACCAGGAGACGGTCTTGCGGGACGCCGAATCCCGTCAGGCCGTCGGCGAAGGGCCGGACCTGGGCCGTGGGGCCCGCTACATAATACCGTGAGGCATCCGGCTCGGACCGGTCCGAGGCGACGACGGCGAGCACGTCCGCGGTTTGGGCATCTACCAGGGGGGTGTAGGAAAAGTTGTCCAGCGACTCGCGCATGGCCCGACACCACTGGGCCTGGTATTGACCCTCCAATCCGGGTACCGCCCAATAGAGGTGGAAGGACTCGATGACATCGATGGAAACGGCGTGTTCGAGTAGGCTCTTGATAGGAGCGATGCCGTCGCCGAAGGCGACAAAGACGGCAGGCTCCGGGGATTCCTCTTCGAGCACGAAGCGACCGCTGGGGCCGGTGATGGTGACCGTTTGCCCCTGAAGCAGATCGCGGAAGACGGTCTGCGAGAAGCGATCGCCGGGTATCAGACGCACCAGAAAGTGGAGGTTACGCCCGTTGCAGGGACAGCTGGCGATGGGCAGCTCCGCGCCGGCACCGTCTTCCAGGGTCAGGTGCGCCCGCTGGCCGGCCATGAAGCGCAGCGTCTGGGTACGGGGCGTTTGGAGCTCGAGCTGGATCATATCCTCGCCGAGCCGCTCGACCTTGCGCACGCCGGCGCGGATCTCCTGTTGCGGCAGGTCGTCCACCGAGAGGGTCTCCACCGCCTCGAGCACCAGGTCGGTTACGGCCGTGTTGGAGCAGGTAAGGATATAGCCCAGTTGCTTCTCGTGCCCGCTCAGCACATAGTCGTGCTCCTGGATCTTGTGGACCTCGCCGCTGACGACCCGCGCCTTGCAGGCCCCGCAGTTGCCGCTGGAGCAGCCATAGGCCAGCTTCAGGCCCGCCCGCACCGAGGCGTCGAGAATGGATTCGGTGCCCTCGACGAAGAAGTCGTGACCGCTGGGGACGAGCTTGACATTGGCCGCCATAATGCGCAGAAAGGTGTCCTTGGCGAAGAGCCGGGCCTGATTGTCGGCAGCGGAGCGCCGCGCGAGCCGGTGGCGCTCGGCGGCGAGCCAGGCCCGGATCTCCCTGGTACAGACGGCCGTGTCCGGATCGGCAGACTCGGCCATGGCGGCGAGCCGGGCGTCGAGCTCCGCCAGCATGGCCTCCGCGGTCTCTAGGGCCGCGGCCTTTTGGACCAGGACCTGGCTCAGGGATTTGAGCCGCGCGATCAGCACCTGGGCGCTGGGCAGGGTACCCTCCCCCTGATGGCCCCTGGGCAGGGCGTTGGCCTTGATGCGTTCCACCCGTTCCAGGTCGCCGCTTTGCTCCAGCTTTACCTCCGGGTAGATCCGCAGCAGGTCGGTGGCGGCAATCTCGCCCTCGAAAGTGGTGAGTTCGCCGTGCCGGATGCGCTTCTGCAGCTCGGAGCGGGTGACACCGGCCAAGCGGGCGGCGCGTGAGAGACTGAGCAGCTGAGTCATGCGGCATATTCTCCCAAAGCGCAAAGTCGTTCGACGAAATAGCGGGCGCTTGGACAATCGGGATGCTTGGCAGCACGCCTGACATCGAACCCTTGATGATGTATGAATTTTCTCGCGAATAGGATCTTGTTTGCTCCCGGACCACGCCCGGTATGACGGCCAATCTCTTTTAATCGGTTCCAAGACATCCCAGGTAGTGTCTCCGGCCGATCTTCATAAAATCCTTGTCTCCGGTCCAGCGGCGCATTGCCTCCGTATCGGCCAGAAACCAAGATTCTATCGCCCTGCTCGCGATTACAATCAAATCAATGCCGGTATTGCCGATAATCTCTTTTCGCTTTGAAATACAGGGCGCACAGGAATCAGGATCCAGGTCCGCCAACACGACCACCTTATCCGGGTTCGCCTCGATCCTCAGCTCCTCGATATAGGCAATGATCTTGCGGCTACACATCCGACCATTGCCGCCCGCATCCACGACGGGCGGTACCAGGTCCAGTCCACACTCTTCCCCCAACCAGGCCTGAAACGACTCGCTTTCCACCAGCTTCTTGTCGGATGGACCCTCGACCACAAATCCGACAGTCACCATGGCAGACCTCCGCCTAGCAGATTGGAAAGCCAGACCTCATCGAGACCGAGCGGCGCGAGATCGACCTGGGTCAGTCTGCCCGAATCAGCGGATTTCATGCTGGTTCTTCCGTCCACCTTGTCCACGAGTATCAGCTCTTCAAGGCCGAGTGCACGTACTACCGATTCGCTGTGGGTGGTCAACCAAATGGGATTTCGGGGCGTTGCCTGCTCCCGCATCAGGCCGATCAGCTCGCGGATTGCCGCCGGGTGCAGCCCCTGCTCCGGCTCTTCGATCAGCGTCAGCCCATAGGGGTAGGGAAGATCGAGCGTCGCCACCAACAGATTCAGCGCATACACCGTACCGTCCGAGACCATGTGGGCGGGGAAGCGTCGTCCGGTTCCCTCCTCCTTGAACAGAATAGCGGTCTTAGTCTCCAGTTGCTGCTGCTCGGTCCGGATCTCCTCCACCCCGGGGACGACCATCTCCATCCAGTCCATGATGGTCTCGCGTCTTCGCTCATCCCGTTCTAATTTGGGTCAGAACACTGGCCAGATTGTGCCCGTTTTTCGCGAGTTTCATTGCTTCAATAACTTTAGTGCGCGAAGCGCATCATAGTTGAAGCTATGGACTTTAAGTCCCTTCACTTTCAGTCCGTGGCTTGTCCACGGATGAGGACTTTAGTCCTCCAGACTATGGACTTTCAGTCCATAGTGGTTGATTTTCTGTGGACGCGGGGAACAGGAACCACGAAAGGCACAAAAAACACGAATTGAGCAAACAAAGCGTGGGACACCTAGTCAGTTTTTTGGATACACAGAAGAAGTAGATAATGAGCTCTTTCTTAACTGGCGTGTAAAGAAATCTTTGCCCGACAATTGGGTCCAGCCGACTTTCGGGTCGCTAGCGCTCCCCTCGTCCTGACCCAAGGCGATAGGCGTAGGAAATTCAGGAAATACAAGAATTTTGTAAACCCTGTGTAATCCCGTAAATCCTGTCCTGTTAGGGTTTCGCGACGAAGATTGAGTTGGGCAAAGGTCGAGAAATAATCGGTCTGAGGCGAAGCCTCGCTGGGATCTGATGAGAGGGGACTCCGAACAGTTGGCACACATGCTCGGCTACGAATTCCGCGAGCCTGGATTGCTCGTCCAGGCCTTGACCCATCGCAGTGCCTCTGGTGAGAACAACGAGCGGTTGGAGTTTGTGGGCGATGCCCTGCTCGGATTCGTGATCGCCGAGGCCCTGTGGGAGCGCTTTCCGGACGCGGACGAAGGCAGGCTGAGCCGATTACGGTCCTCCCTGGTCAAACGGGAATCACTCGCGACGCTGGCCCGAGATCTGGACCTCGGTACTTACCTGCGGTTGGGGGCGGGGGAGCTGCGCTCCGGTGGTCATGCCCGGGAATCCATCCTCGCCGATGCCCTCGAGGCGATCTTCGCCGCAGTCTATCTGGATACGGGCTTCGCCGCGGCGCGCGAGGTGATTCTCTCGGTGTTCGCAGCGCCCCTCGAGCGCGTCCAGGTCGCAGGTACCTCGAAGGATCCCAAGACCCGCCTCCAGGAACTGTTGCAGGCACTCAAGCGCCCCCTGCCCAAGTATGGGGTGTTGCAGATCACCGGCAGCAATCATACCCAGTGTTTCAGAGTATGCTGCACCCTGGCCGATAGCACCGAAGAGACACAGGGGGAGGGCATGAGCCGGAGGCGTGCCGAGCAACAGGCAGCGGAGCAAATGCTCGATCTGCTTGCCGCCGGGACCGACGAAAGGTAAGTTGGGCAAAGCCGTAGGATGGACGTAGGATGTGGTGAGCCGTCGGGCGCGGGACGCGCCCGGCGGCGAACCGCATCAATGGTGCGGTGAGCGCAGTACGCCATAGCAGAACTACACCAACCCTGGCCGCGAACCGCATTAATGGATGGCCCGCGCCCAACATGAAGATCCCTCCCTATGGTCGGGACAAGTGTTGGGCATGCCGCTATCTGATAGATGCAGTTCGCGCCTCCTCGTGATGCTATCCTGGAAGACCTGCCGCGCTCACCGTATCCTACCCGCATCCTTGTATGTTCTGTTTCTAAGGGAGAGCCAAGGATAAGGTATAAAGGGAGTTGATGAAGAGTCCCGGGGAAGCCGTCGCATCCTGAGGCCTCGAGCCTGTCCGTAGATCGGCTCCCCGCCCTCTTCACCGATACCGAAGCGTATCCGAGGCCGTGATCTCAGCTCGTGAGCCTGCATACACAAGGTTGGTCGGCGCGGGTCCAGGGTCGGGAACCGGGTCACGAGCCGAACCGATTTAAGCGATTTGGAAAACCAGAACATGACGACCGCCGGAATCGATGTCAGCCATAAAACCGTCACCCTGGTCATCAGCCGCGATGGCCGGATGGGGAAACCCCGCGAGCTCAAGAACACCCCCTAGGGACATGCCGCCTTGACCAACCGCTTGCGCAAGGCCCAGGTCAGCCGCGTCGGTCTGGAGGCCACAGGCTTGTATCACCTCGACCTGGCCCTGGCCCTGGATGATGCCGAGCTGGACCTGATGGTGATCAACCCCAAGGTCGCCAAACGCTTCGCCCAGGCGATCCAGACCCGTACCAAGACCGATGCCCTCGATGCCGCGGTCCTGGCCGAGTTTGCCCAGCGCATGCCTTTCCAGCCCTGGCAACGCCCGGATGCCTTGGTCCTGA
>Ga0209458_1000202_pt1 | contig 28088 bp, 22 predicted proteins | sample WorMetLIZAISLAND_FD_187411 | JGI IMG/M metagenome (GOLD analysis project Ga0209458, IMG submission 187411) | Marine gutless worms symbiont microbial communities from Max Planck institute for Marine Microbiology, Germany - Inanidrilus manae... ...
CGCTGATGCTGAAGGCGATCCACGCTCAGGAGTGCCGCGCAGCAGCCCGGGCCAAGGCCGACGAGGTCATCGCCAAGCTGAAGGCCATGCGGCTTGCCAAGGTGGCCACATGGCTCGAGGAGACGGTTGACGAGACCCTGGTTTACTACGCCTTCCCAAACGAACACTGGCGCCGGATCAGGACCAACAACCCACTGGAGCGCATCATGCGTGAAATCCGACGGAGGACCCGTGTGGTCGGCGCCTTTCCAGATGGTCAATCGGCTCTCAACCTGGCCGCGGCCAGATTGAGGCACATCGCCGGCACCAAGTGGTCGAGCAAGCGCTATATGAATATGAACCTACTCAAACAGCACAAAATGAGTGCCTGACGGGACAGGCCGCCAACCCCAAAGTGCGAAAGAATCTAGACACTACCGCAGGTCGGCGGTTACCTCGTCGTTGCCGTTCTCGGCCGCGGGGAAGACCGAGCGAGCGGTCTTGGCCACCGCCTCGTGACCGGCGACCAGCTGGGTGATCATGTCCTTGGCCGCCGGCACAGCCTCGGCTTCCTCGATCGAGCTCAACTTGGCGTAGGCCGCGTAACTGCCGGGCGCCGGATGGCCGAGTGCGCGAATCCGCTCGGCGATTTCGTCGACCGCCGTGGCCAGTTCCGTGTACTCCTCCTCGAACATGGTGTGCAGGGTCTGGAACATCGGACCCGTCACGTTCCAGTGGAAATTGTGGGTCTTCAGATAGAGCGTGTAGCTGTCCGCCAAGAGGTGCGACAGACCCTCGGCAACCGCCTCGCGGTCGCTTTCCGGGATACCGGTGTGGATCTCCATGGTTCTTTCCTTTCCCCATAATTCGCGTGGTTTGTGACGATTTTTAGAACAATTCCAAGATGCGACTGATATGGGGTAGGAAGCGCGAAATACAACGGATTCGGAGGTATTTAGGACCCTGTCATGCCGTCAGCGCAGGCCTCGGATTGCCGGGCAAAACGGAGGCCACCGTGGCCCTATTCGGTGAAGCTCACACGTAGCACGCCGAGCACGCCGTAGTCGGCCTGAACCAGGTCCCCGGCCGTGACCTCGACAAAGTCGGTCACGACGCCGGTGGTGACCAGATCCCCCGCTAGAAGGCCCCGGCCGACGGCGCTCTGCTGGTTCGCGAGCCAAGTCAGGGCGGTCAAGGGGCCGCCCAGCGCGTTAGCCCCGACACCCTCGCCCACCATCTCGCCGTTGACGCTCAGCCGCACCGCGTGATGCACCAGATCCAGGGACCGCCAATCCTCGCAGGCCGGACCCAGGACGAAGGCGCCATGCACGCCGTTGTCGGCGATCAGGGCCGGCGCGCCGGCCCCGCTCCAGGCCTTGCCGAACGCCGAGGTAACGACCTCGATGGCGGGATGCACGGCCGCCACCGCATCGGCGACCTCCGCCTCGCCGTAGGGCGCGGCACGCGGTGGCAGATCGCTTGCCATAGACAGAGCGAACTCGGGCTCGATCAGGCAGAAGATGAAGTCCGCGACCGACAGGCTGGCGGGGCTTTCCGCCACTCCGGCGGCCAGAATGCGCCCGGAAAAGGGCTCCGAAACGCCCAGAAAGGCCTGTGCCTTGGCGCTGGTCGCACCGATCTTGAAGCCGACCGCCTCGCCACGTCGCGCCGCCAGTCGTGCCACCAGGGCCTGCTGAACCGCGTAGCCCTGATCCAGATTGGCCGGCCGGCAGCTCTCCGGAAGGATGGCGATGGGCCGCCGCCCGGAGCGCGCGGCCAGCAGCAGGTCGGCCGCCTGTTCTGCCTGCGTCGGCGTCACTGGCGGCCCCCTGACTCGGCCCGCCCCCGGCGCAACGGCATCTGTTCCAGAGTCGTCCGAGCCGCCCGAGTCGCTGCCATTTCGGGAGCCTTTCGTTTGCCGTCGATAAGGAGTGAGAATAGCCAAACACCCCCTTTTCGGCTGTTCAGCGAGCCGCTGCAAGCCGACTTATCCACAAATCGTGCACAATGAAACGCCGCTAAGCGCCTGGAACTAAGGCATTTCGTCATCAAAAGAAGCTGCGACGCCCTCTGGATGAGGCGACGCGCGCAGGTTAAACTAGCGCCGACCTAATGCGGTGCGGGAAAAAACAGGACTCGGTTAACAGTCCGTTAAGCATCTGCTAACACCTTGCTAAGCGATCGGCTAACGTTGTCCCCGTCGGGGGGTGGGGGCATCTACCTGAGAGGTCGGAAGCGAGCGCGACGTGAGACTCTATCTCCTGTTGATTGGCCTAATTCCCGTGCTGGCGCTCGGCGTGGACTTCTACTTGAACCACCGCAGCCAGGCCTGGGAAGCAGGCCTGGGCGCCACGGCCAGGCAGATCGTCGCCGATGCGCTCGGCGGTTCACCCCAGCCACTGGTCTCGACGCCGCAGCAGATCACCGAATCGGCACCCAATATCTGGACTCTGGACGGCAACGTGACTCGCGAAAGTGCGGGTCAGTCGACCAACGAGGCCTACAGGATCGAGATCGAGCAGATCTGTGGAGAGGTCGAGGATCTCGCCTGCTGGCTGCCGCAGCTGATCACCGTCGGCGGGCGCAGCATCAAGCCGCGGGTCGCCGCAGGGGCGAGCAGCAGCTCCTCGGAGCAGGCCATAGAGACAGCCACCCTGCCGCTTGAGACCACCACGTCATTGCCGCCGGAGATCAGCCTCGAAGGAACACCCGCGGAACCGGCTAGCGTCACGCGGATCGACGATACGGCGGAAACCACGCCGCCGCCGCCCGAGACCCTTGCCAGCCTCCCGGAAAACCGCACAGAAGACCGACCAGGGAACCGCGAGGCTACTGCCGGTGAACTGGCAGCCGAGGTCTCGCCGGGCGCCGGTGGCAAGCCCAGCGCAACGGCCACCGAGGTTCTGAGCCAAAGCACGACACAGCAGTTGCAGGCCGCCCGCCAAAGGGAGACCTCGGCGCAGCTCGCCGCCGTCGACATGACGGTGCAGGAGAGCCTCATCTGGCTGATCCAGGATCGCCTCAACCAGTTGGGCTATAGGGATTCAGACACCGTATCGCCCAACGGCACGCTCGGTCCGGGGACGATCTTCGCCATCAAGGCCTACCAGAGCAACTACGGCATGCCTCTGGACGGCCAGCCGTCGTTCGAGCTGCTCGATCATTTGGACCGCAACCTCGCGAATCGCCGGGACGGCGGCGCCGAGATCGATCTGGCGCCTCAGGCGCAGGCTCTGGCTCAGGCGCCGGGCGACAGCGAGTCGGCAGTCGAGACCCTGGAAGAGGCCACCGACGCCCCGACCAACCTTCTTGTCTTGCAGAAGCTGGAGCAGGAGGTCATGCCGGCTGCCGGAGGTCCAGAGCCCAACATAGAGCTCAGCCCGGAGTTCAGCCGGGGGCCCAGCACGGCACCCGGCAGGGAGATTGCCCGGACCGAACCGCGGCCGAGCGCCATACAACAAGTCGCGGAGCTGCCCACGACAGGCCCCGAGACCCTTACGGCCGGTCAACAAGTAGCACCAGCGGTGACCGCCGGGCGCAGCATCCAGGGCGGACAGGAGGCTGACGAGAGTCTGGTGTTCCTGATCCAGGACCGACTAAACCGCTTGGGGTACAACCAGCCCACGCCGATTACGTTGGACGGCAAGCTCGGCCCCCGTACGCGCACCGCAATCTTCGACTATCAGCGCCAGCATGGCCTGGAAAGCGACGGACAGCCGAGCCGCGAGCTGCTCGACCACCTCGAGGCGCAGCTGACCGGTCACCGTGCCCGGGCGGCCAGCGGTCAAACCCAATAGTCTCATTTAGGCCCCTCTGAGAGCAGGCCTTTGTGGGCATGTTTTGCCCTTGAGGGCTTTATGCCCTTGGAAGCCCAGCGGTTAAGCGGGCCGGTGCTACTCCGCCGCCTCCCGCGCCGCGATCACCCGATCGGCCAGCTTGCCGGTCAGTTCCTGCAGATGGTCGAAGTGCGAGGAGAAACTGCCGACGCCCAGGGTCAGGGAGCGTAGCTCGATCACTAGGTCGTGCAGCTCGGATTCCGGCAGATAGCAGCGCAGATCGTCCCAGCCGTCCCAGCCCTGCTTGGGCTCGAAGCCGAGGATCTGGCCGCGCCGGCCGCTGACCAGGCCATGGATCTTGGCCGTGAAGTCGGAGGGGACGGAGATGGTCACCTCGAAGATCGGCTCCAGCAGCACCGGCTGGCACTGCGGCAGGCCTTCCGACATGGCGAGGCGCCCTGCCGTCTTGAAGGCCTGGTCCGAGCTGTCGACCGAGTGGTACTGGCCATCGAACAGCCGCACCGCCACGTCGACCACGGGGAAACCGAGCGGCCCGCGCTCCAGATACTCTTTCACCCCGTGCTCCACTGCCGGGATGTAATTCTTGGGGATCGCGCCGCCGACGATGTTGTCGGTGAACTGAAACCCCTCGCCGCGCGGCTGCGGCGAGATCTCGACCTGCACGTCGCCGAACTGGCCGTGTCCGCCGGTCTGTCGCTTGAAGCGCGAATGTTGCTTGATCGACTTGCGGATGGTCTCCTTGTAGGCGGTCTGCGGTGGCAGCACGTTGACCGCCACGTTGAACTTGCTCTTGAGCCGCTCGGTCGCAAGCTTGAGCTGGATCTCGCCCTGGCCCCACAGCAGCATCTGATGGGTGCTGGCGTTGTGCTCGATCGAAAGCGAGGGGTCCTCCTCGATCAACTTGCCCAGGCTGCTGGTCAGCTTGACCTCGTCCTGTCGGTTCTGCGGCTCGACGGCGAGCGAGAAGACCGGCGTCTTGACCTCCGGCCACTGCATGCCGGACTCGCTGGATCGGCCGCTTGCGGTCAGCAGGTCGCCGGTCGCCACCTCTTCCAGCCGCTGCAGCGCGACCAGCTCGCCCTCGTGGAGCTCGCCGACCTTCTGGTTGTCCTGGCCCATCATGCGGTAGAGGCCGGCCGGCCGCTCGCCGCCGATGGTGGCACCCTCGGCCAGGCTGCCGTGCCACAGCCGGGCCAGGCTGAGCTTGCCCATGTGGGCCTGATGGAAGGTCTTGACCACCGTGGCCGTAAAGTCGCCCTCACGCGGAATGCCCAGGCGCTCCGCCGTCTGCGCTGCCTCCGGCGCCTCGTGGCGCAGGGCCTTCCAGAGCCGGGTGATGCCGTTGCCGTGACTGGCCGAGCCGAGGAAAACCGGCACGATCAGGTCGTTCTGCAGGACATTGGTCAGATGCTCGTAGACCTCGTCGGTCGCCGGGATCTTGTCCTCGAGCAGCTGCTCCAGAAGGTTGTCGTCGAAGTCGGCCAGGGATTCCAGCAGCTCCTGCCGCGCCGCGCCCTCCCGGTCCTGGACCGAATCCGGCATCTCGATCAGATCGGACTGCTTGTTCTCGTTGTAGCGATAGGCCCGCTCGCTCACCAGGTCGACGAAGCCGGTCAGGTCCTCACCGTCGCGGATCGGCACCTGGCGCAGCGCCAGCGGCTTGGGAGAGACCGCCTGCAGGGCTTCCATCAGGTCCCGGACCCGCACGTTCGCCTTGTCCATCTTGTTGACGAACAGTATGTGCGGGATGTCGTAGGTCTCGAAGAATTTGAGGATCGGTGCCAGCGTGAGCGCGCGCTCCACATCGGGCTCCGCCACCACGATGCCAACATCGGCGGCCATCAAGGCGTTGCGGCTGTCCTGGCTGAGCTCGACGGAGCCCGGGCAGTCGATGAAGGACCAGCGCTCCCCGAGGTACTCGGCGTGGGCGACGTTGGGCTCGACGCTCATGTTGCGAGCCCGCGCCTCGGGCGAAAAATCGCCCACGCTGTTTCCCTCGTCGACCGACCCCTTGCGCGGCACCGCGCCCGCAGCGAACAGCAGCGATTCCAAAAGCGTTGTCTTGCCGCTGGTGTAGGGACCGACAAGGACAGCGCAACGGGGTTTCGATGCTGTCTTGACAGTCATACTTTCCTCCCCGTGACCTATCGTCCTTCGAAGCGGGCAAGGCCCCGCTTCCGCGATTGTTACAGCTATGTTTTCAAAGATACCCGGGGGCTTGCAACCCAAAACGGCCCCCTCCCCCTTGCGAGCCGGCATGCGACCAAGGAACGAGGACGCAAGGGCCGGGAAATCTGCTATGCTGGCCGTGAAATGCGTGGCGTCGGGCTTATGTTGGGGCTCACCTTGGGGCTCATCCCGGCTGCTGCGCGGCAAAAACGATAAAGCGCCGGCGCCAAGCCGGGTTGCATCTAGGGAGATCTAGCAATGTGTCGTATCTTCGCCGGGCAGGATCCGGCCAACTATGAGTGCATCACCCGTTCGGTGCGCTTGGCTGGGCATGCCACCAGCATCCGCCTGGAAGCTACCTTCTGGCACATTCTCGACGAAATCGCCGATACCCAGGGCATGACCACGCCCCGCTTCCTCTCGACCCTCTACGACGAGGTCCTGGAAATCCACGGCGAGGTCTCCAATTTCGCCTCGTTGCTGCGGGTCGCCTGCACTCACTATCTGCGCAGCACGGAAAAGGTCATGGCCGAAGCCCAGCGCGAGCTGGAGGCGACGGCCGCGGAGTAATCCCCCGGCGCCGCAAGCCCTTGAAAACAGCGCAGCCCGAGAGGCCGCAGCGCGTGTAGTAGCCCGCTACCACCACGCCCGCGCGGTCGCGCGCTAGCCTGCTCCCAAGAAGCGAACAAAAAGGGAGCAGGAGGGCGCGCATGGCCAAGGCCATCCACACCATGATCCGGGTGCTCGACCTGGATCGCTCCATCGAGTTCTACGACAAGGCCTTCGGCCTAAAGGTCGCCGATCACTTCGATTTCGACGGCTTTGCGCTGGTCTATCTGCGCAACGACGAGAACGATTTCGAGATCGAGCTGACGCTCAACAAGGGCGAGACCGAGCCCTACACGCACGGCAGCGGCTACGGCCACGTCGCGGTCTGTGTCGACGATGCCAAGGCGGAGCACGAGCGCTTCAATGAGCTGGGCCTGGCGCCCAACGACGTCAAGGAATTCCACCGCGACGGCGCCCTGATGGCCCGGTTCTTCTTCGTCCAGGACCCGGACGGCTACAAGATCGAGGTTCTGGAACGGCACGGCCGCTACCAATAGCAATCGCCGTAGAAGCAACAAAAACAACGACCTATTTGCTAGGGAGGGATCATTCGATGAGTAGCAAAGGCATGAATCGCTGCCAGTTCTTGGAGACTGGTGGCATGGCGACGGCCGGCATCGCCGCCGTCGCCTCGGGGGCGGTGCTGATGGCGCCGGACGGTGCCTGGGCCCTGGAGCTCGGCACCCTGAGCGAGCACGAAGGCAAGACCCTGCTGGCCATGACCCGACAGCTCTATCCGCACGACACGCTCTCCGACATGTACTACGCCGGCGTGGTCGGCGGTCTCGACGCCGGGGCCAAGGACGACGCCGAACTTGCGAGCATGCTGAAGGAGGGCGTCGCCGAGCTGGACAAGGCCCGCAGCGTGCCCTGGATCGACCTCTCCGAAGGCTATCAGATAGAGGTGCTGAAGGAGATGGAGGCCTCGGCCTTCTTCCAGAAGGTACGCGGCACCACGGTAGTGGCGCTCTACAACAACAAGCTGGTCTGGCGCCACTTCGGCTACGAGGGCGCCTCCTATGACTTCGGCGGCTACATCGACCGCGGCTTCGACGATCTGAACTGGCTGGCCCGGCCCGATCTGGAAGCCAGCCTGGCCAAGGCCGGCTGAAGGGGGAGGACCAGACCATGGCAAACTTCGACCTTACCGACGATTCGGTCGTCGTCGTCATCGGCTCCGGCGCCGGCGGCGGCACACTCTCCAACGAGCTCTGCCAGAAGGGCATTGCGGTGGTCCTGCTGGAAGCCGGTGCACGCCAGTCGATCGAGAGCTTCGTCAACGACGAGTGGGACTCCTTCGGCCAGCTTGCCTGGCTCGACAAGCGCACCACCTCGGGCAGCTGGCGCGTCGCCAAGGATTTCGCCGGCTTGCCGGCCTGGATCTGCAAGACCGTCGGCGGCTCGACCACCCACTGGGCCGGCGCCTCCTTGCGCTTCCAGGAGCACGAGTTCCGCGTCCGCTCGGAATACGGCGAGATCGAGGGGGCGACCCTGCTCGACTGGCCGCTCACCCTGCAGGACCTGGAGCCCTACTATGAAAAGGCCGAGGACAAGCTGGGCGTGACCCGCACCCACGGCATCCCCGGCCTGCCCGGCAACAACAACTTCAAGGTGATGTACGCCGGCGCCAAGCGGCTCGGCTACAAGAACGTGCACACCGGGCGCATGGCGATCAACAGCCGGCCGCGCGACGGCCGTTCGCACTGCCTGCAGATCGGCTTCTGCTTCCAGGGCTGCAAGTCGGGCGCCAAGTGGTCGACGCTCTATACCGAGATCCCCAAGGCCGAGGAGACCGGCAAGCTCGACCTGCGGCCGGAAAGCCACGTGCTGCAGATCCAGCACGACGACAGCGGCAAGGTGAGCGGCGTGCTCTACGCCGACAAGGATGGCAACCAGCACGTCCAGAAGGCCCGCGCCGTCTGCGTCGCCGGCAACTCGATCGAGACGCCGCGGTTGCTGCTGAATTCGGCCTCGTCCAAATACCCGGACGGGCTCGCCAACTCCTCGGGCCAAGTCGGCAAGAACTACATGCGGCACATGACCGGCTCGGTCTACGCCACCTTCGACAAGCCGGTGAATATGTATCGCGGCACCACCATGGCCGGGATCATCACCGACGAGTCGATCAACGACCCGAACCGCGGCTTCGTCGGCGGCTACGAGATGGAGACCCTAGGGCTCGGCCTGCCCTTCATGGGCGCCTTCCTCGAACCGGGTGCCTGGGGGCGCGAGTTCGCTGGGGCCATGGACCTCTACGAGAACACTGCCGGCATGTGGCTGGTCGGCGAGGACATGCCGCGCGAAACCAACGCCATCACCTTGCACGGGGAGGAGAAGGACCAGCACGGCCTGCCGGTCCCCAACGTGCACTTCGACGACCATCCCAACGACATCGCCATGCGCAGCCATGCCTACAAGCAGGGCTCGGCGGTCTACGAGGCGGTCGGCGCGACCAAGACCTGGGAGACGCCGCCCTATCCCTCGACCCACAATCTCGGAACCTGCCGGCAATCGGCGAAGCCGGAAGACGGGGTCTGCAACGCGTTCGGCCAGACCCACGACATCGCCAACCTGTTCATCTCGGACGGCAGTCAGTTCACGACCGGCGGGGCGGAGAACCCGACCCTGACCATCGTGACCCTGGCGATCCGGCAGGCGGACTACATCGCCGACCAGATGGGCAAAAACACGATCTAGTCTGATCTCCCTGATAGCACCTAGCCCCGACGCAACAGCGCCGGGGCTTTTTTCTTATGCCAAGTGAAGACGCTTCACCGCCGACTGCCCGAGCGGGCTAGGCCTCCGCGCTCGCGGCCTTGCCCCGGAACAGGGCCTTGAGGCGATCGCGGATGCGCTGGATCACGTAGTAGAGCAAGGGGATGAAGAGGACGCCGATGGCCGTGGCCGCGACCATCCCGCCGAAGACGACGAAGCCGATCGAGACCCGGCTGGCCGCCCCCGCGCCGGTCGCGAAGACCAGCGGCAGAACGCCGAAGATGAACGACAGGGCGGTCATCATGACGGCGCGGAAGCGCAGCCGGGCGGCCAGCTCGGTCGCTTCCGCCAGGGCCAGCCCTTCCTCGCGCCTGACCTTGGCGAACTCGACGATCAGGATGGCGCTCTTGCTGGCCAGGCCGATCAGCATGACCATGCCGATCTGGGCGTAGAGGTTGTTGTCGAGGAAGGGCAGCAGGGCCAGCGGCACCAGGGCGCCGAAGGCGGCGATGGCGACCGACAGGATCACCGCGACCGGTGTGCTCCAGCTCTCGTACTGGGCCACCAGGAAGAGATAGGCGAAAACCAAGGCCAGGCCGAAGATGATCACCACGAAGCCACCGGCCTCGAGCTCCTGCTGGGAGGTTCCGGTCCATTCGATATTGTAGCCGTCCGGCAGGGCCTCCTGCGCCACAGCTTCGAGCGCCTGGATCGCCTGCCCGCTGCTGAAGCCGCTGCTGTTGGAGCCGGTGATGGCGGCCGATTGGAACTGGTTGTAGCGGACGATCGAGAGCGGCCCGAGGATCGGCTTGACCTCGACCAGGGCCCGCAGGGGGACCATGTCGCCCGCGGCGCTGCGTATATGCAGGCGGCCAATATCTTCGATTGCGTCCCGATCGCCGGCCTCGGCCTGGACGATGACCCGGTAGACCTTGCCGAAGAGGTTGAAGTCGTTGATGTAGGACGAGCCGAGGCTGGCCTGGAGCGTGGCAAAGATCTCGGCGACCGAGATGCCCAGGACCTGAGCCTTGTCGCGATCGACCTCGAGGAAAAGCTGCGGCACGTTGGCCGAGTAAGTGCTGAAGATGTTGTTCAGCGCCGGATCCTGGTTGGCGTTGAACACGAGGCTGCGCAGGGCGGCCGCCAGGTCCTGCGGCGAGCGGCCGGCCAAGTCCTGCAGCTGCGCCTCGATTGCACCGCCGGTGCCCAGTCCCATGATGGGCGGCAAGGGAAAGGCGAAGGCCTCTGCCTCGATCAGGGTGGCGAGGCGCCGGTTGACTTCGCCCAAGATTACATACCACTGCAGCTCCGGCGCGCTTCGTGCATCCCAATCGTCCAGTATCGGGATCACCAGCGCGGCGTTGGAGGCGGCGCCGCCGAGGATGCTGAAGCCCGTGATGGCGATGACGTCGGTCACTCCTTCGACCTCCAGCAGCATCTCGGTTACCCGGTCCGTTACTTCCTCGGTCCGGGTCAGGGAGGCGCCGTCGGGCAGCTGCACGTTAATGAAGAACACGCCCTTGTCCTCGAGCGGCAGGAAACCGCCCGGCACGGACTGAAAGAGGTACACGGTACCGCCGACGAACGCCGCGAAGATCAGCATCGAAACGGCCGAAAAGCGGATCATGCGCCGGACCAGCGCAGCGTAGCCGTCGCGCGTCTTGTCGATCAGGCGGGCGAACAGGGCCAGGGGACCGCGGGCCTTGCCGGAGCCCGGCTTCAGCAGGACGGCGCAGAGCGCCGGTGAGAGGGTCAGGGCGTTGAGCGAGGAAATCGAAACGGCAACGCAGATGGTCACGGAGAACTGCTTGTAAAGCTCGCCGGTAATGCCGGGCATGAAGGAGACCGGCACGAAGACAGCCAACAGGACTAAGGTGGTCGCGACGACCGGCCCGGTCACCTCGCGCATCGCCTGCCGGGTCGCGTCGCGGGCGTCCTGCCCGGTCTCGGACATGATGCGCTGGACGTTCTCGACCACGACGATGCTGTCGTCGACCACGATGCCGATCGCCAGGATGATCGCGAAGAGGGTGATCATGTTGGCGGAGAAGCCCACGATGTAGAGCACGGCGAAGGTGCCGATCAGCGAAACCGGGATGGCGAGGGTCGGAATGATCGTGGAACGCCAGTCGGCCAGGAACAGGAAGGTCACCGCGACGACCAGGCCGAAAGTGATGAAGAGAGTCTGGATCACCTCCTTGACCGAAGCCCGGACCGACTTGGTTGTGTCGTAAAGGATCGTGTACTCGACATCCGGCGGAAAGCGCTGCGACAGCCGCTCCAGCTCCGCATAGACCTGATCGGCTACCGTGAGCGCGTTCGCACCGGGCGACTGGTAGACCGCGATCGAGGCCGCCGGCTTGTTGTTGAGCTTCGAGATGGCGTTGTAGCTCTGCGCGCCGAGCTCGATCCGCGCCACGTCCCGGAGCCGGATAAAGGAGCCGTCGGCGCCGGCCCGGACAACGATGTTTCCGAACTCCTCGACGCTCACCAACCGGCCCTTGGCCTGGATCGAGTATTGGAATTGCGGCGTGCCCTGGAAGGGCGGTGCGCCGAGCTGGCCCGCCGTGGCCTGGATGTTCTGCGCCTCGATGGCGTTGGCGATATCGGTGGTGGTGAGCTCCAGCGAGGTCAGCCGGTTTGGATCGAGCCAGACCCGCATGCCGTAGTCCAGAGCGCCGAATTGGGACACGCTGCCGACGCCGTTGATCCGGGACAGCACGTCCTGGAGGTAGATCGACGCATAGTTACTGAGAAACAGCTCATCGCGACTGCCCTCTGGCGAAACCAGATTGATCACCATCAGCATGTTCGACGACTGTTTCTGTGTCGTGATGCCCTGGCGGATCACGTCGTCTGGCAATTGAGCATTGGCGATCGCCACCCGGTTTTGGACGTTGACCGCGGCAATGTCAGGATCTGTGCCGACGGCGAAGGACACGGTCAGCTCGTAGTTGCCGTTGTTGGCGCTGGTCGAGGACATGTAGAGCATGTCGTCGACACCATTCACCTGGGCCTCGATCGGCGCCGCCACGGCCTCTTGCACCACCGAGGCGTTGGCTCCCCGATACTCGGTCTCTACCTTGACTTGAGGCGGTGCGATGTCGGGGTACTCCGCCACCGGGATCACGTTGATCGCGATCAACCCGGCGAGGGAGATGACGATCGAAATGACGAAGGCGAACTTCGGTCGATCGATGAAAAACGCGGAGAACATGGCCCTAGCTCGTGTCGCCGACCGGGTTCACGACCATGTCCGGGCGGATCTTCTGCAGGCCCTGAACGACCACCCGCTCTCCGTCTACCAAGCCATCCGAGACGATCCAGTCGGTGCCGATCTGCTCACCCATGGTGATCCTGCGAATTTCAACCTGATTACTTCGATCGACGATCAGGACGAAGTAACCCTGTTGGTCCTCCTGCACGGCGGCCTGGGGAATGACCACCGCCGAGACGGGCTGCTTCTGTCTTACGATTACCGTGACGAACTGACCCGGCACCAGCAGCCGCTCGGGATTCGGAAAGATCGCCCGCGCTAGCATTGTGTCCGTTGCTTGGTTGACGCTCGGATCGAGATAGTCGAACTCGCCGGCATACTCGTAGGCACTGCCGTCCGACAATAGCAGCGAAGGCGCCACCCGCGGATTATCAAGGTCGATCCCCTGGCGACGAGCCTGAATCAAGTCTTTCTCTGTCACGGCAATGGTCGCATAGACCGGATCGATACTCGTCACGGTCGCGAGGGATCCGCTGTTCGGCCCGACGAGCGATCCCACGCTGTAGGTCGCCCGGCTGATCTTGCCATCGATCGGACTGACCACGGCCGTGTAGGCGAGATCGAGCTCGGCGCGCCGCAATGCGGCCTCAGCCTGCTGCACGGACGCGCGGGAGGTTCCCAGCGCCGCGCGGGCTTCGTCCAGCGCGGCCTCTGACACGGTTTTGCGTTTGACCAGGGTTTCCTTGCGCGCGAAGTCTTCCTCGGCGTTCGTCAGGGTGGCATGCGCGCCGGCCAGGTCGGCCTTACGCTGTGCAACAGCGATTTCGTAAGGCGCTTGCTCGATCAGGAAAAGCACATCGCCTTTCTTGACGTCGCCGCCCTCTCGGAAATTGCGCTGCTCCAGAAAGCCCTCGACTCGGGCGATCAGTTCGACCGTTTCGAAGGCCTCGATCCGCCCCACATAGGAGAAGTTAGGCGTCACGTCACGCCGCTCTGCCTCGGTCACCACGACGCTAGGCGCATCCGAGGCCTCTTGGGCGGGCGCGGCGGTCGCAAACAACACCGTGACTGCGGCAAACGCCGCCGACGATACCTGCCGGGCGAGGGAATCGAATGGGAACATGCTCGACCTTCTTTCCGTTTGGCCTTGTCCCGGTCTGGCGGCGGATGCGCCAATCACGCCACGCTGGCCCAATCCATTACTTATAGGGCATGGGACCTGCTTTTCATAACGCGGCGGCCTCGTTCCGGAAGGGCTTTTCCTGCGTCATGTGTGGCGAACCGGTCGACCGCAGCCTGTGGGAACGGCAGTCAACCCGCGATCGGCAGGGCGGCGGTCCCGCCAGAGCAAAAGCAATTCAAACGTGTGTGCCGGTGGGTATGATCCCTTCGTTTCGAAAACCAACCGGGAGATGTCAGTCGAAGGCTTCCGTGCTTCTCCTCATGGCTGGCCTGGCCCTCAGCGCCGGCTGCACGACGGCATCGTTCGAGCCTCATGAAGGGCTTCCGAACGGCGACTACCCGGGGACGGTCTGGCGGAAATCCACGTCTCCGGAGCGCCTCGGATGGTCGTCGAAAAAGCTGGCCGTGGCGCGGGCCTTCTCGAAGCAGATCGGCTCGGCGGCGGTCATGATCATCGAGGACGGCATTGTCGTCGATGCCTGGGGGGCGGTGGCGGCTCCCTACGCGCTTCACTCGATCCGCAAGCCGTTGATGAGCGCCCTGATCGGCATTCATGTCGAAGAGGGCACCATCGACCTCTCCAAGACCATGGCGGAGCTGGGGATCGACGACAATCCCCCCTCCTTGAGCGAGGCCGAAAAACAGGCGACCGTTTACGACCTTATACGCTCCCGCTCCGGCATCTACCACCCGGCGTTGGGCGAGGTGCAGATCATGAAGGATGCTCGTCCGCGCCGACACAGCCACGCGCCCGGCACCTTCTGGTACTACAACAACTGGGATTTCAACGCCCTTGGCACGATCTTCGAGCAGGAAACCAAGACCGAGATCTGCGAGGAGTTCGAGCGGCGCATCGCCAAGCCGCTGCTCATGGAGGATTTCGACGTCGAGCGATGCTGGTACCACTCGGATAGCGAATCGATCCATCGCTACTATGGCATCCGGATGTCGGCGCGAGACCTTGCCCGCTTCGGGTTGCTCTACCTGCGCGAGGGGCGTTGGCAGGACCGGCAGATCGTTTCCGAGGATTGGGTTCGCGAGAGCACTGCGATCAGCTCAGAGGTCGCACCGGGCAGAGGCTACGGATATATGTGGAATGCGTGGGACGAAAGGACGACGGTTTTCAACGTGCAGTTCAGAGGCCCCGTTTTTAGCCACAGCGGTGCCGGCGTTCACTTCCTCACCGTGGTGCCCTACCAGAACCTCGTCGTCGTCCACCGGGTCGACACCGACGAAGAGGGGCCGTATCCCCAGTGGCACGAGCTGGGGCGTCTCATTTGGCACATCCTCGACGCCGCCGATGAGGCGGATATCGGAGAGGATCCCTCCCTCGAAACCGCCAGCGGCGTTCGGCTCACCGCGGAGAAGCTGACGGAGACCCTGGGAGCGGACGCGATAACCCTGTGGGGTACACTCTATTCCAGTTTGGTCGAGGACGGCGATAGAGCAATTGCCGCCACTCTCTTCCCCGACAACAGCAGTGAAATCACCATAGAAGGACGGCTCGAGGACAAGGGAGAGTGGTGGCTCGAGGAGGGCAAGGTCTGTACGCAATGGCAAAAGCTTAGAGACGGCAAGGTTTCCTGTCGCTACTGGCTGGTCGACGGACAGACGGTGAAGAGCTTCGATCTCGGAGGTACGCTGGTCGACACCTACAGCCTTTCCCCGCGTTAGCCAGCATTTAGCCAGCGAAACTCCGAACCGTTCTGTCTAGGCTGATCTCCCTGATAGCTGCTAGCGCCGGCGAGCCCGGCGCCAGATGCGCCGAGCCCGCGTGACAGTTGTCTGCACTCTAGTTCCGCTCGACGGCGCCGATGTCGCAGCCGCCGAAACGCGGTGCAGCGAAATCCAGCCCACGTTGATCGATCGGCTCGCAGCCGCTGACGCCGCCGTTGACCAGAGGACTACCGAGTTGCGGGAACATGGTGCGCGTCCGCCCGCCATTGTTGGCGAGCGAACCCAGCTGGGGATCGCCGCCATTGACCGTATCAGATCCCAACGCATCGAAGTCGCAGCCATCCGAGTCCTCGCCCAAGAAGTTGCCGCCCGAGGAATCGATATCGCCGGCGCAGTCATCGTCCCCGGAGCCGTTGCCGTGATTGCCGGCGAGAACCGTATTGCGCAGGTCGACTGAGCTCGCCCCACTGACCCGCAGTCCGCCCGTGACCGTGTCATCGCCTTGGGTGTTCTCGTTCTCGACAATGGTGGAACTGACGATGGAAAGTGTGCTGTCGATAACATGGATCGCTCCGGCGCTGCCGTCCGCCGACACGTCGTCATCGTTATCGCTGTTCAGCGCCACCGTGCTGTCCTCGATCCGCCCGGTCCCATCGCTGAACATAATGCCCGCTCCGGTCGTTGCACCCCTGTTTTCGGCAATCGTCGAGCGCAGGATGAGATGGTTCTGACCGCCTGAGATCCGAATCCCGCCGCCCCAGCTGGCGCAGTTGTCGCGAAACTCGCTCTGGACCACGTTGAGGGCTAGGTTGGAGGCCCAGATACCACCGCCGCCGCTCACCCCACCGCCTGTACAGGTCGCTGCACGGTTGTTCGCAACAAGGCTGTTTATGATGTTCAGTGTTCCCGGTCCGTCTGCAAGGATGCCTCCGCCCCCGAAATTCGCGGAACTGTCCTCGATCGCCGTATCGCTGAAAGTCACCAGGAAGCCCGGACCGTCGATCCGAACGGCGCCGCCGGTGTCGCCGAACAAGGATCGGCTTCCGTTTCGGAGCGTCATCTGCTCGACCAGCACCTGATCCGCGTCATCGATGGTCAGAAGCCTGGAATCACCATCGCCGTCCAGGATCGTCTCGCTTCGTCCTTCGCCGGTCAGGGTGAGACGATCCTGCGTCAGGGTCAGCCCGTCTATATCTTCGATGGTGAGCCGGTAGGTGCCGGCCGGCACCGTGATGTTGATCCACTGCCCGGCCATGGTCGGCAGGGCATTGGCCTCCTCGACGGCGGCGCGCAGGGAGCAGAGGTCGCCGCCATCCACGGTGGCGCAGTCGCCATCGCCGGGAGTGGCGTCGTGCAGGTCCGCGGTGGTATTGACTACGAACTGGATGCTGGTTTCCGACGAGCAGGCTGAGGCCGCGAGAAGAAGAGAAAGGCAGAAGGCGCTTTTGAACCTAAGCATGGCGTTCGCTCCTGAGTTCGAACGCCCTCCCGCGCATCAGAAGCTAGGTGTCGCCCAGCCGCCGGTCTGTGACGCCGCGCACAGTGGAGAGCGCGGCTGCAGGCAAGCCGAATCTTTTTTGCCGAGTCTTCCTTGGTGACCTTATAGTCAGCGTTCTTTGGCCAACTGAGGGGTCGCCGCTGGAACCAAAAGGGGGACAAGTGACAATTCTTTCCAAAGACATTCGCGACATGGCGGAGCGCTACGCCAAGGCCTGGAGTTCCCGCTCACCGGAGGCGGTTGCATCCTTCTGCGAAGAAAACGGCCGGATAACGATCAACAACGGCGAGCCTTTGATAGGACGCGCAGCCATTGCGGAAATGGCGCAAGGTTTCTATGGCGAGTTTCCCGACCTGGTAGTCCGCCTGGACGAAATCCGAACGGCCGGGCACAACGCCGTCTTTCTCTGGACCCTCGAAGGCACGCACAGCGAGACCGGCAAGAGCGTAAAGGTCAGTGGCTGGGAGGAATGGCTATTGTCGGACAACGTGCTGGTCAGCGAGTTGCTCGGCCGCTTCGACGCGGCGGAGTACGACCGCCAGGTCGCCGAGGGCGTCTAGAGACGCGCGCCTTTGCGACGCTCCGCCTACGCGGAATACTCCAACGTCGCGTGAACCTCCGCGCTTGCCACGCTCTCGACGTCGAGTTCCTTGCTCAGTCACACCGTAGCGCCGGCCCTCTACCTGTAGGAGCTGAAAACCTCGGTCTTACCGTCGCGTTTCAGGATCAGAACGTCGTAGGGGTCATGGTCTCCGTTCTCCATCCCCGGCGATCCCGATGGCATTCCCGGCACGGCGAGCCCAATCGCGTCCGGACGTTCCTCCAGCAGGCGCACGACGTCCGATGCCGGGACATGGCCCTCCACCGTGTATCCGCCCACGCGCGCTGTATGGCAGGACTGCAAATGATCCGGAACCGCCGCGGTACGCTTTACCAGGCTCAGGTCTTCGAGCTCTTCGACCCGAACCTCAAAACCCGATGCCCTCATATGCTCAATCCAATTGCCGCAACACCCGCACCAGGGGCTCTTCCAAACCGTCATGGCCGGCAGTTCTCCGGCCATGGCATGGGTGGCCCATCCGAGCAGGCCGAACAGGGCCAATACGAACGCAAGTCTTTTCATCACGTTGTCTCTCACTGCATCTGAATGAAGCGAGGGCCGGCCATACCCATCCCGCGTTACCTCGCGGTTCGCATGGTCTCATCGACCCAAAATCTAAGCCTATCCGCGGCCGCGCCTGATCAACATTAGCACATTCGTCGAGCGCGATGCGTCCCCGCCTGAAATTTGCGGAGTGAATCTCCGGTTCCGTAGTCAATCGGCAATCGAACCAGGGATGCCGGCGCCACCTTACGCTGCACCGCCCAAAGCATAGGGCTCCAGCGCCGCGTAGACCTCCGCGCTGGCCGGCGTTTCCACGCCCAGCTCCTTGCCGAGGCGCACGGTGGCGCCGGTCAGCCAGTCGAGCTCCAGGCGCCTGCCGGATTCCAGGTCGAGCAGCATGGAAGGCCTCATTTCGACCGGCATGCCGGCCAGGGCCTTCATGGCGTTCTCCTCGACCTCGGGCGCCAGCGCCACGCCCTTGGCGCGGCCCACTACCGCCGTTTCGTTGATCTGCGCCTCGAGCTGCGTGACGTGGTCCGGGTTCTCCATGATCTCACCGATGGTCGCGCGGTGCAGGCAGCAGCTCCCGGCGATCGGCGACAGCAGCACGAGCTTGCGCCAGATCGCGGCCTGGATGTCGCCCGAGGCGCGTCCCTCCATGCCCTCGGCGGCCTCGCAGGCGGCGGCCAGGCCGTCCTGGCGCCAGGAGGAGGAGCCGTCCAGCTCGCCGAAGAGGATGCGGGCGAACTTGCCGGTCTGGGCGATCACCCCGGGCTCGGCGATGTGCGCCGAGATCTGCGCCACCCCGCCCATGACGTGCTGGGCGCCGAGCAGGTTCGACAGGATGTCTTCGGCGGCAACGCCGTTCTGTAGCGAGATCACCGCTGCGTCCTGCGCCAGAAGCGGTCGAATCAGTTTCGCCGCCGGCTCGGTGTCCCACATCTTGACGCAGAGCAGCACCACGTCGCAGGGACCGATCTCCTCCGGCTCCTCGCTGACTTTGGGCCCGGCGATGTGCAGGTCGCCGAGCGGCGAGCGGATGGAGAGCCCCTTCTCCTCCATCGCCGCGCGATGCGCGCCGCGCGCCACGAAGGTGACATCGTTGCCGTCGGCCGCCAACCGCGCCCCGAAGTAGCCGCCGACCCCGCCGGCCCCGACAATACAGAACTTCATCTCCGCTCTCCTCACGCCGCTTTGAACATGGCGATTCAACGAGTTGGAGATACACTAGAAGGGGACGCTCCTCCAGAGGGGCGATTATCGGACCGTGCAGGCGTTGCTAACCGCCGAGCAGATCGAAACCTACCAGCGCGACGGCGTGGTCTGCCTGCGCGGCCTGTTCGATCGCGCCTGGCTGGAGCGCCTCCGGGCCGCGGCGGAAGCCTGCCTCGCGGCGCCGACCGACATGAGCGCCGAGCTGGCGGCCTCGCGCGAGGACCCTGGCCGCTTCTTCCACGACACCTTCGTCTGGCGGCAGAACACCGACTGCCGCGCCTTCCTGTTCGACTCGCCGGCCGCCGATATCGCCGCCCAGGTCATGGGCGCGACACGGATCAACATCGTCTTCGATCAGTGGCTGATCAAGGAGCCGGGAACGCCGACCCGCACGCCCTGGCACCACGACTTGCCCTACTGGCCGGTCGACGGCACGCAGATCTGCACCCTTTGGCTGGCGCTCGATCCGGTCACCGCCGAAAGCGGCGCCGTGGAGTACGTCAAGGGTTCGCACCGCTGGGGTCAGCGCTTCCTGCCGGCAAGCTTCAGCGGCAACCCGCAATACACCGAACCCCTGCCGCCGGTCCCAGACATCGATGCCATGCGCGAACGACTGGAGATCGTGCAATTCGAGTTGGAGCCCGGTGACTGCACCCTTCACCACGCGCTGCTGCTGCACGGGGCGCCGGGCAACCGGCGCCTCGACAGGCGGCGGCGCGCCTACGTGACCCGCTGGGCCGGCGACGACGCGGTCTTCCATCCACGGCCGGGCATCCAGGAGATGCCCGAGCTGCCCGACATCCCGGCCGGCGGCCCGCTCGACTCCGACCTCTGGCCGAGGGTCTGGCCGCAGGCCTAAACGCTGGCCACCTAGCTTTCTACTGCAGCGCTTCGCAGGCGCGCTTGATGCGCGCGCAGGCCTCTTCCAGGGCCTCGGTCGAGGTGGCGTAGGAGATGCGGAAATAGGGCGAAAGGCCGAAGGCAGCACCCTGCACCGCGGCCACGCCCTCGGCCTCCAGCAGGTAGGTCACGAAGTCGGTATCGGACTCGATCGTCTTGCCGTCCGGGGTGGTCTTGCCGATGGTGCCGGCGCAGGAAGGATAGACGTAGAAGGCGCCTTCCGGCCGATGGCAGCTCAGCCCCGGGCAGGTGTTCAGCTTGTCGACGACCAGGTCGCGGCGCGCTTTGAAGACCTCGTTGTGCTCGGCGATGAAGTCCTGCGGGCCGCTGAGCGCCTCGATCGCCGCGGCCTGGCTGACCGACGAGGGATTCGAGGTGCTCTGCGATTGCACCTTGGCCATGGCCTTGATCAGATCGGCCGGCCCGCCGGCAAAGCCGATGCGCCAGCCGGTCATGCAATAGGCCTTGGAGACGCCGTTCACCGTCAGGGTGCGCTCATAGAGACCGGGCTCGACCTGGGCCGGGGTGACGAATTCGAAGTCGTCGTAGACCAGGTGCTCGTACATGTCGTCGGTCAGCACCCAGACCTGCTCGTGGCGCAGCAGCACGTCGGTAATCGCCTTCATCTCGTCGCGTGTATAGGCCGAGCCGGTCGGGTTCGAGGGGCTGTTCAGCACCAGCCACTTGGACTTGGGCGTGATCGCCGCCTCCAGGTCCTCGGCCTGCAGCTTGAAGTTGGCGTTCTGCGCACAGGGCACGGCGACCGGCTCGCCCTCGGCCAGCAGCGCCATGTCGGGATAGGAAACCCAGAAGGGCGCCGGGATGATGACCTCGTCGCCCGCGTCCAGGGTCGCCATGAAGGCGTTATAGAGCACCTGCTTGCCACCGGTGCCCACGGTGATCTGGTTCGGCTGGTAGTCGAGACCGTTGTCGCGGCGAAACTTTTCGCTGACCGCGGCTTTTAGTTCGGGCGTGCCGTCGACTGCGGTGTACTTGGTCTCGCCGCGGCGGATCGCGGCGATCGCCGCCTCCTTGATGTTGTCCGGCGTGTCGAAATTGGGCTCGCCGGCGCCCAGGCCGATCACGTCGCGGCCGGCGGCCTTCAGCTCGCGCGCCTTGGTGGAGACCGCGATGGTCGGGGACGGCTTGATGCGCGACAGGCGTTCGGCAAGCATCGCAACGGCTCCTACAGTCTTGACCGGGAAATACCAAGAACCTCTCAGAACCGTAGTGGAGGGGCCCAAGACTGGCAACGGGATAAGGCCCGGAATGTGGTCCCTTGGCGCCACAGCGGCGCCACAAAGCTTCACGGAATTGCCCCTTTCCCGCGCCGATCCTGCCGTGGCCGGCGGCTGGACTGCCCCCGGACCGCGAAGGCGGCCGAACACGCAAAACAATCAGACGGGGGTATCCATGAAGCGCGAGATCCTACTCGCCGAAGAACGGACGAGCGTCTTTCCCCATCGCACCGAAGAGATGTGCAAGCGCTCAGTCGCGGTTCTTTTCCTGGCTTTGGGGCTGAGCCTGCTGGTCCTGCTCTTCCTGGCCATCATCCTGCCGCAGGCGGTACGCCCAGCGCGCGCCGGGACGCCCGTGCAGGCGCAGCTTCCTCATGATGAGCCGCAGGCGGGTCTGTTCTTCAAGGCTGGGCGGGACGACGCCCTCTTCGAGGCGCCGACCCTGGCAAGCGACGTGCAGATCGACGTCAATGGCCAGGTGGTGCGGGTCACGGTGCAGCAACGCTTCCGCAATCCCTCCACCGCCTGGCTGGAAGGGGTCTACGTCTTTCCCCTGCCGGAGCGCTCCGCCGTCGACCGCCTGACCATGACCGTCGGAGAGCGCCGCATCGAAGGCAAGATCATGGAGCGGGAGCAGGCCAAGCAGGCCTACCAGCAAGCCGCCGAGGAAGGGCGCCGCGCCAGCCTGCTGGAGAGCGAGCGGCCGAACGTCTTCGTCACCTCGGTCGCCAACGTCGGGCCGGGCGAGGAGATTCTGGTCGAGATCCAGTACCAGGATCGGGCGCACTACGAAGATGGCCGCTACAGCCTGCGCTTTCCCATGGTGGTGGCGCCGCGCTACAGCCCCGGGCCGAGCGCGCCGACGGTCAACTTTCCGGCCCCGACGCAGCCGCCGGTGATCGAGGCGCAACCTATCGCGCACGATGGCATGGGTGACGGCGGGCAGCCTCCGCCGGACCGCAAAGGCGACCTTTTCGGCCCGGTGCGGCATCCCGACGAGGGACCGGCCAACCCGGTCTCCCTAGAGGTCCGCCTGGACCCGGGCTTCGCGGTGGCCGCGCTGGAGAGCCTCTACCACCCGGTGAGCATCGAGGACCTCGACAGCGAGCGCCGGCGCATCACCCTGACCGAGGGCCCGGTGCCGGCCGACCGCGATTTCGTCCTGGAGTGGCAGCCGAGCGCCAGCGGTGTACCGGAGGCCGCTGTCTTCGCCGAGGAGATCGCCGGCGAGAGCTATCTGCTGGTGACGCTCCTGCCGCCGCAGGCGGAAGAGGCGCCGACGGAGCGGCTGCCGCGCGACCTGGTCCTGGTGATCGACACCTCGGGCTCCATGTACGGCCCGTCCATCGCCCAGGCCAAGACGGCCCTGCTGGCGGCGCTCGACCGGCTGCAACCGGACGACCGCTTCAACCTGATCGCGTTCGACGATACGACACGCGCGCTCTTCAACGGTCCGCGGCCGGCGACCGACAGCAACCTGCTGCACGCCGCTGCTGCCATTGGGGAGCTGGAAGCCGATGGTGGCACCGAGATGCTGCCGGCCCTGCGTCTGGCCCTGAAGGACACCGTCGAGCCGGGCCGCCTACAGCAGGTCGTGTTCCTGACCGACGGCGCGGTCGGCAACGAGCAAGAGCTGTTTCTCGAGATCGCCAAGGGCTTGGGCGAGAGCCGCCTCTTCACCGTCGGCATCGGCTCGGCGCCGAACAGCTATTTCATGCGCAAGGCGGCCGAGGTCGGGCGCGGCAGCTTCACCCACATCGGCGACGTGAAAGAGGTGGCAACGCGCATGGGTGCCCTGTTCCGCAAGCTGGAACGGCCGAGCCTGACCGACGTCTCCGCCGCCTTCCCCGCGGCGGCCGGCAAGGCCATCGAGCGCTACCCCTTCCCGCTGCCCGATCTCTATGCCGGCGAGCCGGTCAGCTTCACTGCCTATCTGCCCGGCGTGCCGCTGGCCGAGCTGGAAGGCGCGCTGCTGATGAGCGGCAAGACTGGCGGAGAGGTCTGGCAGCGGCGCGTCGCCCTCGGCGGCCTCACCCCGGCGCCCGGCGTTGCCGCGGTCTGGGCGCGGGCCAAGCTGACGCAGATCGAGGACGGCCTCTATCGCGGCGAGGACGCCGACGCGGTGCGCACCGCGGCCCTCGCGGTCGCCCTGGTGCATCGGCTGGTGACGCGCCATACCAGCCTGGTCGCCATCGACGATGAGATCGCCCGGCCCGAAGGCGAGACGATGGAGAGCCAGGAGATCGCCCGCAACCTGCCGCAGGGCTGGAGCCACGAGAAGGTCTTCGGCGCTGCCGCCAAGGCCATGCCCCTGCGCTCGGCCGCCACGCCGCTGCTGCAGGAAGCCATGGCGGGCAGCTCCGTCAATCTGCCGCAGACCGCGACCCCGGCCAGCCTGCAGGCACTGATCGGGCTCGGCCTGCTCTGCCTCGCCGGCTTCTTCCTGATCGTCGCCTGGCGGGTCCAACGCGCCGCTCTCGCGAGCGGAGCCACCGAGTGAAGGCAGGCAGCCTTCCACGGCCTGCCGCCGCCCAGGTAGGGCGGCGGCGGCCGCGCCTCTTCTACCTGTCTCTCGCCACAGCGGCTCTGCTCCTGGGGCTCGGTATCTGGCAGCTCGGCGGCGCCGCCACAATCCACGCCAAGGCCTGGCTGGCGCAAATCCTCCTGGAGCGAGCCTGGAGTCGCACCCTGGCCCAGCAGACCGGGGGTGCCGAGGTATCCGCACAGCAGCGCCCTTGGCCCTGGGCAGACACCTTTCCCGCGGCCCGCCTGCAGGTGCCCGACCTAGCGATCGACCAGATCGTGCTGTCCGGTGCCAGCGGCCGTACCTTGGCGTTCGGCCCGGCGCACTTGGACGGCACGGCCGCCCCCGGCGCCGCCGGCCACAGCGTGCTAAGCGGCCACCGCGACACCCACTTCCGCTTCCTGGAGCAGCTCGCAGCCGGTCAGGCAATCCGCCTGCAGCGGCCGGACGGCACCTGGCAGAGCTACGAGGTGACGGACAGCCGGGTGATCGACGCCCGCGAGGCCCGCCTCAGACTCGGCGACGGCTCGCCCGCGCTGACCCTGGTGACCTGCTACCCCTTCGATGCCGTTACGCCCGGAGGCCCGTTGCGCTATTTGGTATTCGCCGAGGAGGCCGGGTCGACCCTTGCAACCGCGCGCTAGATCGCGGTGACATTAGGACCCGGTCATGAGGCGATGGACGACCGGCTGATCCTCGTCCCCGTCCGGAGATGGCTCCCGCGTGCCCCGGTTCGGCAGATCGAAGGCGGGGCGCTTGATCCGGAAGCTCTCCTGCAGCGCCATGGTCCGCGCCCGGCCTTCATCGTCGTCGGCCATAAGGTTGAGGCGCGTCATCAGCTCGGCCACACGCGCTTGCAGCGCCTCCTCTTGCTGCGGCAGGTAGGCGCGGAAAAGCGAGTCGCCGACCGCCTGCTCCCACAAGCGGGTCAGCAGGTCGAGGCCGGTGGGCCGTGTGCAGCAGAAGGTCACGTGCAGCGAGGCGGCGCTGCTTGCCAGTGCATCGTGGAACTGACCGCGCGGCAAGTAAAGGAGATCGCCGGGCCGCATCTCAAGCTCGGAGGCGACCAGCCCCTTGAGACGGTCGTACTCCGCCTGCGGCACCTTGTAGAACGCGGTGTGTTCGATCGGATTGTCCGTGCGCCCCTCATAGATGCGCCAAGCCTTAGCGCCGGAGATCTGCAAAACGAATACGTCGTGCCGATCGTAGTGGCTGTCGAAGGCTTGGTGGCGCTGCCAGGAGCAGTAGATGTTGGCGGCGCTCTTGGCACCCAGCCCCTCCTGTAAGGCTTGCGCCACCGCGAGCGTGCCGGCATGCAGGCTTTCCACCTCGTTCAGCAACAGCGATGCGCCGCGGCGGATCAGCGCCATGACTTTCTCGGCGTCCGGCTGCATGACCTGCTGCCGGTTGCGGTTGACCGTCCGCTCGCAATAGGCCGCCGGCGGCACCTGCCGGGTATCGGCATAGAGCTGCAAGGTCTGGCCGGTCCAGACGTCCATGGCGAGCAGGCGGTTCAGTACCTCCCAGGACATGACCGAGGCAAACTTGCCGGGCTCACCGCGTATGTGGAGCGGTGCCTGGTCGAAGCTGTCGGCAAGAAAGTCCGCTGGCAGCACCGGGTGCAGAAGCGTACTCAGCGATGTCACGGTCTCGGGCATGACCGCGCGGCCCCCAATCCTTAGGCGACTCGGGATGGCCGCCTCGCGACAAGCCTAGGTAGAAATCGCGGGAGGCCCGGTCACAGACGATCACAAGTCCGTGTGCCGCCGAGGGGCTGGACTGACTAGCGTGCCGCCGCCTTGGGGCCGAAGCGGGTGGTGAGGACGATGCCGGCCAGGATGAAGACCACGCCAGCCAGGTGGTAAACCTCGACCCGCTCGCCCAGGAAGAGCGCCGCCAGGACCGCGGCGTAGACGGGTATCAGGTGCAGGTAGAGCCCGGCCTTGTTAGGCCCGACCAGGTTGACCCCGCGGTTCCAGGCGATGTAGGCGAAGACAGCAGCAAAGACGCTGACATAGCCGACCACGGCGACGCTTTCGGCGGTCAGGGGAACGGTCAGACCGCTGGCGATCTCCCAGAGATAGAAGGGCGTAGTCAGCAGGGCGCCCAGCAGCATGATCGCCACTAACATAACCAGTACGTCGAGTTCGGCAGGCTTCAGCTTGAGCAGCACGGAGTAGGTGCCCCAGCAGGCGGAGGCGAAAAGCAGCCAGAGATCGCCCCGGTTGAAGGTGAGCGCTGCCAGCGCGGCAAGATCGGCGCGGGTGATGACCGCGACGACGCCGAGACAGGAGAGCAGCACGCCGAGCCCCTGCAACGCTGTCGGGCGTTCGCCCAGCAGGACCCAGGCGAGCGGCACGATCAGCACCGGGCCGAGCGCGATGATCAGCGCGGCGTTCATCGCCGTGGTATCGTTCAGGCCGACGTAGACGGCCGAGTGGAAAGCGAGGATGCCGGTCGCCGAGAGTAGCAGGATCAGCTTCCAGTGCCGGATCAGGATTGCCCGCTGACGCCAGAGCGGACGATGCAGGAACAGCAGCAGAATCGCCGCCCCCACCATCCAGCGCCACCAGTTGATCGAGAGCGGCGGGATCTCGCCGCGCACGGCCCGACCGACGATCACGTTTCCGGCCCAGAAGAGCGACGGAAAGGCGAGCAGCAGGTAGGGCAGATCGAGCAGGCGGGCAAAGCGCTTCATGAGGATCCCCTGAGAGCGACAGGCCCGAGACTAGGCACAGTAGGCGCACACGGGGTAGCCGTTACGGCGGGAGGCTCGTCTGCGGGGCCCGCATGGCTTGCCAGCAAGCGACACGGACTTTGCCAGGCTTGCCGGGCACGGCGCTGCGCAGCCGAACAGCCTCCGGCGCGACTCTTACAGGGTTAGGCCTGGGCGATCTTCTGCAGGAATTCGGCGACGCGGCCGTTGAGGGACTCGGATTCCGCGGCCAGGTGCTCGGCCGACTGCAGCACTTCTTTCGCCGCGACGCCGGTTTTCTCCGAAGCGGCCGAGATGTCCGTGATGTTGCGCGAAACCGCCTGCGAGCCTTCCGCTGCCTGTTGCACATTTTGGCTGATCTCGGCGGTTGCCGCCGATTGCTCCTCCATGGCCGAGGCGATGGCGGTCGCGACCGCGTTCACCTCGTTGATCCGGCCGTCGATGCTTTCGATCGCGGCGGCGGTTAGCTCGCTGGCTCGCTGCATCGCGTTGACCTGCTCGCTGACATCGGAGGTCGCCTCGGCGACTTGGGTCGCGAGCCCCTTGACCTCGTGCGCCACGACGGCAAAACCGCGTCCGGCGTCGCCGGCCCGCGCCGCCTCGATGGTGGCATTGAGCGCGAGCAGGTTCGTTTGCCCCGCAATGTCGCGGATGAAGGCCACGACCCTGTCGATCTTGGCCGCCGCCTCGGTCAGGTCGCCGACCGCATCGGTCGCACGCTGCACCTCCGTAACGGCAGCCTCTGTCGCTGCGGTCGACTCGGTGACCTGCCGCCCGATCTCGGCGATGGCCGAGGAGAGCTCCTCGGAGCCGGCCGCAACGGCCTGCGCATTGCTAGAGGCTTCCTCGGAAGCGGCGGCGACCGTGAGGCTCTGCTGGTGCGTAGTCTCGGCGTCGACGGTCATGCCCTGCGCCGTCGTTTGGAGATGACCGGCGGCGTCGGAGACGACGCCGACCACACTGGAGACGGCAGACTGAAAATCTTCGGTCAGGTTGTGACGAGTTTCCATGGATTCGCGCGCGCGGTCGATGATCGCGGCGCCGCGCCGGAAATCGCCGTGCATGCCGCGCAGCAGAAAGGGCCGGAAATACTTGCCCTGGCTGGCATGCTCCAGAGACGCGCCGGCTTCGCGCACGAAGGCGTCAGTCTGATCGAGCAGCTTGTTGATGGCCACCAGAAAGCTGGCGATCTCCCCGAACTCCTCGATGTCCGTAACGCGCGCCTCAAGATCGCCGGCCGCGGCGCGCAAGCAGACTGCCTCCGCCTTTTCAAAGGCCTTCCTGTAGGTGTCCAGCTTCGCCATCTAACCCAACTCCAAATCCATTTGGGGCCGAAGACGGCCCGACTATCCCGCACTCGCCGCATTGAAGCGGCAGCCGATCACAGCGAGAACACGAACTCCTCGTAGGCCATGCCCTGAGAGCCCGACTCAAAACTCTATGAGGGATAGCAATATCTTGCGAGGCGTCTGGTGGTCAGCCTGATATGGGCGATGTTGATCCAAGCCTCGGCGCTTTCGATAGATTTCTCCCAATCCTTTGCCAAT
>Ga0209458_1000203_pt1 | contig 28017 bp, 26 predicted proteins | sample WorMetLIZAISLAND_FD_187411 | JGI IMG/M metagenome (GOLD analysis project Ga0209458, IMG submission 187411) | Marine gutless worms symbiont microbial communities from Max Planck institute for Marine Microbiology, Germany - Inanidrilus manae... ...
TCGTCATCAATCCGAATGACGTTCGACAAGCCCGTGGTGCTATCCTCTTCCATGGTGGCTCCTGGTTCCTCCTCTGGCTCAAAGGTTTCGCGACTTCAAGCCTGAAGGGTTTCGGGGCCACCAACCCCATCCAAATGTGCGAAAGATCTTTTACGTTATCAAGCGAACTCTCGGTCGCCGGGTCGCAGCTTTCGCCGACGGTGATATGGCCGGCGCTCCAGGCGCCTGGCCAGACTTCGGCGCCGACGGCGCGCAGGGCGCTGATTTGCCCCAACGGCAGGTCGCGTGCGATCAACAGCGGACCGGGACCTTCCGCGCTGTCGGTGGGCGGGATCTCGGCGGCGATGCCGCGATGACCCAGGGCCTCCTCGCAAGGCAGATAGACGGCCGCGCCGGAGGTGTTGCTCAGCCGCGGTTTGCTGGCGGCCGCCTTGCCGATGCAGCCGACCGCGGCAACCACGGTCAGCAGCTCGACCGCGCGCGCCTTGGCGCAGCCGAACACGCGGGCGTGGCCGGAGAGCTTCTCGGTCATTGAGGGCACTAGAATCAGATCCAGCTCGTGTGGCGCCAGCAGGCTCGCCAGGGCCGGCAGCTCGATGTCGAGGCAGATCAGGACTGCCAGGCGCAGGCCGCGCCAGGTGATGATCTCGACCCGGTCTCCGGTCGAAAGATGCCAGCCGGCAGGGTCCTTCTCGCCGGGCGTGAGGCACAGCTTGTCCTGCGTCACCAGCCGTCCGTCGGGCAGAAGCAGATGGGCGCGGTTGCGGAATGGCGAGGTCTGCACGGCCGCCCAGGTCGGCGCCTCCATCCGCACCGGGGTGGTGCCGGCTAGGAGCGCAACGCCATGCCTGGCCACCAGCGGCCGCAGCAACCCCAGCGCTGCCGGTGCCTGGTCGGCCATCCAGGCGATTTCGTCGGTTGGGTCGAGGCCGACTGGCGCGAAGGATAGCCACTGCTCGGCCATGTACTCCGGCATGACCAATAGCTCCGCCCCCTCGGCCTTGGCTTCGGCTAGGCGCGCATCGACGCGCGCCGCCCAGGCCTCCAGGCCACAGAGCGGCTGTGCCAGGTTGGTCGCCCAGAGGGCGAGTGTCAGGCTATCGGCGGCTGTCACCGCGGGACTCCCCCAAAAAACAGGCGGGGCCGAGCGCCAGCGGACACTGCCGCTCGGCCCCATTCACTCTTCGACTATTTCTTCAGTCGCGTCCAGACCTTGTCGCGCAGCTCGCGCGCCTTGACCGAGCAGTCCTTGGACGGCCGCAACCGTTCCGCGTACTCAGCCGGCATATTGACCGCGGGATTCTTCTTCAGGTCCTCGTCCATGTGGGCGTCGGATCCCTTGATGGCGTTCATGTAGCCGGTGAAGTTGCTCGCTTCGGCGACGTTCTCCGGCGCCATGATCCAATTGATGAAGGTGCGGGCGGCCTCCGGGTTCGGCGCGTCCTTCGGGATCACGAAGTTGTCGGCCCAGAAGTCGATGCCCTCGCGCGGATAGACGTAGACGATGGTCGGCTTGTCGCGCCAGACGCGATGCGAGGCGCCGTTCCACTGGTGATGCAGAATCACTTCGCCGGCGATCATGCGGTCGATCGTGCCTTCGGAGCTGTAGAGCGCGATCTTTTCTTTCTGTGCCATCAGCACGTCGAGGATCTGCTGCGCCTGCTTCGGGTCCTCGGTGCACTGGTCGACGCCGACGTAGAAGGCGGCGGCGTTGTAGACCGAGACCGAATCGTCGAGCACGGCGATCTGGCCTTCCAGCTCCGCCCGCGGCTCGAAGAACTCCTTCCAGCTGTCGTCCAGCGCGCCGTCCGGCACGCGGGCCGAATCGTAAGTGAAGCCGGTGGTGCCCCACATGTAGGGCGCCGAATACTTGCGGCCCGGGTCGTAGGGCGGGTCGTCGTGCGGCGCCACGACGTTTGCGAAGTTCTCCATGGAGGGCGCATCGATTTCCTGCAGCAACCCTTCCTCGATCATGATACCGACCATGTAGTCCGACGGCACCACCACGTCGTAGCCGGCACTGCCGGCCTGCAGCTTGGCGAGCAGTGCCTCGTTGGTGTCGTAGGCGTCCATCGTCGTCTTGATGCCGGTCTCGGCCTCGAACTTGGCCATCAGGTCGGGTGGGAAATAGTTCGTCCAGTTGTAGAAATGCAGCTCGCCTTCGGCCTTCGCGGCCGTTGCTCCGATAAGCAGGGCAATCCCCGCAGCAAAGGGGACCAAGTGTTTGCGAATAGTCATGTTTGATGCGCCTCCTCTAGTGGTTTCTCGTCGTAGCTCGCCTGTTGCTCGCGTCGCGTAACCGGTGATTCCCGCCTCCGAGAGAGAAAGAAGGAGAGCGACACGAAGATGATGGAGATCACCAGCATGACCGACGACACGGCGTTTACCTCGGGCGAGACGCCGGTGCGGATCAGGGTGAACATATAGACCGGCAGGGTGCTGGCGCCGGCGCCTGTGACGAAGAAGGTGATCACGAAATCGTCCAGCGAGATGATGAAGGCCAGCATGGCGCCGGACATGATGCCGGGCCAGAGCAGCGGGAAGGTGACGCGCCAGAAGGTGCGCCACTCGTCGGCGTAGAGGTCCGCCGCGGCCTCCGGCAGGGACTTGTCCATGCCCTCGATACGGGCACGGATCGGTAGATAGGCGAAGGGTATGCAGAAGACCGTGTGGGCGATCATCACGGTCAACAGCCCCAACTTCATGCCCAGCATGGCAAAGAACAGCAGGCTGGCCACGGCGGTCACCACCTCGGGCACGATGAGCGGCATGGCGAGGATCGCGCTAGCGCCGTTCTGGCCGCGGAAGCGCCGTGCCATGCCGAGTGCTGCGACGGTCGCTAGGGTGGTTGCGACCAGGGTCGCGACCACCGCGACGATCAGCGAGTTCTGCATGGCCTGCAGGATGAACTTGTTGCGGAAGGCCGCGAAGTACCAGTCGATAGAGAAGCCAGTCCAAATGGTTGCCGCCCGGTTCTCGTTGAAGCTGAGGCCGATCAGCACGAAGATCGGCAGATAGAGATAGGCGAAGAAGAAGAGGCCTGTCAGGCGGACCCCTGGAAAGCTGCGCAGCGGATTCTTCTTGGCCATCTCAGGGGTGCTCCGCCTTCTGCTTGTAGCGCAGCAGGTAGGCCATCATGGTCAAGAGCACGATGGCCAGCAGGGCGAAGGCTAGGGCCGCGCCGAAGGGCCAGTTGCGCGAAGCGCCGAACTGCAGCTGGATCAGGTTACCGATCATCAGCGCCTTGCCGCCACCCAGCAGGACCGGCGTGACGTAGGCGCCCAGGCAGGGGATGAAGACCAGGACCGAGCCGGCGACGATGCCGGGCAGGCTGAGCGGCACAATCACCCGGCTCAGCGCGCGCAGGCGGTTGGCCCCCAGGTCGTAGGCGGCCTCGACCAGACGCCAGTCGAGCTTTTCCAGGCTTGCGTAGATCGGCAGCACCATGAAGGGCAGGAAGGAATAGGTGAGCCCGACGGCAATCGAGAAGTCGTTGTAGAGCAGCCCCAAGGGCTCCGTGGTCAGGCCGAGCCACTGGAAGAGGGAGTCGATCAGACCGTTGGCGCGCAGCAGCAGGATCCAGGCGTAGTTGCGGACCAGAAGATTGGTCCAGAAGGGAATGGTCACCAGGAAGATCATCAGGAAGCGCATGCGCTCCGACTGTAGCGACATCCAGAGTGCGGTGGGGAAGCCGATTAAAAGCGCCAACAGGGTCGTGCTGATCGACTGGCCGAAGGAGCGGGCAAAGATCTGCAGATAGTCGTAGTTGATCAGCAGGCTGTCATCGAGGTCGCGCTCGAAGAGGAAGTTGATGTAGGCCTCCGGCGAGTAGACGCCCCACTGCACGCCGCCGTTGACCCCGCGCTCCAGCACCGAGACCAGCGCCATGACGCCTAGCGGGCAGAGCATGAAGATCGCGATCACCAGAATCGCCGGGCCGATCAGCGCACCACGCTGCAGCGCGGGGTTATCGCGCAGCAGCCCCAGCATCAGTCTCTCAAGACCTGTAGGGCATCGGCCGGCAGACGAACCGCCACCCGGTCGCCGCGGTCGAAGCTGCGGCGTGCGCCCTCGCGGTTCTGCACCCGCACCACGAAGGGGCCGCCGCCCTCCAATGTAAGATGGAAAGTCGTATCGGTTCCGAAATAAACCACATTCTCGACCAGTCCGGTCAAGCCGGGGCCGTCACCGGTCGCTTGGAGAGCGACGCGCTCGGGCCGCACGGCGGCGGTCACACGGCTGCCGCTGGCCATTCCATCGGGGGCGCTGGCCTGCACGTCGACGCCCGGGCCGACGCGCAGCTGCGCCGTCCCGCCGTTCAGCGCGACGATCTCCGCCTCCAGGAAGTTCGTCTCGCCGATGAAGTCGGCGACGAAACGCCGCGTCGGATGCTCGTAGATCTCGGTCGGCGTGCCGACCTGCAGGATCTGGCCCTGATTCATGACCGCGATACGGTCCGACATGGTCAGGGCCTCTTCCTGGTCGTGGGTGACGAAGATGAAGGTGATGCCGGTTTCCAGTTGCAGGCGTTTCAGTTCGATCTGCATCTCCTTGCGCAACTTCAGGTCGAGCGCGGAGAGCGGTTCGTCGAGCAAGAGGACCTTGGGATGGTTGGCGAGCGCGCGGGCCAAGGCCACGCGCTGCTGCTGACCGCCTGAAAGTTGGGAGATCTGCCGGTTGCCGAGCTCGCTCATCTTCACCAGCGCGAGCATCTCGGCCGCCGTGGCGCGGATCTCGTCCTTGGGCCGGCCCAGCATCTCCAGGCCGAAACCGACGTTTTCCGCCACTGACATGTGCGGGAAGAGTGCGTAGCTCTGGAACACCGTGTTGACCGGGCGCTTGAAGGGCGGCAAATGCCCGATCGATTCGCCTGCCAGCAGGATCTCGCCGCTGGTCGGCTGCTCGAATCCGGCGATCAGGCGCAGCAGCGTGGTCTTGCCACAGCCCGAGGGTCCCAGGAGGGTGAAAAACTCGTTCTCCTGGATCGCGACCGAGACATCGTCGAGTGCCTTGACGGCTTCGGCACCGCTGCCGAACACCTTGCTGACACCGCGGGCCTCGATGGCCGCTGTTTCGCTCACGTCGCTCCCCGTTCTGCGACCGCTCACGCGCCGGCGGCCATTCAGCCCTCGAAGGCCTTCCTTTTTGGGCAGGCTAGTCTTACGGGTCTATGATTGGCAATCGCTATCCCGGCGCCGGCGCGCTCCCTCGCCAGCGGCGCCGTTGCTCTCCCAAGCCAAGTCCCATGGCAGTCTGGTCGGCGGCGCGCTCTGTGGTACATACCCCCAAGGGATTATCTTGGCTTCTTCAGGAGAAGCCGCAGGAGCGCGAGGCTATGACCCGTCAGCTGGACTCGATCGCCGAGCTGGTCGCCCATCTGGGCGACGAGGCGCTGCCGGCTTGCCTGACCCGGGTGCTGGGCGATGTCTGCGCGTTCGATGGCATCGTCGTCTTCGACTATCGGCGCAGCGAGCCGCCGGTCGATCTCTACGACGACCTCGATCCCACGCCGCGCGAGATCACCGTGACTGCCTATCAGGCCGGCGCCTACCTGCTCGATCCCTTCTATCACGCGCATCTGAACGGCGTGGCCTCGGGGCTCTACCGCCTGCGCGATCTGGCGCCGAGCCGCTTCCTGCGCACCGCCTACTACGAGACCTATTATCAGCGGATCGGGCTGATCGACGAGCTCGGCTTCTTCGCCCACCTGGCGGAGGATCGCACCATCGTGGTGTCGATCGGCCGGCGCAAGCCCGCCGCCGCCTTTCGTCGCGCTGAGATCGCCGGCTTCCGCGCCATCGAGCCGGTGATCCGCGCCGCCGTCATCCAGCATTGGGGCCGCTTGATACCGTCCGTCTCTGCCGATAAAACCGTGGCCGATGAAGCGGTTGCGTCAGATCTACAGCAAGCCCGGTCCAGCGGGTTCAATCCCGCGCTGGCCGGGCTTACCGAGCGTGAGACCCAAGTAGCCAACCTGATCCTCCGTGGCTATTCATCGGAAGCCATCGGCCTGACGCTCGATATCCGACCAAGCACCGTCAAAGTGCACCGCAAGCACCTCTACAAGAAGCTGCAGATCTCCTCGCAGGCCGAGCTCTTCGCGCTGTTTCTGGAGTCGCTCTCCGGCGTCGCCTATCCGCAGATCGCCCGGCCAGGGAGATAGCCACCGAGCGGCGGCGACGGTTACTCCAGCATCCGGCCCTGGTGCCGTTCGTCGAAGTGCTGCTCGATCGCATCCCAGATGGCGGACTCCAGCGAGACATCGTCGAAGCGGTTGATCTCCTGGATGCCGGTCGGCGAGGTGACGTTGATTTCGGTCATGTAGCCGCCGATCACGTCGATGCCGACGAAGATAAGGCCGCGCTCCTCCAGCGCCGGGCCGATGGCCTCGCAGATTTCCTGATCGCGCCGGTCGAGCCCGGCCTTCTCAGGCACTGCTCCGACGTGCATGTTCGCGCGCGCCTCGCCTTTGGGCGGCACGCGGTTGATCGCTCCGACCGGCTTGCCGTCGACCAGGATGATGCGCTTGTCGCCGCCGCGCACCTCCGGCAGATAGCGCTGCACGATGATCGGCTCGCGATAGAGACCGGTGAACATCTCCAGCAGCGCCGAAAGGTTCTCGTCCTCCGGCGGGATGTGGAAGACGCCGGCGCCGCCGTTGCCGAACAGCGGCTTGATGATGATGTCGCCCTGCTCGGCGCGGAACGCCAGGATCTCCTCGCGCACGCTGCTGATCAGGGTCGGCGGCATCAGGCCGCCGAAGTGGGTCACGAAGAGCTTCTCCGGCGCGTTGCGCACGTGCAGCGGGTCGTTCACCACGAGGGTGTCGGGATGCACGTGTTCAAGCAGGTGCGTCGCCGTGATGTAGGCCATGTCGAAGGGCGGGTCCTGGCGCATCAACACCACGTCGAGCGTCGCCAGGTCGATCTGTGTCGCCTCGCCAAGGGTGGCGTGGTTGCCGCGCTCGCGGCGGACTTCCAGCGGGCGCGCCATGGCGTAGACGCGGCCGTCGCGAAAGCTCAGGTCCTGCGGCAGGTAGTGATAGAGGCCGTGTCCGCGCCGCTGCGCTTCCAGCGCCAGCACGAAGCTGCTGTCGGCGTCGATATCGATGTCCCCGATGGGGTCCATCTGAATGGCAACCGCGAGAGACATGACGGCCTCACCTTCTTGCGATTCTACTCGGTATCTTGCGGGCCCAGGCAAGCACCGTGGCCATCCTGCGCCGACCTTCTGGCGCAATCAAAGAGTCAATTCAACTTCGCCTTGATGTCCTGCAGCAGGCTTGCCGCCTCGTGCAGGCCACCGGGGTCCTGGCTCAGCTCCATGAACTGTTCCAGGCCCATGACTGCGGCGCGCAGGTTGCCCAGGTGAGCGTTCAGCAGCCCCGCCTCGCGCCACAGGGAGGGCTGGCCCGGTGCAATCATCAGCATCGATTCGAGGATCTCCAGCGCCTCGCCCGGCCGCTGGTCCTGCAGCAGGCGCAGCTTGATGTTGCTCTGCACGCGCAACAGGATGTCGCGGTTGCGCACCGGCGCATAGTGCTCGGGCTCAAGCTCGGCCTCGTTGCCGGCGAGCGCCTTCAGCAGTTCGCGCAGGCTTGCCGTGTCGCAGAGCCGGCCTCCGTTAAAGGGATCGACGATCGCCCGCTCGCCCTCGTGCTCCAGGCGCAGCAGGAAGTGGCCGGGGAAGTTCAGGCCGTCGACCCGCCAGCCCTGTGATCGGGCGGCGTGTATATAGAGTATGCCGAGCGTGACCGGCAGGCCTTTGCGCCGATCGATCACGCGCATCAGGTTGGCGTTCTGCAGGTCGTCGTAGGTCAGCTGGTCACCCTCGTAGCTGTAGCGCTCGAAGAGCACTGCGTTTACCGCGTCGATACGCGCTGCCAGAGACGCGTTCGCGCCGCGCTTCGCGGCTTCGTCCGCGGTATCGCGGCTCAGCAGCGAGAGATGGTGGTGATAGCGGTCGAGCGGGACGCGCGGGCGGTCCAGCGCGGCCAGCAGCAAGGCACCTTCGGCCAGGTCGATCTCCGCGTCGGCCGCGCCGCCAAGCTGTCTCAGCCGGGCCTCGAGCTCTTTGCGTCCACTGGCGCTCGACCAACTCATGCCGTCTAACGTGGGCGTTCTGCCTGGAATACCAATCGGGCGCTCAGCCCGGCGGAGCCGCGCTCGCGCGGCGCTTCGGATCGTCTTTCAGGCTGACATAACTGACCACCCGACGCACGTAGGGAATGTCCTTGGCGTGGGCAAGAACCCGTTCCAATTCCTCGGCGTGCTGCGCCAGCCCGATCAGATAGACCACCTGATTGACCGTCTCGATCGAATAGTTGATGGCCGAAATGTCCTGGTCGAACAACAGCTTGGACTTGAGTTGGGTGTTGATCCAGCTGTCGCGGGCGTAGCTCGTCAAGGAAGACTTGTCGGTCACCTCGATCTCGTTGTGGACCTCGCGCACGCCATTGACCTGCCAGACCAGTCGCGCGGCGGTCACGCGGGTCTCGGGCTCGGCGACCTTGCCGCTCAGCAGAACGCGGCCTTCCTGGACCTGCAGGTAGACGCTGCGGAACAGTTTCTCGCTTTCCTGCAGCCAGAGGTGGTTGATGTTCAGCCTGATCTCGCTGTCCTGCAGTGCACCCTGAAAGCCGCGCTCCTGAGAGGCCGTCACGGCAGAGGTTGTTGCGGCACTGATGGCAACGCCCTGGGCGGTGCAGGCCGAGGCCACCAGGCCCAGTAGAAGCATGGCGACGCACCCGACGTGCGGACAGGATGGCAGGCGGCTCTCCGGCATTCCGTTATGATTCCCCTCGTTCAATCGCTTCGCCAGACGCTCCGGGTCAAAGTGCCCCCGCTCCCTGGGGCGTCGGCTTTAGAGCTATAAGTCATAATACGTTAGGCGGCATCGGTCATCCCTGGGGTCATCCCTGGCGCCAGGCATCGGGGATGTGTTTGGGCAACTGTTGCGGTACGACCATGATCACGTCGAAGCGAAGGGTGCAGCCGACAAACTGGGCATGTCGCTGGACAAAAACCTCGGCGGCGCGGGCGATACGCCGCTGTTGCCGCGGTGTCAGCGCCTCGCTGGCTTCAGCGAGGCTCGGGCGTGCCTTGACTTCGACGATTGCCAGGGTCCGCCCGCGCCGGACGATCAGGTCGATCTCCCCGGCCGGGCAGCGGAAGCCGCGCGCCAGCACGCGATAGCCTTTCATGCGCAGCCACCAGCTGGCGATGGACTCCGCGCGATTGCCGCGACGCTGGGCGTCTCGGCGGCGTTGTCGCGGCGATTGATCCAGGGCGCGTGGCGTCATGGGGTATCCTCGGCTGCACCGCTGCTCAACGCCAGGGCACGCTTATAGACACGCCGACGTGGCAGGCCGGTTGCCCCCACGACGTTGGCGACCGCATCGCGCAGGCTGGCTTCGGCCAGTGCGGGCTTCAACAGCTCGTCGATGTCCCCGTCGGAAAGTGCGGCACGCGTCTCGCCCGGTCCGACAACCACCACGACTTCGCCCTTCGGCGGGCCGGCCGCGGCGTAGTGCGCCGCCAACTCGGCCAGGCTGCCGCGCTTGAGTTCCTCGTGCAGCTTGGTCAGCTCCCGCGCAACGGCGGCGGGCCGTGGGCCCAGAACCGTTGCCATGTCGGCTAGGGCCTGCGGTAGACGCTTCGCGGACTCGAGAAACACCAGGCTCGCTGGAACCGCGGCGAGCGTCTCCAAGTCGCGACGGCGCGCGGCGCTCTTGTTCGGCAAGAATCCGGCGAAAAGGAAACGGTCGCTCGGCAGGCCGCTGGCGATCAGCCCGGCCAGCGGCGCACTGGCTCCCGGTATCACCGTGATTGCCAGGCCGGCTTCTGCGGCCTCGCGCACCAGCTTGTGCCCGGGATCGGAAATCAAGGGCGTGCCGGCATCGGACACCAGTGCCACGGAGTTGCCTTGTTCCATACGTTTGATAAGGCTGGGTCGGGCCCGCTCGGCGTTGTGCTCGTGATAGCCTGTCAGCCGTGCCGAGATGCCGTGCGCGTTCAGTAGCTTGCGGGTCACGCGGCTGTCCTCGCAGGCCACCACGTCGGCCGACGCGAGGACCTCCAAGGCACGCAGGGTGATGTCGCGCAGGTTGCCGATCGGCGTGGCCACGAGATAGAGACCCGGCGCCAGGGCCTTCGGTTCGCCCACTGCCGGTTTACTTACAATGGGGCCGTCGCTAGGCTCCGCATGGCTGGAGGGAGAGGCTTTTGACGGCGAGTTGGGGGACATCGGCGATCCGCGCTCCGCGACCACTGGCTCGCCCGTCGCTTTGCGCGCTTTTGGGCAGCGTGATCCTGGCGCTGGCGGTTGGCGCCTGCGCGCCGCAGAGGGTAGCGAAGGACCAGCCCGAGTCGCAACCGCCGCCGGCCGAGCGCGGTCCCTCGGTTTCGACCGAAAGTACGTTGCCGCCCGAAACGGCAGAGCCGGCGGAGCCGGTACCGCCCGGCGGCGATTTGACCGAGCCTGACGCCGAGGCCAAGGTCGCGCTTTTGCTGCCGCTCAGCGGGCGCCATGCCCAGGTCGGCGCGGCCATGCTGAACGCGGCGCAGTTGGCATTGTTCGACATCCCGGAGGACCGTTTCGCGCTGATCGTGCGCGATACCGGCGGCTCGCCGCAGGGCGCGCAGGCGGCGGCGCGGGATGCTCTGGCCGAAGGGGCGTCGCTGATCCTCGGGCCGCTCTTCGCCACATCGGTCCGGGCCATGGCTTCGGAGGCGCAGCGCGCCGGCGTGAACGTCATCTCCTTCTCGAACGACAACTCGGTGGCCGGCGGCGGCATCTTCGTCATGGGGCTCGACCCCCAGGCGCAGGTCGACCGCGTGGTCGACTACGCTGGCCTGCAGGGTCTCCGCCAGTTCGCGATCCTCTCGCCGGCGACCGCCTACGGCAACACGGTGGTGCGTGCCATGCAGGGGGCGGTGCTGCGCAACGGCGCACAGCTCAGCCGCGCCGTCACCTACGATCCGGCGATCGGCGATGCCTCGGCGGAGGTGCGCTCGCTCGCCGAGTACGACCGTCGCCGCCAGGCTCTGATTGCCGAGCGGCAGCGCCTTTCGGGGCGCGGCGATGCGGTCTCCCGGCGCGCCTTGCGCGATCTCGAGGGGCGCGACACCTTCGGCCCGCCGAACTTCGAAGCCGTGATGCTGCCGGCCGGCGGACGGGCGCTCTTGGCGCTGGCGCCGCTCTTGCCCTACTACGATGTCGATCCCGGCGAGGTGCGTTTCCTGGGTACGGCGCTCTGGGACGACAGCCAGCTCGGCACGGAGCCGGCCCTGATCGGCGGTTGGTTCGCGGCGCCGCCGCCGCATCTCTGGCAAGGCTTCCGCAACCGCTACCAGGAAACCTTCGGCAGCGTGCCGCCGCGCATTGCCTCGCTGGCCTACGATGCCACGGCGCTCGCCAGCGTGCTTGCCGGCCGCGCCTTCGCCGAGCGCAAACCGACCGCCTTCGACCTGGAGTCGGTGACCCAGCCGAGCGGCTTCTCCGGCACCGACGGCATCTTCCGGTTCCTGCCGACCGGCCAGAGCCAGCGCGGGCTGGCGGTGCTGGAGATGCAGCGCGGCGGCTTCAAGGTACGCGATCCGGCGCCGCAGACCTTCGACCAATTGCTGTTCTAGTCGCTACCCGCGCCGTCGAGCAGATAAGTCAGAAGCGCGTTGAGGCGTCGTCGACCAGCGTCGGTTGCGCGCAGGCCCGCGTCGTCGAGGACGAGGTAGTCGGCTTCCGCGAGGGCCGCCAGGCGCGCGTCGGGCAGGAGCGCTTCGGGCTCACTGCCGAGCTCGCGTCGGAAAGCATTGCGCGCGATTCCCTCCTTCAACCGCAGGCCCATCATGACCAGCTCGCTCAAGCGTTCATCGCGGGTGAGCGGTACGTCTTGGCGACTCGCATGGCCTTGCCCTTCGACGGTGGCGAGCCAGGCCTCCGGCGCCCGGTGTTGACGGGTCGCGCGTTTCTCGCCGCCCAGCGTTAGACGGCCATGCGCGCCGGGGCCGATCCCGATATAGTCGCCATAGCGCCAACAGGTCAGGTTGTGGCGGCAGGCCTCGCCGTCCGCCGCGTGGTTGGAGATCTCATAGGCGGGCAGGCCTGCCGCGCTCAGCCGCTCCTGCGTGATCTCGAAGAGGTCGGTCGCCCTTGCTTCATCGGGTACCTGCAGCTCGCCGCGTCGCTGGGCACCATGGAAGGCCGTGCCGTCCTCGATGGTCAATTGATAGAGCGAGAGGTGCGATGGCGCCTCGGCCAGGGCTCGCGTCAAGGCCTGCGACCAGTCGGCCGGGCCCTGCGCCGGCAGGGCATAGATCAGGTCGAAGGAGAAGCGCGGAAAGATCCGCCGCGCCAGCGCGACGGCCTTTGTCGCCTCGGCTGCTGAGTGACGCCGACCGAGGAAGGACAGGGCCTCGTCGTCGAAGGACTGCACGCCGAGCGAAACGCGGTTCACACCGGCCTCGCGGTAGGCTTGGAAGCGGCCGGCCTCGACGCTGCCTGGGTTGGCCTCCAGGGTGATCTCGATATCGTCGGCCAGCTTCCAGTCTTCGCCGGCCTTGGAGATAACTGCGGCGACGGTCTCCGGCTGCATCAACGAGGGTGTGCCGCCTCCGAAGAAGATGCTGGTCAGCGTCCGGCCCGCTGTGAGCCTCGTGTAGTGATCCAGCTCGCGCAGCAGAGCCGTGCGCCAGCGCGCGTGATCGACCGCCTCGCGCACGTGACTGTTGAAATCACAATAGGGACACTTCGACTCGCAGAAGGGCCAATGAACGTAGAGACCGAATCCCGGCTCCGGCGCGGGGCCAGGTTTCTTCCGGCCGACCGCGTCCGCCCCCTGTTCGGCAATGCCGCTTTTCATTCCTGCTCCGCGAAGACCTCGGCGACCAGCCTCTCGAAGGCGCGTGCGCGGTGGCTCATGCCGTGCTTGGTCGCCGGCTCGATCTCGCCAAAGGTCCGGATCTCGCCCTCGGGTACGAACATGGGGTCGTAGCCGAAGCCGTGATCGCCGCGCGGCGGCCAAACCAAGGTGCCCTGCACCCGGCCCTCGAAGCAGGCGGTCTCGCCCTCCGGCGTCGCCAGGCAAAGCACGCAGACGAAGGCGGCACGGCGGTCGAAATTTCCCTCAGCGGCCTTCCGCTTCAGCTCCTCCTCGACCCGCGCCATGGCAATGGCGAAGTCCTTATCGGGGCCGGCCCAGCGTGCCGAGTAGATGCCGGGCTGGCCCTGTAGCGCCTCGACGACCAGGCCGGAGTCGTCAGCCAAGGCCGGCAGGCCCGCTCCCTCGGCGGCGGCGCGCGCCTTTAGCTCGGCGTTGGCTTGGAAGGTCGTTCCGGTTTCTTCCGGCTCGGGCAGACCGAGTGTGCCAGCGGAGACCACCTCCAGGCCGAAAGGCGCCAAAAGCTCGCCGATCTCGCGCACCTTGCCCGGGTTGTGACTGGCGATTACCAGGCGTCCCTGAGGCCGCACGAGCGTCATGCGCTCCCCACCGCTTGACCCGTCAGCTCAGGCCGAGGGCTTGTCGCTGCGTCTCGACGAGCCGGCGCACGCCGCTCTCGGCCAGGGCCAGCAGCTGGTCGAACTGATCGCGCGCGAAGGGCCGCTCCTCGGCCGTCGCCTGCACTTCGACGATTCCGCCTGCGGCGGTCAGCACGAAGTTCATGTCGGCCTCGGCGGCCGAGTCTTCGTCGTAGTCGAGGTCGAGCACCGCGGCGCCACGATAGAGGCCGCAGGAAACCGCTGCCACCTGATCGGTCAAGGGGATCTTCTTGATCGCGCCGATTTCCGCCATGTGCGTAAAGGCGAGATGCAGCGCCACGTAGCTGCCGGTAATGGCCGCCGTCCGCGTGCCGCCGTCGGCCTGCAGCACGTCGCAGTCGACCCGCACAGAGCGCTCGCCGAAGCCTTTCAGGTCGGTCACCGCGCGCAGGCTGCGGCCGATCAGGCGCTGGATCTCCAGGGTGCGCCCGCTCTGCTTGCCGCGTGCCGCCTCGCGGTCACCGCGCGTGTTGGTCGCGCGCGGCAGCATGCCGTACTCGGCGGTCACCCAGCCGCGGCCGCTGTTGCGTAAGAAGCCCGGCACCTGATCCTCGACCGAGGCAGTGCAGAGCACATGGGTATCGCCGAAACGGGCCAGGCAGGAGCCCTCCGCGTACTTATTGACGTCGGTCTCCAGCGTGATCGGGCGCAGCTCGTCGGCCGCCCGGCCGGATGGACGACCTGCAGGGCGACCGGAAGAATGCCCAGGGGTGGCACGTGGGGAAGCCTGGGATGTGGTCATGGCGGGGCCTTGTTGCTGGTCGTTGAGCGTTGGTCGTCGGGTTGCTGGTCTTGGGCCGGGCGTGAAAGTCGGGCTAGCCGAGGACGGCTCGGCAAGCTAACGCAAGCGCACCAAGGCGTCCACCGGGCCATCGGTTCCCCGCATGAAAGACTTCTATATGCCCCGGATTCGCCCGTTCCGGTCACCGCAGGCCCGGCTTCGGTTGCGTTGACGCTTTTGGGGGGCCTCACTACATTCGAGAACGTCCGGTTGCGTAAACCCCCGCTAGACTGGCCGCATGAATCAGATACTGCAGAACATCGCATCGGAGCCGTCGCTTCAGAGCCTGAGCGAACGCTCGCGGGAGATCCTCCGCCACGTTGTCGACGCCTACGTCGAGACTGGCGCGCCGATCGGCTCGCGCACGCTGTCCCGCCGGCTCGGAATGGAGCTTTCGCCGGCGACGATCCGCAACGTCATGGCCGATCTGGAGGAGCTTGGTCTGCTGTTCGCGCCGCACACCTCGGCGGGCCGCCTGCCGACCGACCTGGGCCTGCGTCTCTTTGTGCACGGCCTGCTGGAGCGAGGCAACCTGACCCAGGACGAGCGCGATCACATCCAGAGCCAGTGCAATGCCGCCGGCCGTAGCCTGCCCGAAGTCTTCGAGGAAGCCAGCTCGATGCTGTCCGAGCTGTCGCGTTGTGCCGGCCTGGTCGTCGCGCCGAAAGTCGCCGCACCCCTGAAGCACATCGAATTCGTGTCGCTCGGCCCGGGCCGCGCCCTGGTCGTCATGGTGACCGGCGCAGGCGTGGTGGAGAACCGGGTGATCGATGTGCCCAAGGGCCTGCCGGCCTCCTCCCTGGTGGAGGCCTCGAACTACCTCTCGGCGCGGTTGGTCGGTCGCACCTTGGCCGAGGCAGTCGAGGCAATTCGGCAAGAGCTCGGCGAGGATCGTGCCAAGCTGGACGAGCTGACCAGCAAGGTGGTCGAACAGGGTCTCGCCTTCTGGAGCGACGAAGGCCAGGCCGGCGCGCTCATCGTGCGCGGCCAGGCGCAGCTGCTGGAGGATATCAACGCCATCGAGGACCTGGAGCGGATCCGCCAGCTCTTTGCCGCGCTGGAGACCAAGGAATCCTTTGTCAACCTGCTCGACCTTGCCGATTCGGCCGAAGGCGTGCAGATCTTCATCGGCTCGGACAACGAGCTGTTCGGCCTGGCCGGCTGCTCGATGATCATCGCGCCCTACGGCGACAGCCGGCAGCAGCTGGTCGGCGCCATCGGCGTGATTGGCCCGACCCGGATCGACTATGCCCGCATCATCCCGATGGTCGACTTCACCGCCAAGGTGATCGGCCGGATGATCGAATAGGCAGCTTGCAAGGAGACTCCCGAGGAATGTCGGACGGTAAAAGCAACGGTCCCGAAACGAACGATCCCGAGCGGCCGGCGAAGGCCAAGCCCGGCGAAACGGCCGAGCCGGCGCCTGGGGAGTCGACACCAAAGAACGGCGCTACTGCTGCCGAGGCCGAGTCAGAGGATCTGGGCGACGAGGTGGAGTCGCCGCTGGTCGAAGGCGAGATCCCGCAGCCGGTTGAGGAGGACCCGGTCGATAAGCTGGAGGCCGAGGTGGCCGGCCTCAAGGATCAGCTGCTGCGCGCCCTGGCCGAGACCGAGAACGTGCGCCGCCGTGGCCAGCGGGAACGCGAGGAGTCGGCCAAGTTCGCCGCCGCGCCGGTGGTAAAGGACTTACTCGGCGTGGCCGACAACCTGAGCATGGCGCTGGATAGTCTGTCGGAGGAGCTGACGGCCGACGAACGTGTGACGCCCCTGATCGACGGCATCAAGTTGACCCAGAAAGAGCTCGCCGCCGTTTTCGAGCGGCACAACGTCAAGAAGCTCGATCCCATGGGCGAGCGGCTCGACCCGCACCAGCACGAGGCCATGTTCGAGATCGAGGACGCCAGCAAACCGAACGGCACCGTGGTGCAGGTGCTGCAGGCCGGCTACATGCTGCACGACCGCTTGCTACGCCCGGCCCGGGTCGGCGTCTCCAAGGGCGGCGGACCGAAGACGGCGAACGACAACAGCAGCGGCGACGCGCCGGGCTCGCCACCGGGTAGCCCGCCGGGCAGCCACGTCGATACCAGCGCCTGAGCGACCCTCAGCAACCGCGCGGGAGCGGCTGTCCGATAGTAGCTGCCGGCCTAGGTTTTGGCCGGCGGCAGCAAGAATTCGCCTTCCGGATCATGGCTTTGATAGTTCGCCTTGGCGACCGTTGGACGCCGCACCGCGTAGCAGTAGACGCAACCGTGGGGGCAGCTGTCGTAGGCGCCGATGTCGCGCGATTCGGCGCAGAGGCAGCCCGGCCGATTGCCCTTTTCGCGTGCACCGATAGCCCGGCCGGCGACCTTCGATAGGCGTTCGACGTCAATGCAGCGCGCCGCCGTCAGGCCGCTTCCGAGCAGCGCCGGCTGAGCGCAGAGGCTCGCGGTGAGCTCCCGCTCGCTGGCGATCCTGGTCAGATCGGCCAGCAGCGCGCGTTTTTCATCCGTCGGCGGATCGCACCAGGAGAAGCCGTGGCGCGCCGCTGCGCGGTCGGTGTTCGCACGCGTCTTTGCATAGACCTGGGCGAAGGAGAGCACGACCTCGTCGGTGGCCGGCATCGTGCCGGCGGTCAGTGCCTCGGCCAGACGGGCAAAGGTCTCGCGATGCCAAGCGGGCGGCGTCAGGGAGCTGACCAGGACCGGATCGTAGCGCCAGACCACCATCCGCGGCCCGAAGCGGGCGGCCAGGTCTCGCATCGCGGCGATCGTTCGTTCGCAATCGACCACCGAGGCCTCCAACGGCCGCGGATAGGCGGTCAGGCTGTACTGGACCACGAAGGGGACGCCGTCGGCCGCGAGCCGCTCCAGGGCGGCCCGGAAGGGGGCGGCGTTGCGGGTCCAGAAGACGAAGCCGTCGACCCGCTCGCCGGCCAGCGGCACGTCGTAAGGCTTTCCGCCGTAAGGATTAGCTACCCGGCAGAAACCGGCTTTCAGCCTGTTAAGGAACCATTCACCATAGAAGGCTGGAATGTCGGTGCGATAGCTGGCGGAGACGATCATCGCGCGGACGGGCTTTCGCTGGCTAGTCGTCCTGCTCGTTGTCGTCTCGGCCGCGCGACGCTTGGCGCCTCGCTTGACGGGCCGCCTCGCGCCGACCGAGCCAGCGGAAGACGAAGTAAAGGACACCGCAGACCACGACGATCCAGCCGCCGATCTGGCTGATCGCCTCGCTGTGCCAGACAAGCTTGCCGGCCAAGCTCATGACGGCGCCGAGCACCACGCTCAGCACCAGCACGACGAGGATCGCGCGGTAGATGCCGTCGTCCGGCAACAGCGGCGTCTTTTCGGCCATTCGATGCCCCATTCAGGCTAAGCTGCAGTTCAGCACTCTGGCGCCAAGCGGCGGCGACCGCAAGACGGGGGCCATCGACGCCGGCTCGTGGGGGATAAAATGGGCCAAAAAGCGCCTAAAAGCAGGCACTTTGCGCCTTGCAGCGGGGGTAGAGCTTCTTATATATCCCGACGAGCCTCACGGTTAATGGAACCACTCGATCTCCAGTCGAAAAAGGGGCCCGGAGGCGGCGCTTCCGCGTAAGGTCGCCCAGGTGGTCCGCTGCAGTTAGGAGAGAAGAATGAGCAAAGTTATCGGTATCGATCTCGGTACCACCAATTCCTGCGTTGCGGTCATGGATGGCAAGGACGCCAAAGTGATCGAGAATGCCGAAGGCACCCGCACGACGCCCTCCATGGTCGCCTTTTCCGACTCCGGCGAGCGTCTCGTCGGCCAGCCGGCCAAGCGCCAGGCGGTCACCAATCCCGAGAACACCCTCTTCGCCATCAAGCGGCTGATCGGGCGCCGCTTCGACGACCCGCTGACGAAGAAGGACAAGGACCTCGTTCCCTACAAGATCGTTAAGGCCGACAACGGCGACGCCTGGGTCGAGGCGCACAACGAGAACTACAGCCCGAGCCAGATTTCCGCCTTCATCCTGCAGAAGATGAAGGAAACCGCCGAGAAGTACCTCGGTGAGGACGTCACCCAGGCGGTTATCACGGTTCCTGCCTATTTCAACGATTCCCAGCGCCAGGCGACCAAGGACGCCGGCAAGATCGCCGGACTCGAGGTGCTGCGCATCATCAACGAGCCGACCGCTGCCGCCCTCGCCTACGGGCTCGAGAAGAAGGGCAGCGGGACCATCGCGATCTACGACCTGGGCGGCGGCACCTTCGACATCTCCGTGCTGGAGATCGGCGACGGCGTCTTCGAGGTGAAGTCGACCAACGGCGATACCTTCCTGGGCGGAGAGGACTTCGACAAGCGCATCATCGACTACCTGGCTGACGAGTTCAAAAAGGAGCAGGGCATCGACTTGCGCGAGGACCGTCTGGCCCTGCAGCGCCTGAAAGAGGCGGCCGAGAAGGCCAAGATCGAGCTCTCCTCCTCGATGGCGACCGAGGTCAACCTGCCCTTCGTCACCGCCGATCAAAGCGGCCCCAAGCATCTCAACATGAAGCTGACCCGGGCCAAGCTCGAGGCGCTGGTCGACGATCTGGTCGAGCGGACCATGGCGCCGGTCAAGTCGGCCCTGAAGGACGCCAGCCTCTCGCCCGGCGAGATCGACGAGGTGATCCTGGTCGGCGGCATGACCCGTATGCCGAAGGTCTTCGAGACGGTGAAGAGCTTCTTCGGCAAGGAGCCGCACCGCGGCGTCAATCCTGACGAGGTCGTGGCCATCGGCGCGGCGATCCAGGGCGGCGTGCTGAAGGGCGAGGTCAAGGATGTCCTGCTGCTGGACGTGACGCCGCTGTCGCTCGGCATCGAGACCCTGGGCGGCGTCTTCACCAAGCTGATCGACCGCAACACCACGATCCCGACCAAGAAGAGCCAGGTCTTCTCGACCGCCGAGGACAACCAGACCGCCGTCACCATCCGGGTCTTCCAGGGCGAGCGCGAGATGGCGGCCGACAACAAGATCCTCGGCCAGTTCGACCTGGTCGGCATCCCCACCGCGCCGCGCGGCGTGCCACAGATCGAGGTCACTTTCGACATCGACGCCAATGGCATCGTCAACGTCTCGGCCAAGGACAAGGCGACCGGCAAGGAGCAGCAGATCCGCATCCAGGCCTCCGGCGGCCTCAGCGACGACGACATCGAGCAGATGGTCAAGGACGCCGAGGCCCACGCCGAGGAGGACAAGAAGCGGCGTGAGCTGGTCGAGGTTCGCAACCAGGCCGACGCCCTGATCCACACGACGGAGAAGACCCTGTCGGAAGCCGGCGACAAGGTCGAGGCGGCCGACAAGACCGCCGTCGAAGAGGCGGTCGCGGCTCTGAAGGAGTCGGTCGCCGGCGAGGATGTCGAGGATATCAAGGCCAAGACCGAAAGCCTCGCGCAGGTCTCCATGAAGGTCGGCGAAGCGCTCTACAAAGCCGAGGCCGAAGCCGCGGAGGCAGGCGAAGGCCCTGGTGACGGCCCTGGCGACGACGGCGGCCCTGGCGATACGTCGGGCGGCGGTTCAAGCGACGATTCCGTGGTCGATGCCGACTTCGAGGAAGTCGACGAGGACAAGAAGGGCAAGACCGCCTGATCTCGCCGCGTGTGAAACAAGAGGTTGGATGCAGGGACAGGGCGGGGATAGCCATAACTCACGCATCCAGCCTCTTCGCACGCCAGACTTTGCCGATGCAGCGCTGACGGTTCCATGGCCAAGCAGGATTACTACGAAACCCTCGGCGTTTCCCGCGGCGCCAGCGATGACGACCTCAAGAAGGCCTATCGCAAGCTAGCTATGAAGTATCATCCGGACCGCAATCCGGACGACTCAGAGGCCGAGCAGAAATTCAAGGAAATCAACGAGGCCTACGGCATCCTGAAGGACGCCGAGAGTCGCGCCACTTACGACCGCTTCGGCCACGCCGCCTTCGAGAACGGCATGGGCGGGCGCGGCGCAGGCGACTTCAACTTCAACTTCGCCGGCGGCTTCGCCGACATCTTCGACGAGATGTTCGGCGAGTTCATGGGCGGCCGCCGCGACCGGGCGAGCACCCGCGGTAGCGACCTGCGCTACAACATGGAGATCACGCTGGAGGAAGCCTTTTCCGGCAAGACGGCGCAGATTCGCGTGCCGACCAGCGTGGCCTGCGATGCCTGCAGCGGCAGCGGTGCGGAGAAGGGCTCCTCGCCGGTCACCTGCCCGACCTGCCACGGCCGCGGCCGGGTTCGGGCCCAGCAGGGCTTCTTCACCATTGAGCGCACCTGCCCGAGCTGTCAGGGCGCCGGACGCGTGGTCGAGAAGCCCTGCCGCGTCTGCGACGGCTCGGGCCGCACCCATAAGGAAAAGACCCTGCAGGTGACCATCCCGGCCGGCGTCGAGGACGGCACCCGCATCCGGCTCAGCGGCGAAGGTGAGGCCGGCATCCAGGGCGCGCCGCCGGGCGATCTCTACATCTTCCTCTCGGTCATGGCTCACCGCCTGTTCCAGCGCGACGGCGCCAACATCTTCTGCCAGGTGCCGATCCCCATGACCCGGGCCTCGCTCGGTGGCTCAATCGAGGTGCCGGTGATCGATGGCGGCCGCGCTCGCGTCACCCTGCCCGCCGGCACCCAGACCGGCCAGCAGTTCCGCCTCAAGGGCAAGGGCATGAGCGTGATGCGCTCCAAGGCACGCGGCGACATGTACATCCAGGTCGCGGTCGAGACTCCGGTCAACCTAACCAAGCGGCAGCAGGAGCTGCTGAAGGAGTTCGAAGAGGAAAGCGAGCACAAGAAGCACAGCCCGGAATCGCATGGCTTCTTCGCCCGCGTGAAGGAATTCTGGGAAGACCTGACGGACTAGTCCGGCTCGTAGCCGCCGTCTGAAAGGCCTCAGCAACCCTCCAGCAACAGGGCTTCGAAGGCCTTACCCTTCAGAATCATAAGGGAAACCTCGTCGCGGTGCTGCGCACCGAGCGCCTCGTAGAAGGCGTAGGCCGGCTTGTTCTCGACCCAGACGTCCCAGCCCACCCAGCTGCCGCCGAGCGCCTTGCAGTGCGCCGTGACCGCGCGCATCAGCGCCCGGCCGGCGCCCTTGCTTCGCGCCTGGTCTTCGACGAAGAGCTCGGTCACATAGAGCCCGCGGAAGCCGAGGTCGGTGGCGTAGGCGCGCTGCGCTACGGCCAAGCCGACCGGCTCGCCCGCATGCTCCGCGATGAAGGCGATGAACCAGGGCTCCGGCCCGAAGCCGTCGCGCAGAATGTCGTCGGGGGTCAGGCCGGTCGGCGGGTCCTGCGTAACGACGCCGAGAGCATCCATCATGCGGATGATGGTCTCCGCATCCTGCGGCACGGCGGGGCGCACGGTCACGCTTGCGTTCGCGGGCATGGCCGGCTCATGTCTGTTGCGGCAAATAGTCGTCGGACCACTTGAGCACCACGTTGTAGCTGATCGAGATCCGTTCCTCCTGCGAGAGGTTCGGGTGGACGAAGTGGTTGACGAAGGCGGGCCAGAGCAGCAGCAGGCCCGGCATCGGGGTTACGGTGTATTCGGCCTCGATCTGCGGGTCGCCCTTGATCGCCGTCATGTTGGCCGCGCCGCGCGGATCGTAGAAGGTGATGCAGCCCGGCCGCACGTCCTTGCGGTTCTGCGCCGTCTCCATTCGCTCGGGCATGGCGACGTAGTAGGTGCCGCTCAGGTAGGCGTGCGGATGGTTGTGCAGGTCGTGGTAGTCGCCGGTGCGGTTGATGTTGGCCCAGCCCTGCAAAGTCCAGTTGACCGCGTAGTCCATGCCCAGCTCGCGCAAATAGTCGATCACTGTCTTGTTGATGCAGTCGCGCAGCCAGGCGACCGCCGGGTTGTCGGTCACCAGGATGTTGCCGCCGAGGTAGTCGGTGGTCAGGTCGTCGCGCTCTTTGTCCAGCGCGCGGATCAGGTGGGCGAGCTCCCGGTTGGCCGCCGTGTGGCCGGGCAGGCTGCGCTGCAGGAATATGGTCGGCCAGAGGGCTAGGAAGCCCTTCTCATCCGGTGTGCGGCTGATCATGCGGTAGATCGAAGGTCTTGAGAACGTGCCCGAGCAAGCCAGAGGCGGCGCGGAGCGTCAAGCGTAGCGGCTCGGACGTTCCAACCTGCGGAAACGAAAAGACCGACCGCGTCGCCGCGGCCGGCCTTATCGCTGGGCGACGACCCCCCGGGGTTAGGCGACGCGCAGGTTCGCCAGGTACTTGTCGAGCTCCGAGCGCAGGACCTCCGCCTGCTGCGACAGCTCTTGCACCACGGTCACCACCTCGCCTGCGGCGCCGCTCGAGTTGGTCGCGGCTTGCTGCACGCCGTCGATGTTGCTGCTGACTTTGCGGGTGCCTTCTGCGGCTTCCTCGACGTTGCGGGCGATCTCCTCGGTTGCCGCGGTCTGCTCCTCGACCGCGGCGGCCATGCCGGATGTCATGCTGTTGATCTCGTCCATGGCCTGGACCAGCTCCTCGATCGCGGAGACGGTCTCGCCGGTCACGGTCTGCATGGCGCCGATCTGCTGCGAGATCTCCTCGGTCGCCTTGCCGGTTTGGTTGGCTAGCGACTTGACCTCGCTGGCGACCACGGCGAAGCCCTTGCCCGCTTCGCCGGCGCGGGCCGCTTCGATGGTCGCGTTGAGGGCCAGCAGGTTGGTCTGCTCGGCGATATCGTTGATCAGGCTGACCACGTCGCCGATCTTCTGCGCGCCCTCGGCGAGGCCCCTGACCGTCTCGTTGCTGTGTTGCGCGCGCGAGCTGGCCTGTTGGGTCGCCTTCGAAGCCTGCGCCACCTGTGCGCTCACTTCCTGGAGCGACTTGGACAGCTGCTCGGCGGCGGTGGCGACGGTCTCGACGTTGGATGTCGCTTCCTGCGAGGCGGTGGCGACGGTAACGGCCTGCTGGCTGGTCTGTTCGGCCGTGGACGACATCGACTGCGCTGTCGCCTCCATCTCGGTCGCCGCGGAGGCGACGGAGTCGACCACGCCCTTGACGTTGGTCTCCAGGTCGTCGGCCATGTCCAGGGTGGCCTGGCGCTTCTCTTCGATCGAGCGCTGTTCCTGCTCGGCGCGCTCCTGTTCCATGCGCTTCATCTCGATCGTCCGTTCCCGGAAGGTCCGGAAGGCCTGCGCCACCTGGCCGATCTCGTCCTCGCTGTGCAGCGTCACCTCGGCGCTGGTGTCGCCCTCGGCCAGGCGGTTCAGCGCGTTGACGACCTCGGTCAGCGGCTTCACCACCTGCGTGCGCAGGATCCAGAAGGCGAGCCCGAAGCCGACCACGGTGCTGACCACGGTAACGATGCTCATGAGGAGCATGGCGAACTTCTCATGCTCCTCGGCGGTCTTTGCCGCGGCAATCGTGAAGTGTTCGATCTCCGCCAGCAGCGCTTCCAGCTCGTGGGTGAGCTTCTCCTCCTCCTCTTCGATTCCCGCGATCTTCCGCTCGGCATCGCGCAGGGCGCCCTGGTTGATCAGCGCGATGATCTCGGCGGAGTGCTCGTTGTAGGCGGCGTGCTCGTGCTCGATCGCCTCGAGCGCGTGCAAGATCTTTTCGAACTCGACGCGCTCCTCCTCCGTATTCGCGTGCGCGAGCGCTTCCTTGGCCAGTTCCTCGGCTTCGAGGATCTCCTCGTCGACCTTGTGCGCCAGCTTTTCGAAGGCGGCTTCGCTCTCCTGCAGATGAGCGTCCCCATGTCCGCTGCCGGTCATCCCCAGCCGCAGGATGCGCTCCAGCAGGATCGCCTGCTCGAGCTGATGGGTCGTGACCTTGCTGATGATCTCGGTCAGCGGCAGGTCCTTCTCGGCGATCGATTTGATCTCCTTGCCGATGCTCTCGAGCTGCCAGATGCCGGTCCCGGCGACGACGATGGTAAAGGCGATGCAGAGCCCGACGATGCCGAGAAGCTTCTGCATAACGGAAAGGCTCAGGCCGTTGCCAAGGCCCTTTAGCGACAGGCGGGATGCGACCGTCGCGACGCTCGTCTGCGCGTCTTCGGCCTCGAGGGGGTTGTCGGACATGGGTGTCCTTTCAGGCTCTGCTGGGTTCATGTCAGTTGATGATGGTGGCGAGACTCAGCTGGTTCTCGACGGCCTGCTGCGGCTGCCCCGCCAAATGTGATTATCTATTCCCATCGAATCAATTTCTTCGTTCGCTGAAAGCTGTCTTCCGATTGGCCCCTTGTCGCGGGTGCTCCTGCGGTAAGAAGGCGAGGTTGCGAGTTACCCGCAAACTCCAAACAAAGAGAGACAATTGCCGCACATCTGCCTGACCGTCAGCCCCGTAAACGGCTTTGCGGTCGCCAACTCGCGGCCTTACTCACTACATAGATATTTGGGATAGGTTAAAGTTTGGTTTGCGCACGAATAGCCGTAAAATCACTAGGGATAATTGTTTAGTATCATGTGGTTGTATGACTGTTTTGCGACTTGTGGTTGACTGTCTAAGGGCTGGCTACAGCAGCTACAACTATGCGGTACTCCATCGTTTGACATAGGCCAAATACGGCATAACTGCGGCGGCAAGGGCGCAGTTGTCCGCCGGTTCCGTTGCGTTCAGCTCAAGGGGTTCTTGGTCGGCGCGATAGCAGCGGTTGCAAGGTCGCCCAGGGTAGCCCTGGCTGCGCGGTCTTGGCACCTTGCCCCCAGACGGCCGAGGTCTATCGGCCATGGCCTTCTGCCGGCCGCCTCGTCGTGCTAAACCGCAGATCGGGAAAGAGAGAGGGTCGAGCCGTGGAGAGCTGCAGGATCGGCGTGGTCGGCGCGGCCGGCCGCATGGGCCGCATGCTGGTGCAGACCATTCACCAGGCCGAGGGTTGCGTGTTGGCCGGCGGTTGCGAACGGCCCGGCGCGGAAGCCGTTGGGAAGGATATCGGCGAGCTCGCCGGCGTCGGCTCGCTCGGCCTTGCGTTGGGCGACGATCCGGTCGGGCTGTTCGCCGCGGCCGATGCGGTGATCGACTTCACCGCCCCCGCAGCAACCGTCGCCCATGCCGAACTGGCGGCGCAGGCCCAGGCGGTGCACGTGATCGGCACCACCGGCCTCGGCCCAGACGAACAGGCGGCCATCGAACGGGCCGCGGTTCACACCGCGATCGTGCATGCCGCCAACATGAGCCTCGGCGTCAACCTGCTGCTGGCGCTGGTCGAGCAGGTCGCCCGTGCACTCGATCCGGACTACGACATCGAGGTGCTGGAAATGCACCACCGCCATAAGGTCGACGCGCCCTCGGGCACGGCGCTCTGGCTCGGCCGCGCGGCGGCGGCCGGGCGCGGTGTCGATCTGGACGAGGTGGCGCAGCGCGTGCGCGACGGCCATACCGGCGCGCGGAAGCGCGGCGACATTGGCTTCGCCACCCTGCGCGGCGGTGACGTGGTGGGCGATCACAGCGTGATCTTCGCGACCGACGGCGAGCGCATCGAGCTGACCCACAAGGCCTCTAGCCGGGAGATCTATGCCCGCGGCGCCCTGCGCGCCGCCCTCTGGGGCCAGGGCCGCCCGCCCGGGCTCTACGGCATGAAGGACGTGCTCGGTCTCGACTGACCTCGTGCGATCAACCGATTGCGCCGCGCGATTCGGCCAGCGCTTCGCGCAAGGCCCTAGCCAGGTCGAGCCTTTCCTCCAGCGTGAGAAAGCTGCCGATGGCCAAGGACTGACCGTGGGAGCGCAGCATCAGCTGGCTGTCGTGGCCTGGCGGATCGTCGATCACCACCTGCAGCCAGGTCGGCTGAAAGCGCCAGCTCGTGACTTCGCCCCAATGGCTCACCCGGCGCACGGTCAGATCGCCGCGCGTCAGGCGCAGGGTCTCGTGCATGCGTGCGCGCCGATAGTTGATGCGGAAGGCAAAATAGATCAGCAGCACGTCGAGCCCGAGGAAGCCGACCACCGGCCATGCGCCGACCAGAAAGAAGAACAGCCCGGCGGCGAAGCTGACCAGGCAGACCGCCAGCATCAGGATAATGAAGCCCTGCGGCGGCAGGCTACGGTGCGGCGTCAGCAAGGCGTCGAAGAAGATCTCCTCGTCGCCTTTGGCCTCGTCGCCCGCGGCCGCGTCGCCAGTGGCCTCGTCCCCCTTGGTCTTTGCGCCACGCACGGCGCCCTGCGGCGTTTCGTGCGGTATCTCTTTCGGGCAGCAGCTCATGGGATCATGATAAGGACTCGCAACCGCTCGTGCAAAGCACGCCTGCACAATAGCGTGCGGGAGTATCGCCGAAAGGCACGCTCCGAACAGGCACGCCCGATAGGCCCGATAGGAATGGCCTTGCGCGTCTTTCCCTGTTCCGGACGCGCGGCTAGATTGGCGCCATGAAAAAGGCCGACGTCGCCCTCTCTTCGACCGCCTGGCGGCGGCCATTCCCGAGCCCAAGGGCGAGCTCGACTACATCAATCCCTACACCCTACTGGTCGCTGTGGCGCTCTCCGCCCAGGCGACCGACGTTAGCGTCAACAAGGCGACGGAGCCGCTCTTCAAGGTCGCCGATACGCCGCAAAAGATGCTGGCGCTCGGCGAGTCGCGGCTGAAGGACTACATCAAGACCATCGGCCTCTATAACACCAAGGCCAAGAACGTCATTGCCCTCTCGCGCATCCTGTTGGAGGAGCACGGCGGCGAGGTGCCGCAGGACCGTACGCTGCTGGAAAAGTTGCCCGGTGTCGGCCGCAAGACAGCCAACGTGGTGCTCAACGTCGCCTTCCGGCAGCCGACCATGGCGGTCGACACGCACATCTTCCGAGTCTGCAACCGCACCGGCCTCGCACCGGGAAAGACGCCACTAGCGGTCGAGCTCAAGCTGGAAAAGGTCGTGCCCAAGGCGCGCAAGCTGCACGCCCACCACTGGCTGATCCTGCATGGCCGCTACGTCTGCACGGCCCGCAAACCCGACTGCCCCGACTGTGTCGTGCGCGACGTCTGCGCCTTCAAGGGCAAGACGACCTTGGAGGCGCCGATGACAAAGGCATCGGCGAAGAAAACGGCCAAGCGGAAAACGACGAAAACGACCGCGAGGCTTGGCGGACGCAAAGCGCCACGACGCTCGCCCGGAGGTGCGGCGGGCAGCTAGATTATCGCGCCGGACGCTGCCTCATCCTGTTCTTTGGAGGCTTTCGGTGCGGCCTTGCCATTGCCGGTGCCAGCAGGCGCTTTCTTCTCCTCGGGCGCATCGTTGCGATCCGCCGCGGGCTCGCTCTCGTCCGCGACCTCGGCGATTTCGGCCGCCGGTTCTTTGACCGGCTCCTTCACAGCCGGCGGCTCAATGACGTCGACGCTGCCGGCGATGCGACCGCCGCGCTCGATTTCCAGGTCGGCGTAGCGGATGGTGCCCTGCAGATGGCCGCTGGCACGCACGAAGAGGCGACCCTTGACGGTCAGCTCGCCCTCCAGGCGGCCGCTGATTTCGGCCTGCTCGACCACGGCGGAGCCCTTGAAGAGCCCGCTGTCGTTGATCTCCAGGCTCAGGCAGTCGGTCAGGTTAGCCTCGACCTCGCCTTCCACCACCAGGGTTTCGCAGCGCTTGATCTCGCCGGAGAGGCGAATGCCCTGCCCGACCACCAAGGTGCGGCCCTCGGCGGCGCTTTGAACCGGCGGTTCGGTCCCCCGGTCGCCCCTAATGTCACCCCGTGGATCACCTTGCCGAGCGCTGCGGCTCGGCGGCTCGAGCGCGCGGCGGGTGTCTTGCAGGCTGCGCGAGCGTCCCAACGGACCGCCCCGGCCAGCGCCCGAAGCCCCGGCCTGACCGCCGCCTTG
>Ga0209458_1000204_pt1 | contig 28003 bp, 26 predicted proteins | sample WorMetLIZAISLAND_FD_187411 | JGI IMG/M metagenome (GOLD analysis project Ga0209458, IMG submission 187411) | Marine gutless worms symbiont microbial communities from Max Planck institute for Marine Microbiology, Germany - Inanidrilus manae... ...
AGGCCCGGCAGACATCGCTCATCGGCTCGCCTTCGAGCAGTCGGGCGATAAAGCGTAGGCGTTCTTCCATCACGGAGCTTTCCTTCCACGGCATCAACACCTCCGGCCAAAGGGCCAAAAGTGTTACCCATGTCTCCGGAACGAAATGTCACCTATGTCTCAAGTCGGGCAAGGGTTGGTGCGCCTACCATAGATTCGGTTCGAACTTTGTTCGAACAGGCGCACCGTTTCTCCTTTCGTCGAACCGGTGCTTCACCCCTGTCTGTTTCCATCTAGGCCCGGATAAACGGGCGCTGTACGCGTTGGCGAGCTGGTGCCCGCGGACGTTGCGCTAAAGATCGCCAATGCTCGTAGGCTTGTAGCAAATCCGTGTCCAACTCGCCCTCTCTAGCCGTAGGCGATATCCTATTTGGGTATGTCAGATAGGTCGTACTGGGGATTTGGGGCAGAGGGCTTTCGCCTTCGAGGCGTATTTTCAAGACCAAATGCAGGGAGGATATTATGGAAATCCTTTGGCTTCTGATCGGTTTCATCATCGGCCTTTTGGTCGCCTGGTTCTTCCTCGGCGCGCGTTTCAGGGAGCAGTTGGCGCAGCGCGAGTCGGAGCTCATGGAGGACAATCGCCGGGTGACCGAGAGCCTGGAGCGCGAACAGGCGGCACACGCGACGACGCAGCAGCGCCTGTCGCAGGCGCAAGCCGAGGAGTCCTCAGCCCTTGAGCGGGCCGAGGCCCTGGAAGCGGAGCTCGGCAAGAGTCGTGACGAGCTGGACAGCGAACGAGCCGCGTCAGCGGAGGCGAAGGCCCAACTCGATCGGCTGCGCTCCGAAGGCGACGAGCTGAAGGCGCGGCTCAAGAGCGCCGAGACCGGTCGTGGGCAGCTCGAGGCCCAGCTCGATCAGCTGCAATCGGAAAGCGGCGAGCTGAAGGCGCGGCTCGAAAGCGCGGAGACGGGTCGTGCGCAGCTCGAGGCGCAGCTCAAGGCGAGCGGCGACGGACGATCTGACGAAGATCAAGGGCATCGGACCCGTGCTCAATAAGAAGCTCCACAAGCTGGGTATCACCTCGTTCCAACAGATTGCCGATTTCACGCCGGCCGATATCGAACGGGTGAACGAGGTCTTGGACTTCCCGGGCCGAATCGAGCGGGAGGAGTGGGTGGAACAGGCACGGGCCATCGCGCGGGAGTAAACGCACCGCGACCGTCCTTGTGAGGCCCTGGGCGAGGGCCTATGTGAGGGCCCGGGCCAGAGTCCGGGCCCTAAATGGCGTGCGCGGGCGCTCGGCCGTACGCAAGAATCGGGAAACGTACGGGCGGTGCCTACAAAAAGACACAAAACGTGAAGGGAACACCGCGCAAGCCGGCTACCGCCCGACCCCCCTTTGCCGCTATAGTCCCCCGCTATCAACCTGACGAGGGGTTTCTCCAAGGTCGGACAAAAACGGGGGTGCGCATACATGTTTCAGTCTAGCAAGACGAAGGTTCCCGAACCCGACCCGCATCAGGACAACCGGGATTTCGCGGCCAAGGCGCGGCCGCCGCAGCAATCGATCATCGGCGCGGACCTGACGATCCGCGGCGATCTGATCTGTGCCGGTGACCTTCTGATCGACGGGCGCGTCGACGGCAACATCACCTGCCGCACGCTGACCCTTGGCGCCGCGCCGATCATCAACAGCAAGGTCGAGGCCGAGACGGTCCGCATCTGCGGCGCCTTCAGCGGCGAGATCAGGGCGCAGAAGGTGATCCTGACCAAGACCGCCAAGGTGAATGCGGACATCTATCAGGAGGTCTTCGAGCTGGAACGCGGCGCCACCTTCGAGGGCCGTGTGCAACGCCTGAACGAAGCCTCGGCCGCGCGCGAGGAAGAGGTCAGCTCTCGCCACTCCGCTTAGGGCCTGTTGACACTCATGTTGTGGCTTTGGCGGGAGCGTATTTTCGCCAGGGTTAGGAGCGGAAGGCGCCGTGGGCTGATCCCCCACAAGCCTTTCGCGACGCGGCCCTGGCGAAAATACGCCCCGTCCCGCAGGGATATGGTGAAATCCGGCCCGCTGCCGCGTCGCTCCTCCTTGAATATGCCCAGGCATGTTCTGCGTCGTCGCTCCTAACAGGGGGCCGATTTCGCGCATACCAAAGCTCACAACATGAGTGTCAACAGGCCCTAGGCCGGGGTTGCGACATCGTCGCTGCCCGCAACCGTACTAAGGCGAACGGCGGCTTGTAGAAGTGTGGGAAAACCGCCGGGAAAGCGGCTATGCTTTCCCGAGCGACGTGCGCTGCGCGTCAGGTGAGCCAACTGGAAGCGGTGGAGGATCGTGGACGACTGGTTCGAAAGGCTGCCCGAGATCTTGCGGGCCGGCGAGACGGCCGTGTTGGTCACCGTGGTTGCCTCGAAGGGCTCGGCGCCGCGCGAGGCGGGCACCAAGATGCTGGTCTGGCGGGACGGATTCGCCGGAACCATCGGCGGCGGCAACCTGGAATACGGTGCCATCGGCGGCGCACGGGAAGCGCTGGCGGAGGAGGGTGAGGCGGCCCCCTGGTGGCTGCAGGACCTGCCACTTGGGCCGAGCCTGGGCCAATGTTGCGGCGGGCATGTCACCCTGCTCTACGAAATGATCGAGCCGGCGGCGCTCGCCTGGGCTGTACCGCTCGGCGAGCGTCTGGCGAATGGCGAGCGGCTGGTGATGATGACACGGCTGGCCGCAGGTGAAATGGAGAAGTCCCTTTTCGCCGACGAGGCACCTCCCGACCTGCCCGCGGACATCGCAGTGGCCCTGCAGGAGCTGCGGCGCAACGGCGGGCTACCGAGCCTCCTACAGGATGGCGATGTACGCACCTTGCTGGAACCATTGCATCGTCAGACACAGCCGCTCTATCTCTTCGGCGCCGGACATGTCGGGCGCGCCATCGTGCGGGCCTTCGCCGATCTGCCCTTCGCCATCACCTGGATCGATTCCCGGCCCGACATGTTTCCCGCCGACGGGCCTAGCGCCCTGCGCCACAGTCTGGAGGGCGAGCCGACGCAACTCGTCGGCGGCGCGCCGCCGGGGACCTTCTTCCTGGTCATGACGCACAGCCACGACCTCGACTTCGAGATCTGCGAGCAGGTGCTGCGCCGCCGCGACTTCGGCTTCCTCGGCCTGATCGGCTCGGACAGCAAGAAAGCGCGCTGCCTGAAGCGCCTGGAAGCCCGCGGCTTCTCCCCGGCCGAGCTGGAGCGCCTGACCTGCCCGATCGGGATCGGCGGTATCGCCAGCAAGGTGCCGGCTGCGATCGCCGTCGGTGTGGCTGCGCAACTGCTGCTGCAATCCGAGCGGATCGCCGCAGAAAACCGGGAAAAGCTACCGACTAGCAACCTCGAGATGACGAGGGCGAGCTAGGCTTGCGCCGAACTTTGGCTGCCGCGAAACCCTATGAACGACAGCGTCATCTATCTGGACTATCACGCAACCGCGCCGCCCGATCGGCGTGTGGTCGAGGCTATGGCGCCGTTCCTCGGCGAGGGTTTCGGCAACCCCCATGCGGTCAGTCACGCTGTCGGCTGGGCGGCGAAAGAGGCGGTCGAAGCGGCACGTCGGAAAGTCGCAATGCTGGCCAGCGCCGACCCGGACGAGATCGTCTTCACCTCCGGCGCGACCGAGGCCAACAACCTGGCGATCCTGGGCCTATTGGCATCACCAGAAAATGCCGGCCCTAAACATGCCGGCGCATATGTGATCACCGCGGCGACCGAACACCCGAGCGTGCTGGCCTGTATGGCTGCACTGGAAGAGAGTGGAACGGCGGTCACCGTCCTGCCAGTTGGCGCCGATGGGCTGATCGATCCGGACAACCTGCGCCGTGCCCTGCAGCCGGAAACCAAGCTGGTTTCCATCATGGCAGCCAACAACGAGATCGGCGTGCTGCAGCCGATCACCGAGATCGGCGCCATCTGCCGCGAGGCCGGGGCGTTGTTCCATTGCGACGCAGCGCAGGCCTTCGGCAAGGTTGCGATCGACCTTGCGGCGGTCGATCTGCTCTCCGTCACTAGCCACAAGCTGCACGGACCCATGGGGGTCGGCGCGTTGTACGTGCGGCGCGGCGTACGGCTGCGGCCGCTGATTTATGGCGGCAGGCAGGAGCGCGGCCTACGCTCCGGCACCTTGCCGACGCCGCTCTGCGTCGGTTTCGGGGAGGCCTGCCGCATTGCGGCCGCCGAACGCGCAGCCGAGGCCGGGCGGCTGGCGCGCCTGCGCGATCGTTTGCTCGACGGCTTGCGTCGGATCGCGCCCGATCTGCGGGTCAACGGCAGTTTGCAGCGACGCCTGCCCGGCAACCTCAACGTGGCGCTGCCGGGCGTCGACGCGGAGGCCCTGCTGCTCGAGCTGCCGGGTCTGGCACTCTCGACTGGTTCGGCCTGCGCGACCGGGCAGAGCGGTCCCTCCCACGTGCTGCGTGCTATCGGCCTGCCGGACGAGCTGGCCCACGGCAGCCTGCGCTTCGGCCTCGGCCGCTTCACCTCGGAGGCCGAGATCGAGCGCGCCCTGGCGATGATCGCCGACGCTCTGGCCCGGATCGGCCCGGCGCAGGCGGTGTGACTGTGGCCGCCTGGGACAGTATCCTGCTACCAGGCACAGGCCCACGAACGAGGATCGTCGATGTCCGACTTGCTGATCTCGCGGCAGCGTTCCTGGCTGCTGATCGTCGACCTGCGGGAGCGGCTGGCGCCCTCGGTCGACAGCGCTGACGAGCTGGTCCGGCGCATCGGCCTGCTGCTGCGCGCCGCACGGCGTCTGAAGGTGCCTGTCCTGGCGACCGAGCACTATGCGCGCGGTCTGGGGCAGACGGTGCCGCAGGTGCGCAGCGAACTGGCCGAGGACGAGATCCTGGAGAAGATCCACTTCAACGCCGCAGCCGAGCCCGACGCCCTGGAACACATCCGCGCGCTTGAGCGGCCGCAGGTCATCGTCACCGGCGCCGAGGCGCACGTCTGCGTGCTGCAGACCACGCTCGGACTGCTCGACCAGGGCCTCAAGCCGCTGCTCGTCGCCGACGCCGTCTCGTCGCGCGACCCGGCCAATCGTGAGGCGGCCCTGGCCCGGGCGCGCGATGTCGGCGTGCCCGTTGTCACCAGCGAGATGGTGATCTTCGAATGGCTCGAGCGAGGCGCCACCGAGGCCTTCCGCGACCTCTTGCCACTGATCCGCGATGCCGGGCTGGAAGAGGCGCCGTCCCTTGCGCGGGCGCGCGGCGGCCACCGCTGACCGCGTCTACCGGCCGGAAGCCTCGACGGTTTCCTCGCGCCGTGCCGCCGGCGCATCGCCGTTGGCCGCCGCCCCTGTCTTCGCCAGATGCTCGACAGCCGCGCGCAGGCCGCCCGCCCCGTGTGGGATGCCCATGGCGATCAGCGTGGTCTCGATGGCGCCGAGACAGCCGAGCAGCATGGGCGCGTTGACGTCGCCCATGTGACCGATGCGGAAGGCCAGGCCTTCGAGCTTGCCGAGCCCGCCGCCGAGCGCGACGCTCAGCTGCTCGCGGGCGTAGCTGCGGATCTCCTCCGCATCGATGCCCTCGGCCACCCGGATGGTGGTGACCGAGACCGACCGCTGCTCCGGCACCACGGCGTTGAAGCTCAATGTGCCTTCACTGGACCAAGTCTCGACCGCGCGGTGCACCGCGCCGGCCAGGCGGACGTGGCGCGCCAGAATCGCCTCCAGGCCCTGCTCGGCGACCATGTCGAGCGCCTCGCGCAGGGCGAAGATCAGATGCTCCGGCGGGGTGCCACAGAAACGCCGATAGAACTCCTTCTGGCTGCGCAGGCCCCAGTCCCAATAGACCCGAGGGCGCTCGTTCTTCTGCGCGCTTTCGAGGGCCCGAGGACCGGCGGCGACGAAGGAGAGGCCGGGTGGGCTCATCAGCGCCTTCTGCGAGGCGCCGATCGCCGCGTCGACGCCCCAGGCGTCCATCTCGAAGGGTGCCGCGGCCAGGGAGGCGATGGTGTCGACCACCAGCAGCGCCGGATGGCCGGCCGCGTCGATCGCTCTGCGATAGCCCTCGATGTCCGAGGTGACGCCGGTTGCCGTATCGGTCTGCACCGCCAGAACGCCCTTGATGCTGTGACTCGTGTCGGCACGCAGCGCCTCTTCCAGCGCTGCCGGCTCGATGGCCTGGCGCCAGTCGCCCGGCAGGAAACGCACGTCGAGCTGCAGGGTGCGGGCATGCTCACCCCAGGCCATGGCGAAAGTGCCGGTCTCCGGCAGCAGGACCGCGTCGCCGGGTTGAAAGAGGTTGCTCAGAACCGCTTCCCAGCCGCCGTGGCCATTGGCGGCGTAGAGGAAGACGGTGCCGTCGGTGCGGAAGACGCGCTTCAGGTCGTCGAAGCAGGCGAAGGTCATGTCGATCAGGCGCGGATCGATCAAGTCCATCGGCTGGCGGTTCATGGCGTTCAACACCCGGTCGGGAACATGGGTCGGTCCCGGGGTATGAAGGAACTCACGGCCTGCGCGACTCATCGCTCGGTCCCTTTTCAGCTCTGGTCCTGTTTCGCTGGCGCGGCCCGGCAAGCAGAGCCGGCCGCGCGAGCCTGCAAGACAATCCTACAAGCAGGCTTTGTGCAAGCGTTGTGACCCCGCGATCTGCAATTGTGCGTTTGGAATCTGCACGTAATCTGTGAGTTTGCTCTCCCGACAAAACAACGCTCTGAAACACGGCATCCTAGCGGATCATGCCCGCCTTCCACGCAAAGGCGGAAATCGGAGTTGGGTTAGCAACACTTCTGCTCGTGACCCATCACGGTATTCAGCTTTACGCGCGGGCCCCGCCGAACTAGCGGCAAGCGTCTGAAGGCATCATCGCGGGTAGAACAAAATCCTTGAGCAGGGTCAACGGTAGAAGCAGTCTTTGAGAGTTGCTGTACGGCTGGCTGGTGAATACGGCCAATTGATCTTGCGCGGGTGCCGCAACGATGTACTGCCCACCCCGACCAATTGCGGCAAAGGCCTCAATGATCCGACCGCAGACGTCGGCCTCTATTCGAAACCATTGGTATCCGTATCCCCACCCTCCTGGCTCGGTGGCGATGTGCGCTCGCGTCGAGTCAGCGACCCACTTCTCAGAGACTATTCGGCGGCCATTCCAGAGACCCCCCTTCAGCATCATGTAGCCGATCTTTGCCAAGTCTCGGGGTGTGAGCGATAGCCCTCCCTGGGTATTGACTGTCCCGTCTCTATGCTGACCCCAGTGGTACCTCGATATGTCGAGAGGACCAAAAAGATGCTTCTCGGCAAACTCATCCGCGTAAAGGCCAGAAGCCCGATGAAGGATCTCCCCGAGAAGCACAGTGAGGCCACCGCTGTAGTTGTAGCTTTGACCCGGCGTTTCGGCGCGCTTGCGCTCCAAGACATAACGAATCCAATCATCGCTTTGGAGCATCGCGATGATGCTGTTTCGCGAATCATCCAAGGAACGGCTGCGCTCATCCCAGGACACAGCCGCTGACATGGTGAGAAGATGTTTGATGTTGACATCGTACTCTCCGTCGATCCAAGCCGTGCCCTTGTAGTCGGGGAAATACGCGTAAACAGGCCTTTCGATGTCTGGGATCATGCCCTTGTCGACGGCGATTCCCACCAGCACCGAGGTGACGCTTTTCGACACGGAGTGCAGTTCGTGGAGCTGCTCTCTCTGATATCCGTAGAAGTACTCCTCAAGAACGAGGTCTCCATCCTTGACTAAGAGGACGCTGTGAATGTTCTCGAATTCACGCGATAGGATGCCCACCACGAGTCTCTCGATGATCTCCTGGTCGATGCCAGTATCGCTGAGCGATGCCGTGCGCCAGCCGTCACCTACATCATCTGGGACAACATAGACATAACTGGTGACAGGCCTCCCGGCTGCGTCTACCCGCGGGTGTTGCGCGGCGCAGGCAGTGACAATTTGCAGCAACACCAGAGCACATGGTGGAGAAATCAGGCGTATCATCCCGACTACCTCGAAACGCCTTCCTTCAGGTCGGGATAGTTCTACTTCGTGCTGGGTGGAGCCGTCACTATGGTTCATCGCAGTGCGCCGCTGTTCACCGCTTGCGGCACTTTCTCGACATCGCGACTATGTCGCTAGTCCGTCCGCTCAGCCCATAGCTCCGGCGCCGATGGGGAGACGTAAGCTGATTCCGTCCAGTGTGGCTCTAGGACCGGCCGTGGTCGCTGCTGCGGTCGAACGGAGAAAGATGATCCGGAGTAAGCGTTGGCGACGTTGAACGCCTGTCAGAGAAGGCGTGGCCCCAAATGCTCCGCTGTGGCCCAAAGCGTTTTCTACCGCCCGGCCTGCCGAGCGCCGTCGGTCAATCCAGCAGCCCTGCTGCCTTGAGACCGGAGAGGGATTTATCGGCGAGTTCCTCGCGACCACCAGCAAGGGTTCGAATTTGTGCTGCCAGATGCTGCGGTGTCATGGCGGGGTTGGCACGGAGGGCGCGGTTCATGGCCTGCTGTGCGTCGTCGATGCGGCCGAGTTCGCCGAGCGCGTTGGCGAGCGTGACCCAAGCTCCCGAGTAGCCAGGTTGTGCCTCTACACTCAGTCTCGCGAACCTGGCTGCATCCTCGTAACGACCCTCACGCACGCAGGCGTTGGCCTTGAAGTACTGCCAGTACGGCACCATGGGGTGGTTCGGGGCGGCTGCTAGGATGCGATCGAGCACCGCCTGCCCCTCGCGCAGCTCTTCGCTATCGCCACCATAGGCAAGGGTTCTGCCGAGCCGGCCCCAGCTGTGAAAATCGAAGGGGGCGATTTCGACCGCACGGCGAAGCGCTCTGACAGCCTTCCCGTGCTCGCCGCAGTTACTCAACACGTTGCCCAATGTCCGCAATACGGTCGGGTCGTCCGGCGCCAGCTCGGCCGCGCGCTCGACAGCAGCAAGGGCGCTCGTACGATCCTCGTCGGGTTGCTCACTAAGCCCATTAATGACCCGCTGCATCAGCGTCGATGCCAGGCACGCATGCGCGCCAGCATAGGCGGGGTCGATCGCTATAGCCTCACGGGCCAACTGCAAGGCGGCGCCCGTTGCCTCACGGTTGATCGGCAGGTTTTGCGCCTTGGCCTTTTGCACGAGTCCCCAAGCATCGAGGTTGTCGGTTGGGCGATGCCTGGCCCGTCGCCACTCGGCGCGCAAAAGCTCCCCGCCGAACGCAATGACGATGGATTCCGCGATCTCCTCCTGAACGGCAAACAAGTCGTCGAGCTGGCGCTGGTAGACGTCGGACCACAGCTGAGTTCGATCGGCGGCGTCGGTAAGCTCGGCGGTCACGCGAATTCGGTCCTTAGCGCGGCGCACGCTGCCGGTCAGCACATAGCGGAGCCGCAGATCGCGAACAGCTTGCCATACGTCCTCCTTGCGACCTCGGTAGGCGAAGGTCGCGGGGCGGGAGGCAACGCGCAAATCGGGAAGCCTGGAAAGCAAGCTGATGATTTCCATCGCGATCCCATCGGCCAAATAGGCGTCATCGGCGTCCGGCGACAAACTGTCGAATGGAAACACCGCAATCGATCCCCGCGCTTCTTCGAGCCGCGGTGGCGTGGCCGGGCCACAAGGTCGGCGGCTCGGTGGCGCCTGTTTGCTTCGTATTCGATAGGCGTGAACGGGCTCCGCGATGTTTTTCACCTTGAGCTCGCCCAGGTCGGTGTGATCGAGGTCGAGCCGGTTCCTAATCTGCTCGAAAACCGAGCGGGAGGCGCAGATGCCGCCTGGCTCAGCCAGGCTTTCGAGCCTGGACGCCACGTTGACGCCGTCGCCGTGGATGTCCTCACCCTCGATGATGACGTCCCCGAGGTTGATGCCGATGCGGAACTGTAGCGATCTCTCCTGCGCCTCCCCCAGCTCGCGTTCGCCGACTTCCTTTTGCCAAGCCACAGCGCACTCGACGGCCTCGACGACGCTTTGGAATTCCAAAAGCAGGCCGTCGCCCATCAGTTTGACAATTCGGCCTTTGTGTTTGCTGATCAGCGGCTCGAGGAGATCTTTTCGCAGGGTCTTGAGGTGCTCATGGGTGCCCACCTCGTCCTTCCCCATAAGCCGGGAATAGCCGACCACGTCAGCCGCAAGAATTGCCGTGAGGCGGCGCTCCATATCCGATCTCTCCTTTGCCAGGAGATTACCGAAGCACCGTCCCAGAATCTACGTATCGGGGAGCCCCGGACTGTCGGACCTGGCGATGGCGGGAGACACCGACCGGCCATGGATACCGCCGTTTTTGGTTTCTGTTGCGAAGGGGTGCCTTTCGGCTATCGTTTGGCCACAAGAGTAGCCAAAGCGAGGGAGACGATGGCCGAGGGCGAGATCAAGGCGGTGCCGGCGCGCTGCGGCCGGGCGGCGCGGCTGACCAAGGGGCAGTCGATCAAGATCATCAACACGCACGGCGCCCAGGTGGTCGATACCTGGGCCTTCAGCGCCGAAGACCTGACCGAGTTCATGTCGATGGAGCATCTGCGGGCGACCATCGAACGGATCTTCCCGCATCCGGGCGACGCCCTGGTCACCAACCGGCGGCGGCCGATCCTGCAGTTCGTGGAAGACACGTCGCCGGGTATCCACGACACCTTGATGGCGGCCTGTGACGACTACCGCTACGGCCTGCTGAACTGCACCGAATACCACGACAACTGCACCGACAACCTCTTCGCCGGCATGCGGCAGATCGGCCTGACGCCGCCCGAATGCCCGTCGCCGCTGAACCTCTGGATGAACATCCCGGTCGGCGAGGGCGGCAAGACGGATTGGGGCGAGCCGCTATCGAAGCCGGGCGACTATGTCGTCTTCCGCGCCGAGATGGATTGCGTCGTGGCGATGTCGGCCTGCCCGCAGGACATCCTGCCGATCAATGGCGCCCTGCGGCAGCCGACCGAGGCGCACTATCAGATCCTGAACTAAGCGGACGCGGCCCCCAACCAAGCCATCGCCTACACGACCGAAGCAGCTCGGTGTTCTTATGCAGATCGACGTTCAGTGCTACGCCGGTCACCGCGGCGAAGAGACGCCCAGGCGGATCGAGCTAGACGGGCGCGACATCGAGGTCGTCGAGGTGCTCGACCGCTGGCTGGCGCCGGATCACCGTTATTTCAAGCTGCGCGGTGAGGATGGCGCGACCTACATCCTGCGGCACGACGAGGCCTCGGGGCGTTGGGAGCTGGTGCTGTTCGAGCGCGGCGGTGCGGTCTGAGGACCGGGACTAGGCCTCGCGCGGCCGGCTGCGCCAGGCCGGCAGGCGGACGGTGACGATCGTGCCGCGGCCGATCTCGCTGGTCAGCTCCAGGCTGCCGCCGTGCAGCTCGATCAGGGCCTTGGCGAGCGGCAGGCCGAGCCCGCTGCCCTCGCCGCTGCTGCTTGGGTCGCGCTGCACCTGGCCGAAGGGCGCGAAGGCGGTCGCAATGTCTTCCGGCGCCATGCCGATGCCGTTGTCGCTGACGATGAAGCAGAGCCGGCCGTCCGGCTCCTGCCGCACCGAGACCAGCACCTGTTCGTTCGCCGGGGTGAACTTCACGGCGTTGCCGATCAGGTTGATCAGCACCTGCTTCAGCTTGCACTCGTCGCCCTGGATGATCGGCAGGCCCGGCGGAATGTCGTGCTCGACCGCCGGCCCTGTGGCGTCCGAGCGCTCGCTGATGATGCGCAGCGCGGCCTGAAGCAGCTCCCGCGGATCGATCGCGTCTTCCCGCAGCACGAGCCGGCCCGCTTCGATCTTGGCGACATCAAGCAGGTCGTTGATCAACTTGAGCAGATGGTTGGCCGATTCCAGGGTGAACTCGGCATAGCTCTTGTAGCGCTCATCGCCCAGGGGCCCATAGCCCTCGCCGGCCATGATCTCGGAAAAGCCGATGATGGCGTTGAGCGGCGTGCGCAGCTCGTGGCTAATATTGGCGATGAACTCGCGCTTGGCGCGGTTCGCCGCCTCGGTCGATTCGATCAGCCGGCGCAGCGTCTCCTCGCGTGCCGTCGGATCGGTCAGGTCACTGCCGTCGCCCTCGAAGCCGAGAAAGGCGCCGCTCGTCGGGCAGATCAGCGGTGCGCCCTGCAGACGGAAGAGGCCGGGCGACCCATCCCGGCGCGACAGCAGGAGGTCGAGATCGTTGAAGGCGAGGCGGCCGTGCAGGAATGCGTTGAGTCGGTTGGCGTCGGCCTCCGTCGCAGTCAGGGAATCGAGGCGGCTGCCGCGCAGCTCGTCGGGGTTGTAGCCCAGCCAGTCGACCGCGTTGGCCGAAAGAAACTCGATCTCGAGCGCAGCGTTGGTCCGCCAGTCCCAGGCGTCGGCGGTTTTGCCGAGCCCCCCGCGCGAGTCCTCGGCGGGCGGCGCGGCGATCAGCGCTGCCGGCGCAGGCGACGCTGCGGCGGCGTGGCAGGACTCAATCGTCATTGGCATGCTTTCGGCTGCGTTCGACCGCGTCGACCGCGGCCATGTAGCCGGGATCGCGCTGCCACTTGCGCAGTTGCGTCTTGGCGGCCTCGAGAGGGAGCTGACCGAAGTACTCGATCAACTGCGCGACCTCTCGGGGATCCTCGACGTCCCCGCCGGGACTGTTCTGCCGGCAGAGGAAAAGCATCAGGGCAAAATCGTTCTTGTCGATGTCGAGTGCCCGGCAGACGATCGCCATGTCCTTGCCGTCCGGGCCGTAGAGAACCTCGTGCAGCTGCGTCGGCGGCAGCTGCGACAGTTCGGCGAAGCACTGCTCAAAGATCTCCCGCTCGCCCTGCCGCAACAGCTTGATGAGCAGCTGCGGGGTGACGTCCTGGACGCTGGCCAGCTGGCCGGCCAGGGAGGCATCGACCGCCGCATCGGCCAAGTCGACGGTGGGGGAATCGATCGGACTCTCCAGTGGCGGTACCGGACCCGACAGGGGTTCGTCCTCGCTCCTCGCTTTTTGTCGGCGCGGGCGCTCGGGCTCGGCCACGACCTCTTCCAGCGCGTCGTCGAGCTCGTTCGGATCAATGTCGAAGTGTTCCAGGATATGCGAGCGCAAGGCCGCCGACACCAGCCGGTAGAGGCGGCGTGCAAGCGGCGGCTTCAGCTCTTGGCGCTGCACTAACGGCTCCCGATAGGCATCCACCCAGTGGGCCTCTTCGACGATGTAGGCCATGGTCGGCTCGGCGATCTTGGCCTGCCGATTCTTCAGCAGTGTCTGGATCACCGCCACGTTGTCGGTCTCGACCAGGGCGTCGCAGACGGCCTCGCCAAGCGGGCTGCGCATGGCGATGGTCTGCTGGTGACCGAGACCGCAATTGCGGACGATGGCGATCAGGTCGGCCTCGCCGAGTAGCGCGCTCTCGAGCAGGATCGGCCGGGCCACTTCGATCTCGTCGTTGGCTAGCATGACGATCAGGCTGTGCGGCACGCCCTTCTTGGTCGCCAGGCGTTCGGCGAGCTCGCGCCGCACCTTGGTCTCGAAGGCGCGGATCAGCTGGTCGAGAATCTCCGCCGCCAGATCGCGGCTGCGTTCCGTCAGGACCTCCGCCGGCTCGTCGAAGAGATCGGTCATGGAGAAGGCGAGCCGCCGTCGCCCTCCTGCCGAACCGTCCCGGGCCAGATCGAGCAAAGTCCTCGGTCCGCCCTTGGCGCCGCGCCTCGCACCGTTGCTCGTGCCGGAGTTCGCGTCGGTCTTCACGTCGCTCCCTGCCTCGCCGGGGCCAGGACGCGACACCTCTGATTGCTCTTGTGTTTGCACGATGCGCTGGCCGTCAGATGCTGAATCTTGCAGCTCTGACTATACAAATAAACAATCGAGCAAATCAAGAAAAAAATGTTTGAATACTTTAATTCTAGTTATATTTGTGTCAAAATTTAAGAAGAATTAGCGCAAAATCAAAACAAATTGTATGTAATTCTACCGATCGAAATATTGCCGGCCTGCAGGCCGGCAACGGCAGGGTTTCGGGATACGACCTCGGGACGGGGGTTTTGTAAGGCTGGCTTGGCTAGAGCGCTTTGGCTTTCGATGAAATCATGGCTTCACTCTAGATTTCTGTTCGAGCACGACCCTATCCGAAACCCGCTGTCCGCGCTTCGGACTCATGCTCCAGGCCGCTGGCCGTTTCGTATCGCAGACCGGCTCGTTCGTCCAGCCGCGAGAGTCAGGCGCGGCGGTAGGCGATCGTGCCGGCCGCGATGGTCCACTCGACGATCTGCCGGAGCACCTTGCCGAGCGCTTGGTCGAAGGCTTCGACCACGTCGTCGAGCCGGTCGGCTTTGGCCTCGACGCGCCGCTCGAAGCTCTTCGAGCCGATGATGTGGCGTTCCGGCATGCGCACCAGCTTGACGTTGATGGCGACGCGGGCCTGCGGCGGCGCGCCGTCGAAATACTCGGCCTGAAACTCACGCAGTTCGGACTTCAGCACGAAGTCGGCGCGTAGGCCGACGGATTCGCGACCGACGGAAATGATGCGCTCGGAGTTTTCGAAGGATTCGATCATCAAGGTCTGCACCATGAGCGGGGCGCGGTCGGTCCAGCTCGACTTGGCATAGTACTCGAGGCGTATGGGTGCGCGCTGCAGGGCGATGCGTGCCGTGTTCAGGCCGGCGTTGGCGACCGGTGGCTCCAGCACAACCTGCCAGTCGACGTGCGGCAGGTCCTCTCGGAAGGTGCTCTTCGGCGTCAGGCGATAGAGGATCGGCGGCGGTTGCTGCCCGGGGACGATGTTGGTGCAGGCGCCGAGCACGCCGAGATTGGCCAGGCCGAGGCCTCCGAGCAGGAGGCGGACGGTGGTGCGGCGATCCGGCTGCGGTGCGGCACCCGACATGCCCGTGCGGTCCCGGTTTTCAGTCACTGTTGCGCCTCGTAGCCCTGTTGTTGGTTGCCGAAGAGGAAGCGGGCCGGGTCGCGTTCGACCTGCGTGGCCACCCGATTGAGATTGGTTAGCAGGGTCCGCGCTTCGATCAGCAGCGTGTTCAGCTCGTAGAGACCGGACTGGGAGAACTCCTTCAGCGGCTTACGGTTCTCGGCGGCAAGCGCCTGGAACTCGGTGGCCACGGCGGTGAAGGCCTTGGCCGTGCTCGCCAGATCGCTGACCAGCGCGGTGACCTGCGTCTTGGTCTCGCCGACCGAGCTGTCGATCGATCCGGCCATGGTCTCGATAGCGCTCAGTGCCGCATCGGCCCGCTCGGCGAGGCGCGCGCTATCCGCCTGCAGCCCGCTTGCCATGTCCTCGAGCGCGCCCGTCGCATCGCGCAGGTTGGCCATGGTGTTGGCGGTGTCCTTGATCACGTTCTCGATCTCGCCGCTGCTACCGGCGAGCGTGCCGGACAGCACGCTGAAGTCGTCCAGTATGCCGTCGATCTTGGCGCGATTCTCCGGCCCCAGCAGCGCATTGGCCTGGGCGAGCAGGGCATTGGCGCTTGAGAGAACCTCCGGTGCGCCCTGCAGCACCTGGTCGAAGGCAGAGGGCTTGGAGGGAATGATCGGGCGCTTCTTGCCCTCCGGCGCTTCCAGCGCCGGTGAGTTGAGCGAGCCGCCGGTCAAGAGGATGTAGCGCCCGCCGGTCAGGCCCTCCATGGCCAGGCTGGCTTCGGTGTCGGTGCGCACGGGGGTATTGGACTCGACCTCGATCATGGCGCGCACCTGGCTCGGGTTGTTCCGGTCCAGGCCGATGAAGACCACCTCGCCGACCTTGACGCCGCTGTAGCGCACCGCGCTGCCGTCACGCAGCCCGGTGACCGACCCCTGGAAGAAGATGTCGTAGCGCCTGTACTCGGTCTCGAACTGGAACTTGGCGAGCCAGATGACAAAGCCGACCAGGGCAAAGGCCAGGAGCAGGACGAAGCTGCCGACCATCAGGTAGTTGGCACGAGTTTCCATAAACTATTCCATGACCTATTCCTGGGCTTTTCCTTGGCCTTTCCGTTTGCGCTCGACGGGCTCTGCGCCGTTGTTGGCCGCCGTCGTCGGGTCGATCTCGATCGTTCCGCCGGCCTCCGACCGCAGTGCCGCTCGGCCGCGCGGACCGCCAAAATAGTCCTGAATCCAAGGGTCTGGCTCTTTCACGAGGCTGTCAATAGTGCCGACCTTAACACGCTTGTCGACCAGTACGGAGATGCGGTCGCAAATGGCGTGCAGCGAATCCAGGTCGTGGGTCACCATGACCACGGTCAGCGCGAGCGCGCGCTGAAGCCCGACGATCAGCTGGTCGAAGTTGGCCGCGCCGATCGGATCGAGCCCGGCGGTCGGTTCGTCGAGGAAGAGGATCTCCGGGTCGAGCGCCAACGCTCGGGCCAGGCCGGCCCGCTTGCGCATGCCGCCGGATAGCTCCGAGGGATACTTGTTGGCCGCCTCGGGCGGCAGGCCGGCCATCGAGATCTTCACGTCAATGACCTCGCGGCGCAGCGTCGGTGAGAGGTCGCTGTGCTCCTTCAGCGGCACCTCGATGTTTTCGGCTACGGTCAATGAGGAAAACAGCGCCCCGTCCTGAAAGAGCACACCCCAGCGGCTTTGCATGTCCTGCGCCGCGCGCGGGCTGAGCGTGGCCATGTCCTGGCCGAGCACTTCGATCCGTCCCGCCGCTGGTGTGATCAGCCCGATGATGGTGCGCATCAGCACCGACTTGCCGGTCCCCGAGCCGCCGACCACGCCCATGACCTCGCCGTGCTCAACGCTGAAGTCGAGGTTGTCGTGAATCACCTGGCTGCCGAACTGGGTGCGCAACCCGGTGACGGCGATGATCGGGGCCTCCGCCACGGCGCCTCAGATCCCGATGAAGGAGAAGAGGATCGAGAACATGGCGTCGAGCACGATGACCAGGAAGATCGCTTCGACCACGGAGGTCGTGGTGCGCAAGCCCACAGATTCGGCGGAGCGGGTGACCCTGAAACCCTCGTAGCAGCCGACCATGCCGATGATGAAGGCGAAGATCGGTGCCTTGATGATGCCGACCCAAAAGGACCAGATCGGCACCGCGTCGTTCAGCTGGCGGATGAACTGCACGAAGGAGATGTCGAGCACCAGCATGGCCATCACGGCGCCGCCGAGCAGGCCCATGATATCGGCGTAGAACGTCAGCAACGGCATCACCAGGACCAGCGCGAAGATGCGAGGCATGACCAGGACGTCCATCGGGTCCAGGCCGATGGTGCGCATGGCGTCGATCTCTTCGTTGACCTGCATGGTGCCGATCTGTGCCGTGAAGGCCGAGCCGGAGCGGCCGGCCACCATGATGGCGGTCAGGATAATACCCATTTCGCGCAGCACGCCGATGCCGACCAGATTGATGGTGAAGATCTGCGCGCCGAAGCGGGCCAGCTGATCGGCGCCCTGATACGCCAGCACCACGCCGATCAGGAAAGAGATCAGGCCGACGATCGGCATGGCGTCGAGGCCTGCTTTCTCCATGTGGTTGACCACGGCCTTGCCGCGGATACGGCTGGGTTGGGCGAGCGAGCGCAGCAGGGCGACGATCGTGTGGCCGAGAAAGCCGACAAGATCGCGCGCCTCCGAGCAGATCGTGAACGTCGCCTTGCCGGCGTGCAGCACCACGGCGACGATCGGGTTCTCGGCCTCGGGTGGCGGCGGGCAGGGTGCGTCATGTTGGCTGACTGTGCGGATTAGGCCGAGGTGCGTATCCCTTGCGCCTTCGAGCTCGACCGTGAGCCCCATCGCTTCCAGGTCGCGCGCAGTGCGATGCACCAGCCAGGCGCCGGCCGTATCCAGCTCGGAAGTCGCGCTCAGATCGAGACGCGCCCGCCCGGCGCCGGCCGGGCTGAGAGCGGCGAGGGCGTCTTCCTGATCGTCCAGGCTTCGCGTCGTCCAGGCGCCGACGAAACCCACGATCAGACAATCGTCATCCCGACGGCTCGTCAGACGCGCTTCCTGAAGGCCGTCGGAAGCCTCCGGCGGCGAGCGATGCGCCAAGGTCATCAGTCTGCCCTGCGTGCTTCTGGCTTCCTTATGAAGCGCTTAGGGGGCGAGATCAAGCGGCGGGCCTTGACCCGGCCGGGCTCCGTCCCGGCACCGCCGCGATGCCGTCAATTCGGTTTTGGAGCGTGCCGTCTCTTATGCGAACGCGAAAAGACGGCGTCGCGCCAGGGCCTTGATCGCATCCGGCAAGTCCTTGGCGATGGTGCGTACGTCGTTCTGCAAGTTGGACAGCGATGGCAAGCCGTCGGCCGAGAGCTTGGGCTCGATGGAAAACGTGGTCTCGGTCCGTTGACCCCACTCTACCAGGCACACCTGCCAGTCGGCGGCGAGTCGCTTAGCGACGCGCAGGTGCGCCAGCTGCTCGGCGATGAGGTCCGGATAGAAGACCGAACGGGCGGTGAACCAGACGCGGGGCGGCTTACAAACCTCGTTGTTGGCCCCCTCATGCCCCTCGCAGGACCAGCAGGGCGGGACTTCCCGCAGCACCTGCAAGACATAGACTAGGGGCAGAATTCCAGGTTCGATGGGATACTTGTCCGGATCGGAGGAAAGCCGGCGCGCGGCGTCGGGGCAGCTGCAGGAACACCGGCAGATGCAGGAAACCGATCCGCAGCAGGGGCATACGATATCGCAGCCGCTACAGGGGCGCTCGCTGCGATCCCCGAGCTGTGTGATGAACCTTCTGAGGTCGCTGCGCGATCTCTGGATGTGGTCGGCGTTCGATTTCGGTGTGATGATGCGCATGTCGGCGCTTCCGGCTCTAAATCCGGGAGCGCCAGGGGGCGCCCGGGCAAGTCGGCTGCTGAATTTCGCACGAAGGATACGGCTCTCACATTAAAGTCCGGTATGCGGGTAAGGTTAATATTTCGCCGCTGAGAGGTCGTTGGGCGACCTTCCAACCAGGTGGAGGGGAACTGGTTGCCCCGGAAATCTTGGGCTTGCGAAATTGCGGTGGCTTATCGCTCGACGGTCTTGGCGCCAGCGCCGGTCAGCTCTTAAGCGAATCGGCGCTGATCAGGGCGACGCCGGCCGCAGTCATGGCGATCTGCGCGGCGGCCAGAGATCCCTCGAGATCGATCGCGCGACAGGCCTCTTCGATGACCAGGGCTTGGAAGCCTTCCTTGGCCGCATCGACGGCTGAGAAGTGTACGCAGAAATCAGTGGCGAGGCCGCTCAGAAAGACGCGTTTGAAGCCGCGCGTGCGGAGGTAGCCGGTCAGGCCGGTCGGTGTCTTGTGGTCGTTCTCGTAGAAGGCAGAATAGGAATCGATTTCCTTGTTGAATCCTTTGCGGATCACCAGCTCGGCCTTCTCGAGGTCGAGATCGCGGTGAAAGGCCGCGCCGTTGCTGCCCTGAACGCAGTGGTCCGGCCACAGCACCTGCTGGCCGTAGGGCAGTTCGATGCTCTCGAAGGGCTGCCGGCCCGGATGTGAGGAGGCAAAGGATTGATGGCCCTTGGGATGCCAGTCCTGGGTCATCAGCACATGGCTGAAGCGCTGCCCGATTTGGTTGATCAGAGGGACTACTTCATCGCCATTCGGTACGGCAAGCGCGCCGCCCGGGCAAAAGTCGTTCTGCACGTCGACGACCAGCAGAAGGTCGCTGTCGCCAAGAGTTATCTGCCCGTCGCTGGAAGTCATCTACAAGGCCTTTTGTCGCTCAAGAATGCCGCCGTGGGATTCTTGGGTATACCGCGAGAAATGCAACCGGCTTCTCTCAAGGACGAGGCTATACGCGGTGCTGTTTGGGCGAGTTAGCCAAATCGAGGCATCGATTTCCGCGGATTTCCCGTTATTCTTGATCCCAAGACAGCGGGCCGGACGACCTCAAAGTCGCGGTCCGAACAAGAATCGAACGACGATGCCCAAGCCCGCCGCGGCGGGCCGGGCGGAACTAGACCGGGAGGTTTTGGACTATGAGTGATTCGCGAGAACACCCCTATATCCCGAAGCTGAAGGAGCAGCTCTGCGAGGGCCGCATTGGCCGCCGCGAGTTCCTACGCTTTTCGACCTTGCTGGGTGTATCGGCCGGTGCCGCTTATGCCTTCGCCGGCAAGGTCACGGGCCAGGGGTTTGTTCCAGGCGCACGCGCCGAGGACATGCCGAAGGGCGGTACCATCCGCCTCGGGCATTTCGTGCAAGAGGTCAAGAACCCGCACGCCTATAACTGGATTTATCCGGCGAACATCACCGGCCAGGTGGTCGGTCGCCTGGCGCTGATCGGCCAGGACAACATCGCCCGGCCGGCCTTGGCCGAGAGCTGGGAGGCGAGCGACGATCTCAGGACCTGGACCTTCAAGCTGCGCCAGATCAACTGGCACAACGGGCGTCCCTTTATGGCCGACGACGTGGTCTGGAACCTGAATCATATTCTCGATCCGGCGACCGGCTCCTCCTCCGTCGGCCTCATGAAGGGCTACATGCTGGAAGAGTTCGACACCGGAGAGAAGGACGACGAAGGCAACGCCAAGATGTCGACCCGGCTGTGGGACGCCAATGCAATCGAGAAGGTCGACGATCACACCGTGCGCCTCAATCTCAAGGTGCCGCAGGTCGCGATCCCGGAGCACATGGATCACTACACCAACGCGATCCTCGACCCCGAGGAGGGCGGCGAGTTCAAGGTCGGCTCGAACGGCCTGATGGCCTTCACCATGGTGGAGCATGCCGTCGGCATCAAAGCGGTCGTCGAGGCGCGCAAGGAACCCTTCTTCCTGGGCGGTCCATACATCGACCGGCTTGAGTTCATCGACGTGGGCGAGGACCCCTCGGCCAACGTCGCCTCGCTGGCGTCCCAGCAGGTGCACGGCCTCTATCAGGTCGACACCGCTCAGGTCGAGATCCTCAAAGCGATTCCCCATGCCGAGTTGCACGAAGTGCCGACCGCGGCCACCGCGGTGGTTCAGTTGATCATCGATCGCAAGCCCTTCGACGATCCGAAGGTGCGTCTGGCGATGCGCTACGGCATGGACTGCAACCGCGTGCTGCAGCTAGCCCAGCGCGGGCTCGGGCTGCCGGGCGAGCACCATTTCGTCTGCCCGATCCATCCGGACTACGCACCGCTGCCGGAGATGACCCGCGACGTCGAAAAGGCCAAGGGGCTCTTGGCCGAAGCCGGCTATCCGGACGGGGTGAACTTCACGATCAACACTAAGAAGGATCCCGCCTGGGAGATCGCCGCGGTCCAATCCATGGTCGAGCAGTGGAAGGAATGCGGCATCAACGCCGACATCAACGTCATGCCGTCGGCCCAGTTCTGGGATGTCTGGGACAAGTTCGACTGTGGCTTTGTCGAATGGGCGCACCGCTCGCTCGGCTTCATGGTGCTGTCGCTCGGCTTCCGCAGCGGCGTGCCGTGGAACCCGACCACCTTCGCCGATCAGGAGTTCGACGATCTCTTGACCCAGGCCGAGGGCACCTTCGACGTCGAAGAGCGCAAGGGCGTCATGGAGAAGATCGAGAAGATCATGCAGGAGCGTGGCCCGATCTGTCAGCCGGTCTGGCGCTCCATCCTGACCGGCATGGACAAGAAGGTGAAGGGCTTCAAGATGCATCCGCAGTATCAGTTCCGCGCTCACGAGCTGGTGATCGAGGCCTAAGGCCAGGCTGCGGCACACCTCTATCGGCGCCGCTCCGGAGCGTTCCGGGGCGGCGCTTTTTCCTTTCGAATCGACGTTCCGCGCGGCGGCATCATGCAAGTGGCTTCGGCCTTGCCCCTGGCCTATGCTTGCCGCCAAAAGCACAGCAAAGCACGAGGTGGGGAGAAGACATGTCCGACGTCATCAATCACTACATCGGCGGCAAGGTTGTCGAAGGCAAAAGCGGCCGCCGCGGCGACATCTACAACCCGGCGATCGGCGAGGTGATCCGCCAGGTAGACTTCGCCACGACCGAGGAAGTGCGCGCCGCGGTCGCCACCGCGAAGGCCGCCTTCCCGGACTGGGCGGCGACGCCGCCGATCCGACGCGCCCGCGTCATGTTCAAGCTGAAGCAGCTGATCGAGGACAACATCGGCGATCTCGCCCAGCTCGTGACCGAGGAGCACGGCAAGACGATCGACGATGCGAAGGGCTCGATCACGCGTGGTCTGGAGGTCGTCGAGTTCGCCTGCGGCATTCCGCATCTGCTGAAGGGCGACTTCACTGAGAACGTCGGCTCCGACGTCGACAGCTACTCCACGCGGCAGCCGTTGGGCGTCGTGGCCGGCATCACGCCCTTCAACTTCCCGGCCATGATCCCTTGCTGGATGGCGCCTATGGCGATCGCCTGCGGCAACACCTTCATCCTTAAGCCCTCGGAAAAGGACCCCTCCTTCTCCATGCGCCTGGCCGACCTCTTCAAGGAAGCCGGCCTGCCGGACGGCGTCTTCAACGTGGTGCACGGCGACAAGGTGGCGGTCGACGCGATCCTTTCGGACCCGGACATCATGGCCGTCTCCTTCGTCGGCGCCACGGCGACGGCCGAATACATCTATCACACCGGCACTGCCCACAATAAGCGGGTGCAGGCCCTTGGCGGTGCCAAGAACCATATGATCGTGCTGCCCGACGCCGACATGGAGCAGGTGACCGACGCCCTGATGGGCGCAGCCTACGGCTCGGCCGGCGAGCGCTGCATGGCGATTTCGGTGGCCGTTGCGGTCGGCGACCAGGTGGCCGACGAGATGATCGAACGGCTCAAGCCGAGGGTGCGCGGGCTCAAGGTCGGCCCCGGCACCGATCCGGACGTGGAGATGGGGCCGCTCAACAACAAGATGCTCTACGATAAGGTCCTGGGCTACATCGACAAGGGCGTGGAGGAAGGCGCCGACCTGGTGCTCGACGGCCGCGATCTGACCCTGCAGGGCTACGAGAACGGCTATTTCATGGGCGGCTCGATCTTCGACAAGGTCACGACCGACATGACGATCTACCAGGAGGAGATCTTCGGCCCGGTGCTGTCGGTGGTCCGCGCGCCCGACTACGGCGCCGCGGCGCAGATGGTGAACGATCACCCCTACGGCAACGGCACGGCGATCTTCACGCGCGACGGCGATGCGGCGCGGCACTTCGCAAGCTCGATCAAGATCGGCATGGTCGGCGTCAACGTGCCGATCCCGGTGCCGGTCGCCTACCACAGCTTCGGCGGCTGGAAACGCTCTCTCTTCGGCGACCATCATATGCACGGGCCGGAGGGCGTACGCTTCTACACCAAGCAGAAGATGATTACGGCGCGCTGGCCTACAGGAATCCGCTCGGGCGCCGAGTTCAGCATTCCGACGCTGGGTTGACGTGCGCCTGCTCAGCTTTGACAAGGGTGGCCGGCCGGCGCTCGGCGTTCGCCGCGGCGAGGACATTGTCGATCTGGCGCTGGCCGCCCCCGATCTGCCGGGCGACTGGCCGACGATCCTCGCCAATAGCTTGCTGGAGCGGGTGCAGGCCGCCGTCGAGGCGGCCTCCGGCGATGCCATCCTGCAGGCCGATGCGGTCAGCCTGCTGCCGCCGATCGTCAATCCGCCGAAGATCCCCTGTATCGGGCTCAACTACGTCTCCCATGCCAAGGAAACCGGTCAGCCGATCCCCGACTATCCGGTGGTCTTCCCGCGCTGGCCGGGCTCGCTGGTTGGTCACGGGGCACCGCTGGTGCTGCCGCCTGAGAGCAGCCAGTTCGACTACGAGGCCGAGCTCGCGATCGTGATCGGCAGCGCCGGGCGGCGCATTCCCAAGGATCGCGCCCTGGACCACGTGGCCGGCTACGCCTGCTTCAACGACGGCTCGATCCGCGACTATCAGTTCAAGTCCTCGCAATGGGCCATGGGCAAGAACTTCGATGCCTCTGGCGCCTGGGGGCCGGAGATCGTCACCGCCGACGAGCTGCCGCCGGGTTGTGCCGGCCTCAAGATTGGTGCGCGGCTGAACGGCGAGACCGTGCAGGGCAGCGACATCGACGACATGATCTTCGACATCGCGACGGTGATTGCCACCCTTTCGGAGGTCATGACCTTGCAGCCAGGCGACGTGATCCCGACCGGCACGCCACCGGGCGTTGGCCTCGGCCGCACCCCGCCGCTCTGGATGAAGGCCGGCGACCTCTGCGAGATCGAGATCGAAAGCGTGGGCCTCTTGTCGAACCGCGTCGTCGCTGAAGGCTAAGGTAGAGGCCGGCGCCTCGCTATTTGTACCAGCGGGTGCCGGCCCCCATATAGCGGTCGTAGCCGCGGCCGTCGCGCGCCCGGCCGACAGGTATCGCCAATTGAGGGCCAATCGAGGGGATATCATGACACAGAGTTGCTGGATCTCCCGTTTTTTCGCGCTTCTATTACTGGTCGGGCTCGCCCTGCCCGCAGCTGCCCAGGACGACACGACCCAGAACAACACGGGGGGCAGCGCGCAGGACGCGACCTTCAGCCAGGAAGAGGTGCTGGAAAAGGCGCGCGGCTTCTTCGGCGAGACCACGGCCGGCCTGGCCAAGGCGATCGAGAAGGTTTTCGCCGACAAGGGCCGGCCGAACGCCTACATCGCCGGCGAGGAGGCGAGCGGCGCCATTGCCGTCGGCCTGCGCTACGGCAAAGGCGAGCTGGTACGCAAGACCGGCGCCGGGCGGCAGGTCTTTTGGCAAGGCCCTTCGATCGGCTTCGACCTCGGCGGCAATGCCTCGAAGGTCTTCACGTTGGTGTACAATCTTGGAACGACCGACGAGCTGTTTCAGCGCTTTCCCGGCGTTGACGGCAGCGCCTACCTGGTGGCCGGCTTCGGCGTGAACTATCAGCAGAGCGGCAACATCATCCTGGCGCCGATCCGCACCGGCGCCGGCCTGCGGCTCGGTGTCAGCGCCGGCTATCTGCACTACACCCGGGAATCGAGTTGGGTGCCGTTCTGACGTGTTGCGCCGCGGTGACCGCGCAGCTTGAAGACTCCACTCAAAGCCGCAAAATACTATAGGTGCGCGGTGATCGGCCCGCGCGCGGCGGCGGGATGATGTGATGCGCTTCTTGGCGGCAACAAGCGGGGCTTTGGTGGCCATCACCACGCTCGCCCTTTCGGCTGCGGCAGACGAAGTCCCGATGGTGCTCTGCGGCGGCGCTGCAGACGGGATCCGCGACCTAGCTTCGGCGGCCAGCGGACCGTCTGACGGCGAGGGCGGGCTTGCCGTGACGATCGTCGAGAGCCCGCACTCGAAAGACAATCTCATGAAGCTGGCCGGCGGCGACTGCGACGCTGCCATCGTCGATGTCGACATGCTGATGCTCTACAAGGCCGATCATATGGCCGGGCAGTTGAGCGTCGCCGCGCCGCTGTTCCTCTTCGACAAGCACCTGCACATGGTTTGCCGTCGCGAGTCCGGGATCGAAAGTATCGACGACCTGCTGCGCGAGCCGGAGCGCTACAGGCTGCTCAGCGGCGCAGCCGGCAGCAGCAGCGAGATCACCTGGCAGGCCTTGAGCAAGCTCGATCCGGACTATGCGCGCATCGCGACGCGCACGCTCGGCGGGTCGGAGGCCTTGGCCGCACTGGCCGTTGGGAACGACGCCGACTGCATGGCGGTCATGGACAACGTCAACTCGGCCTTCATGGCCGAAGTCGAAGCCGCCGGCAGTGCTTTGCGCCTTGTCGCGATCGATCTTTGGCAGCTGCGCGATGCTGAGATGGTCGACAATCGAGTTTACCGGAGCGCCGTGATCCCGCCGGATGCCTACGCAAACCTGCAGAAGGGGCTGGACGAGCCCTCGGTTGAAACTATCGCCGTCCAGACTATGCTGTTGGTCAGCCGTGACTGGGTGCGGGCTCATCCGACGCAGCACGAGGCGTTGAGCCGCGCGGCGGCCGACGCCCGGAAAAAGCTGTCCGATGGCGCCAGGCAGTAGTCCGGCTACGCGTCCGAAAGGGGGGAGGTCGCGGTGGGAATGGCTGGGGACCCCTTGCGCATGAGAGCCACGCCGTGAGCCAGGCGGCGGAGCAGAGCGCTGGCGCGCTCGCCGCGCGGAAGCCATCGCTCGGGCTGGCCTTGGTTCTGACCGGCCTGACCCTGGTCGGCTACGTGCTCTTCAACTACTTCCGGGTCGGCGACGACCTCTACGCCTGGTCCAAGAGCCTGGCCAGCTACGACGTTCGCCAGTATCTCGGCATGAGCAAGCGCTGGGCGTTGCAGTACGGCCATCTGGCCTTTCTCTTCGCCTTCCTGGTGCTCTCCAAGTACCTGTTGGTCTGGGACCGCACCCACCCCCTCTTCTCGCGCATCGTGACCTGGCTCGACCTCTACACCCTGCCGGTCTTCATCTTTCACTTTCCGCTGCTCTACTTCTTCGCCGCGCTGACCGGTCACAACCCGAACGACGTCGGCGATCAGATCACGCTGTTCGTCGCGGTGCTGGTGACCTCCGTCGTGATCGGCAAGCTCTGTTTTCTGATCAAGCCGGCCTTCGACTCCCTGCAGAAGCGCTTGGTCTCGGCGGTCGCGACTCAGAAGATCGTACGCGACGAGGCCGTGCCGTTGACCCGCGCGCACAGCGAAGGCCTGCGGCTGATGCGCGTGGTCGCCATGCTGTCGATCTATTTCGGCCACTTCGCCTTCGCCCAGTTCAGCTCGGCAACCCTGCCCGGCTTCGACCACTGGCAGCGCTGGTCGGTGCCCTTCTTCTTCATGCTGGCCGGCTACTTCGCCATGCGCAGCCTCAGTCTGCGCAGCTACGGCGCCTTGGCCGACATCGTCGACCGCTATGTCCGGCTCTGGTTCATCGCCTTGCCCATGTTGCTGATCGTGCCGATCCTGGACCACATCGGCTTCGATCTGGATCCAGTGCTCTACTACCTGCACACCAAGTTCGTGGCCCAGGGGGAGGGCGGACCGGCCGACATCGCCGGCTTCTTCTGGACCCTTTTCAACAGCCTGCTCTATCTGAATGAGATCTTCCTCTACGACTGGCTCGATTTGGGTCCAGTGGTCGGAGGCACCGAGCTCGGCGGCGTGCGGACCTTCAGCAACGACGTCTACTGGTTCCTCTGCTACCTTATGCCCTTTACGGCGCTGCTCGCCGTGATGGTGAACCACAAGGGCCCGGGCAAAGTCCTCTGGTTGCTTGTGCTCGCGCTCTTCTTCGGCCCACCGATCCTGTTGTTGACGCCTGTCTTCTTCGCCGGCTGTCTCGCCTATGTCATCCACCAGCGTGTATGATGGCGCCGCTTGCCACCGCGAGACTTGAGTGACATGCGAAAGGCCCGGATGTTCAAGACCAAGCTGGCTGCGTTCCTGCTGATCCCGCTTCTCTGTTGGTCGCCGACTGTTCCGGCGGTCGAGCTGGGCGGTTTCTTCGAGCACACGCTCTACACCCAGGACGGCGAGCCCGTGGATGACTACAAGCCGCGGGTGATCCTAATGCTGCACGGCTTCAAGTCGGCTATGCCGAACAACGATTACTACGTGCTGCAGGAAGCCTTCGGCGATGACTACACGGTGGCCGGTCTCAACTACGACTACGTCGACGTCGAGGCCAACTGGCGGGAGCTGGACGACCTTTTCAACCGCCTGCTGAAGGATCGCCAGGTGATCGTGCTCGGTACCTCGCTCGGCGGCTTCTGGGCCGACCAGGCCGCCGCCCTGGCCGACTGCGACGCGGTCATCCTGGTCAATCCCGCGGTCGCGCCGGCCGACGTCATGCGCCAGGCTCTGGGCGAGCAGTACAGCAAGAAACGGCAGCTCACCTTCACGGTGACCGAGGCCCATGCCGAGGCCTACGCGGAGATGACCCCCGAAGCGCCCGCCACGACACGGCGCCTGCTGCTGCTGGCCGCGGACGACGAGCTGCTCGACCACCGCGTGGCAGCCGAAGCCTATGCCGAGACGGAGGGCACCGAGACGGTAATCTTCGAAGAGGGCGGCCACAACCTACCCCTGGAGCGCCCCGACGTCATGGAGACCCTGCGCCGCTTCATCGCGGAGACCTGGAAGGACTAGGGACACTGAACGTTAGCGCTGTGGTGACCCGGACGGGAATCGAACCCGCGTAGTCCAGTCCTCAGAACTGAACAGTTCCCCGGGTACATTCTAAATTGAAGCGCGACAGTTCTGAGAGAATGCCTCGTCAGGTGTTCTGAAGTCGAGGCACTTTCGAGGTGTGTTGTTCATCCATCGGATGATTTTGTTGACCGCATGCTGTTTGAGG
>Ga0209458_1000205_pt1 | contig 27964 bp, 29 predicted proteins | sample WorMetLIZAISLAND_FD_187411 | JGI IMG/M metagenome (GOLD analysis project Ga0209458, IMG submission 187411) | Marine gutless worms symbiont microbial communities from Max Planck institute for Marine Microbiology, Germany - Inanidrilus manae... ...
GCTCTCCACCGCGGCAACAACACGCTCACGCAAATCCAGCGAATAAGGTCGAGGCATGCATGCTGGCCTCCTCCTCCAGCCAGCATCTTGAATCACATCAAACGCCTCAGGGGAATCCCCCTGTTGATTCAAACAAGCACGGACATGCTCTAGCAAGGGCAGGGCATGGTTTTGTCGTCGAGTTGTCGGCATTGCCGTCTGAAAGGGCTGGTTGGCGAGACGGGCGCATCATCACCGCCGGCTGAGCAACCGTACTTGACGGCGGTCATGACGCCGAAACCGCAGCCGCGCTAGGGCTGATGTGCGGTGCCCGGAGACGGGTTTGCCTCTGTCAACATTAAATAGTATTCTAGTACTATAATACGAATAGAGGTTTTCTGCACGAACAGAACAGCCTAGCCGGCCACATCCTGCACGATAGGCTCCGCCTCATCTTCGTCCTCAAGAACCGATGCGCGGCCGTGCTGGCGAAGGCATAGCGAGGGAGGCAAGAGATGAGCCAGGAGCTAACGGTCCGAGCCCTCACGCCCGACGATCTGGGGCCGGCGGTGGAGCTCGATGCGGCGGTCGCCGGGCGCAGCCGCAAGGGCTATTTCGAGAAACGCCTGGCGGCGGCGCTGCGTCAGCCGGAGGCCCATCTTCAATATGGCATCGATGTCGACGGTCGACTCGCGGCCATGGTGCTGAGCCGGGTCCTGGCGGGTGAATTCGGCCAGGCCGAGCCATCGGTGCTGCTGGAAGTGATCGACGTCGCCGCACCCGAGCAACACCACGGTCTTGGTCACCGCCTGCTCGAGGCGCTGGAGGGAGCGATGCACCGGCGCGCCATTGCCACGCTGCAGACCGAGATCGTCTGGAGCGATAGCGAGCTGGCCCGGTTCTTCGCCGCCAACGGCTTCCGCAAAGGCCCCTGGCACATCATCGACTGCGATGTCGCTGCCGCCATCGAGGCCGAGCGCCGGGCCGCCGGTCAGAGACTGGCCGAGGCGGGCGACGACAATGCCGGCGGCAACGAGATCGACTATAGCGGTGAGGCTCAAGAGGATTATGCACGGCTGTCGCGCGACAGCCTGACCGTGCGTTCGCTCGAGGCCGGCGACCTGGCCGGGGTGGTCCGGGTCGACAAGCGAAATGCTGGCCAGGAGCGTGGCGACTACATGCGCGCCAAGCTGGACGAAGCGCTGATGGATTCAGCCGTTCGGGTGTCGTTGGCGGCCGAGGTTGACGGCCAGATCGCCGGCTTTCTGATGGCCCGCATCGATTTTGGCGACTTTGGCCGCACCGAGCCCGTAGCCGTGATGGACACGATCGACGTGGCGCCCGAGTGGGGCGGACAGGGCGTCGGCGCCGCGCTGCTGTCGCAGCTGCTGGTCAACCTGGCCGCCCTGCAGGTGGAACGGCTGGAAACCCGCGTCGGCCGTGACAACTTCGACCTGCTGCGGTTTCTCTATCACCGCGGCTTCGAACCAGCCCAACGGATTGCCCTGCTGAAACGCTGCTGAGCGGCTCCGGCATGCCGGGTCAAGCCGCCGCAAGTAGACGACACACTGCAATGGAAGAAGACGGCGTAACTTAACCGAAAAACTACCTATAGGGTGTAAATCGCATCTCTGCGCCAAGAAATTGGGTCGTCAGTTTCAAAGATACATACATTTGTATCAAGTTTTTTACTTGTAGTAGACCCAAAAGTACTATCTTACGCCGAGGATGCCGATGAAACTCCGCGCCAAGACGATCTTTCCCACCAGTCTGATTGCCGCCACCGCTGACGCCGGTTCGTCGTCAAGGGCTGTCGCTACGGCTGATCACCGTGCCGCGTCGGCCCCGGCCGGCATCGAACGGGTCAACCGGTTCGTCAACGCCATGTCGCGCAACTCCAGGCCTCTGTAGGCGATCAACAACCGTCCGCTATCGACACCGGTGGCGAACAAAAGGCGACGCGACCAGCGCGAACAGACGCCGCGCAGCCGTGCCGTACCGAACTCACGGAGAATTCGAGATGCTGACCAAGCTGAACAACATGAAAGTCGGCAACAAGGTCTACGCCATCGTCGGGCTTTGCCTGCTGGCGTTGGTCGGCGTTGCCAGTGTGGCCACCTATCAGATGTGGCAGATCGGCAGGGAGCTCGTCGGTATCGCCGAACGCGACCTGCCGCTGACCGAGATCCTGACCAAGGTCACCACGCACCAACTGGAGCAGGCGATCGTCCTGGAACGGTCCTTCCGCTATGGCGAGGAGATGACCCGCAGCAGCCATGCCGGCGAGCTGTTCATCGAGGCGGTGACCGAGTTCGAGACCCTCGGCAAGAAAGTGCACGAAGAGTTCGTGACCGCCAAAGAAATGAGCGACAGGTTCATCACCGAAGCCATCACCGAAGCAGGGCGGAAGGAATTCATGCACGTCAGCGAGGTCGTCGCCAGGATCGACGTCCAGCATACGGCCTATGAGGCTGAAGCCAAGGCGATCATGGAGCTGCTCGCTGACGGTCAAGTGGCGCGGGCAGTGCAGGCCGAAGAGGCGCTCATCGTCACCCAGGACGCGTTCGTGAAAGAGCTTGAAGAGCTGCTGCTCGAGGTCGAGGAGTTCACCCTGGACGCGGCCCGGACGGCGGAAGCGCACGAGCGGTTCGCCCTGATGTTGCTGGTGACCATCTCGATTGCCGCTATTGCGACCGGCGCCGGCGCCTCCTGGTTCCTGGTCAACACCTCCATCGTCAAGCCGATCAGTGACGTCGTCAGCTCGCTGACGGAACTGACCGACGGCAACACCGACGTGAAGGTGACCGTCCATGCCGACGACGAGATCGGCACGGTGGCCAAAGCGCTCGAAGTATTCCGCGAGAAGCTGGTGCAGAACATCGAGATGCAGAAGCAGGCGGACGCCGCACGGGAAGCGGAACTGCAACGGGCCCAGCGGCTCGAAGAACTGAACAACGAGTTCGATGCCCAGATCCGGGCCCTGTTAGGCGAAGTCGACGGCGCCACGAAGACCCTCAACGGCACGGCGAACAGCATGGAGTCCGTCGCCGAACGTACCAAGAGCCAGGCGACAACGGTGGCAGCGGCATCGGAAGAGTCCGCAACCAACGCCCAGTCGATCTCGGCCGCCACCGAGGAGCTCGATGCCTCCGTCTCCGAGATCGGCCGCCAGGTTCAGAAGTCCGCCGAGATCGCGAACCAGGCGGTCGAGGAGACGCGCCGCGCCAACACCACGGTGCAGGGCTTGGCCGACGCCAGCGACAAGATCGGGGAGGTGATCAGCCTGATCAACGACATCGCCGAGCAGACCAACCTGCTGGCACTGAACGCCACCATCGAGGCGGCCCGGGCCGGTGATGCCGGCAAGGGTTTCGCCGTCGTCGCTTCGGAAGTGAAGACGCTGGCCAGCCAGACCGCTTCGGCGACCGAGGAGATCGCCAACCAGATCAGCGGGATGCAGGGGGCGACAACTCAGGCCGTGGAGGCCATCGGCGGCATCACTAAGACCATCGACACGGTGAACGAGATCGCCGGCACCATCGCCTCGGCGGTGGAGGAGCAAGGTGCCGCCACGCGCGAGATTGGCGGCAACGCCGTGCAAGCGGCGGAGGCGGCGCAAGAGGTGAGTAAGAACATCGCCGGCGTCACTGACGGCTCGGACGAGACCAGCCGCGCCGTACATCAGGTGCTGGAATCGATCTCACAGCTAGCCACCCAGTCCAAGGGTCTGGACCAAGCGGTGCAGCGGTACCTGGCGGACGTCAAGGCCGCCTAAGGAACGGGGGCGGTCGCGTGCGGACCGCCCCTTAACGTTGCCGCCGGTCTATGCGGGCTCTACCCGTCTTCCGACGCATTGGTGGGCCCGGCCCGTCGTCAGGAGGCAGCCGCGAGATCCTCAAGGGCGGCGAGCTTGCGGTGACGGAAGGCGCCCCAAACGGCAGCGCCGATCGCCCCGGCGAAGATCGAGTCGGGGTGGTCGGTCAGGTCCAGCTCGACCTTCTGCTCGGCCATGGCCTCGCGCATGGCCAGCAACAGCCCGGTGTCGTTGGCCAGCCCACCGGTCATCAGCACCGTGCCCTCTTTGACCTTGGTCGCCTTCAATAGCTTGACCAGCCGCCCGGCCATGGAGACGTGGATGCCTTTTAGGATGTCCTCGGTCGAGATCCCACGGCTGACCATGTTGATGACATCGGTTTCGGCCAGCACGGCGCAGATCCCGCTCACCGTCTCTGGCGCCTCGGCCCGGCAGGAGAGTTCGCCGACCTCTTCCAGGGCGACGCCAAGATAGCGGGCGATGTTCTCCAGGAACTGCCCGGTGCCCGAGGCACACTGACTGGTCATCTTGTAGGCCAGCACCTTGCCGCGCTCGTCGATGCTGATGGCACGCCCGTGCAGGGCGCCCACATCCAGCACAGCACGGGCATCGGGATTGAGAAAGATGCCGCCACGGGCGTGCGTGGTCATGGAATAGAAATGCCCGGTCCGGAAGGCCACGTTCTCGCCTTCGCCGGTGGTCGCCACATAGGTGACATCGTCGGCCCCGATGCCGCGCTCATCCAGCATCTGCTCGTAGGCACGGCGGGCCAGATCGTTGGGATCGCGGCGACGGATGCGCTCCAGCCGGCGTGCCACCCATTGTCCGTCGTTGTCGCCGTCTTCATGCGCGAACAGCACGGTCTTCACCGCGCCGGTGCCGATGTCGATTCCTGCGGTGTACAGCATGTCAGTGCTCCACTGCCCGATGCGCGAAGGTGGCGGCGCCGAGCGCGCCCGTATAGATCGAGTCGGGATCGATGTTGATCGTGGTCTCGCCGTAGTTCTCTTCGATCAGCAGCTTGAGCGCCGAAACCGCGGCTTCGTTGTTGGCGACGCCGCCGGTAAAGGTGAACTCGTCGCGCACGCCGCCTGAGCGCGACAGCAGTGACATCGCCCGCAGGATGATGGCCCGATGCAGGCCCGCCAGGATGTCCTCGCGCTTTTCCCCCAGGGACAGCCGGTCGCGCAGTTCGGCACCGGCGAACACGGTGCAGGTCGAGTTGATACGCACCTGCCGCGTGGCCTGCATGGCCATCGGGCCCAGTTCGTGCAGGCCGACGTTCATCTCGTCGGCGATATAGCCGAGGTAGCGCCCGCAGCCGGCGGCACAGCGGTCGTTCATCTGGAAGTTCTCGACGATGCCGTCGGGATCGACCTGGATCGCCTTGGTGTCCTGGCCGCCGATGTCCAGCACCGTGGCGGTGTTGGGATACATCACATGGGCGCCGAGACCGTGACAGAGGATCTCGGAACGGATGTGCTCCTTGGAGAACGGCAGCCGGGCCCGGCCGTAGCCCGTGCCGACGACATAGGTCTCCTCCAGCTCGAGGCCCAGCACGTCCTCGACCGGGGCGCGGACCGCGGCTGTCTGGTCGGCCAGGGCGGGGAAGGCGGCCAGGGTACGATCCAGGGCGCGCAGTAGCTTGACGCTCTCCGCCTCGGCCGATGGCCGGTTTTCGACCTCGATGATCGAGCGGTCATAGACGTTCAACATGTGGTCGAAGGCGACGCCGGCCCCCTCGGCGATGTCCTCACCGACGGCGTGGTAGCGCGAGCCGGCGATGTCGCGGAAGAAGTCCGACTTGCGCCTGGCGCCCGGGGCGAACAGTGACGGGGCCTCGTCGTACATGGCAACGAACAAATCTTCCAGGGCGCGGCGCAGGGCGGCGGTCGCGGCGCCGAAGCGGTCCTCGCTGGCATTCTCGAGGCAGGTCTGACGCAGATCCTCCAGATCCTCCAGGAACTGCTCCAGGCGGAAATCGCGGTCGAGCTGCACGAGGAAGTCTTCGAGAGCTGCACCCATCGCCGGCACCCCTTCCAGGCCACGGCGCAGTAGGCGGAAGCGGGTGTCGATCAGCGCTTCCTGCTTGGCGATCGCCGCCGCCACGTCGTAATTGGAGCGCGAGTTGGTGATGCCGCGGCCGAGCATCTCGCGGTTGTCGTCCAACACCACCGCCTTGGTGGTGGTGGAGCCGAGGTCGATGCCGATGTAGCAACGCATGGGCCTGTTCCTCTCCTTAGCCGCCTCAGGCCGCCTGGGCGCGCTTCTGCGACAGCATCTGGAAGTAGCTCTCGAGCCGGTTTTTCACGTTGGCCGGCGAGAAGTAGCGCGGGTCGACCAGGTCGGTCTCGATGAAGCCGCCGGGCTTGCCGGTGCGGCGTTCGACCTCGCGCAGGATCATCAGCTGACCGGCGGAGAAGCTGTTGCAGCTCTTCACCGAGTTGATCAGCAGGCCGTCGGCCTCGTACTCCTCCATGTAGTCGCAGATCATCTTGATCCGCGCCGGCAGGCTGAGGTTGGTGTAGCAACCGAGGCAGTAGTCGGCGAGGGTCTCGAGCGGGTTGTCCGGGTCGTGGCGGAAGCCGTAGTCGTAGACGCCGCCGACCTTGGTGTAGGTGCTGGCCACGACCACTGCGCCCTCGTCGTAGAACATCTTCCAGAAGTCGCGGAAGCTGGTCCAGTTGGGCGTGCCTTCGACGACGACGCGGAAGCGCTCCTCGCCTAAATCGCCTTCCGGCGTTACCGGACCCTGGCCGGCATCGATGCGCGCCTGAACCTCCTGGCGCAGCAGATTGTAGTACTCCGTCGCACCTTCGGTACCGCGAAAGGCGGTGAAGATGGGGCCGATGTAGAAGACGCCGCCGAAATAGGCGTCGATCGGCGAGGGCCGGTTGCGGGCCGACTTCAGCACCCAGACATGGTCCTCTTCCGCCTTGGCGGATTCCTTGAGGTAGCCGCGCAGGCGGTCGATGTCGAACTTCACGCCCGAGACCCGCTCCAGGGTCGGGATCACGTCCTCCTTGAGCTGCTTGACCACATACTGGCGCATGTTCTCGGTAATCTTGCCGTCGGCCTGATAGGGCACGTGCAGCATCGCGGTTTCGCAGTCGAAGCGCTGCCGCACCAGCTCGAACCACTTCATGAAGGTGAAGCAGCCGGTATAGGACAGCAGCAGCACGTCGGGATCGGGCAGCTTGTCACCCGTGGGGCCGATGTTGCCCTGCATGATCATGCCGAGATCCGACTTCACGTAGGTGCAGACGTCCTCGGACTGGCCGTTGCGCTCGGCCTCCTGGATGAAGCGGCCGCTCTTCTTGCGCAGACCGTTCTGCAGGGCGTTGATCTCCGGCAGGTTGCGCACGAAGTCGAAGCACATCAGCAGTTCGTTCAGGTTGCCTGGCACGAAGGTGTAGGAAACCTTGTCGCCGCGCGCCTCTGCTTCGGCCAGCGCCTGGAAGTTGCCGTTGATCATCTCCTTCTGCTTCAGCATCGAAGCTTCCTTGATGATCTCGGTTGCCGGTTGCGTGCTCATCATGCGCTCCACAGCTTGAGGGAATCGGCGAAGGTACCGGCCTGTTCGCGGATCGCCTGCAGCTGGCCGGTGTTCTCCGCGTACTTGAAGGCAGTGAAGGGGACGTCCTCGGCGGCCAGGGCATCCTGCAGCATCGGCCGTTCCAGCAGCGCCGGATCGCAGAAGCTGGGTGCGGCGAAAATCACGCCCTCGGCCTTGTTGCGACGGACCGAGTCCAGCAGGGCCTTGCCTTTGTCCTCGCGGTTCGGCTCGTACTTGGCCGAGGTCGCGGCGGAATGGTGCAGGAATGCCGACGACAGGTTGGCGATGGGATCGCCGTCGGTCGGAACGTCCTGCAGCAGCCAGCGGGTGACCAGCATGAAGTCGTCGTCGACCACATAGCAGCCGGCGATCTCAATGGAGCGGATCAGCCCCAACGGCGGTTGCTCGCAGAACGCGCCGTTGAGAACGATGCGGCAGTTGTCGCGCATCGGCCGATCGGCCTGTTCCGCCGCGGCGATATAGTCGCGGACCAACCGGGTGTGCTCTTCGACCGGCAGCACCATGCCGGCACGAACCACCAGGTAGACTTCCGCGGTGGGGGCAAGCCAGGGACGCTCAGCCCGCATGGCGTAGAGCTCGGCAATGGCCTGGCGATTGTCGTTGTAGAGGGCAATCGAGGCGCGGATGTCGCCGTCGCTGATCTTGCGGCCGGCCAGCTCGCCCAGTTCGTCGCGCAGCAGCTTCAGCTCGGCTTCGTAGTAGTCGCCGCCGACGGCGTCCTCGTAGTTCTGCGGCACGTCGAAATAGCGGACATACTTGCCCTCGAACATCAGCTGCCACATGCCAGACAGATTGCGGATGACGTCGCAGATGCTGGGAAACAGCATGCCGTCAACGAAATCGAGGCGTCCGGTCAGGCCGAGCTCGACGGTGGAGCGGGGGATCCGGCAGATGTAGCTCTGGTAGTAAGCGTCGCCATGAATGACCTCGAGCTGATCGCCACCGCCGAGGATGCCCAGCGGCAGCATGCCGGCGGCGTGGATGATCTCGCGCGGCACGTAGACCGGCATGTAGCCGATCACCTTGCGCCCGGGTTCGGCATCCTTCCACGCCCGGGCCTCTGCGAACGAAAGGTCGTCAAACAGCGCCTGGCAACGCTCGACGATGGCTGTAACGCTCATGGCTGATGGCTCCCGGTGGCAAGAGTGGGCAAGGTGGCGCCAGCGGCACGGTTCCGGGCTGCCAAGGGCGGAAAGAGCATCGCCATACCTCCCGTCTTGCTTAAGACAGTAAAATCGTACTAGAATACTATTTAAATCGTCAATGGACGTTTTGTCGCAGGAGAGACGATATGCAAGCCAGCCCCTTGCTGCCCGACGGCTGGACCCCGCCAACCGGCTATGCCAACGGCATCGAGACCCGGCCCGGCCGGCTGGTCTTCCTGGCCGGCCAGGTCGGCTGGAACAACGAACAGAGCTTCGCCAGCGCCGACCTGGTGCCCCAGTTCGAGCAGGCGCTGAAGAACATCCTCGACGTCCTTGCGGTGGCGGGCGGGCGGGCCGAGCACATCTGCCGGATCACCGCGTTCTGCTGCGACAAGCCAGGATACCTGGCCGCACGGCGGGAACTGGGCCAGGTCTGGCGCCGGCTCATGGGCCGGCACTATCCGGCGATGAGCATGATCTTCGTCGCCGATCTGCTAGATTCGCCGGCCGTGATCGAACTGGAAGCCACCGCCGTGATCCCGGATTGAACGGGGAGCCCATGTCGACGGAACCGGACCTCGAGGTCACCGTACGCGGTGCCTCGGTCGACGACCAGGCAGAGGTCATCCGCCTCGACGCGGAAGCAACGGGCCTTGCCAAGCCGACGTACTGGCAGGACATATTCGCCCGCTATGTCGTTGAGCAGCGCCCGAATCGGTTTTTCCTGATCGCCGAAACCGGCGAACGCATCGCCGGCTTCATCGTCGGCGAAACGCGGGTCTGGGAATTCGGCTCGCCGCCTTGCGGCTGGGTCTTCGCCGTCAACGTGGTCGCCGACCTGCGTGAGCACGGCATCGGCAGCCGGCTGCTGGACGAGATCGCCGACCGCTTCCGCGCCGCAGGGGTGGACACGGTGCGTACCATGGTGTCACGCAACGACACGCTCAACCTGTCGTTCTTTCGCGCCCACGGGATGACGGCCGGCCCGTACATCGAACTGGAAAAACGGCTGGACTGAGGCCAGGGATGCGTATGACACCCACCAACCAACCGCCCGGGCGCGGACCCCGTTGCGCTGTTGGCACAGCTTGAGAGGGCGATCCGTGCGCCTGCAGAAATCGACCCTGTTCGCGCTCTATGCGGTGCTGGAACTGGCGCGCGAGCCCGAGCGTCAGCTCTCCACCGCCGACATCGCCGGGCGCTACGACATCTCGACCCATCATCTGTCCAAGGTCATGCGCCAACTGGTACGCACCGGCATGATCCGCTCGGTGCGCGGTGCCGGCGGCGGTTACCGCCTCAACGTCCAACCCAGCCGGACCACCCTGTGGGACGTGATCGAACCGTTCGAGCCGTTTGACGCCGCCGACGGTTTCGATGGCGCCGGCGCGAACCTGTCGACGCCTGTCTCGGCCGCCCTCGAGTCGGTGCGCAACGAGATCGACGATCTGACCCGGGCGACCCTGCAGTCAATCACCCTGAAGTCGCTGATCCGCCATGCACCCGATGAAGCGGCACTGGCGGCGTTGCAGACTTGACCGACCAGCGTCAGTCGGTGCGCGCGCGGACGAACGCGGCGATCCTGTCGATGGCGTCCTGGCCCTCCGTCAGCATCGGCGCGAACAGCGGCCACACGTGGAACATCGTCGGCGCTTCTTCGTAAGTGACGTCGACGCCAGCGGCGCGGGCTCGTTCGGCCAGACGGGCGGCGTCGTCCAGCAGTGTTTCGTCGCCGCCGGCCAGGACCATCAGGGGCGGCAGCCCGGCGAGATCGGCATGAATGGGTGAGGCTAACGGGGTGCGCGGGTCGGCGCCGTTGAGATAGAGCCGGGCCAGGTGCAACAGGCCCTCGCGCTGCACCAGCGGATCCAGCGCCGCGTTGCGATCCATGCTGTCGCCTGTGCCTTCCATGTCGACCCAGGGCGAGATGCAAACCCCGGCCGCGGGCAACACCGCACCGTCGTCGCGCAGCGCCACCAGAGTCGCCACTGCCAGGCCGCCACCGGCGGAATCGCCGGCAACGACAATGTCTGCGGCTTTGTGGCCCTGGTCGCACAGCCAATGATAGGCCGCGAGCGCGTCTTCCACCGCGGCCGGGTAGGGGTGTTCTGGCGCCAGGCGGTAGTCGAGCAGCAAGCAGGCCATCGAACTGGCCCGCGACAGTCCGTAGGCCAGTGTGCGGTGGGTGTGCAGCCCGCCCATGACATAGCCGCCGCCGTGCAGATAGAGGATCACGCGGTCGTCGCTGGCGTTGGGCGCCAGGACCCACTCCGCCGGCACGCCACCTGCGCTCGCTGGCGTGGTGCGCGCATCACTGGGCGTGGGCAGGAAGGTGGCGACCCTCGCCATGCCCGCCCGCAGGTCCGCGACAGTGGGTGCGACTTCCGGTTCCTGGCGGCGGAACAGGTCCAGCAGGATGTTCAACTGCTCGGTCGTCATCACCTTTTCTCCTGGGCGGTGGCCACTATCTGACGGCATCGGTGCCGGGGGTCGGGTCCGTGCCGCCGTCGCGTCTGCGGCGGTCTTTGAGCACCGCGTTGCCGTGTTTGTCGTGGCGCACGGTTTCCGGCTCGCGCCCCGGTTCCAGAAAGGACCTGCCCCAATAGGTGTCGCGCATCACCGGTTTGCTGCTGCAAGCGGCGCAGAACAGAACGAGCGCGGTTGTCGCGATAATCAGCCGTGTCATCGAGAGCGATATCGCATATTCGGAGCGTAGAGGCGAATACCATTGGCAACGAAACGAGATCGGGGATTCCACCCAATCGGTAATCGATGGCTTCCTGGCCGCGATGTCGGCCGTGATATGCCGGCGAATCCGGGCTAAAGTGCGGTCCGTCATGTCGGCGTCGCGTTGCATGCTGTTCTTCCGAAACTCCATACTGCCGTTCGTGCTCACCTTGGCGCTGCTAGGGTCGGCGTCGACGCACGCCGACCTCGCGCGCGGCATTACGGCCTATAAGGAACAGAATTTCCGCACGGCCCACCGTGAGTTCATGGAACCTGCCAGTGCCGGCGATGCCGAGGCGCAGTACTGGCTGGGTCGCCTGTACGACGCCGGCCAGGGCGTCAGCGCCGATCCGGCATCCGCATTGCGTTGGTTCCTGCTGGCGGCGGAACAGGAGCATGCGGACGCGCAGCGCCTTGTCGGCATCTACCACGAAGAAGGCAAAGGTACGGCACGCGATGAGAAGGCCGCGTTTCGCTGGTACCAGCGGGCTGCCGGCAACGGCAACGCCAAGGCGCAGCGCTATCTCGCCCGGATGTTCGCGAATGGCAGCGTCGGCTTGCGCAGCTACGAGCGCGCCGTGCACTGGTATCGCCAGTCGGCGGCGCAGGGGAACGCCAAGGCGAAACGCAACCTGGCCTATCTGTACTACTTCGGCCGTGGCGTGGATCAGGACACGGATGCGGCGGCACGGCTGTTCGCTGAAGCCGCCGAGGCCGGCGTGGACAAGGCGCAATACAAGCTGGGCTTCATCTACTACCACGGGCAGGGCGTGGCGCGAGATCTGCCGCTCTCGGCCTACCACTTCGGCATCGCCGCCAGCGGCGGTCACGCCGACGCGCAGCTGTTCCTCGCCCGGATGTACCTCTTGGGCGAAGGCGTCGAACAGGACGATGCCAAGGCGTTCTTCTGGGCCGCGCTCGGCGCCCTGCAGAAACCGCAGCTGGCCGAATGGCATTTCGACCAGCTGCGCGGCCGGCTCAGCGTCGATCAGATCGATGAAATCCGCGACCAGGTCGCGGTATGGCACCCGGCCGGGTGAGGCCGTTCCGTTCGTGCCGCTGCGGCATGATGATCACGATCGCGTGCCCCGGTTATCGACGCGCGTTCACGATCAGGGTGACCAGCCGATTGAACTCACGGCGGCCGATGAAGCGATGCTGGCGGCAGAACTCGGACGCTTCGCCGGCGACCGTGTGGCAGGTCAAGATCATTTGCACCAGCCGAGACGTCGTCGTCGAACCGTCGTCGTCGGTTCCAAACAGCCGTTTCGTCAACTCGGTCGTATCTGCCTGGTGGACGATCACGGTACGCCAGTCCGGAATGACGAACACGGCTTGGCGTCCGAAGCCGAATGCCGCAAAGGTACCGTTCGGCAGACCGGTCTCCGGACTGGGGATCCACCAAAGATAGCTGTGTCCGCTGCGCAGGCCGTCATCGCCCGTCTCGACGGGGTCGGCGCTAACGCGCGCGATCCAGGCCGCCGGCAGGACCTTATGGCCATTGATGCTGCCTTGATTCAGGTAGAGCGCACCGAACAGCGCGAGATCACGGCCTGACATGCGGAACATCGCCGCGCTGTGCTGCGAAAGCTCCGGCGCCCTGGTGTAGGACACGGCATCCGGCGTGAAGTCACGCATCGACAAGGGCGCAGCTATGCCGGTCAGAAATGCATCCGCAATGCGCAAGCCCGTGCGCTGTTCAAACACCGTCGTCAGGGCGTTGTAGTCCCAGTTGTTGTAGGCCCAGATCGTCCCTGGCTGGTTCTCACCGGTTCCAAGACGGACCTGCTTCTCCTTCATCAACCCGCCCTCGGCCGCAGCGGCGTGGTTGATGCCGGACACACTCTTGACCAAGTGCAGCACGGTCGCCTGCTTCTGCAATGGTGTCAGAGGGTTAGGCCGATCATCAATGCCCAGCTCAGCCAACGTCGCATCAAGCGGGATCTGCCTGTCACCACTGCCGACGTGTAGACCCACAAGGGCGCTCAGCAAGGCCTTGCGAACCGAGTGCACTTGATATCGCCGCCCGAGATCCCCCATCGCGCCGACCGTCTCACCGTCGGTGACGATCATCAGGGTGTCGGTTCCAAGCGAGGCGGCATAGGCAAACACTCCGTCGAGGTGATGCGGCGACCAACCCAGGCGTTCGGTGTCTGCTGCATTCAAACGAACCGGCGCGGCAGGTGCCGCGGCCGCGGCGACCGCACTGCCGCCGCTGACAAGCATCGCAACAGCGACGACCGAAACGGTGATCAGTGAAAACACGACAAGTCGCAGACGAAGAGTTGCCGGCATCGATGCTTGCTGCCCCCGCGTCGTTATCCCGGACGCTCCGTGGCGAGTATCGTAAGCACAGGACCTATGGGCAGGAAAGCGATCGAACGGATCGGGGTTGCGGCTCGACGGAACCCAGGATCAAGGCCGGGATGACGAGGAGGCGTGGGGCTCCGGCCCCAGGGCGTCTCTGCCATGCCACGGGGTCGCATGTCGCGCCAACAACCAAAGTCCGGCCACAACGGAGGCGATCCCCAGCACGACCAGGGTCCAGCTCTTCGGGCCCATCCAGATCACGTAGGAGCCACGCACGAGCAGGTCGTAGCAGAAAGCGGCGTTGTTGACGGCAAAGCCGAGAGCGATCAACCAGATGCCGGCCTGCCTGTGACCAAGAGCCATGGTGACGTCTCCGCGACAAGGTCTGCCGGCCGACCTCGACCGGGCCGGCGATGGCCGGTCATGCTGCCGGCAAAACCTTAACAACCAGGAAGCGGTTGCCGGCCCGACACCCGCGCAGCCAGAATGGTGAGAGCGCAGGGCGCAGCCCGACGTCGGGCGGCGACGGCATGCGCCCCGCGCGGCAGCAGGGGGGAACGGTCGTGTCCGATGAGTTGTTCTATGCCAGCGCCGAGGCGCTGCTCGACGGCTACCGCAAAAAGGATCTGTCGCCGGTGGAGGCGACGCAGGCGGCGCTGGATCGGATCGAGGAGAAGAACGAGGCGATCAATGCCTTCAACCTGATTGCCGAAGACAGCGCTCTTGATGAGGCCCGCGCGTCGGAGGCACGGTGGGCACGTGGCGAGCCCCAGGGACGCCTGGACGGTGTGCCCGTCTCGATCAAGGACCTGGTGCTGACCGAAGGCTGGCCAACCCTGAAAGGCTCGCTGACAGTCGATCCTGCCGGGCCCTGGACGGAGGATGCGCCTTGTGTCGCCCGCCTGCGCGAGCATGGTGCGGTGCTGGTCGGCAAGACCACGACACCGGAACTGGGCTGGAAAGGAATAACCGACAGTGCCCTCACGGGGATCACCCGGAACCCCTGGAACCTGGACAAGACGCCCGGCGGCTCTTCCGGCGGTGCGTCCGCCGCCCTGGCAGCGGGCATGGCGCCATTGGCGATCGGCTCGGACGGTGGCGGCTCGATCCGCATCCCGGCCGGCTTCACCGGCGTTTTCGGGATCAAGGCCAACTTCGGCCGCGTCCCGGCCTATCCAGAGAGCGTCATGCGCAGCGTGTCCCACGTCGGGCCGATGAGCCGGACAGTGGCGGACGCCGCCCTGATGCTGACGGTGATCTCGGAACCGGACGACCGCGACTGGACGGCATTGCCGTATCAGGGCATCGACTTCAGCGACGGCCTCGACGCCGGCGTCGCGGGCCTCAGGGTCGCCTACAGCCGGGACCTGGGCTATGCCGACGTCGACACCGAGGTCCTCGCCGTCGTTGATGAGGCAGTCCGTGCCTTCGAGGACCTGGGCGCGCATGTCGAAGCACGCGATCCCGGCTTCGCCAATCCCAAGGCCATGTTCAAGACCCATTGGTGGGCCGGCGCTGCCGGCGGTCTCGCCAACCTGCCGGCCGAAGCGAAGGCGAAGCTCGAACCCGAGCTCTTGCAGATCGTCGAGGAGGGGCAGGCCCTGCCGATCCTTGATTACATGACGGCGATGGCGCAACGCACGGAACTGTGCCTGCACATGCGCCGGTTCCACCAGGACTTCGACCTGCTGCTGACACCGTCGCTGGCGGTGCCGGCATTCGACGTCGGCCTGCTGAAGCCGCCCGGCCGACCGGAGGACGACACCTACTGGACCGACTGGACCCCGTTCAGCTTTCCTTTCAACCTCACGCAGCAGCCGGCCTGCTCGATACCATGCGGCTTCACGGCCGACGGTCTGCCGGTCGGACTGCAGATTGTCGGACCGAATTTCCGCGAGGACATGGTGTTGCGCGCGGCCAGGGCGTTCGAGATGGCCCGGCCGATCGACCGCCGCCCGCCCGGCTTTTGACCGGCGCCGATCCGCCACAAAGGTCCGTTGCCATGGAGCTGCTCAGCGTCGCCGAGATGTACGCTGCCGACAAGGCGGCGATGGCGCAGGGCATCGACGGTCTGACGCTGATGGAGGCGGCGGGGGCCGGCGTGGCGCAGGAAATCCTCGACCGCTTCGGTGCCCGCCCGACAGTGGTGCTGTGCGGTCCCGGCAACAACGGCGGCGACGGCTTCGTCATCGCCCGCCATTTGAAGACCGCCGGCGCACGGGTCCGCGTCGTGCTGCTGGGACCGCGACAGCGCCTGAAAGGTGACGCTGGCGCGATGGCGAAGAAGTGGCGCGGCCAGGTCCGGCAGATGTCGCCGGACGTCATCGACGGCATGGAGCTGGTGGTCGATGCGGTATTCGGCGCGGGCCTGACGCGGGCCGTCGATGGAGTCGTGGCCGCGACACTGCAGGCCGCCCAAGCCCGGGGCTATCGCACCATCGCCGTCGACGTGCCCAGCGGCGTCGATGGCGACAGCGGTGACGTCCTGGGTTTCGCCCTGGCCGCCGACCTCACCGTCACCTTCTTCCGGCCCAAGCTGGGACATCGCCTGTTCCCTGGGCGTCGGCTGTGCGGCGAACTGAAGGTGATCGATATCGGCATTCCCGAAAGCGTGCTGGCGGAGATCCAGCCGACAGCAGCAGACAACCGCCCCGACCTGTGGCTCGGCGCCTATCCCTGGCCGGCGCTCGAGGGCCACAAGTACGCCCGGGGCCATGCGATGGTGTTGAGCGGGCCACGTGGAACCTCGGGTGCGGCACGGCTGGGCGCGCGCGCGGCCCTGCGCAGTGGCGCCGGGTTGGTCACCGTGGCGGCGCCGCTTGCCGCCGTGCCGGAGAACGCGGCGCAGCTGACGGCGGTGATGCTGGCCGGCTGGCGCGACGCTAAGGGGTTTGACAGATTGATCAGCGATCCCCGCCGCAATGCCGCGTTGCTGGGCCCCGGGGCAGGGGTGACGGCGACGACCCGGGCCAACGTGCTCGCAGCACTGCGGCGGCAGAAGTCGGTGGTGCTGGATGCCGATGCACTGAGCAGCTTCGCACGCACGCCGGCGACCCTGTTCAAGGCGATCCGCTCGCCCTGCATCCTGACCCCGCACGAGGGCGAGTTCGCCCGCCTGTTCGCCGCGACCGGCAGCAAGGTCGACCGCGCCCGCGCGGCAGCGGCCACGACCGGCGCGGTCGTCCTCCTGAAGGGGCCCGACACGGTCGTCGCGGCGCCGGACGGTCGGGTCACAGTCAACGACAACGCCCCGCCGGAGCTTGCCACGGCCGGGGCGGGCGATGTCCTCGCCGGCTTCTGCGTCGGTCTGCTGGCCCAGGGCATGCCCGCGTTCGAGGCCGCTTGCGCGGCGACCTGGCTGCACGGCGCCTGCGCGCAACGTTTCGGGCCGGGCCTGATCGCCGAGGACCTGGCCGAGCAGCTGCCGGGGGTGCTGCGCACGTTGCTGGGCTAGGCGGGATCCGTCGCTCGCGCTGGTTGCGTCGGCGTCATCGATGGACCAGATACTAGGAACGTTAACGCAAATACCCTATGGATGCCGGCTTCGCCCGACGCCTACGCCCGTCTGACTGCCGGAACCCAGCATGGCCGAAGCCAGCACCATCATCGACCGCACCCTGGCGCCGCTGCGCCGCGCCCTGTTCGGCAGCCCGGGCCCTGGCGACAACGTGCAACTGACCAGCGATGCGCTGGACAAGGTGCGGGAGAAGATCAACGACTGCCTAGAACATCGCGGCGGCGAGGTTTCGGCCCGCGTCCGGGCGGCCGAGTTGGGCCATCTGTACCTGACGCTGGACACCGCCGGCCGCGAGCGCTTTCTGCGCCTGCTGGCAGAAGAGTACGGACTGGACCGTGACGCCCTCGATCAGGCGATGGCGGCGGTGCAGGCAGCCGCGGACCGGGATGGCCGCCGGCAGGCCGAACAGGTGCTGCGACAGGCGCTGATCCCGCGCCGGGTGTCGCTGCTGACGCAGTTCAACGCCGTCCCGCAGGGCGTGAAGTTCCTCGTCGACATGCGCGCCGACCTGTTGCCGGTGGCGCGGCGCCACCCGGACCTGCGCTCGCTCGACGACGACTTCCGGCGGCTGCTGGCGTCATGGTTCGACATCGGCTTTCTTGAACTCCGCACGATCGACTGGGATGCGCCAGCAGCGTTGCTGGAAAAGCTGATCGCCTACGAGTCGGTGCACGAGATACGTTCGTGGGACGACCTGAAGAACCGGCTGGGACCGGACCGGCGCTGCTTTGCCTTCTTCCATCCGCGGATGCCGGACGAGCCGTTGATCTTCGTCGAAGTCGCCCTGGTCAAGGGCATCGCCAGCAACGTGCAAACGCTGCTGGACGAGCATGCACCGGAAACGGACGTGGACGCGGCCGACAGCGCGATCTTCTATTCCATCTCAAACTGCCAGGCCGGGCTGGCGGGCGTCAGTTTCGGCAACTTCCTGATCAAGCGCGTGGTCGACGAGCTGCGGCGCGACCTCCCGAACCTCAAGACGTTCGCGACCCTCTCTCCAATTCCCGGTTTCAGGCACTGGTTGGAAGGCCGCATTGGGCAACAAGGTGAGGTGGCTTTGTGGTCTGCCGCAGAAGCACGAACGCTCGCGGGCCTGGCCAACGAAGCGGAACCAGAGGTGGCATTGCGTCAGTTGCTGGCACGGCCGGGCTGGTGGGAAGACGCACAGTTTGCCGACGGCCTGCGACCGATCCTGCAGCGCGCTTGTGCAACCTATCTTCTGGAGGCGCGTCGCGGCACACAGGTTGATGACCGCGTGGAGCATTTTCATCTGTCCAACGGCGCCCGGCTCGAGCGCATCAACTGGCTTGCCGACGTCTCGCCCAACGGCATGCGCCAGTCGGCCGGGCTGATGGTCAACTACCTCTACCGCTTGGCCGAGATCGACAAGAACCACGAGGCCTATCGCGGCAGCGGCAAGGTCGTCGCCTCGACCACGGTCCGCCGCCTCGCCAAGGCCTGAAGTCACAACCGAAAGGACCTTAGCCCTTGCCGCCGCGGGATTGTTCCGGCGGCCACGGGAGGTGGCTCTCTAAGTATTTGAAATTATTGGTATAAAGGCCTGAAAACGTTAACTGTTTTTTAGTCGCAGGTGGCCAAGATCAAGAGGCTGGAGGAAAGCGAGCAAAACGAGGGTTCCGGCATGTTCTTTAAACGGAACGCGGCTGCAGAACAGCTGAACGAAGGGGCCGTCTTCGAGCGGGCCCGTGAACACAACCTGACCGAGCAGGCCACCGTTACCTGGGTCGGCAAGGATCCATTTGGCATCCCCCATGTCCGTTTTCGCGTGACCATTCCCGGTTTCGATGAAGCGGACGACTATCGGGTCCTGGCGGTCGACGTGTTCCGTGAACGCTATCGCCGCTGCCGCTCAAGCCAGGCCGCGTAAGGCCACAGGAGCTTCCCGCCGCGCCCTCCTGAACTGCCCCGAGGACAACAGGCCGGGTTGCCTGCATGGCAAACCCGAACGCCCCTGGTATAGTCGCGCCGTATCCGATCCTGCGAGAGAGATCGCCGGCAATGCGGCCAGTCCCCACCTCCGACCCGTCCACCGCCGACGCCCAACGCGCACAGACGATCGAGCTGCTGGAAGCGCTCGAGCGCAAGGTGCTGTGGCTTTCGACCTGGATGATCCACCACGCCAACCATATCCGGCCGAACCGAGATGGCCTGAAGGTGGGCGGACATCAGGCCTCGTCGGCCAGCCTGGCGACACTGATGACGGCGCTCTACTTCCATGTGCTGCGCCCCGAGGACCGCGTCGCGGTGAAGCCGCACGCCAGCCCGGTGTTCCATGCCATCCAGTACCTGTTCGGCCGGCAAAGCCGTGAGAACCTGATCGACTTCCGTGCCCTGGGCGGTGCCCAGTCCTACCCCTCACGCACCAAAGACGTCGACGGTGTCGATTTCTCCACCGGTTCCGTCGGCCTGGGCGTGGCCATGACTGCCTTTGCTAGCCTCGTCCAGGACTATATCGTGCTGAAGGGCATGCTCGGCGACCAGCCCAAGCTGGGCCGCATGGTGGCATTGCTCGGCGACGCCGAGCTCGACGAAGGCAACATCTTCGAAGCTCTGCTGGAGGGCTGGAAGCACGACATCCGCAACACCTGGTGGATCGTCGATTACAACCGCCAGAGCCTGGACTCGGTGATCTCGGACCGCCTGTTCGCCCGCGTCGACGACATCTTCCGGACCACCGGCTGGCAGGTGGAGACGCTGAAGTACGGCTATCAGCTGCAGCAGGTGTTCCAGAGCAGTGATGGCGAAGCCCTGCAGCAGTGGATCGACGACTGCCCGAACTCGCTCTACTCCGCCCTGACCTACAAGGGCGGCCCGGGCTGGCGTGAGCATCTGCGTCGCGACCTGGGCGACGTGCCCGGCCTGCGCCCGGTGATCGAGGACTACGACGATGCCGCCCTGCACGGCCTGATGACCAATCTGGCCGGACACGACATGGCGGCGATCTTGGATTGTCTGGAGAGCATCGAGGACGACCGGCCGATTTGCATCCTGGCTTACACCGTAAAGGGCAAGAACCTGCCGTTTGCCGGCCACAAGGACAATCACGCCGGGCTGATGAGTCCGGAACAGATGGAGACGTTCCGGACGCAGATGCGTGTGCCCGAAGGTGAGGAATGGGACCGGCTGGCGGGGCTGGACGTCGACCCGCAGGCAATGGACGACTTCCTGGCCGCGGTGCCGTTCGTGCAGGCGGACGACCGGACGCGCCAGGCGGCGCAGATCGCCGTGCCTGCGCAACTGCCGCTGCCGGATCGCAGTAAGCCGATGTCGACGCAGGAGGCGTTCGGCCGGATCCTGTTCGACATCGCCGGCCAGGACAGCGAACTTGCCCGTCGCATCGTTACCACGTCGCCGGACGTGACCGTTTCGACCAACCTGGGCGGCTGGGTCAACCGACGCGGCATCTTCGATCGCAAACCGTGCGAGGACGTGTTCCGCGAAGAGAAGGTGGTCTCGGCGCAGCGCTGGGCCATGAGCGGCGAGGGCCAGCACCTCGAGCTCGGCATCGCCGAGAACAACCTGTTCATCGCCTTGGCGGCGCTGGGCCTGTCGGGGCCGCTGTTCGGCGAGCGGCTGTTGCCGATCGGCACCCTGTACGATCCGTTCATCGCCCGCGGCCTGGATGCGCTGAACTACGCCTGCTACCAGGACGCCCGGTTCATGCTGGTGGCCACACCCTCGGGCATCACCCTCGCGCCGGAGGGCGGTGCGCACCAATCGATCCATACGCCGTTGATCGGCATGGGCCAGGACAAGCTGACGTCCTTTGAACCGGCCTTCGTCGACGAACTGGCCCTGATCATGCGCTGGGGACTGGCGCATATGCAGGAAGACGACGGCGGCTCGGTGTATCTGCGTCTGTCGACGCGGGCACTGGAACAACCGGAACGCACGGCCGACGAAGGTCTGGCTGCGGAGATCCTGGCGGGGGCCTACTGGGCGGTGCCGCCGGCGCAGGGCGCGGAACTGGCGATCGTCTATTGCGGCGCCGTGGCGCCGGAAGCATGGGCGGCGTTCGAGCAGGTACGCGAAGACATCCCCGGCGTCGGCCTGCTGGCGGTGACCTCGCCGGACCGGATCTATCGGCAGTGGAACCACGCCTGGCGCCACCGCGCCCGGGGCGATTACACCCGGCGCAGCCACATCGGCCGGCTGCTCGACCCGCTGGCGGGGAACGCGGCAATTGTGACGGTGCTTGACGGCCACCCGGCGACGTTGTCCTGGCTCGGCTCGGCCTCGCGTCGGCGGGTGTTTAGCCTGGGCGTCGAGCAGTTCGGCCAGTCCGCCGATATCCCCGACCTCTACCGGATTCGCGGCATCGACGCCGACGCCATCGTCGACGCCTGCGCCGCCGCATGCCTGAGCCGTTGAGGCGCAGCGCTGCCGTCACCCTGTTGCTGCTCGCAATCGGTTGTCAGAGCACCAGTCCGGAACGCGCGGCGTTGGTCGAGCAGTGTCGGCAACAGGGCCACATGCTGGGCGAGACGGCACTGGAAGAATGCGTGCGGCAGTTGGCGGAGCAGCAGGGCGAGAGCTTCGGCGACCGGACCGGCAGTTGCGTGGTCAACTGCAACCGGTGAAGGCTTCAGATGACGGGTAGCAAGACGGATCCGGCGACAGTGCAGGGCCTGCAAGGCGGCGCGGAGAGCCTCTCGGCGGAAGCGCTTGAAGCGTTCCTGGCACGCGAGTTTCCGCAGATGGACTACCTCGACCTGCGGGTCGAAGAGGTCAGGACCCGTCATGTCCGGGTCCGGGTGCCGGCCGATGACCGCCATCTGCGGCCCGGCGGGACCATTGCCGGACCGACCATGATGGCGCTGGCCGACTGCGCTGTCTGGCTGGCGATCATTGCCACCACCGGCGGCAACGTCGAGGCCGTGACCACCAACCTGAACATCAACTTCCTGCGCCGACCGCCGCTGAAGGATCTGCTAGCCGAAGCCGATCTGCTGAAGCTGGGCCGCCGCCTCGCCGTCGGCGAAGTGGGGATCTTCGCCGACGGCGAGCCCGACCCCGTGGCGCACGCGACGCTGACCTATGCCCTGCCGGGATGACGGACCACCCGCCGGCCTGCGCGCGCATTGGCATAGATCTGAGAATGTTCTGTCAGCACTATACTAGCGTCAACTAGTCCGCTGAATTCGTTGGTCATTCAGCGCTTGACGGCGAAAAACTTTCTGCGATACTCCGCGCGCGCTGGCGGACGGCCGTTCCGTTCGCCAGCCCCTATTCCGAGGGATGAGCGATGAAGACCTTTTCGGCGACGCCTGCCGATGTGACGCATGACTGGGTGGTGATCGACGCCGACGGCGTCGTCCTGGGCCGGCTCGCCACGGTCGTGGCCAACCGGCTGCGCGGCAAGCACAAACCGATCTACACCCCGCACGTCGACTGCGGCGACCATGTGATCGTGATCAACGCCGACAAGGTCCGGCTGACCGGCAACAAGCGCGCGCAAAAGACCTACTACCGCCACACCGGCTATCCGGGCGGGATCAAGAGCACCACGGCGGACAAGATCCTGGCCGGTGAGCATCCCGAGCGGGTGATCGAGAAAGCCGTACAGCGGATGATCCCGAAGGGCCCGCTGGGGCGCGACGTCCTGCGCAAGCTCCGGGTCTATGCCGGCAGCGAGCATCCGCATGAGGCGCAGCAGCCGGCCGTCCTCGATGTCGCGGGGATGAATCCGAAGAACAAGAGGAGCGCCTGAGCATGTCCGAGCAGACCACCGGATCGCTTGAGGACCTGAAAGAGCTGGTGACGCCGACGGCGCCCGCCGAGGCGGAGACGCCGCGCGAACCGCAGATCGACGCCAATGGCCGCGCCTATGCCACCGGCAAGCGCAAGGATGCCGTGGCCCGGGTCTGGATCAAGCCGGGTTCCGGCCGGATCGTCGTCAACGGCCGTGACGTGGTGACCTATTTCGCCCGCCCGACCCTGCGGATGCTGTTGAACCAGCCGTTCGAGGCGGTCGAGCGGCGCGACCAGTACGACGTCACCTGCACGGTCAAGGGCGGTGGTCTGTCCGGCCAGGCCGGCGCGGTTCGGCACGGCATCAGCAAGGCGCTGGTCAACTACGAGCCGGCCTTGCGTGCCGTGCTGAAGAAGGGTGGCTTCCTGACCCGCGACCCGCGCGTCGTCGAGCGCAAGAAGTATGGCCGCGCCAAGGCGCGACGCAGCTTCCAGTTCTCGAAACGCTGACGCGACCCAGCGCAACAACCAGACGAAAAGGGGGTCGGCGTCGCGCCGGCCCCTTTGTTTTGTCGACGCCAGTCGGCAATATCGACGTGAACCAGAAGGAACCAGGACCATGGCAGAAAATCGGATCAGGGTCGGCATTCTCGGCGCCAGCGGCTACACCGGTGCCGAACTTGTGCGCCTGCTGACCCGCCATCCGGCGACCGACATCGTCCTGATGACGGCCGACAGCCAGGCCGGCAAGGCCTATGACCAGGTGTTCCCGCATCTCGGCGGCCTTGGCCTGCCGGCGCTGATCTCGATCGACGAGGTCGAATGGGCGGGCGTGGAGCTTGACGCCGTGTTCTGCGGCCTGCCGCACGGCACGACACAGGAGATCATCGCCGGGCTGCTGCATGACACCCATCACAGCCTGGTTGACGAAATGATTGTCGAGACCGAGGCCGACGTCGTCGCCAGCATCCATGGCAGCCCGCGGGTGATCGACCTGTCCGCCGATTTCCGCCTCGACGACACCGATACCTATGCCGAGTGGTATGGCCACGAGCACCTGGCGCCGGATCTGCAGCCTGAGGCGGTCTACGGCCTGACCGAGTTCGCCCGGGACGAGATGCGCGACAGTCGCCTCGTGGCCTGTCCCGGCTGTTATCCGACGGCGGCGCTGTTGCCGCTGCTGCCGCTGGTGCAGTCCGGACAGATCGCCACCTCCGACATCATTATCGATGCCAAGACCGGGATCACCGGTGCCGGCCGCGCCGCCAAGCAGGCCAATCTGTTCGGCGAGATCAGCGAAGGCCTGCATGCCTACGGCATCGCCCACCACCGCCACGGGCCTGAGATCGAGCAGGAATTGAGCAAGGCCGCCGGGGCGCCGCTGACGGTCACCTTCACGCCGCACCTGGCACCCATGAACCGGGGTATCCTGGCGACGATCTACGTGCGCATGGACGAGGGCGTCGGCGCCGACGACCTGCGGGCGAGCCTGATCGCGCGCTATGCGGACGAACCGTTCGTGCGCGTGGTCGCGCCCGGCGTCGCACCGGCGACACGGGACGTCAGGGGCGCCAACATGTGCCTGATTGGCGTGTTCGAGGACCGGGTGCCGGGCCGGGCCATTCTGGTGGCGGCGATCGACAACCTGGTCAAGGGCGCCTCGGGCCAGGCGGTGCAGAACATGAACGTGATGTTCGGCTTCGACGAGGCCGCGGGGCTCGAGCAGAACCCGCTGTTCCCGTAAGGCACGCAGCCGTGTCAGCGCCCACGACAGCTGGCGGCGTGCTGCCGTTCGGATCGCATCACCCGCAGCTCAACCCGACGGCGTTCGTGGCGCCGGGCGCCTGGGTGATCGGCCAGGTCAGCATGGGGGCGCAAGCCAGTGTCTGGTACAACTGCGTCGTCCGCGGCGACGAGGAGCCGATCCACATCGGCGCCCGCAGCAACCTGCAGGACGGCACCATCGTGCATACCTCCGCCGGCAAGGCCGATACCTGGATCGGCGAGGGGGTCCTGGTCGGCCACCTTTGCCTGCTGCACGGCTGCCGCCTGGAAGACCGTGCCTTCGTCGGCATGGGCGCGACGGTGCTCGACCACGCGGTGATCGAAAGCGATGCGATGCTGGCCGCCGGCGCCCTGCTGACGCCCGGCAAGCGAATTCCCTCTGGCGAGCTCTGGGCCGGGCGGCCGGCCAAGTTCATGCGTGCCCTGACCGCCGACGACCTGGCCGACAACCTGCGTGGCGTCGAGGAGTACCTGGAACTGGCGCGGCACCACCGCGCGACGCTGGCCGGGCGGACCGATTGACCACCGTTCAAGGGCAACGCTAGTGTCGCGCCAAATTCCAGCTGCGGGGAGGAAGCCATGAGAAAGATCTGTGCCGCCGTAACGCTATCCCTGGCCGTGCTGCTGGGGGCGCCGGCGCTGGCCGCGGAGAAGATCACCGTCGCCGCGCTGACCTTCGTGTCCTCGTCGCCACTGTTCATTGCCCAGGACAAGGGCTACTACGCCGACGAAGGCCTGGAGGTCGAGTTCAAGTTTTTTCGCGCCGCCCAGCCGGTCGCCGTGGCGATCGCCTCGGGCGATGCCGACTTCGGCGTGACCGCTTTCACCGCCGGCTTCTACAACCTGGCCGCCAAGGGCGCGGTCAAAGTGATCGGCGCGCAGAGCCGGGAAGAGCCCGGCTATGATTTCGTCGCCTACTTGGCCTCCAACAAGGCCTATGCCGACGGTTTCGACAGTCCCGCCAAGTTTCCCGGCCGTTCGTTGGGGATGACGCAGAAAGGCTCGAGCTTCCATCTGATGATCGGCATGCTGGCCGACAAGCAGGGTTTCGCCCTGGGTGACGTGAAGCTGGTGCCGTTGGAGAAGGTGCCGAACATGATCGGCGCGGTGAAGTCCGGCCAGGTCGACGCCATCATGTTGCCGGCGCATATCGCGCTTGCCCTGCAGGACGGCGGTGCCGCCCGGGTGATCGGCTGGGTGCACGAGCAGACTCCCTATCAGCTGGGCGGACTGTTCACGTCCAGCCGCAACGTGGCGGAGCGCCGCGATGTGGTGGAGAAGTTCGTCCGCGCCTATCAGCGTGCCGCCGGCGACTACGCCGACGCCTTCATGCAGCTTAACGCCAAGGGGGAGCGGGTGTTCGGCGCCAAGGCCGACGCGCTCATCCCGATCATCGCCAAATACACCAAGGCGACGCCGGAGAAGATCCGTCGCGGGGCGCCCTACATCGATCCGTTGGGACGGCTGAAGGTGCGTTCGATCTACGAGCAGGTGGCCTGGCTGCAGGCCCAGAGGCTGGTCTCGGCCGACGCTGATCCGGCCAAGTTCGTCGACCTCAGCTTCATCCAGGGCCACATGGACGTGCCCTGAGCCCGGCCGGGCGATGCAACTGGTTGCCGAAGGCGTCTCGCATGGCTTCGGCGAGCTGACCGTCCTGCAGGACGTTTCCCTGGAGGTGCGGGAAGGCGAGATCCTGGCGCTGATCGGCCCGTCGGGCTGCGGCAAGTCGACCCTGCTGAACATCCTCGGCGGCCTGTTGCAGCCGCAGTCCGGCACGGTGCTGGTCGAAGGTGCGCCGCCGGCGGGGTGCCTCAACCCGTTTACCTATGTCTTCCAGGACTTCGCCCTGCTGCCCTGGCGGACTGTTGAGGGCAACGTCGCCCTGGCATTGGAGCACCATGCCTTGGGCAGGGCGGAGCGGCAGGCCCGGATCGATGCGGTGCTGCGAACCACGCAGCTGAGCGATTTCGCGCAAGCCTATCCCCGGCAGCTGTCCGGCGGCATGCGCCAGAGGGTCGGCATCGCCCGGGCACTGGCGGTGCAGCCGGCGATCCTGCTGCTGGATGAACCGCTGTCGGCGCTGGATGCCCAGACCCGGGCGATCCTGCTGGAGGATTTCCTGGAGATCTGGGGCGAACGGCAGACCACGGCCGTCTATGTCACCCACAACCTGGAAGAGGCGCTGCGCGTGGCCGACCGGGTCGCCGTGTTTTCGCGTCGGCCGGGGCGCATCCGCCAGGTCGTCGAAGTGTCACTGCCGCGCGCTGAACGGGCCGGCGGGCATGAGAAGCTGGCCCGGGTGCAGCAACAGCTCTGGTCACTGATCCGCGACGAGGCGGTGTCAGCCGAGCGCGAGATCGCCCATGGCTGAGCCGCTGACCCGGTCGGACGGCGGCAGACGCCAGGCCATCGCCTTCCGTGGCGGCGGTTTCCTGCCGGGCCTTCGGCGCGGACCGGCGCTGGCGTTCTTTGCCGTCGTGCTGCTGCTGTGGCAGGGCGCCGGCACGTTCGGCTGGATCAGCCCGCTGTTCCTGCCCAGCCCGGTGGAGATCGGCCGGGCGCTTTATGAGGTGGCGGCCAGTGGCGAGTTGTGGCGCCATGTCACCGCATCGCTGGGGCGTCTTGCGGGCGGCTGGAGCATCGGCACGATCGCCGGACTGGCGCTCGGCTGCGCCATGGGGATCTTTACAACCGCCCGATCGATCGGCCTGCCGCTGGTCTCCGCCCTGTTCCCGATCCCCAAGATCGCCCTGCTGCCCCTGTTCATCCTCTGGCTGGGCATCGGCGAACCGTCGAAGTGGGCGACGATCGCACTCGGCGTGTTCTTTCCGACCGTGATCAACAGCTACAGCGGCATCGACGGCGTGCCCCGCAACCTGATCCGCATGGCGCAGTCGTTCGGCCTGTCGCCCGGCGCCATCGTGGTCAAGGTGATCCTGCCCGGCGCCCTGCCGTCGATTCTGGCCGGGTTTCGCATTTCCGCGTCAATCGCCCTGATCCTGCTGGTGGCCGCCGAGATGATCGGCGCGGAATACGGCATTGGCGCCTTCGTCCTGCAGGCCGGTCACCTGATGGCGACCGACCAGTTGCTGGCCGGCGTCGTCGTGCTGTCGGTGCTGGGCCTGCTGATCGGCGCCGTGCTGAACCGCGTCGAACGCGCGGTGCTGCGCTGGCGGTAGAGCAGGTTTGCTTGGAATTGGCACAGCAACGCCGTTCTGCAGTGTGAGCAGCAGCGCGACATTCGCACGCGTGGACGCCGGCGTTCGCCGGCGTTTCCGGTCCCTTCAAGGGAATCCCCGGCGCAAGTGTCGGGTTGCGCGGGATTGTTTTGACGGAGCTGGCGTAGTCAGAGGTATCTCGTTTCTCAGGGAGCGCCTCGGATCATGCACGTAAAACTG
>Ga0209458_1000206_pt1 | contig 27853 bp, 23 predicted proteins | sample WorMetLIZAISLAND_FD_187411 | JGI IMG/M metagenome (GOLD analysis project Ga0209458, IMG submission 187411) | Marine gutless worms symbiont microbial communities from Max Planck institute for Marine Microbiology, Germany - Inanidrilus manae... ...
CACCCGCTCTCCACCGCGGCAACAACACGCTCACGCAAATCCAGCGAATAAGGTCGAGGCATGCATGCTGGCCTCCTCCTCCAGCCAGCATCTTGAATCACATCAAACGCCTCAGGGGAATCCCCCCGTTGATTCAAACAAGCCCGGACATGCTCTAGCCGATGTGGTCAGCTTGGCGCTTGATACCCTTCCTCTCGTAAGCTCGACCCGGGCGAACTTCAACGCCGCAAAACAGGGGATTCTGGAAGAACGTGCCGGACTCCTGCCGACTTTGGACGTGAGTGCGAATTCGGGCTATCAGCGTTCGCGGCGTCCTCGCAATGCGAACACCAGCAGGGATCTCTGGCGCAACACCCAACGCCTTTCCGTGACGCAGCTGCTGTTCGACGGTGGTGAAACCACCAACCGTTTCGAATCCGCGAAGGCAAGCGCGGAGGCCGCGCGCTACGGCCTGCTGTCGGCCGCCACTCAGATCGCCCAGCGCGCCGTAAACGCCTATCTCGCCGTGGCACGCGACCGCGAACTGGTCAGCGCGTCGGTAGAAAACATCAACTTCCACCAGTCGATCCTGGATGACGTCACCGAGGCGGCGCGCAGGGGCGGCGGTGCCGGGTCGCGTGTCGCTCAGGTTCGCACGCGGCTGCTGAACGCCCGATCCCAGCGCCGCGGACTTGAGGCGAACTTGCGGAATTCCGTCGCCGACTATGTCGAGGCCGTCGGCCAGGCGCCCGGCGACGTCACCCGGCCGGAACTGCCGGTTGCGGCGCTCCCGGCATCGTTTGAGGACGCGCTGCCCGTCGCCACGGAGAACAGCTTCGACCTGCGCGCATCGACCGAGCAGGAGCGGGCGGCAGCGCTGTCGGCCGAAGCCACCAAGGGCGTCTTTCTGCCGTCTGTCGACTTGGAACTGGCGCACGAGCGCCGCGACAACACCGACGGCTCGCGTGGGCTTGAGACCGACTATACGGCCCTGGTGCGGCTGACATGGGAGATTTACACCGGTGGGCGCGATACCGCGACACGCAATCGGGCGCTTCAGGAACGTAACGAGGCCCGGTTCCGCAAGGACGAGGTGGATCGCCTCCTGCGCGAGGACCTTACCGTCGCGTTGAACGACTACGAGGCGGCGCTGGACCAGGTCGCCCTGCTGGAAGACCGGTTGAGAACGGCGCGGGAGGTGCGGACCGCCTACCAGCAGCAGTTCAGACTGGCACAAAGAAGCGTCCTCGACCTGCTCGACTCAAGTAATGAGCAGTTCGTCGCAGAAACCGATCTGATCTCGACCAGGTACGAGTTGTTGCAGGCCGCGTTCGACATTCTCGCACTCAGCGGAACGTTGCTCACGAGCCTCGAGATCGACATCGATCCGGACGCAGAAACCAGCGGCCGTTGACGGCTCGCTAACCCGGTTCGACGACAATCCTTTTGCCATCCACAGCACTGGCATGGCCATCTGGCGTCCGGCGGCTGTGGGCAAAGCAGGATCAAGGCCCTGAACGCGGCAAGTGGCGGGTCGTAGCAGCCGAACCCGGCGGAATTCCGCGGCGAGACGTCAGCTTGACATCGAACCGCCACGACCCCGGTCTCAGCAAGCAGCGGAGCCGATTTTGCTAACGCCGACACAATCGGGAAATCCGGCGACGGAACCGGCGGATGCGGCGGCAACGCCCGATGGATCGTTGGCGGCAGCACTCGGCACGGATGCGTCGGCCGACCCGTTGCTGGCCTGTCTCGCTTTTCTGACCAGGTTTCACGGACGGCCAAGATCGCCCTCGGTGCTGTTATCCGGTCTGCCGCTTTCCGGCGACCGGATGACGGTGGAGATGTTCCAGCGCGCCGCCGCCCGCGCCAGCCTGAACGCCACTGTGATCAAGCGCCGCCTCGGGCGCATTCATCCGTGGACGCTGCCGGCCGTGCTGTTGCTGGACGACGGCGAGGCTGCGGTGCTGGTCGAACGCAAGGAAGACGATCGCCATGTCATCGTGCTGCCCGAAGCCGGCGGCGGCACGACAGAGCTGGCGCGGAGCGAACTGCAGCAGCGCTACTCCGGCTACGCCATTCTCGTAAAGCCAGAGTTCCGCTTCACCGGCCGCGGCGACGGCGTCACCTTTGCCAGCACCCGGTCCTGGTTCTGGGGCACGCTGGCGCAGAACTGGTGGAGCTATGCGCAGGTGATCGTTGCCTCGGTGCTGATCAACCTGTTTGCGCTGGCCGTGCCGATCTACACGATGAACGTCTATGACCGTGTGCTGCCCAACAACGCGGTGGAAACCGCCATCGTGCTCGGCGCCGGCGCCGGCATCGTGCTGTTGTTCGATTTCGTCCTGAAGAATCTGCGGGGCTGGTTCATTGATTTCGTCGGGCGGCGGGCCGACGTGATCCTCGCCTGCCGGATCTTCGATCACGTGCTGGACATGAAGATCGCGCATCGTCCGCCGTCGTCGGGTGCGTTTGCCAGCATGTTGCGGGAATTCGAGACGGTGCGTGATTTCTTCACGTCCGCCACTTTGGCCGCATTCATCGACCTGCCGTTTGCGTTCCTGTTCATCGCGGTCATTGCCTTGATCAACGTGCATCTCGGCATATTCCTGGCGGCGGTGGCGGCCATCGTGCTGCTGTGGGGGGTACTGATCCAGATCCCCATTGCCCGGGCCATCCGCACGCAGTTGGCACAGGGCGAGCACAAGCACGGGGTCTTGGTCGAGACCTTGAGCGGGATCGAAACCATAAAGATCGTCGGCGCCGAGGGGCGGATGCGATCGATGTGGGAGCAGGTCGTCGGTCAGAACGCGGCGCTCGGCCAGCGCACCCGCCTGTTCAACAATCTGGGTGTCAACTTCGTCCAGTTCGTGCAGCAGGCGACGGCGGTCGTGATCGTGCTGATCGGCGTCTTTCTGGTTCAGGACGGCCTGCTCACGGCCGGCGGCTTGATCGCCTCCGTCATCCTGTCGGGTAGGGCAATAGGCCCGATGGCACAGGTCGCACAGCTGATGATGCGCTTTCACCAGGCATCGAGCTCTTTGAAGTCGCTCAACCGCCTGATGCAGAGCCCTGTCGATCGACCAGCCGATGCGAGCTTCGTTCATCGACCCGAGCTGCACGGAAATGTCGAGTTCCAGAACGTCTATTTCGCCTACCCGAATACGACGTTCGACGTGCTGCGCGACCTGTCTTTCATGATCAATCCCGGCGAGCGGGTCGGCATCATCGGCCGCGTCGGTTCGGGCAAGAGCACGGTGGCAAAGCTTCTCGCCGGGCTGTACACGCCGGACAAGGGCGCCGTGCTGCTCGATGGCACCGACATGCGGCAAATGGAGCCCAGCGACACGCGAGGCAACATCGGCTTCGTGCCGCAGGATCTGTTCCTGTTCAAGGGAACGATCAGGGAGAACATCGCGATCGCGGTGCCCCATGCCGACGATCAGGACATTTCGGCAGTCGCCACGGCGATCGGCCTGCACGACTTCATCATGGGCCATCCGCTGGGCTATGACCTACCGGTCGGCGAACGCGGCGAAGGCCTCTCGGGCGGGCAGCGTCAGGCCGTCGCGCTGGCGCGGGCGCTGCTGAAGCGGCCAAGCATCCTCGTGCTGGACGAACCAACCAGCTCGATGGACACGGCAACGGAACGGCATGTGATCGACCACCTGCCGGATTTCATGCGCGACAAGACGATCGTCCTGATCACCCATCGAACCTCGCTGTTGCAACTGGTCGACCGCCTGATCGTGCTGGATCGCGGCCGGATCGTCGCCGATGGCCCGCGCCAGGAGGTGTTGGAGCAGCTGTCGGGCGGTCGCGTCCGGTCGGCTGTCTGACTGGCATGAGCCAGCGCGACCTGGACTACATGTCGGATCTGCGGGCAGCGATGCGCCGGCGGCCGGGCGTGATGGCCCACCTGCTGCTGCTTGCCGTCGTGATCTTCTTCGTCTGTGCCGGGTTATGGGCCTACGTCGCAGAAGTGGAACAGGTCAGCACCGGCGAAGGCCGGGTGATGCCGTCGCAGCGCGTGCAGGTGGTACAGAACCTGGAAGGCGGGATCGTTGCCGAACTGGCTGTGCGGGAAGGCGATGCCGTAGAGGCAGGCCAAGTGCTGATGCAGCTCGACGACACGCGGTTTTCGTCCGAGTTCCAGGAGAACCAGATGAAGTTTGTCGGACTGCAGGCAGCCGTTGGTCGCCTACAGACGGAAGTCAACGGCATAGCACTACAGTTCCCGGCAGAGATCGAAGCACAGTTCCCCGACATCGTCCGCGGCGAACGGGAGCTCTACGCCGCACGCGCCAACGAGCTTGCCTCCGCAGTCGCCCGCCTGAACGCAAAGCTGGTCCAGCACCAGCAGGAAATTGCGGAAACCAGGGCCCGTATCACCCAGTTGAAACGCGCGATCGCGCTCGCGCGCGAGGAGATCGGGATCCTCGAGCCCCTGGTCGAAAAGGGCATCAACGCGCCGGTCGAGCTGATCCGCCTGCGTCGCGAAGAGAGCCAGTATGTCGGCGACCTGCGGGTTGCCGAAGAAGCTGTTCCCCGCCAGACCGCAGCGGTGGACGAGACCCAGCAGGAAATCCATGAGGTTCGCGCGCAGTTCAAGAGCCGGGCGCTGGAGGAGCTCAACGAAGCGCGGGTGAACATGGAAGCCCTGAGGCAGAACCTGGCCTCGCGGCGCGACCGGCTCAGCCGAACGGTGATCCGCGCGCCCGTGACCGGTACCGTCAAGCAGCTGTTCGTGAACACCATCGGCGGCGTCGTCCAGCCCGGCATGGATCTGGTCGAAATCGTTCCGAGCGAAGAGGCCCTGGTCATCGAAGCCCGCATCCGCCCGGCCGACATCGCCTTCCTGCATCCGGGTTTGAAGGCGCTGGTGAAGTTCAGCGCCTATGACTACACAATCTATGGTGCGCTGCCTGCAACGCTGGACCAGATCAGCGCGGACACGATCTCGGACGAGAAGACCGGCGAAAGCTTCTATCTTGTTCGGGTCATCGCCAAGGCCGAGGACCTGCGTGACCGCGAGGGCAGGCCGCTGGCGATCATTCCCGGCATGACCGCGAGCGTGGACGTCATAACCGGCAAGCGCACGGTGATGCAGTATCTCCTGAAGCCGTTCAACAGTGTGGTCCAAGGCGCGCTGCGCGAGGGCTAGAGCCTTTCGCATTTGATCTGCGGCGCATCCTGCAGCCTTGAGGACGTTTCGACACGCGTCGGGCTGATAGAGACTGCAGACATCGCCGATGGCCCAGATGAGGGCATCATAGGTGCACGCGCTGAATTGCCCTGCAAGGGGACTCCCTGCACATCCGGTTTCAAGCGAAACGCTCTAGCCGATGGGGGCGTTGCCGAAGCCCATCAGCCGCTGGCCTGCATCGACGACCAGGACGTGCCCGGTGACCTGCGGCGCCGAAACGAGATAGAGCACGGCCTCGACGATGTCTTGCGCGCCGAGACCGGGGCCGAGCGGCGTCAGCCGCTGACGGCGCTCGTAGGTCTCCTGGTTCTGGCCGCTGGGCAGCACCAGTCCCGGTGCCACGGCGTTGACCCGGATACCCTTCGGCGCCAGATCATAGGCGGCCAGCCGGGTCGCCCCCTCCAGGGCGAACTTGCCGCAGAAGTAGCTGAACCGCGCCGGCGAGGCCGACGTCATCTGAGTGTCCAGGATGTTCACGATCGCACCGGCCGCGGGCGGCGGTGCCTGGTTGGCGAACGCCTGCATCAGGAATACGGGCGCGGTCACGTTGACGTCGATCAGGAACCGCCAGCTCTCCGGCGTCAGGGTGGTGAGCTGGTCCTTGTCGAAGGCCGAGGCAGAGTTGATCAGGACCGAGACCGGTCCGCCCAGCGCCGCCGCAGCCTTGCCGACCAGTTCGCCTGCGGTATCTGCCGCGCTGAAGTCATGCCCGATGGCGACCGCCTGCCCGCCGCCGTCGCGGATCTCCCGCGCCAACTCTCCTGCCCCGGCCGCCGAGGCATTGTGGTGCAGGGCGACGGCATAGCCCTGCTCTGCCAGGCCGGCTGCAATGGCGCGGCCCAGGCGCCGGCCCGCCCCGGTCACCAGGGCGGTTTTCTGGCGGTCGGCCGGCCCTGCCATCGGCTCACCCATAGTCCTGCAGGTCGAGCACGGGCCGCACGCGGGCAACCTCGTGGCTGCGCACCAGGTTGGCCTTGCAGACCAGCGCCAGGGTGGCGGCACTCGGCGCAGCCACGCGGACCTCGTCTCGGAAATGGTAGACCGAACCCGGCAGCTGCACCGCCACCGGCCAGCCCAACTCGCGCAGGCGGAAGGAATGCAGGATGGAGTTGTGCTGGTAGCGGATCCGGTCGGGCCCGTCCGGCAGGTTCAGGGCAAAGCCAAAGCCCGGATCGAGCCAGATCCGTTCGATCCCGGCACCCGTTGCCAATGCCAGCCGCTCGCGGAAGAAGTCGAGCTGTGCATCGACGAGTTCGTCCGGTGGCGGCAAATGGTCGGTCGAGCGGGCGTTGTCCCCCGGGGTGTAGCAGAGGACGACGCCGGCCTCGTGCGCAGCGACGGCTTCGTAGAAGCCCGGGTCGTCCACCCGGCCGGTCAGATTCACGATGCCGGCGCCTGCCTCGAGCAGCGCCACCGCGACCTCCGGGTGATAGGTCTCGGCCGAGCACAGGATGTTCTCGTCCGCAAGTCCGCGCACCACCGGCCGCATCTTATCGATCTGCCGCTCGATCGAGACGATGTCGGCGGATTCACCGGTGGACTCGGCGCCGATATCGACCATGGCCGCGCCCTCGAGGGTCATCCGCCGCCCGCGGTAGAGCGCCGCCTCGAGGGTGTGGCAGATGGTCTCGCGATAGGTGCTGTCCGGCGACAGGTTCAGCACCCCCATCTGGTAGCACCTGTCGTCGAAGCGCCGGCCGAAGCGGGGGAACTCGAAGCTCCGGACCGGCGCGTCCAGGGCCGCGCGGTAGCGGGTCCACAGGGGCAGGATCTGGTCGGCGGTGATCATGGAAACACACTCTCGGTTAGCGGGCTGGGTCCGCGGGCGGCAGGTCCGTGGCCCAGTCGCGCTCGACGCAGACGAGGTCCCCGTCCTCGGCCGGCAGCGCGGCCAGCAGTGCGGCCATGGAACGGCCCAGGCTGGGGTGGATCAGGTCCGCGGCGATATCCGCCACCGGGACCAGGACGAAGCGGCGCTCGTGCATCCTCGGATGCGGCAAGGTCAACTCCGGCGCGTCGCTGACCTGGGCGCCGTAGACCAGGATATCGAGGTCCAGGGTGCGCGGACCCCAACGGACCCGCCGCTCGCGATCGCGCGACGCTTCGATGGTGTGTAGCGCCGACAACAGCCGCGCTGGCGGCAGCGCTGTCTCGATCGCCGCAGCCGCATTCAGGAACGGACCCTGGTTGTCCGGACCGCCCACCGGCGCGGTTTCGTAAAGGCCGGAAATTGCCGTCAGCGAGGTCTCCGGCAGGGCCGAGAGCGCAGTCACCGCTGCCTTGAGGTGACCTAGCCGGTCCCCCAGGTTCGAGCCGAGCGCAATCAGCGCCGTGGTCACGTCAGACACCCTCGGTCCGCCCGATCACGACGCCCGTCGCCGACGGATTCGGATCCCGACGCCGGCGGCCGACGGATATATGTCGGGTTTGGTCACCGTGACCGTCACCACGTCAACGAGGGGGTTTTGCAGGACGAAGGCGGCAACCGCCTCGGCCCACTCCTCCACCAGTTCGACATGCTCACCCGAGCTCGCCTTCGCCCTGATGAACTCGATCGCGTCTTCATAGGAAACGTAGGTCGACGTCTCCCGCACGACCTGGCCATAGTCCGGCCGGGCCTGAATCTCGATATCAAAGCGCAGGCGCTGGGTCTGGCCGTGCTCGAAACCGTGGACGCCGACATGTGCCTGGACCTCCAGATTGTCGACAAGGATAACGTCCGGGGCGGCCTCCGCCACGCCGGCCCGCTCGCCGGCTTCGTCGTTGCGATCCATGTCGGTCTCCGTCGGAAGGGGCTGGCCAGCAGCGGGCGCCCGGAAGGTCGGGAGGTAATTCTGCGACCCGCGCCGTCAAGTCGCAACAAAGGCTGCTATGGCCCCGCCGGACACGTTCCGGTCGTTCAGTCCAGCTCTGAGTAGGGTCTGTTTACGAGTCGTGAAACAGCAGTTCGCCCGACGCAGCCCGGCTCGCCGGCCATGATCCGACCCGTTTCTGTGCCGGGGCGTCACTTGAAGGCGATCGCGGCGCTCGACGGCCCTTCCAGGGGAACGATCTCAAAACGATCGAAGCCGGCTTCCCGGCACCAGGAGATGAACTCCGCACCGGTGAAATCGAAGGCATCGCCGAACTCCATCAGCATTGTCAGCGACATGAACAGGCCGAACGTGTTGCGGCGACGGGCATCGTCGATCAAGGCTTCGATCGCGATGAAGGTGCCGCCGACAGGCAGTGCGTCATAGACCTTCTTCACCAGGAGCTTTTTTCGCTCCAGGTTCCAGTCATGCAGGATCATGCCCATGGTGATGACATCCGCCTGCGGGAACGGGTCGGTGAAGAAGTCGCAGGCGACCGCATCGATCCGGTCGGCAAGTCCGGCGGCGGCGATCTTGCTGGCGGCGATCTCCGTCACGACCGGCAGGTCGAGGCTCGTGCATCGGAGATGTGGGTGGGCGGCTGACACGATGCGCGACAGAAGCGCGTCCGCCCCGCCGATATCGACCAGCGTCCGGTAGCGGTCGAAGGGAAAGGCCTCGGCAAGCTTCTCGAAGTTCCGGATCGAAGAGCCGTTCATCGCCTCCATGAACGCTTCGAGGCGGGCCGGATCGGCGTAGAGTGTCTCGAAGAACGGCGTTCCGCCTTCCCTGGTCTCGTTCTGGGCCTTGCCGGTCTTGAAGGCATCGGCGATGTCCGCCCAGAATCTGTAGTTGCGGTTGTCCCAGAGTTCCAGGATGCCGCCGATGTAGCCGGGTTTGTTGCGGTCCAGGAAGGCCGCCGTGGCAGGCGTGTTGCCGTAGAGCGCGCCTTCGCCGTCGCCCTTGCGCTCCAGGAGGTCCACGGAAACCAGCAGGTCGAGGAAATCCATCGCCGGCCGCCGCAGGAAACCATACGCCGCCATGATCTCGTCGAGCGTCATCGGCCCGTCGGCGAGACGCGTGTAAAGCCCCAGGCTCACCGCCGACAACAGCGCCTTGGACACGCCGTAGCCGCTCGCGATCTGCATGATGTGATTGGGGTCGGGTGCTGTCATGGCCCATACCTCATGGCGAACACGCCTCGTGCCGGCGCACGATTTCACAGATTCTGAGGCCGTGCCACAACCTGAATTGCGTTCGCGGCACATCCCGGGACGTAGCGATCGCCCACGACGGTCGGATGGCCGCCTCCCGGCCCAGATACCGCCAGTCGATTGGCCGCCGCCCCGAGGCGGATATACGTCAGAAAAGGTTCTTCGCGTCGGAAGAAAAAGTCGGAAAAGCGAACAGTGTTTCCTTGAACGCGGTGGCGCTGATGTCGTGCTTCATGGCAAGTGCGAACAGGTGGATCAGGTCCTCGCCCTGGTGGCCGACAATGTGTGCGCCGACAAATCGGCCCGTTTCCTTGTCGACGAGAACCTTGGACCAGGCCGTGGTCTCGGCGTAGCTCTTGCCGGAAAACCAACCAGTCATGTCGTTGACCGCAACCTCGACGTCCAGCCCCTTTGACGCGGCTTCATCCTCGGTGAGACCGACGCTTGCAAGCGCCGGCACTGTGTAGACGCAGCTCGCCGCCGCGGAATAGTCAGGCTTGATCGATGGGCCATCAACGATGTTCCGCCCGACGATACGTCCCTCATAGGTGGCCAGCGGCGACAGTTGGCCGGGGCCGACCAGCGCATCGCCGCACACCCAGACCGACGGGTTGGACGTGGATCGCAGGTGCTCATCCACGTCGATACGAATGCCGTCATGGGCAATTCCAGCTGCCTCGAGGTCAAGGCCATCGACATTTGCGACACGCCCGGTGCCGTTCACAACCCGATCCGCCAGTGCGCTCCCTTCCTCGCCTTCGTGGACGAAATCGACCTTCAGCCGCCCGTTTGTGGGCGCCACGCGGGTGACGTTGACGCCGGTCCTGATGGTGACGCCCAGACGCTCGGTCTCGGTACGGATCTGGTCCACGGCGTCGCGGTCCGAACGCGGCAGCAGGTTCGGAAGGGCCTCGAGAATGGTGACCTCGGCACCGACGCGCGCGTAGACATGGGCGAACTCCAGTGCAATCACGCCACCGCCAATGAAGATGACCGAACCCGGCAGGGACCGTTCGGACAGCACCTCGTCAGAGGTGATCAGGTGTTCGGCCCCGGGAATCGATAGCGGACGCGGCCGGGAACCCGTTGCGATGATGATGTCCCTGCCCTCCAGGACGTCGCCGTTCACGTCGACGGAATTCGGCGAAACGAATTTGGCGCTGCCTTTGAAAACGGCACCCCGCGTCTTTGCCAGGTCTTCCATCGCGCCGGGGATGAAGCCGATCATGTCCTTCTCACGGTCGATCAGCGTTGGCCAGTCCAGCTTGGGCTTGCCGACGGTGATACCGTGAGCACCGGCGATCTCGATCTCGTGCAAGGCATGGGCCGCGGCAACAAGGACCTTTTTCGGGGTGCACCCGCGGTTCGGACAGGTTCCGCCGAAGTCCCGATCCTCGACGAATGCAATCGATTTGCCGACCTCGGCCAACACGGCGGAGGCTCCGAAACCGGCGTTGCCTGCGCCAAGAATCACGACGTCAAATTTCTGGGTCATCATACGCTCCCGCTTTCGAAAGAGCCGCTCAAGGTCTGGTCATGCTCGTGCACCCATCGGCCCGAACGACTCGGCGTGGATGTGCTCGGCCGGAACGCCAAGTTGCTCTAGGGCAGTATGGATTGCGGACATGAACGCGATGGGACCGCACACATAGCAGGTGATGTCGTCCCCGTTGATCAGGTTGGCCAGGAGGGCGCAGTCGATGCGACTGTTGGTGTCGAAGTCCCGGCCGAGCCGGTCTTCTCGCCGCGGCCGACTGAACGCGGTGTGCAGCGTGATCCCGGACCGACGGGTGGCCAATTTGCGGATTTCGCCGGCGAGCGGATGATGCCTTCCGTCTCGCGCGCCGTGCACGAAGCAGACCGGACGTTCGCCAGGTTCGTTCGCCAGGACATGGAGCATGCTCACCAGCGGTGTCATCCCAATTCCGGCGCTGATCAGGGCGACGGGTCGGGAATCGTTCGCAAGCACGAAATCGCCAGCCGGCCGCCGCGACTCCAAAATCGTCCCCGGTTCGACGAGATCGTGCAGGCAGCGTGATGCCGTCCCTCTCGGTTCTCGCTTCACGCTGATGCGATAGCGGGTGTCCGAGGGCGGGCCGGACAGCGAGTAGGTCCTGCGGACGGGAATCTCGATGCCGGACACACGAAGCTCGATCGGCAGATGCTGGCCGGCTTCGAACGACGGAAGCAAGCCACCGTCCCGAGATTCGAACACGAACGACGTTACATCGTCGCTCTCGGTGATCTTCTCGATCAACCGAAGGCTTCGCACGGACTCCGCCTCCGCCTGCCACCGGAGGGGCAAAGCCCGCCGCAGCTCGACCACCTCGTCTACCTGGAACGAAACAACGCGCTCGGCCCCGGGATACCGAACGGTTTCGTCTCGGTTCCAGCTGACAACCGCGTTGCCCGTCATCTGCAGCAGGCTTCCGGTCACAAAATCGACGAAGAGCAGCCCGGCCCGCGGATCCTTGATGAGATTGCCGATCGTGTTCAGGTGATTGTTGCCGGCATAGTCCGGGAACTCGAGCCGGTCCCGAGCGAGGACCCGGACGAAGCCACGCTCGCCACCCCGGTGGGACGCATCCATGCCGAAGGCCGGGTGAGCACCGTCGCCCCGATATCCGCTGGCGATGAACAGCGTGTCCGCAGCACCGATCCATGCTTCCTGACCCGATGTCAGTTCCGACCGCACCATCCCTTGGACGTCGGGATCCGGGTCGGCATATGACCAGCCCCGCTCTCGAATGTACTGGGGGCAGTTGCCGAACGACTGATCGACGGCGAAGTCGATGCGAGCTGCAGACCTTCCCGCAATGCGCCCGTTCACGCGGTTTCGCCGACGGGTTTCGAACTCAATCCCGAGGAGGCCGAGATCGGCACCGGGATGCAGCGCATTCTCCAGGGCGTCGCCCGGGGTGGGGGCGGCGTTCAGCACCAGCGTGCGCGGGTCCGGCGAGTCGATGAAGCCTTTGCGGCCGGCGAGAATGGTCGCCCATGGTCGGCCCGAGGCGTCGCGCGCAGCGGCAACGACAAACGGCAGTGCTGTGTGGAACGCACGATGTTCATCCGGGAGGTGATCGCGGACCACTTTGCGAGCCCAGTGCTCGATATCCCGAACGCCCATCCGGTCCTGGGCTTCGTGTTCGCCAGGATGAAACGGGGACGCGTTACTGTCGGATGTCGTCAACATCGAAACACTCCCAGGCTTCAACTACGGTGTGTGCGGGCGAGTTGAGTGAGCCAGACAGCGCGCCTCGAGCCTTCAGCCGGTCGCGATCAGCTCCATACGGATTCCGCCCGGGATGCTGCACATCATGTGCTGGGCCGGACCGCTGCCAAGGGGTTCGGGAAGAAACTCGATCTCCACGTCGCTCGTCGCTTGCAGCGTTTCAGAAACCGCGGACAAGGCCTCCGGTCCGGCAACCTTGAGCGCGAAGTGGTGCAGACCGATGACACGTTCCCGGTCGAACGGCACGGCAGTCTCCGGATTCGCCACTTGCCAGAGCGTGATCATCGTCGTGCCATCGGTGAGGAAGACCGCGGGATAGTCCGGAACCTCCCCAACCTGGTCGAATCCGAGCGTTTCAACAAAGAACCCGCGGGTTTTGGCAAGGTCGGCGACGGTGAGGCCGATATGGTGAGCCCCCATCGTCATGGCCTTTTCGGACATCAATCTCTCCATCATTGCTGAAGCGATCCACAGGTGAGGCTGGGTCGCGGCGCCCTCGATCCCGAACACTGTGAACCTGCGCTAATGGAAGCTCTTTCAGATTTACACGTTTCAGATTCTCGAACCGCGCATCTGCGAGACACGCGTTACGGGGCGCTCTCGCGCAATTGCCCCGGCGTGATGCCGATCTCGCGCCTGAAAGCGCTCGTCAGATGGCTTTGGGACGAGAATCCGGTCGCATAGGCGATTTCGGCAATCGGATGTTCTGTTGTGAGCAGCAGGTCTCGTGCGGCCTGAATTCGACGGCCAACGACATACTTGTGAGGCGACTCGCCGACCTTGTTCTTGAACGCGCGCGCGAAGCGATGGGTCACGACCCCGGACATTCTCGCCAGCGCCTCGAGGGAAAGATCGGCCTCGACGTTGGCGTCGATGTACTCGAGCACGGAGCGCAGCACGTCATCGGCAACGGTTACGCCCCGCCCGGTCGTGAGCTGCCTGTCAGATAAGCGCATGACGTCGACCAGCATGACCATGCAGAGAGACTTCAGATAATCGGCGGAGATATCCTCGGCGAGGATGTGCCGGCGAATGCGCTGAGCGAGCTCAGTGGTAAAAGGCTTCGGACCGCCGATTATGACCCGGGACTCGATCTTGTCGGGCTCAATCCGGAGCGCCGCGGCGACATCGTCGCGAATGGCCTCGAAGTCAAACACGAACACCAACACTTCCGGGGCGTCGTCGGATTCGCCTCTCAGCGGAAAGTTGGGCGGAACGACCACATACTCGTAAGGGCGTCGGTCGAACCGCCGCAACCTGTCGCCCGCGAGGCCGCTCCGGCCCTCATCGGGGCCGAAGCTAATGCTCGAAAATGACCTCGCAAGCCTAACGTTGATCCGCCGTGTTCCCGTCGGCACCAACTCGACGAAAAAATCTCCAAACTCGAACCGTTTGCCCCACGCCGGCAATTCTCCGCGCGGCGGCGCGTTGATGTTCATCAGCTGCTTCATCGCGTGCAGCACCTACGGACACCGGCAGTCGGCGACGCTGGCGTCCGTCCCAGTGCTCTTTCCCCGTCGGCCAACCGGCCCATTTGCACACCGAAAAGGATCGCCCACATTGCCGATCCTGCAAAGCCACATTCTGAAACGTGGAAATCTGAAAGAGATCGGGAGCAGTCGGTCAGGCGGCCCCAGGCCATGACCAAGGTGGGCCGAACCCGGATGCTTGGCCGATCCGGAACGTCAGCAAGTCCTGCGGCGCCTTAGCTTTCCGTTTACCCAAAACTGGAAACATCCCGACGGGTTATGCGTTAACCGAGAAAACTCGCCGCCGTCGTTCTCGAAAGGTTCCTCGCATGCAAGGCCGTCGAATCCGAAAGGTCGCATTGGCGTCTGGCCTCGGCATTTCGATCCTTCTGTTGGCCAGTGGATGCACGGAGTACATCAAGCCTTCACCCTACGCCATGTCCCTCAAGGAGGTCGTGCCGAGCAAAGTGGCTCAGGGCTGCCCGCCCATCGGGTCCGAGTGGTGGGCGGCGACGAACTTCCGTGGCAAGTTGCGCAGCAGGCCCCACCCAGGCATCGATATCCATCTGCCGCGGGGAACGCCCATCGTGGCGTCGGCCCCCGGCACGGTGCTGTTGGTGGACGCAACGACGGATGGTGGCCGGTTTGTTGCCATCCATCATGGGGTCGATGACTCCGGCAACCACATCTACACGACCTACTGGCACCTCGACACCATTGGCGTGAGCGCCGGCGAGGATATCAGGCGGGGACAGCAGATCGCCACGATGGGCGCCACGGGAACGGACTCCGGCGGGTGGGATAACTACCATTTGCACATGGTCCCCCTTGTTGGACCGCCGCCGCCGCACTTCGAGGGCGGGCGGTTGTCGCTTCTTCAGTTCGCGGCTTTCAGCAATCTCATCGTCAATCCCCGCTTCCTCTGGTACCCGTACTCCTCCAAGAACGCCCCGCCCTCCGTCGGCATGGCCCAACGGTACGATCCATCGAAAACCTACGGCGACAGGCCCGGCGTGTTCTCGGGCCTGACCTACCCGGTTCGCTGCACTTGATTTCGGCGCAGGCGGGTTCGAAAGGCTGCTTCCGACAACAACGGCTTAATCGCTGGTTTCAGCTGGGCCAATAGAGTTGTTGATTGCGCGGGCCGCATTTGAACCCGCAACCTTCGGGTTGTGCGGCTGACGAGCTGCCGGCTGCACCACCCCGCGGTTGTCGGTGTCCAGTCCCAGAGGTGTTCGGTGCATGGTTGCCGGCGCCAACCCGCTGAAGCCTTGGCGAAAGCGGGAGCTTCTGATCACTGCGTGTGGGGATCGTCTTGTGACGATGTCCTCAAGGCGAACCACCGGCGTCTGCCTTGCGGGGCACCGGCAGGCAGGATTTGCCAATTGCCATAATCCCGTTCGTCGATCTAGAGTTCTCGTTGTGACGGTTTCATGACATCCATTCTCATCGTTACCGATGCTTGGCGACCGCAGGTCAACGGTGTGGTCCGATCTTTGGAATGCACCGCCGAGGAACTGGTGCGCATGGGGATCCGGGTCGAGGTCCTGTCGCCGCAGACGTTCCTGACAGTCCCATGCCCGACATATCCGGAGATCCGGCTGTCACTGACATACCGGGGCGCCGTTCAAAAACGAATGCTGGCATATGGATGCGAGCATCTGCACATCGCCACCGAAGGGCCGCTCGGACTCCTCGCCGCCTCGGCGGCCCGTCGGATTGGCATGCCCTATACCACCAGTTACCACACGCGGTTCCCCGAGTATGTCGAGGCCCGGTGGCCGTTTCCGGTCAGCTGGTCCTATGCCTGGCTACGTCGGTTTCACAATCTTGGCGCCGGATGCATGATCGCAACGGAATCGCTGAGGCAAGACCTCCACGATCGAGGTTTCAGAAACCTGATGACGTGGTCACGTGGCGTGTATGCCGACCTGTTCCGACCGGTCGAAGAGTCCGCCTTGCCGCAGGACTTGCCACGTCCGATCTTCATCAACGTCGGGCGGGTCTCGGTCGAGAAGAACATTGCGGCCTTTCTGGATCTTGACCTGCCCGGTTCAAAGGTCGTTGTCGGCGACGGGCCCGCGTTGGCGAAACTCAGACAGGACTACCCGGAGGTACATTTCACCGGACACAAGTCCGGTGAAGATCTGGCGAGGCACTACGCCAGCGCAGACGTGTTCGTTTTCCCCTCGCGGACGGACACGTTTGGTCTGGTTCTTCTCGAGGCCCTGGCTTGCGGCGTCCCGGTTGCTGCATTTCCGGTGATGGGCCCACGCGATGTCGTCGGCAATAGCGGCGCGGGTGTCCTCTCCGAAGACCTTCGCCAGGCTGCATTAGAGGCCCTCCACGTACCAAGAGAGCGATGCCGCGAACGGGCCCTGGAGTTCAGTTGGGCGTCCTGTGCACGGCAGTTCCTCGAAAACGTCTTTGCCGCGGAGGCGGCAGGGAACGCCCGTGGCCCCCTGATAGCCTGAGCTGGCGGCTGGCCTCTTCGACGGCAGCGCTACGAACGAACGTAGGCGATCTGACGCACGTCGATGTGGCCGCCCCGGAAGCCACCCTCGCGGTAGGCCAGGTAGTAGTCCCACATCCGGCGAAACCGCACATCGAAACCCTGGGCTTCGATCACCGGCCAGTTCGCAAGAAAACGGGCGCGCCAGTATGCAAGCGTGCGCGCGTAGTCCGCTCCGAGTGCTTCCTCGGCATCAACGTTGAGCCCGTGAGCTTGGCCCAACGCATGTAGATGACGGCGGGTCGGCAACATGCCTCCGGGAAAGATGTAACGCTGGATGAAGTCCGGGTTCGACCGGTAATCGTCAAAACCGTCCTCGCGGATGGTGATCACCTGCAACGCCGCATATCCGCCGGCAACCAGCCGGTCGTGGAGCTGCTTGAAGAACGCGGTCCAATAAGGCTGTCCGACCGCCTCGAACATCTCGATCGCCGCAATCGCGTCGAACTGGCCCGTCACGTCGCGGTAGTCCCGGATTTCGAAGTGAACCCGGTCGGCGACCCCGGCCCGGTGCGCCCGTTCGACTGCATACCCGTGCTGCTCCTGCGACAGGGTGATGCCGACGACGTCAACCTTGGCTTCCTTGGCCGCGTAGATGGCGAACCCGCCCCACCCGCAACCGATATCCAACAATCGTTGGCCTGGTCGCAATCTGAGCTTCTCGGCCATCCGGCGGTATTTCGCCGCCTGTGCGGTCTCAAGATCGCGCTCCTTGCCATCGAACACGGCGCTTGAATAGGTCATGGATGGATCAAGCCACTGTGCGTAGAAGGCATTGCCAAGATCATAGTGATAGGCCGCGTTGCGGCGACTGCCACGACGCGTGTTGCCGTTGAGCCAATGCAGAAAGCGACGGACCTGCACACGAAGCAGGCCGTCCGGGTTTCCTTGGTTGAACGCATACTTGTTGCGCTCGAACAGTTCGACGACGGCCACGAGATCGGGACTGTCGACGGCACCATCCATGTACGCTTCGGCGAATGCCAGGTGACCCCCCAGGATGAAGCGCCGGGTGACACCGAGATCATGCAGCCGGAGCACGGCGTCGGGCCCGGGTGCCGAACTGTCGAAAGCCACTTCGCGACCATCCGGCAGGACCACCGTCAGCCGCCCGACGGCGAGCCCTTCGAGCATGCCGAACGCGACCCGTGTCCAGCGATCCAGCCCAGCAAGTCGGTGCCGACTTGCCGATCGGTCGGCAAGTGATGTGCGACGGCTTGGCGAGAAGGCTTGGTTCAACTTACCGGCCACCTATCACCCCCCGGCCCCTGCCTGAATCTCTTGCGTCAGCCGGCCGGCCCCATCCGTCACATAAAGTGGCTGGAAGTCGCGGGCGAACCTTTCGGGCAGGCGGTGAGACGGGCGGTAGGCGACGCTCAGTGGATCGGACATGGCGCAGTGGGTCAGCGGCGGCTCGCGCCAGGTTTGCCGCATCTGGCGGATACTGCCGAGCCTGGGAGCACCGACGTATCGCACGAGCGGACCAAAAAGGCTCAGCATCGACTGCATGACGTCGAACGACGATCGCCGGGACCAGGCATGACGCACGGCATGCCAGAAGACGGCTGACTTACGGCCACGAAAGCGCAGTACGTCGGCGACATAGGGTACGACGCACTCGAGTGGCTCCTTCGGCCACTCGACGACCTTCTGGCCGTCGAGATCACTCAAACGCAGGTTCGGCAGGAGACGGCCGGCCGCGGCCGCCTCGTCGAAATAGGGTGTGCCAAGGATCGGAATGGTCAGCGACAGCAGCGCCGGCAGCGGCGTGTCCGCGCTGGCGAACAGTGCGTCGATCTGCTCGTCCACCTCGGCGATCGTCTGCTGGGTGAAGTCGAGCATCAAGCCATAGTCGAAGAGCACGCCACGCTCGGCACAAAGCCGCGCCAGGGTCCGGGGATCGGACGACAGACTCTGCCGCTTGTTGAAGCTCTTCAATACCGCCGGATCGAAAGACTCGACACCGGAGAACAAAGCCTTGCAGCCATTTGCCGCGACGTACGCCAGGTTGTCTGGGTTCCTGAAGAAGTCGCCCGTGACCAGTGCACCCCAACCGCGGAACTCGCCGCGGCGCCAATGCGCCCCGATCTGATCAACGCGACGGGTAAAGTCCACACGGCTGCTTCCGTAGAAATTGTTGTCCAGGACCATGAGCACGTGGAACTGCCGGTTGGCTTTGAACTGCCGGGAAATCTCACTGGCAGCGTATGGCTGATACGGTCGGTTTTCGCCTGTCAGCGAGCAGAAAGCGCAACTGAAATTGCAGTTCCTGGTCGTCTCGATGAATCCGAGGCCGTGCGACCATCCGGCCAGATCGAAGCGCGGCCCGGGGTCGTCAGCGCGATGGCCCGCGCCAAGCACGCTGTCGATCAAGTCGTCGAGGGACTCGACGTCCCCTTGGCACACATAGTCGAAGACGGTCGCACACAATCTGGGCAGCGCGCGGGCGATGGGTCCGCCGATTGCGATCGCCACACCGGGTCGCGCATGGCGAAAATAGGCCGAGAGCTGGCGCGCCCGGTCGAATGCCATGGTCAGGCCCGTGAACACCACGAAATCCGGCCATTCGAAGAGACGCGGGTCCAGCATGGCACCGTGATGGACCTCGTCGTAGACCCGGATATCGGTGCGGTTGCGGCAGAACCGACCCGCAAGATAGTAGGGCGCCATGGCGCGTGGAATGAACAGCCTTGTGGGCGCCGCCGAGCGCCAGGGGTCGACATAGGCGTTGACGATCAGCACTCTTGGCTGACGGTTCATTGCCACGCCGTCTCTTCGATGGCAGCCGGCATCGTTTCGTCGCCGCGCGCGAGGGATTGCCGCCCTGAGGCCTTTCAGCTTCGAAACCACGCGTTCAGACTTGATCCAAGCCGGCGAAGATCCCGAGGACGAAGATCCCGTACACGCCGATGATCGCATGGGAAATGATCGGGGTGACGACGCTGCCCGAGCGCATGAACAGCCATCCCCAAAGCAAGGAAGGGAAGATCACCGCAAGGGAAACGATCGGGTTGAGGTGGGCGTGCAGCACGGCGAACAATAGCGTCGCCGTCAGGTTTGAAATCCAGCCGGCGGGCCCGACGACCCCGGTAAGGAAGCTTTGCAGCGGTGCCTGGATGGCGCAGCGAACGGCGACTTGCTGAAACAACACCGACACGAGGTAGATCGACAACCCGATCGCGTACAAACCAATGCTGTCGACCCTGGTGCCGTCATCCAGGACGAAGAAGCTGAACAGCGCTGCATCCGGATCCGACGAGAGTTCGATCCAAACAAGCTTGGCAACGGTCATGGCGACGCAGAATACGATCGACCACGTGGCCGCCTCGATCAGGTCGCGGCGCTTCGTCCGGAGGGTGAGGCCGGCGATCTCACGCGACGGAGAGATCCACCGGTTGATCATGAACGCGATCACCACGAGGGCCAGAAGGGCCAAGACAGGGCCAAGGTCGTAGAACTTCGCCTGCGCGAGCTTCTGGATCGGCTCCAGAAGCAGCGTGAAGACGCTGAAAATCGTCAGGATTGCAACGATGAAGCGACCGGTCGCCGCACGTTCGCGTTCCTGCGCGGCGCTCTTTTCCAGGAACTCGACCCGCTCGCTCTCGTCCGAAACCATGACCAGGACGCCGATCCGCTCGCCACTGTCCTTTCGGTGCAACACGACGGTGCGGACGCTGAGGTGGAGACGGCCTTGCTGGCCGTCCAGGGTGATATTGGCTCTGTGTTCCTGATCGGGTTGCCTCACCGCTTCCAGGACGCAATCGGTGAAGTCATCGAGTTCGCTGATCGGAAGGAACACCTCCGCAACGGACTGTCCGACGACCGCCGAGGCCTTCATGCCGAAAATCGCTTCTGCGCCAGGATTGAACGAGGTCAACCGCCCTACTGAATCGGCGGTGATGATGGCGTCGCGCGATGAGGCGACAATGTCGTCCGTCATCGCGACCGGGAGGGTCGGGCCTGTGTGCAAGTCACTCATTCTTGTTGCCGCAGTGTACATCACGGGTTGCGGTTAAGGCGACGACCTGCGCCAGCGTGGGCTTCAGCGAAGGCTGGCTGCGGGGGACGGTGCGTGTTGGTCGGTGGGCCCCCGGGATCGAGCCCGGGGGCACGCAACCAGCACCGTGCGATTTTCTCCGCGATGTTCAGGCCGTGGGGCTTACATCGCCCTAATCTCAGCCGATTGAATCTAATGAATTTTCCGGAATGAACGCGCCGTACGATCGCCTTCCAGTTCCGGCCGAAACCACTGGACTTGATGGTGGCGCATGTTGATCGAACGTAAGCCTCGAAAGACGTTGCGTCGGATCGCAAACACGATTTGGCCGGCTTGCATCGACGGATGATACGAATACGTCCCGCCATCCGAGACCAGCGGCAATAACATCTGAGTCCGCAAGGCAGGGAGCGTCCAATCGATCAGAGCACCGTATGCTGTGCTTGGTTGGTCGTCGCGAAGACGCAAGCCACACCGAAGCACGCGACAACGCAGGGGAGCAAGCCGCATGGAAATGAGTTTGTTCATCAGCGCCGAGCATCGCCCGGACGAGTCGATGCCGCAGCGCCTTGCCGGGCATGTGGAACAGGTGCGGTTGGCGAAACAGGCGGGCTTCGACGGCGTGGCCATCGGCAGCCACCTGAGCTACGGCGACGCGGCCTGGTTCCCGGCGCTGGAAACGCTCATGCATCTCGCGCCCGCGGCAGAGGGCATGTCGCTGGCCACATGCATGCTGGTCCTGCCGCTCTACCATCCTCTGCACGTGGCGCAGCAGGCCGCCCTGGTGGATGCCGCCTGTGGCGGACGGCTGCGGCTCGGCATCGCGCCCGGCTGGCAGGAGGACGAGTTCAAGATCCTGGGCCTCGATCACGGCAGACGGATAAGCCGGTTCCTGGAAGGGGTGACGATAATCCAGCGCTTGTTCACGGAAGAGAGGGTGACGTTTTCCGGCGAGCATTTTCAGGTCGAGAACGTGGCGCTCGCGCTCAAGCCCACACGGCAGCCGCGGCCGCCGTTCTGGTTCGGCGGCAGCGTCGCCAAGGCCGTGGAACGGGCCGCCCGGCTGGCGGACACGTCCATCGGCGACAGCTGGGTCGCGTCGTCTCATCTGGTGAAGGACGTGATCGTCGAGCAGGCGCAAGTGTTCCGGGAGACGCTGACATCCCTTGGCAAGGACATGCCGGCGGAGTTTCCCCTGTTGCGCAACATCGTCGTCGCGCCGGACCGGGAGACCGCGATCCGGGAGGTCGGCCCGTTCGTCGCTGCCAGCTACAAGGTCTTCGGGCATTGGGGCCTGTTCACCGCCGTTGTCGGGTCCGACAAAGCACAACTCGATTTCGACGAGTTGATCGCCGGCCGGGTCGTCATCGGCTCGCCGGCGCAATGCGCGGACGAACTGGCGGAACTCGCCGCAGCCACCGGCTACAATCGGCTGATTGCACGCATACAGTGGCTGGGGATGGATCAGACTGCCGTGCTCAGGACCATCGAGCTGCTCGGCGACAACGTGCTGCCGATGCTGCGCCAGGCCTCGACCTAGATCCTGTTCGCTTCAGTTGGAATCACGCAGTCAGAGCTGAAGCTATTGCTGCGCCACCCTTCGAGACGGCCGCTTGTGCGGCCTCCTCAGGGTGAGGTTCTTGATGTTTGCTCCTCATCCTGAGGAGCGTCCCCACGGGTCGGGCTCTGCCCGCCCGAGGATAAACTCCGGACGCGTCTCGAAGGATGAAGGCCAAGGACCAAGCCGCTTCCAACAAAACCTGACTTGCTCTAACGCCCAAGACCGCCCGTTCGTAGCAGGTAGAGCGGATCGCCAAAGACGAGGCCGCTTGATCGCGATCGGCTCTAGCCATCGGCCCGTGGACCTCCGAAACCCTTATCCGGCAAGACCGGCAGTTGCGTTCGATTGCGGGCGATCGTCCGGAATTCGTCAGGTGACACGAAACGGTGCGGGATACCTAGAGCGACAGGAGATCCGCGTGCCATCGACTCGTGCACCATCGAAGCGACCGGCCGGGGGTCTCGGAAATCTGTTTTGAAGGAGATCGACCATGGCGTCGGAAGACCATGCCACCCGTAAAGCCAGGCGGGAAAAGGAAATCGAAGCGCTGCAGGCAGAGGCCGAGAGCATGAAGGCGCAGGCCGCAGCCAATCTCAAGCAGCTTGACGAGATCGACGCCGCCTGGCGGGCGCGGATTGCCGCGCACGGCATGAGCGCCGACGAGGTTCTCGCCCTGGCGGACGCGACCGGCGCGTCGGATGTGGTGGCCTACCACCACCGCAAACGAGCTGAAGAGAACAGGCCGGCGCCGCAACCTCGTAAGAAGGCCAGACGCGCGCGCGTCAACGCCTAGCGACGCCCGTACGCAGTGTACGGACCGATGGAACAGACACACCCGATTAGTTGATGGAGATGACAATGAGTGGTGGTGAAAGCAACCAAGTTGGCGGGATGACCCTCTCAGGCGCTTACGCGGACGTCTATGACACCGACGGTACCTTTTCGTCCGAGGACAAGACGGTGGCGATGAAGACGGGGAACAGCGAATTCGCCAAGAAGCAGCAGGCCATGATCACTGCGTGCAAAGCAGATAACGTCGACTTCGCCCTGAACACTTGGGCCTCGGGGCAACAGTTGCCCGAGGGTCGCATGAACAACCTGGTGGCCCTCGCGAACAGCATGACAGTCACCGACATCGAGTATTTGGCCAGCACAGGGAAAATCAGCCCGGGTGATGCCGGGACGTTGATCGCTCTTCAGGGCATGTCCGCGTCCATGGCCCCGGCCAACACCGACGCCCTGCAGCATGCGATGATGAACTTCACCCGCCTGCCGTCGCAGGATCAGGCCTACGTGATGAGCATCATGGCCAATCATCACACGCACTATCAGTTAAACCTTGAAGACGGCGATCCCGTCTCGGGACTCATTCTCGTGCACGGCAACACGACCAAAGAGCAACAGATGGCGACCTACTATCTGGCGACGATGGGCACGGATCAGCCGCTGAACAATTTTCAGGACATCTGCCGGGGCAGGACCGCCTACGGCGATGCGGCGGCAAAGCTGGTCTACGCCATGCCGGATTACCAGAACATGACGATGGAAGAGCGAAAGGCGCTGACGGACTATCTCAACGAAGCGGCCGAGTATCCGATGAAGGACGGCAAGATCGTTGCGAATCCGCCTCCGCACGAAGAGAGCCTGGAAGACAAGCTCCTCAACCTGTCGATTGCGGCGCTCTACTTCCTGCTGACGCAGAACAACATCAAAGTCACCGGCGATGTCATCCGCACCAAAGGCGTGGAAAATTACATGCACACGCAAGACTACGGTGACCTTGTCCAGGCCATGGCGGCCCTGACGAAGAATGAAAATCCGGACGCCGACGCCAAGACCCAGCTCAACGACATCACCTTCACCGACCACAATGGCGATGAAGTCAACCTGGTGGACTGGTGCGAAGATCACAACATCCCCATTGCGTCTAACGAAATCAGCGACGACGACCAGGTGTATCTCGACTACATGGCCAATCCGGACGATATCCCGGTGCCGGAAGAAATCGAAGTCGCCTCAACGACGTGGGGTTTTATGGGCAACTACGCCAAGACGCACAAGGAATACAAGGGTGAACACGGCGAAATTGCCCACAACGTCCTGACCTGGTCGGACGAGCAGAAAGCCGACAAGAAACAGGAGATCGAGGACAAGCAGTGGGGCCTCACCTCCCATCAGGTCGACAATATTCAAACCGAAATGAAGAACGTTGCGACCCAGACGCGTGACAGCACCCAGCTGGAAACGAATAACATCTCGCACGAGACGCAGAACTTCCAGACATACATCACGCAGGGCTTCTCCATCATCGACGCCATGATGTCGAAGATGCAGGAAGTCGCCAGAAGCGCAAAGGTTCAAGGTTAAGGAACCGGCCTACGGAACCCGCCCGCGGCACGCATGCCGTGGGCGGGCCGCTTCAGATAAGGAATCCCCAGATGCTTCAACCCCAGAACTACAACGAAGATCAGCTGCGTGACCGACTTTCGCAAATGGATGACCTGTTTCCCGACGTGAAAAACGCAGACGTCGCCGACACCGTCATCGGCCTGATCCAGGGAACGGTTCAACTCAAAGACGTCAAAGGCTTCAGCGACGAAAGCATGGAGGCGGTCTACGCCCTCGCCTACAGCGCGGTTCAGGCAGGCGCCTTCGAGAATGCCGAGAAGCTCTTCCGCTTCCTGGTCCTGTTCGACAACTCGCAGGAGAAGCACTGGAACGGCCTCGGCCTCAGCATGTTCGCGCGCGAGAACTACGAGGGTGCGCTGCGCGCCTATTCCATGGCGGCGTTCTTCAACATCGACGACCCCAAGTCGTTGATTCGCGTCGCCGAATGCTACATCGCGCTGGCCGATGCCGAAGCCGCCGCCGGCGTGCTTGAAGGCGCCATCGAAATCGCCGGCGACGCGCCGCAATACGCCGACGTCAAGCAACATGCGCGGGCGCTGCTCGAGCTGTTGCAGGACAACAAATAGCCGACGAAAGGGCGGGACGATGACCAGCGACGCGGCCGCGATCGGCGGCAGCCAGGACCTCGGCGATTCCTACAGCCTGGACCTGGAGTCCCTGCCGCCGCCATCCGACAGCGGCGGCGCCGCCGGCACCGGCAAGTCCACGTCCGTTCTGACGATTCAGAAGAAGACCAGCGACGGCAAGAGTACGGACGTCCAACTGCCGTCGATGCAGGACCTGCAGCCGCCGGCGTCGATGACGCCGGAGGCCATGGTCATGTACATCGAAGCGTTGAGTGCAAAGTTCATGGCGGTCGGGGCGGCGCTCGCCGACACGACGATCAAGCACCACCAAAAGCAATCCGACATCGACACGCAGAAGACCATCAAAACCGTCAACGACGCGGCCAAGAAGTTGGCCAAGCTGACGCACAAGATGAAAGTGATGAAGAAGTGGAAGATCGGCATTCTCATCGCCGGTCTGGTCATCACGGGTGTCTCGGGCGGTCTCGCGGGCGGCGTGCTCGGCTATCTCGCCATGGCGGCCTTCGTCGTGACCGCGACGACCGGGGCCCTCGACATCAGCGGTGAGATGGACAAATGGGCCGAGAAGGACCCGGAGGGCGCGAAGGCGTTTCAGATCGCCATGATGGTGATCCAGCTTGCCCTCGCGCTCGCCAGCATCGCCGCGGCGATCAGGATGGCCATGCAGGCCGGCGGTCAGATCGCCGCCGCGGCCACCGACGAAACCATGGCGGCAACGGAAGCGAGCCTGCAGGCCACCACGGAAGCAAGCGCACAGGCCGGCAGCGAAGGGAGCGCGGTTGCGGCGGAGACCGTGACCGAGGACGCCAGCATCGTCACCGAGGAGAGCACCGAAGGTGTCGTCGACGAGGTCGCCACTGAAGTTGCCAAGGCATCCGCGAAGAAGTCCGCGTCAGCGGCGGAAGGGACGTTTGAAGAGTTCGGCGAAGGGTCCCAAGAGGCTGTGAGGGACACCCAAGTCGCGGCCCAGGCGGGCACCGCGCCGAAACAAGCCGCCGCCGCCGCCGAGGAGAGCTCCGAACGCGTCGCAGAGGACGTCGCGGAGGACGCTGCCACTGAAGCCGCCAAGAAAGCCGGGCCCAAGGACGCGAGCGGCACCAAGTCCAGCGAAGCACCCGACGGCGACTTCGGCAACGAGGGCATCGAAGGAAAGCCGCATCCCGGTAGCGAAGACACGCCGACGGAGCAACTGGCGAACATGATCAGGCGGGTGTCGTCAGCGACCCAAATGATCAACGCCGGCGGTCTGACGACGGTCGAAGTCGAAGCCGCCGACGCGCAACAGGACATCGACGAGGACGACGCCGACATCACGGCAATCAACGCCGACCTGAAGTTCCAGCGGCAAATGATCAACATATGGATCAAGTTCCTGAAGGACGCCATGCAGGACTTCCAGAAAACCATGCAGTCCACCGCTGAGATGTCGCAGAACCAGGCAGAAGCGCAATCCACAGCGGCTAAGGGCGCCGTCGTCACGTCGCCAACGTCGGGCGGCACCGTCTAGGCGCCCGGAACGAAATGGTGGACGCCATGACAGACGACGTCACCACCTGGAGGCCCCTTGCGCCGCCGGTACCCCGGACACGCAAGGTCCGTCTCGAACGGCGGCAAGCGGCCCACGGAACGCCGCACCCCCGGACGCCTGAACCGGCCGTCGCTGCGCGGCTCACGCAGGCACACGCACGTTAGACGCAGATTTGGAAGAAAGGACAAGACAATGGTTAACCAGATTGACGGTTCCGGCAATCCCCCGGCGGTTGATGCCAACGCCGGTCCGGACACCGGTCCGCATGGACCGGGCAGAGCACAGACACACGCCGGGGCTGGCATCTTCCGCCCCGGGCACCTGTTCGGGTTCCTGAAACACATCGGCCACCACCATCACCATCACAAGCACGAGGGGTCCAACAAGGCGTCTGCTGATTTGGATCCGCCGAAGGCGGATCCTTCCACCGCCGCCGACAATCCCCAGATCAACAACCTGACGCCGGCAGCCTTCGTGCAATGCAGGAGCATTATGGAGATTGTCTACGCCCTGCTGCAGCAGATCGGGGCAGCCGACGCGACCGCGCAGAAGACCGGCGCGGACGCCTCTTTGGCCGAGATGAACGCGGACTACAACATCGCCCAGGACAGAGCGGACCAACAGATCGACAACGCCAAGACGAGACGGAACAAGGCGATATGGGGTGCCGTCCTCAAAGGCGCCGGCGCCGGCGCCAGCGGCGCCGTCGGCATTGCGCAGCCGGGCAACATCGGCCTTGCCCAGGGAATGAACGGCGTCTTCGACGCCTCGGCGACCGGTGTCGACAGTCACTATGAAATGGAGATCGGAGAGGGCGAATCGAAACTGACCACGCTCGATAGCCAGTCCAAATCGACGGAACACACCGGTCAGGCGATGGACCAGCTCGTCAACGACGCGGGCGCGTCGATCAACAAGACCACGGACGCGATGGACAGTGCCACCCAGGCCAAGGCGAAATCGATGGACGCGGCGGCCAACGCGACAAAGATCGGCTGATCGCACCATCGACACCTGAAAGACAGGGCCGCATAGATATCCATGCGGCCCTTTTTCTTTTCGGCAACGTGCAACGGCGAAGCGGGCGGGTCTGAGACCCGCCCCTACGGTGTTCTCGAGCGGTTTCCAATCGAGGCGAACGTCGGGACCTAGAGCATGTCCGGGCTTGTTTGAATCAACAGGGGGGATTCCCCTGAGGCGTTTGATGTGATTCAAGATGCTGGCTGGAGGAGGAGGCCAGCATGCATGCCTCGACCTTATTCGCTGGATTTGCGTGAGCGTGTTGTTGCCGCGGTGGAGAGCGGGTG
>Ga0209458_1000207_pt1 | contig 27848 bp, 28 predicted proteins | sample WorMetLIZAISLAND_FD_187411 | JGI IMG/M metagenome (GOLD analysis project Ga0209458, IMG submission 187411) | Marine gutless worms symbiont microbial communities from Max Planck institute for Marine Microbiology, Germany - Inanidrilus manae... ...
GTCCATAGTCTGGAGGACTAAAGTCCTCATCCGTGGACAAGCCACGGACTGAAAGTGAAGGGACTTAAAGTCCATAGTTTCAACTATGATGCGCTTCGCGCACTAAAGTTATTGAAGCAATGAACGGGCCGAATACCAACGCGACTATCCCGACGAGGCGCAGACTATGAGCCGATTTGCCGAACGCTTCCACGAGAAAGGTATGCAGCAAGGTATGCAGCAAGGCGAAGCCCTGGTTTTGGAACGACTGCTACGCCTGAAATTCGGCACCTTACCCGACACGGTACAGCAACGGCTCAAGCAGGCCAACGAACAGACATTGCTCCAGTGGTCCGAGCGGGTCCTCACTGCCAACCGTCTCGATGAAGTTCTGCACTGAGCACGTGAGCCAATGAGCATAAGCACAGGGTCTCGGGACACGATTCCCGATTGTTTTCGGGCCATCGCCCGTGACTGCGGCAATCAGTCGGTGCTGCTGGGTGCCGGACCGACCTGGACTTTCGCGGCGTTGGATCGGGCCTCGGATAGGATCGTAGCGGGTCTGGCAGGGCAAGGCATCGAGCCCGGTGACCGGATCGGCTTGTACTGCCCCAACACCCCCGAGTTCGTGGTCGCCTATCTGGGGATACTCAAGGCCGGCGCGACCGTGGTGCCCATCAACCTGATGCTCAACCCCAAGGAGATAGCCTTTATTCTGAATGATGCCGGCGCCAAGGGATTCTGCTATCACCAGGCCCTGGCGGAGGCGGCGGGGCAGGCGCGTGGATTGGTCCCTGAATTGAGGCTCTCGATCAGGATCGGCGACGGCACCGGCACGCATCTGTCTCTGGACGCGCTCATGGCGACGCCGGAAAGGCCGCCCACCCTGGCGCTCGACGCCGACCGGCACCTGGCGGTTATCCTCTATACGTCCGGCACCACCGGGCAGCCCAAGGGTGCCATGCTCAGCCATACCAATCTGCGGGTGAACACGGCAAGCATCAGGCAGGCGTTGAATCTGAAGCCCGGCCGTGACCGCGTGCTGGTGGTGCTGCCCCTGTTCCATGCATTTGCGGCCACGGTGGGCATGCTGACCCCCCTCCTCCATGGTCTCGGGTCGGTAATCGTCAGCCAGTTCGATCCTAAGCTGGTGAGTGCAGCCATCGCCGAGTATGGTGCTACGGTCTTCCTGGGCGTGCCGAGCATGTACAACCTGCTGTTGCGACTAGACGATCAGACCCGGAACCAGTGGGCGTCGGTGCGCTTTTGCGTATCGGGCGGTGCGGCCATGCCGCAGGCCCTGATGGCCTCCTTCGAGGAGCGCTTCGGCATCCCGATCCTGGAGGGCGACGGACCGACCGAATGCGCCCCTGTGACCTGCGTGAACCCGCTCGCAGGTCCGCGCAAACCGGGCTCCGTGGGCCTCCCAATCCCCGGTGTCGAGATGCGCATCGCCGGTCCGGATGGGGTTTGGCTCGCAGATGGCGAGCACGGCGAGGTCCTCGTCCGGGGCGCCAATGTCATGCAGGGCTACTGGGGATTGGAGGCGCAGACGCGGGAGAGCTTCTTTGGCGATTGGTTCCGCACCGGCGACCTGGGCTATCGGGACGCAGACGGCTACTTCTTCCTGGTCGACCGTATCAAGGACCTGATTATCAGCAACGGCATGAATGTCTACCCGCGCATGATCGAGGAGGTGCTCTACCGGCACCCGGACATCGCCGATGCGGCGGTGGTGGGCGACCCCCACCGGCTGCATGGCGAAATCCCCATCGCCTTCGTCGTGCCCAAGCCGGGGGTGCAGGTAGACCCGGCACGCCTGCGGGACTGGTGTAAAGAACACCTGGGCCGCCATGAGATCCCCCGCCGCATCGAGCTGCGCGAAGACCTGCCCAGGAATGCGGCGGGCAAGGTCCTTAAACGCGAGCTGCGCCGACAGGGGGAGCTGGAGCGGGGTGTCGACAGCCGACTCTAGTACAGCAGTGCCGAAGTACCGATAACATGGGAGTCATTTTTTTGCCGCGTAGATCAGTCGAAATCGATCCGCCATCATCGACGCTGCTTGGTCCATTAACCTTGATTTGCGGCCATTTGCGTTGATTTGCGGCTAAATTTTCCGTGAAGATCCTGCTCACTCACTGTTACTGGTAATCGAGAGCATCCGTACCAGTGGCAGTGGGCGCCAACAGGGGGTTGGGGGAGGTGATGTTAAAACCCGACCGGAGCGGTCGCCCTGAGCGCGGCGCCGATGTCCTGGGAGGCGGGTTGGGGAGAGGCTGGTTAGGCCGGCTCGATCTGGGGTTCGAGGTGAGGGCCGGGCGAACGGTCCTGGCCCATAAACGCCAGGTCGGACCACTCACGGTCCAGCGCCCCTTTTACCCGGAAGGGAATAGTTGCCAGCTCTATCTGCTGCACCCGCCGGGAGGCCTGGTCGGCGGTGACCGGATCGAGATCAGGCTGGATGTCGCTGCGGGTGCTTCGGTGTTGGTCACCACGCCCGGAGCGGCCAAGTTCTACCGCAGTGTGGGTACCGCCGTGACCGTGCAACAAGGTCTCAGGATCGCTGCCGGCGGATTGCTCGAATCTCCCAGGGTTCGCCGGCAGGAGGTAAGGGGTGAGACCGACGGGGTTGGACTGGGCCCGGGAGCACCTGGGCTGGCCTGATCCCAGGGTGTTGCTGGACCCACCGGGGGCAGGCGTCGGGGAGGTTGACGACTGTACCCGATATGACTGACGTAGAGGCAAACATGGAGGATTTCGTGCTGTTTATTACTTGATGAGCGAAGATCACCGAGTTTACCTACTTGTCAAGTCCCGCAGCGTTATCGGTTTGTTCGGATCAGCTTTGCTCGGGAATAGCCGATCGGTATCAATCCGCCGCACCTTGGCATGTTCGCACAGCAGGGCCAGGGCCGGGCCTGCCAAGGGGACCGCGCGCCGTTCATTGTTCTTGGTTTCGTGCAGAGTGATCCGTCCAGCCTGTAAATCAACATCTTTCCAGGTTCAAACACATCAACTAGTCCATCCTATATTGTTCTGTCGTAACAGACTGTAATCACTGATTAAATGTGTTGGACATGAGGGAATGGTGCACTGATGGCGCAGACAGGGTAAAAAAAAACCGCCCCTTCGGAGGCTATCGAGTGCCCTCTCGAACACCTTCACGAAGGCTGTGCGCCCATGGTGCATTTACTGCGCCTTGTTGTAAGCGAGTGCGCCACGGGCAAAAAGAAGGGGTTACGATTTCTCGTAATTCATTGATTTTCTTGGAGCGGGTGATGGGAATCGAACCCACGTCATCAGCTTGGGAAGCTGAGGTTCTACCATTGAACTACACCCGCCTGGGAGCCCCGAGTATAGGGAAGACCCACCGTCCTTGACAATCCCCCTGCAAGAAATCGATCCCTTGTGGATTCCGGATGCTCTGAAGTACGCCAGCTCAAGCGGCAGGGCGACCGAAAAGAAAGAGATATAAAGCGATCAGCACCGTCTCGACGCGTTGGGGGTGATCCTCGTCCGGAGTCGAACTGACCTACCCTTCGGGTCCTCTGAACGATTGCGGTTCAACGGCGGCAAGTGCAAAACGCACTTGGCCGGCCCGCTTATCGCGGATCAGCGTCCAATCCGTCGGTAGGTCGGAGAGCGCTCGATTCGCCGGTGCCTCCAGGTAGACCAGCGCCCCGGATGCGAGCCAACCTCCGCCGCTCAACAGGGTACAGCTCGGTGCCAGCAGGTCCTCCTGGAAGGGTGGGTCCAGGAAGACGAGATCGAAGGGACCGCCACTCCCGGCAAGCCAGCGCAGGGCGTCCGCCCTGCGAACCCGGACCTGCGCAGCACCCAAGCTGCGGGCGTTGGCCACCAGCACCCGGGTCACGGGCTCGGAGCGGTCGACCATGAGCACCTCGGCCGCGCCCCGGGAGGCCGCCTCGAAGCCCAGCGCACCACTGCCGGCAAAGAGATCCAGGCAACGGGAACCGACGATAACCGGCTGCAACCAGTTGAACAGGGTCTCGCGCACCCGGTCCGCCGTAGGACGCAATCCGGGTTGCGCGGGTACCGACAGCCTGCGTCCTCGGTAGCAGCCGCCGATAATGCGCAACCGGCCCTTATTGCCGGTCCGCATAGCTTGGGCAGAAACCTGATGTGTGGGCCCAGACATTCGAGGGGCTAGAGCATGTTGACATATTTAGACGCCCTCAGGAGGAACCACGAAAGTCACGAACGAACACGAAAAGATCCCTCCTGAGTCGGGACCAGTTTGACGTGTTGCGTTCGACGCCCAAAGGCTTGTTGATCTACGGCCAGGCCCGTGCCAGCGTCTGAACGCAACCTACACCTACATTACCCCCCGCGTGGCTTGCCTGCGCGGACCTCGCTTTGAGCAATCCTGAATTATTTGGCGCTGTCTGAAGGATTTGACGTGTTGCGTTCGACGCACCAAGGCTCGCTGATCATCTGCCAGGTCAGTGCCGGCGTCTTAACGCAACCTACACCCATATCACCGCCCGTGCCGCCTGCCCGCGCGGACCTCGCTCTGAAGTGTAGGTTGGATTAGGCATGCTGTCCGATTCCGAAGTACCAGCGACAGGGTCGAACGCGCCGTAACCCAACACGCTAGATCCCACAACCAACGCTAAATAATCCAGGACTGCACCTAGACAAGCACGGCGTCGAATGCGGCGTAACACAATACGGCGCTAGGATCCGTCTTAACCAAATAGCTTCTCAAATTGCCCTTGCCTGGGCTGAAGCGTTTCCGGTATAGCTCCCCGGACTCAGTGCCTTCAGATGGGTCTTGGCGGCGTCCGGGATGTCCAGGGAATCGATGAACCGCGCCAGGTCCGCCTGGGTGATCCGATGGCCACGGGTCAATGCCTTGAGCTTCTCGTAGGGTTGCTCGATCCCGTAGCGCCGCATCACCGTCTGAACCGGCTCCGCCAGGACCTCCCAGTTGGCATCCAGATCGGCTGCCAGGCGTTCCTCATCCGGCTCCAGCTTACCGACTCCGCGCAAGATGGATTGCAACGCAATGCTGGTGTGGGCGAACCCGACCCCCAGGTTGCGCAACACGGTGGAGTCGGTCAGATCCCGCTGCCAGCGTGAGATCGGGAGTTTCCGGGCCAGATACCCGAGGATGGCGTTTGCCAGCCCCAGATTCCCCTCGGCGTTCTCGAAATCGATGGGATTGACCTTGTGGGGCATAGTGGACGAACCGATCTCGCCCGCCACCGTCTTCTGCCGGAAGTAGCCGAGGGCGATATAGCCCCAAAGATCACGGCAGAAGTCGATGAGGACAGTGTTGCAACGGGCGATCGCGTCGAACAGCTCCGCCATATAGTCGTGGGGCTCGATCTGGATGCTGTAGGGATTCCAGTCGAGACCGAGCGACTCGACGAAGCCGCGGGCAAAACCCGGCCAGTCGAGTTCCGGATAGGCGGCAAGATGGGCATTATAGTTACCCACGGCGCCATTGATCTTACCCAGCAGCCGCACCTCGGCCACCTGCTTCCGCCGGCGGTCGAGTCGGTAGACCACATTGGCCAGCTCCTTGCCCAGGGTGGTGGGGGACGCGGGTTGACCATGGGTGCGCGAGAGCATCGGCAGATCCGCGAGTTCGTGAGCGAGGGTACGGACTGCCGCTACGACCTCATCCATGCGGGGAATCAGCACCCGTTCGCGCCCCTCGCGGAGCATCAGGGCGTGGGCCAGGTTATTGATATCCTCGGAAGTACAGGCAAAATGGACAAACTCGCTCACCGCCTCGAGCTCGGCATCACCGGCGATGCGCTCCTTGATGAAATACTCCACCGCCTTGACATCATGATTGGTCGTGCGTTCGATGTCCTTGATCCGGCTCGCATCCGCTTCCGAGAAATTCTCCAGGATCCCATTCAGAATACCGGTCGCGTGCCCGGATAGGGGTGGAACCTCGGTGATGTCCGGGTGGTCGGCCAAGGCCTGGAACCAACGTATTTCCACCAGGACACGGTGCCGGATCAGACCAAACTCACTGAAGATGGGCCGCAGATCCGAGGTCTTGGAGCCATAGCGGCCATCTACCGGAGATACGGCAGTCAGGCTGGAAAGCCCCATAATGGGAAGTTCCCCCTGGAATGTCCACATCCGCAGATTTTCATAGATTAAATGACTAGCTCTGTATTTCCAAACTATGCTCGAGTTCGCCTTTCACCATGTGCTGGTGTCTCAATCCAAACCATCGTCCCGTTTCCTGCTCGCCGTTCATCGCCCCAGACTTCTGGAACGAAGGGTTTGAGGCTGTCTAAGAACTAGCTTATTGATTTTACTCGTTCTAACGCTCCAGCGTAGGAACATCACCTTGGCCGCTCCAGCGGCTAGGCTGAGCGTCAAGATCTGCTCCCACGCCGGAGCGTGGGAGCCAGATGATGATGCTGAAAAGCTACCGCGAGGTGCTCACGGATCTGGTCGGCAAGATCGGGGCGCCCGATCAAGTGGGTCGCGGATGCGCATGATGTCCTCCTCGCCAATTGGCATCGAGGGCGGACTTTGTGGGGATACGTCAGAACTTGACCCTTTTTCTATCTAACTGCCCAAAATCTCTCTTACCTGTTTAGGGGTGTCCGTTTCAATCCAGTCTACATTGAGTTCAGCAAGTTCCAGAATACGTTTCTTCTGTTCTTCAGGCGTTAATTTATCCGGGTAGCCTGGATCTGTGGAAAAGAAAGTATATGTGCCGACGGCCATCTCTCTAGCATGAAATTTTTCAATGGTGTCCTCATCAATGAAAGTGTGTTCAATGTCTACTAGGGTGGAGCCAATAAGTTTGCCGAGTGAATTCATCTCCGCTATAAAGGTTACAAAGCGTTCGCTAGTCAGCCACTGGGCGATTCCTGTAACAGTTTTTGCAAATCCTCTAGATATGAAACCGATACGAGTGCCAAAGGATATCACGTCATTCAGGACACCGGGATCGTTAATCTTTTCAAACTAAGCATCCAAATTAATTTGCATTCCGTCGTCATAAGCAAAACCGCTGTGCAGACCAGGATATTCGCGTTCCAAAGCCATGAGCATAGAGGGATCAAAGGAAGTGACTATTACGCGATCTGCGACATTGCATTTTCTTATTAGTTTCGCCACTTCCGTTCCGGTAGCCCTCCTAGTCCAATTTGGTTTATAGGCTTTCATTGCTTCAATAACTTTAGTGCGCGAAGCGCATCATAGTTGAAACTATGGACTTTAAGTCCCTTCACTTTCAGTCCGTGGCTTGTCCACGGATGAGGACTTTAATCCTCCAGACTATGGACTTTCAGTCCATAGTGGTTGATTTCCACATTGATGATCGTCTTATCTGAAAACTCGTTTAGGATTTCTTCGAGAGTTGGAATGGGATGCCCTTTTACCGACAGTTTTCGCACATCGTCAAGGGTCATTTTCGTAATATCCCCTTTTACTCCCGTAAGCCTCTCAGTGTCTTCATCGTGGAATACGATGATTGTGTTGTCCGTAAGTAAAAAGACGTCCAGTTCAAATCCATCCGCTCCTGCATTCATAGCGGCTTCAAATGCAGCCCTTGTGTTTTCAGGAGCACTACTACTATCTCCTCGGTGGGCAATTACAAGCGGTCTTTTTCCGTTCCTAAAAAAATGATGATTCATTGCTTCAATAACTTTAGTGCGCGAAGCGCATCATAGTTGAAACTATGGACTTTAAGTCCCTTCACTTTCAGTCCGTGGCTTGTCCACGGATGAGGACTTTAGTCCTCCAGACTATGGACTTTCAGTCCATAGTGGTTGATGTTTAACAGTTTTTTGAATTCTACACAGACACCGGAAGGCTAAAATGCACGCAATCCAGTGCTACATAGTGAAAATTCGGAATATTCCCGATCAGATAGTCAACGGCTTGCAGTGTAAGTTCAGCTTACAAAATGGCATTAGGATTTTTACTATTTCTACTTTGTCACATTACAGGGTAACCCACTGATTTATAAGAAATCAGTGAAAACGAAGAAATCCCGTAAAGTCAATTGGTTAGCCTGAGCCTGTAATGTGACAAAGTAGAACAAATCACGCAAACCGCCTAATCTCCCCATCCCCCACAACATTAGTCACACAGCGCCCACACAATTCCGGGTGCTCCGAGTTGGCCCCCACGTCTTCACGATGATGCCAGCAGCGCACGCATTTGGCGTGATCGGAGGGTGTGACCTTTACGGCCAGGCCCGGCAGGTCGGTATCGCAGGCGTCCGCGGGTCGGTCTGCCAGGGGGTGGATCCGGGCGTAGGAGGTGATGAGAACGAACCGCAGCTCGTCTTCCAGCTTGGCTAGGGTGGCGGTCAGATCAGGACTGCAATAGAGATCCAGCTCGGCGTCCAGGGAGGAGCCGATGGCCCCGGCCTTGCGGGCCTCTTCCAGGTGTTTGGATACGGTGACCCGGACTGCCAGGATCCGGTCCCACAGGACTTGGTCGAAAGGGGGGTCGCAGGGGGCGTCGGGGTCCAGATCGAAGAGTCCCTGGTACCAGGTCTCCAGAAATACAGTATCCGCGCGTTTGCCGGGCAGATGTTGCCAGATCTCTTCGGCGGTGAAGCTGAGGATGGGGGCCAGCCAGCGGCTCATGGCCTCGGCGATGTGGTACATGGCGCTCTGGCAGGAGCGTCGGGGTAGTCCATCGGCCTGGGTGGTGTATTGGCGATCCTTGATGACGTCCAGGTAGAAGCCGCCCATGTCGACGACGCAGAAGTTGTGGATCTTCTGGTAGATGAGGTGAAACTGGTAGTCCCGATAGGCCCGGATGATCGCTTCCTGGAGCCGATAGGCCCGGTCCACTGCCCAGCGGTCGAGTTGGATCATGTCGGCAGGCGCGACCAGGTGCGCGGCGGGATCGAAGCCGTTCAGGTTGGCCAGCAGGAAGCGGGCGGTGTTGCGGATGCGCCGGTAGGCATCGGCGGTCCGCTTGAGGATCTCGTCCGAGACGCTCATCTCGCCCCGGTAGTCGGTCGCCGCTACCCAGAGGCGGATGATGTCGGCCCCCAGGGTCTTCATCACGTCCTGGGGCCGGACCACATTGCCCTTGGATTTGGACATCTTCTCGCCCTTGGCATCCACCGTGAAGCCGTGGGTGAGTACCTGGGTATAGGGCGCCCGGTCGTGCATGGCCACGCCGGTGAGCAGAGCGGATTGGAACCAGCCACGGTGTTGGTCGGAGCCCTCCAGATAGAGGTCCGCCGGTGAGCGCAGTCCTGCCCGGCGCTCCAGCACGCAGGCATAGGTTACGCCGGAGTCGAACCAGACATCCAGGGTGTCCCGGACTTTCTCGTAGTGCTCGCCCTCCTCGTCGCCGAGCAGGTCTTCGGGTCGCAGCGCGAACCAGGCCTCGATGCCCTGCTGCTCTACCCGCTGTGCCACCTGCTCGATGAGCGCCGGGGTATCCGGGTGCGGCTCGCCGTTCTCTTTGTGGATCAAGAGGGGCATGGGGACGCCCCAGGCCCGCTGGCGGGAGATGCACCAGTCGGGGCGGTTATGCACCATACCGTCGATGCGGGATTGGCCCCAGTCCGGCACCCAGCGTACCTTGGCGATCTCGCGCCGGGCGGCGGCACGTAACCCTTGCTGGTCCATGGCGATGAACCACTGGGGGGTGGCGCGGAAGATGACGGGAGATTTGTGGCGCCAGCAGTGGGGGTAGCTATGGCTCAAGCGGGCCGCTTGTAGCAGGGCCCCTGCGGCCTTGAGGACCTCGACGACCTGCGCGTCGGCGGTGAAGACGTGCGCGCCGGCAAAGCGTGGTGTATCCGGCAGGAAGCGGCCATCGCCGCCCACCGGATTGTCCACGGCCAGGCCATAGCGCAGACCGACCACATAGTCTTCCAGGCCATGGCCGGGGGCGGTGTGGACGGCGCCGGTGCCGGCGTCCAGGGTCACGTGTTCGCCCAGGATGATGGGGACCTCCCGGTCGTAGAAGGGATGCCGGAGCCCGATCCCCTCGAAGGCATCGCCGCGACCCTGACCGAGCACGCGGTAGTCCTCGATCCTATAGCGGTCCATGGTCGTGCGCAGCAGCCCCCCGGCTAGGAGCAGACGTTCGCGCCCCTGTTCGCCCTGGGTCTGCACCACCAGGTACTCCAGCTCGGGATTGAGGGCGACGGCCCGGTTAGCGGGCAGAGTCCAGGGGGTGGTGGTCCAGATGACGACCGCCAGGGGCCCGTCCCCCCGGTCGGCAGCCAGGTCGTGGCAGCGGGCGAACAGGGAGTCCACGTCCGGCACCTGGAAGCGCACGTCCACGGCGCTGGAGACCTTATCGGCGTATTCGACCTCCGCCTCCGCCAGGGCGGAGCGGCAATTGGTGCACCAATGGACCGGCTTATAGCCCTGCTGGAGGTGGCCGTTGGCGATGATGCGACCCAGGGCCCGGATGATGTCGGCCTCGCAGCCCAAATCCATGGTGAGATAGGGGTGCTCCCAATCTCCGAGCACGCCGAGGCGTTTGAAATCCTTGCGCTGACCCTCCACCTGCCGTTGCGCATAGTCGCGGCAGGCGTGACGGAACGCGGCCGGGCTGAGCTTGGCACCGGGCCTGCCCTGCTTCTTCTCCACCTCCACCTCGATGGGCAGCCCGTGGCAGTCCCAGCCGGGGACATAGGGTGCGTCCAGGCCGTCCAGGGTGCGGGATTTGACGATGATGTCTTTCAGTACCTTGTTGACGGCGTGGCCGATATGGATCTCCCCGTTGGCGTAGGGCGGGCCGTCGTGGAGGATGAACTGTTCCCGGCCCGCCGCAGCCTTGCGGATGCGGCCGTACAGGTCCATGGCTTCCCACCGCGCGAGGATGGTGGGTTCGCGCTGGGCGAGGTTGGCCTTCATGGGGAAGGCAGTCCAGGGCAGGTTCAGGGTGTCTTTGTAGTCGGTCACAGGCTGGTTTTCCAATAAAGGGCACCTTGAAAAATAGGTATTTTCACCAATCAAGCGGCTCTAAACCATTGATTGTTGGGGTGTACTCTAGCACCCCATTTCACCTTATTTTTCGCTCTCAGAGCCTTCCAAACGCGTCAAGGTAAGGCACCGCGCGCTCACTCCATTGCCAAGCGCTGTAATGCCGCCTTGGCGCGTTTTGGGAGGCTCCCTTCGGGCGCGACGAGAGACGGCCAGCTGCATTGTTGCGCGAGCTTGAAAGAGGACTGGCTATTCCTGCGCTCGCGCGCCTCGCATCTGGCCGCCTCTCGCCGCGCTGAGAACCAAAAATAAGGTGAAATGGGGTACTAGACGAAAACCGTATTTTTCAAAGTGCCCTAAACTTCGAGCGTTTTCAGGGAGAGAAGCGGACCAGTGGAAGTTTATCGGTTTTGTCCCCTGCGCGCGCGGATTGTGATGATTTTGTCCGGGCTGCCCGATGGTAATCACTGTTAGAACATCACCTTGGATGATGGTTCGGAGCCTCGCCGTTGTTACCATCCCTGACCCTGGATTCCGGCACTCCCTGCCGGAATGACGAGGGTGAGACCTAAAGGATATGGGGTCCCGGATGATTTCGTCCGGGAAACCTTCCCGAGAATCGCCCCTTTTGCAAGGTCCCGCCGAGACAACTGATTCTTTACTTTATGGCAACAGCTATACTAAAGTGATTACTTTAGAGGTAACACTCGATGAACTGTGATGGAAGTCTCTGCGAAAGCCCTACGACAAAAAACCCGTCTACTGCTCGATGCGGTCGAGCGCGGGGAAGAGGTGACTATCACCTATCGCGGTCGTGCCAGGGCCCGGGTCGTGCCCATGCATCAGGGGTCGGAGCAGGCGGAATCGGTAAGAAAGAACGCGCTGTTCGGGCTCTGGGCCGATCGGGATGATCTGGTCGATCCACAGACTTGAGTCCGAACCCTACGGCAGAGCCACTATACCCGTTGCACGTGAATATTTTGGTCAGCGAGGTGGGTCGATCGTGCCCGAGAGCAAAGCACGACGAGGAGGAATAGCCAGCCCGATTGCGACGGTGAAGCCGAGAGGCTTCACGGGCAGACAGGGATGTATGCCCCGCACCGAAAGGCGGAGCAAGGACCGCATAGCCTTTCGGCGCAACACGGCTATCAGGTGCGAGCGGCGTGCATCGCGGCGAAATATTCACGTGTAACGGGTATTTTATGATCGTCGATACGGATGTATTGATCTGGTATCTGCGGGGAAGGCGAGAGGCCGCGGATGTCCTGGATGCCGACGACCGGGTTCGCTTGTCCGCCGTGACCTATATGGAGCTGGTACAGGGGATGCGCAACGCGGACGAGCTGCGGGCCCTGCGCAGCACCTTGGCCGGCAGGCGGTGGCAGGTGTTGCCGATCACGGAGGCCATTTCCACGCGGGCCATGACCTATGTGGAGGAACATTTCTTATCCGGTTCTCTGCAGCTGGCCGACGCCCTGATCGCGGCTACCTGCATCGAGCATGGAGAGCGGTTGGCGACCGGGAATCTCAAGCGCTACCGGATGATCACCGAGCTATCCATTCAGCCGTTCCAGATCGGCAATTCCTTACCCTAGGGGGTGTTCTCAATTAGGGGTAACACGATGATTTTACTCGATAGACTAAGATTTCCCGGGTCATCCGGCGGGTGTCGTGGCCAATTTCTAATAGCAGCAAAACCATCGAGTTAAGTTCAATCCTGGAGTTTACCTTACGGATTCAGGTTATTGATTGAGAACACCCCCTAGTACCTCATTTCGCTTGAAATTGCGGGTACTGTGCAGCGAACTTGCCTTCGCTCCCGCACTCTGGAAACTATAAACGAACAGGGATGGTCATGGAGCAGATGAATCGCCTGCCATCCTTGGACGGCTAGGTTCCGGGGTCCCGTTCGGGCACCCCCCGTTCGGGACCCCCCACCCGGAACGATGGTGAAGTGCAAGCCCGTCATTCCGGCAGGGAGTGCCGGAATCCAGGAGTCAGGGAAGGTCAGTTGCGGGAATTCTCGCAGTATCAGCCGAAACTAGGTACTAGAGATTCACTTGCAGATGCGCATCCAACGCCGCGAACTGCTTTGCGGTAAGTAAGCCCGCGTGGCTACCGACACCTTCACCCACCCGGCCCAATCCCTTCGGGTACAACTCTAATGACTCGACTTACTGATGAAAAGAACCGGCACGTCGTGATCGTGGTCCTGGCCTGCACAGTGTTTCTCATTTCCTTGGTCTTCTTGAATCGATGGTTCATCACCGAAAGAGGAATCCATGCCTTCGGCAGGGTGTGGCATTACTACATCAGTTATTCCGATTTCGGATTCAGCAAACGTGCGTTGTTCGGCACCCTGCTGACTGAGTTGGGGTTGAATAGGATCGTTGCCAACGAATATGTGTTTGCATACATCATCCATGCATTGGAGCTGGCCTTGCTCACTTCTCTTATTCTCTACTTCTGCCTGAGGGCAGTGCCTTTCGATAACCTTGTCGGGTATGCCGTGGTATTTCTCTCGCCGGCATTCATTGCTTCAATAACTTTAGTGCGCGAAGCGCATCATAGTTGAAACTATGGACTTTAAGTCCCTTCACTTTCAGTCCGTGGCTTGTCCACGGATGAGGACTTTAGTCCTCCAGACTATGGACTTTCAGTCCATAGTGGTTGATTTTTCTCTTGCCGGCGATATTTCTTCTTCACGTCTACCGCTCCGCACCCAAATGGCAGATCACCAAAAGGAAAATCGCGAACGCCGTACTGCTGGCCCTGCCGGTTACTATTACCATCGTAGCTGTCTTATCCTTCGGTAAAATCGACGTTCAAAGGGATTCGTTTCAGGAGCTGATGGAGGAGAGGCTACCCAACGCAGCCTATCAGAATTCCTACTGGAGCGGTTATGAGGAGCTGTCCTATTTCGTACACGACAATAGGCGACGTAGTATCGTGCAATCGTTGCCGGGGGCTGCCGGTTATATAGCCATCCCCGTAGCCTATGTCTTATCTCTGGCGCTGGTTCTCTCTTTCTATCTGCGGGAATCGAGCCTTTTCCTCAGGTTGTCGGTGTTCCTCGTAAGCATTTTCCCGATATTCGCTGTATTTTTCGGACGCGATTTTTACCGCTGGATCGGGATGTCCGCTAACATTTCGCTTCTGTTAATAGTCTATTTGTCCGCCTTAAAGAGGATTCAGGTGCCGGTGAAAGTATTGCTCGTGCTCTTGGCCTTCTCGTGTTTTGCCCCTTTTGGGGCAAACGTATTAGAGAGACCGTTTCCGGCCCATCAGCTGCTTCTCGAGAAATTTTTTACCTGATTTTCGATTTTTCCATCCCTGGAGGGACAGGTGGTCAAGATCCATCCCCGTCTACGCGATGGGGAGATCCTGGCGGTGGGGACGGAGCTCTTGCGCATCGACCCCGTGGACTATGAGCTGGCCCTGGCCGAGGCCGAAGCGGAGCTGGCCGAGCTCGCGGTGCAGGAGCAAAACGCCCGCGCTTCCCTGGCGATCGAGACGCGCAACCTGGCGCTCGCCCAACAGGATCTGGAGCGCGCGCGTCGCTTGATAAAAAAGGGCACCACCTCCAAGAGCGCGGTGGACGAAGCGGAGCGGGCCGTGCTCGGGGCCCGGGCCGTAGAACAGAATCTCAAGAACACCCTGGCCTTGATCCCGGTACGCAGAAAGACACTCCAGGCCAAGCTGGAGCGCGCGGAACGCGACTTGGCGCACAGCCTTATCCGCGCCCCCTTCCGCCTGCGCGTGGCCGATCTGAAGGTAGAGGCCGACCAATTCGTTTCCGTCGGCCAGACCCTGTTCGCGGGGGATGCGGTGGACCGGGTAGAGATCGAGGTCCAGGTGGTCATGGCTTCCCTGCGCCGGTTGTTCCCGGGCCGACCGGCATTCAAGCTCGACCCGGCGCGCGCTTGAGTGAGCAATTGACGACTTTGGTGGGTCTTTCCCCCCTAGTGCGGTTGGACCTGGGCAACTACCAGGCCGAGTGGGAGGCCCGGTTCGTGCGCTTCGACGACGCGGTGGATGCCCAGACCCGCACCATGGGCGTGGTCGTGGCGGTGGACCACCCCTACGCCAAGGTCATACCCGGCTACCGGCCCCCCTTGTCCAAGGGGATGTTCGTGCAGGTGATCTTGCGAGGCAAGTCGCACCGGCCACGCATCCTGGTGCCGCGCGCGGCCGTCCGCGCCGGGGCGGTGCTGGTGGCGGACCAGGACAACCGTCTGCGCCGACGCCCGGTGACGGTGCTGTTCAGCCAGGGGCAGATCTCGGTGATCGAGCAGGGGCTGACACCCGGCGAGCGGGTCTTGGTCTCCGATCTGGTGCCGGCGGTAGAGGGCATGCTGCTGCAACCGACCCTGGATGAAGAGCTGGCCGCGACGCTCGCCGCCGCAGGAGGGGAGAGGGCGTGATCGCCTGGTTTGCCCGCCACCCCACGGCAGCCAATCTGCTCATGGCCGTCCTCATGATCCTGGGACTGACCGCGGTACCGGGCCTGCAACGGGAGACCTTTCCGGAGATCAAGAACGACCAGGTAGAGATCCGGGTTCCCTACCGGGGGGCCACGCCCGCTGAGGTGGAAGACGCCGTCTGCCGGCGCCTGGAAGACGTCCTGGAAGGCATCACGGAGCTCGACGAGATCCGCTGCGATGCCCGCGAGGGCGTCGGCACGGCAACCGCCGTGATGCGCGAGGGTGCGGACATGGCGCGCTTCCTGGACGACGCGAAATCCGATGTGGACGCCATCGACGATTTCCCCGACCAGACCGAGCCGGCGATAGTCACCGAGCTGGGCCGTACCGAGCCGGTGGTTGCGGTGGCCGTGACCGGTCCCGAGGACCCGGTGGCCCTCAAGGCCTACGCGGAGGACCTCAAGGACCGGCTGCTGGCCCTGGAGGAGATTGCCGAGGTGACGGTCAACGGCTTCTCCGACCACCATATCCGCATCGAGATCCCGGCCTGGCGCCTGCGTCAGTATGGATTATCCACCGATCAAGTGGCCGATGCGCTGCGCCGGCATAGCGTCGGCAGCCCGGCCGGGCGCCTGGAGGGCGGCCCCGAAGACCTGTTGCTGCGCTTCGACGACCAACGCAAGCACGCCGATGCCTTCCGTGATCTGGTGGTCATCTCGGGTGCCACCGGCACGGCGATCCGCCTGGGGGAAATCGCTGAGATCAGCGACCGCTTCGACCGCGACGAGGATGTGATCCTGTTCAACGGCCGCCGCGCGGCGGTGCTTGAGATCGCCAAGACGCGCGCCCAGGACGTGCTGGTGGTACTGGCCAGGGTGAAGGACTTCATCGCCGCCGAGCATGAGCGGGCCCCCAGAGGCATCGCCTTGACCCTGACCCAGGACCGCGCCTCGGTGGTTCAGGACCGGCTGGACCTGTTGGTGCGCAACGGCGCCCAGGGCTTGCTCTTGGTGTTCCTGGTGCTCTGGTTGTTCTTCGGCACCCGCTACAGCCTGTGGGTCACCCTGGGCCTGCCGGTCTCCTTTCTCGGCGCCCTGTTCATCCTGCCCCTGGTGGGGGTGACCATCAACATGATCTCCATGGTAGGCCTCTTGATCGGGATCGGCCTCCTCATGGACGATGCCATCGTGATCGCCGAGAACATCGCCGCCCGCATGTCCCGCGGCGACGCCCCCATGCACGCGGCCATCGAGGGGTCCAGACAGGTCCTGCCGGGGATCCTCTCCTCCTTTGCCACCACCCTCCTGATCTTCGGCTCCCTGGCCTTCATTACTGGGGAGATCGGGCAGATTCTCCGGATCATGCCCATCGTGCTCATCCTGGTCATCTCGGTCAGCCTGGTGGAGGCCTTTTTCATTGCTTCAATAACTTTAGTGCGCGAAGCGCATCATAGTTGAAACTATGGACTTTAAGTCCCTTCACTTTCAGTCCATGGCTTGTCCACGGATGAGGACTTTAGTCCTCCAGACTATGGACTTTCAGTCCATAGTGGTTGATTGCCCAGCCATCTGGGGCACTCCCTGGCGCATATGAAGCGGAGTACCCCATCGTGTTTCCGAGCCGGCTTTGAGCGCGGCTTCGAGCGGTTCCGTAACCATGGATTCGGGCCCTGGCTCGATCGTGCCGTGGACTATCGTTACCTCACCCTGGGCCTGATCCTCATGCTCCTGATCCTGGCGCTGGCCATGCCCGCCGGGGGCAAGCTCAAATTCGTGCCCTTCCCCGACCTGGACGGGGATCTGGTGGAGGCGCGGGTACTGCTCCCCCAGGGGACGCCGCTGGCGCGTACCCAACAGGTGGTAGAGCGGTTGCTGGCGGCCCTGGACCGAGTCAACTAGCGCTTCAAGCCGCACCAGCCCGAGCAACAGAACTTAGTACGCAACCAGACCGTCATCTTTGGCCAGAATCCCGACGCCTACGAGAGCGGCCCCCATGTGACGCGCGTGGTCGCGGACCTGCTGAGCACCGAGCTCCGCGCCACCTCCCTGGACGCGTTCCGCAACGCCTGGCGGGAGGAGACCGGCGACCTGGCCGATGTCATCGCCATCAAGTGCACCGAGCCCGCCCTCGGCCCCGGCGGTCGCGCCATCGACCTGCGGCTGCTCGGCTACGACCTGGATCGGCTCAAGGCCGCGTCGCTCGAGCTCCAGGAGTGGCTGCTGGGGTTTGCGAGGGTCCTGGATCTGAGCGACGACCTGCGCCCCGGCAAGCGCGAGTACCGCTTGCACCTCAAACCGGGCGCGGGCGTGCTGGAACTAGATGCCAAAGTCGTCGCCGATCAGATACGCGGGGCCTTTCAGGGCGTCAAGGTGGACGAATTTCCGGTGGGGCCGGAGTCCTACGAGGTCAATCTACGGCTGGTGGCCGCGGACCGGATCGGACCCGAGAGCCTGGAGGGTTTCACCATCATCGGCCGGAACGGGGCGCTGGTCCCCCTGTCGGTGGTCGCGGATATCGAAGAGGTACGCGGCTGGGCCCGCATCCACCGCATAAATGGTCAGCGCGTCGTCAGCATCCAGGGGGACATCGACCGCAGTCTGGCAAATGCCCAGGAGCTCTTGGCCCTGGCCGGCTCGGAGTTCGTACCGCAGCTGCTCGAACGCTACCCGGAGCTGCGTTTCGAGGTAGAGGGACAAGGCAAGGAGGCGGCCAAGACCAGCCTGTCCATCGACCGCAACGTCCTGCTCGGACTGACCGGCGTCTATATGCTGCTGGCCCTCCAGTTCCGCGGCTATCTGGCCCCCATCACCGTCATGCTGGTCATTCCTACCGCGCTCATTGGAGTCGTGTTCTGGTACCTGGCCCTCGGGCTCGATCTGACTCTGCCTAGCATCATCGGCATGGCCTCCCTGTTCGGCGTCGTCGTCAACGACTCCATCCTGCTGGTCTTCTTCATCCGCAATGCCCGCGCCCATGGCATCCCGGTGCCCCAGGCGGCCAAACAGGCCGGACGGGAGCGCTTTCGCCCCATCCTGCTGACCTCCATCAGCACCATCGCCGGCCTCACCCCCCTGCTCTTAGAGAAGAGCCTCCAGGCCCAGATCCTGATCCCCCTGGCCGCCAGCCTCGCATTCGGCCTCGCGGCGGCCACCATCGCCGCCCTGTTTCTGGTCCCGGCCGCCTATGCGATCCTGAATGATTTCGGCTGGTTGGGAGCGCTTGATTCTGCGATGAGCGTGGGACGGGTTGAATCGCGCACGAATTAACCACAAATTTCCCATGCTCAACCTCGGCCTACTTTGGTAAACCGGGATCTTCGAGCGCCAAAACCTGTGCATGCAACGCCGGACAGTTCTTTCAAGTTCCGGTTCGGATGCCTGATAAATCAATGTAACCTGTTGCCTTCTATCGAGTTATCATTCGGGTATCTTGGGTAGGATCCCAGAACTCAAGTCGCCAGGGATGGCAAACCGGAGGACCGATTATGACCATATTGACCATTGATCTACCGGATAGCCTGGCCAAGGAAGCAAGAGATGCCGGATTGCTTGCCCCGAGCATCATCGAAGCACTGTTTCGCGAGACCCTGCGCCGTCGGGAAGACTTTGTGGATTTCCTAAAGCAACGAGCACAAACCAACCAACCCACTCAACGCAAACCGCTGGATTTCCCAGTGATCAGCGTCGGAAAGTGGCCTGAGAATTTGAGCCTACGCCGCGAGGATATGTATGGCGACAATGGACGATAGTCCGCTGTTCGTCGATACCAATGTTCTGATCTACGCCAATGTCATTGAGACGCCGTTTCATGACCGGGCACTGGCCGCCGTCAAGGCGGCGTATCAGATGGGGCGGACGCTCTGGATCGGCCGCCAAGCCATCCGTGAATATCTGGTCACGATGACCCGACCTCAAACCTTCGAGAATCTGCCTAGGGCAAGAGTGCTCGAACAGGTCGATCAGTTTATCGAGCAGTGTCAGGTGGCTGACGATACCGTTGCGGTTACCAGGCAACTTATCAAGTTGTTAGGGGATTTCAAGATCGGCGGCAAATAGATCCACGACGCTAATATCGTGGCTACCATGCGGGCCTACGGTATCCCTTGTCTGTTGACTCACAACGCCAGGGATTTTGAGCGGTTCGAGGAAGTTATAAGTATTGAGAGGATTGATTCGGCATAAGGTGCTTGATACCAACTATGCATCGGATACTTCCTTTCCAAAGCGTACGGGAGGTATACTGCTCCCAGACCAACGTCGAGATCCTGCTCATGAATGGCCTTAACCCTCCGCAAATGCTCCCGAAGGGGTCCCATCATAGGTTCCGGAAGCATCGTCACCCGGTCCTTTCCGCCCTTACCATTGCGGACCGTGATTTGCTTCATATCGAAATCCAGGTCCTCCACTCGCAGCCGCACGCACTCCATCAGCCGCATCCCCGTGCCGTAGAGCAGGCTCGCCATCAACCGGTCGAGCCCTTCCATGTGCGCGAGCAACATCCGCACCTCGTTCACGGTCAAAACCACCGGAAGCTTTTGCGAGCGTTTAGCCCGCTGCATGTTTTCCATCCAGGGAAGCTCGATCCCCAAGACCTCCCGGTAAAGGAACAGCAATGCCGACAGGGCCTGGTTTTGGGTGGAAGCGGCCACCCTGCCGACTGTGGCGAGATGTGTGAGAAAAGCCTCCACCTCCGGCGCGCCCATCTCCGCGGGATGACGCTTGGCGTGAAACAAGATAAAGCGGCGAATTCAATCCAGATAGGCTTGCTCGGTGCGGATACTGTAGTGCTTAAAACGGATTTTGTCCCGCACCTGATCGAGCAGGCGGGGCTTGGTCCGCGTTCCAGCGGAGGGGGTATTTCCCATGTCAGTACCTGACGGATTTGTCCTATATACTAGCAATATATACAGGTACTTGCGAACAGGCAAGCAGATTAGACCTCACTTTCGACGTATTTTCTTACGTCGCCTTTGAGGTCTACTTGTAGTTATGTTTATCAGAGAAGACTAAAGAATTTCTAAAAAAGAGGATTAGCTATGGAACTTCAACCACTGATTAGCGCTGCAGGCGTACAGACTTTACAGGTAATTCTTTCACTTGTTGCGGCATTCCTCTGTTTCAAATTTTTAGAATCTACAGCGCAAATAAATCAGAAAGGAATAAAACTTGGCGGCGCCGCAGCCATGTTTGTGGTCACGCTGTATATTTTGTCGCATCAAATTATTGATCTTACAAAAGTTGCTCACGCGAGCGTTCCAGTCGTTGTTTCTTCAGAGTCAAATGCAACGGAAGAATTAAATATTTTATCTCCTGAAGAGCAAATGACTACTTCCGTTGACATATCTCGGATGGATAAGAACTCCTTTCACGTAGATGATGAATTACAGGTATCTATTCCAAATCCCCCAAATAGAAATTGGATGATAGAGCGGCGCAAAGATGTCCCGATAGTGAATGAGCATGATTTGCCACTTATAAAGTTCGGAGAGGAAATGGATGATTTTTCTATTTAGTTCCGTTGATGTGCTAGCTCTCCGCCTCAGAGAAGGAATTAAGATAGAGTTGACCAAGGATTCCAAAATTGACGGGATAAGTTTTTCTTTAAACCCGTATAAAGATGAAGATTTTAGAGAAGGATTAATAAATATGATGTCCAAAGGAATGGATATGGCCGCCGAGGAAACGGGGATGGGAGATTTGCTTGGAAGCTTTATGATGGCAGGGATGGGGCAGGGGCTAGATTTAGTTGGCAACAAAATAGATAAATATATAGAAGAAGCCACTCCTGTATCAAAAACTGTTTATAGTGGTATATATGTAATTCCGCTATCTCATGAGACGATTTCAAACACTGACCCGATGTTTAAGGTATTCGGAACCAATAATCCGAGTTGGTTATCTAGAGCAATCAACCACTATGGACTGAAAGTCCATAGTCTGGAGGACTAAAGTCCTCATCCGTGGACAAGCCACGGACTGAAAGTGAAGGGACTTAAAGTCCATAGTTTCAACTATGATGCGCTTCGCGTACTAAAGTTATTGAAGCAATGAACTACATCTCTGAGAGTCCTACAAGCGGCACAATTGGACGGGACAATGTAAAAATTGATTCTGATTCCAAAATAGCAATCTTCGACGGGAGTTCTAAGCTTGAAGATGTAGTCGTAGACGGAAACACAACTGATTTGGTTATAAATAATATTGGCATGGTAGTGTCGGGGCCAAGTCGCGTAGTGTATTTTCAGCTTATCTTCATCTCCGAAAACCCAATTTCTGTCTTTTCTCAGTTGGACGAGACGCTGGCTCAGGTGCGATTCGCAGGTTGATAGCGAAACATAACAATGGGCTCCAAGGGACGCTCCGCTTCGCTACGCGCCCCTGAGCCCAAACGTTATGCTTGTAATCAGGCATCACTTGCATCATAATCTGAATTCTTACCAATCGTCTTACCGAGATGACGTTTATGATGGCAGCAACAGTTAAAATGTCCAGTAAAGGACAAATTTTCATACCGAAAGAAGTACGGGGTTCCCTACACTGGGATGTGGGGGTTGAACTGATATTAGTGACATCAGAACATGGTGTCGTGCTACAGACTAAAACCCCGCAAACACACAAAATCCCGGTAAAAGCCTTAAGGGGGTTCTTGCAACATACAGGTGAGCCTGTTCCAACTGAAACACTTTGTAAACCTGTCGAGTACACTAATGATCGCTTTTGATACCAATTTATTGGTTCGCCTTGCGGTCAATGACGATGAATACCAAGCAGATATAGCTGAACAGCTAATCAGTAATAGCGAAGTTTTTATTTCAAGAACCGTGCTATTGGAAACCGAGTGGGTACTTCACTCGGTTTATAAAAAAGATCGTAATAACATAGCATCATTCGTTGAGAACACCCTGATAACTGAAAACCTCGTCATAGAGAACTCAACAGAAATTGGACAAGCTCTCGAATGGTACAAGTTAGGAGCAGATTTTGCAGACGCTATGCACTTATGTATCTGTGGGGAAAGCTTACTTCATACCTTTGGCATGGAGTTTTGAAAGGCAGCCAATAAATTAGGCATAACTCCAACTTTCAAGGTATTGAAATAAAAAGCATAACAAAAAAATGCAGCGGACCCAAAAACGCGGCGCTCGTTTGGCGTTTGGTGGTGGTGAATTCGGGCTCAGTGGTACCGTGTGATTGTGATAGGACACTCATTTTATTTGGCATTTCTCCCACCCCAAGTTAAGCTCCTTTCGACGCCGAAACCACAGAGAACCTAACCATGACCGCTCCCCGTTCCGTTCTCGTTTCCCTTGAGGACACCCCGTGGTATCACTGTGTATGCCGCTGCGTGCGCCGCGCCTTCCTGTGTGGTGAGGATCAGCTTTCAGGTATGAGTTTCGACCACCGCCGCAGCTGGATTGTCGAACGCATTCAGCAGCTTGCTGCTTTGTTTGCCATTGATGTGGCCGCCTACGCGGTGATGAGTAATCACTATCACATCGTGGTGCGCATCGATCGGGAACGGGCCTTGGAATGGTCGGTAGAAGAGGTGCTGAGGCGCTGGACGGCTCTCTTCACCGGGCCGCTGTTGGTGACGCGCTATCTCTCTGAGTCACGAGCAGAAATGACCCAAGCGGAGATTGCTAGGGTTGAAGAACTTGCCGAGGTCTACCGAGGGCGATTGCATGATTTGTCCTGGTTCATGCGTACTCTCAACGAGCACATTGCCCGCCGGGCCAATGCGGAGGATGGGGTGAGGGGACGTTTTTGGGAGGGCCGTTTCAAGAGCCAGGCGTTGCTTGACGAGAAGGCGTTGCTGGCGGCGATGGCCTATGTGGATCTCAATCCGGTGCGGGCGGGGCTGGCCAAGACGCCGGAAACTTCGGACTACACCTCGATTCAGGAGCGTGTCGGCGGATTGCCGGAGGAGATTGGGCCTGAAACCGGCTCGGAGGAGACCGTAACCGTCAAAGATTCTGACGCGATACTTGATGGGGAGCGGTTACAACCGGAGACTGAGACGCAGGTCTTACCTGAGGCTCCGTTGATGCCCTTTGATGCTACTGCACAGACCCCCTGGGCGGTGCCTTTTGCCTTTGAGGACTATCTGGAGCTGGTCGATTGGACGGGGCGAGTACTACGCGAGGATGAGCCTGGATACATCGAGGGGCGGGAGCCCAAGATCCTTGCCCGGCTGGGCATCGATGGGGAGCAGTTTATCAGCTATTCCGAACGTCTTCTCAAGGCGTTCGGAACGGCGGTCGGCGCACCGGCATCGCTTACAAATCTCTGTGCCCGACGTCAGGCCAAATACCTGCGTGGCATCCAGGCTGCACGAGCGGTGTTTGTAGCCAAACAGGCGGCGTGATAGGGTTTGAGTGGGTGGAGTCCGCTGTGAGGAGCGACTGGGTTGTCCGTTCCTCGTCGCCGTGCTTTTTGGGGAACTGATTTGCAACCTTAGCCCTTCTATAAAAGTCCCCACAATGGAAGTCAAATTAAGCAAGCAACAAAAAGTTACCGTAAAGAGTTCGGAAGACATTTATCTGGTCAGACACCAAAACAGGAAACCGCCTGACAAAAACGAAAAACGTAAGTGCAGCATGAGACGCGCTGCCTACCAAGACGCTGAACGCAGACAAACATCCATTGCCCCCGTCCATGGGGACAATGGATGTTGCTAGTTAGCTCGCTGTTGGATTGTCCGGCATCGCGAGGGGAGTCGGAAAAGTGACTGGCAGGCGATACCATAAAGCAAGAATAAAATATGCAAACGGATTTATCATACATGAAGATATATTTTGATGTTTGTTGTTTGAACCGGCCTTTTAATGATCAAACTCAGGATAGGATTCGCCTTGAATCGGAAGCTATCCTTATGATACTAAAACATATCGAGGAAAATGATTGGCAGTGGTATGAAGGCGTTTCGACGTACTTAAACACGGCGATTCGCCGTCTACTACCTGTTAGGGAGCTATGAGTCATAGGAGGAAGACAGCAATGAGAGTAACAAGCGTGGTGATAATCGGAGTGTTCATTGCTTCAATAACTTTAGTGCGCGAAACGCATCATAGTTGAAACTATGGACTTTAAGTCCCTTCACTTTCAGTCCGTGGCTTGTCCACGGATGAGGACTTTAGTCTCCAGACTATGGACTTTCAGTCCATAGTGGTTGATTGGGTCAATTGGGGAAACTATAGTCGTCTCACCAAGCAGTTTTTCCCTTCTTCACAATGAGCCAAAAGAACATCTGTTGGATGTATTGGCAAAGGAGACCATACCATGTCATCATTTGGCTAATGGCGTACCATGGCAAGCAGCAATTGAAGTTGTCTATCAGGGTAAACTGGCAGCCCGAGTAACTCATAACCCAACCGACTTTTCTGAAAAGGAGGGCATCGTCACAACGCTGGAACTACAAAAGCCGGCGCTCACTGATTTACGAATAATTTATAAAGGCGCGCTTGGTGACAATGATATTACCGAATACATTAAGAACCCCAGTCAAATTCCGGCGCCAAAAGCGGTTACCAGATGGGGACATCAATTCCAAAGAGCAATTGAATCACCCGTTGTTCGAAAGGCATTGCTCGATTACAGGATCTTGGCATTGAGTATCTTTGATCGCGATAACAAAGACGGGCTTGTTTTCAAGCATTCCGTGGCTGGGGTGCAAGTTCAACCAAGTGACTACCAGGGCATTACTGATAGTTCCAAGGTAAGTTGGTCTGTTTTTTTGCCTGAAGCTGCTATATACCGAGGGATGATCGAGGAGAAAGGTAGTGTGTCAGGAGCACTTCCTACTATACCTATATCCGGTGGAAAGCTGATAAGTAACGCCGAAATTGAGTTTAATGAGGGCTCATTAATATCTATTGAGTATGACGTAAACCAATCATCTCTTTCCAAAGGCGGGGGATATTTTCTCGGTGCGTTAGGGATGTTCGTGGCTTCCTTCCCCGCCTGGCTTCCAATTATTCGTCGCACAACCATCGGTAACACCTGACAACCACATGTACACGGATAGCAAAAAACACCGCTCCTCGTTCCTCATCGCTCTGCTTTTCGCTGCCGGTGATGCGAGATGTTAGCCATGCCGAAGGTGAATTCCGACACATTCTTTTGCGGATGCAGAAAGATTCCCATCACATGATTTTGGGCCGATGTTTTATATGTTATAAAGAATATATAATAAAGGCTGAGTCACTAGAATATCACCCGTATGCATAAGCCTAACATTTACATCCATCTGACCTATTCGTCGCTGTCGCTCCTCATGGTCGGCTGATGTGAGGTGTTAGACAACCAAATACTATTAATAGATCAGCTCCCTTTACACTATCAATTATCCTGCCAGAATGACCTTACTCATCGTTTATGTGGCCATCGCCTTACTCTTTTCGTTTGTATGCTCGATTTCAGAAGCCGTACTGCTGAGCGTTACTACGGCTCATATCAGCGTACTTGAACAGGAGGACAAAAGCTCGGGTGCACTGTTGCGCGAGATCAAGAGGGATATCAACAAGCCGCTGGCTGCGATCCTGACACTTAACACCATAGCCCACACAGTGGGTGCTGTTGGCGCCGGAGCGCAGGCGGCCGTGGTGTTTGGCAGAACATGGGTGGGACTGATATCTGCGATCCTGACGCTGATGATCCTGATATTTTCGGAGATTATCCCTAAGACGCTGGGCGCGATTTACTGGCGTGGGCTGTCAGGCATGACGGCGCACTGGCTCAAGTTCCTGGTCTGGGCGTTGTACCCTTTTGTAATGCTGTCTGAGTTACTGACGCTCGGTCTTTCTCGAGATATGAAAATTGAGGGCTTCAGCCGCAAAGAGTTTGCCGCTATGGCCGACCTCGGCGAGCAGGAAGGTCAACTGGAAGAGCGAGAATCGCGCATCCTGAAAAATATGTTCCTTCTGCACGAAACACAGGTCACTGATGTGATGACGCCGCGCCCGGTTGTGTTTTCATTACCCGAATCCTTGACAGTTTATGAGTATTTCGATAAACACTATGACTCTCGCTTCTCTCGCATTCCGGTTTATGCCGAAAACGACGAAGCGTTAACCGGCTTTGTGCTAAAAGATGATCTGTTACTGGCACAGGCACGCGGCAATACGGACAACACGCTGGAAACCTATCGGCGTGATCTGCATACATTATCAGACACAACCTTATTATCTGATGCATTTGATGAAGTGCTGCACCAGCGAACGCACATCATGGTAATCGTCGATAAATACGGAGGCATGGAGGGCATTATCACTATGGAAGATATCCTGGAAACCCTGCTCGGGTTGGAGATAGTGGATGAAAGCGACAAGACAATCGACATGCAACAATACGCTCGAGGCATGTGGAAAAAGCGGGCAAAGGCGATGGGGATTTCGCTGCCCAAAGATGAAGAATCAACTTGATTAAATGCCTGACAAGGTGCTCGTTCGGACGCAGACTGCGAAGAAAAAGGGGCCGGGCTCAATTGATGAATTGTTTCTCACAGCTCATTCGCCTGGCATTCGGCTGCAAGCGACCCAATGACGCGATCCGGCTCCTCAGAAACTTTTAAGCTCAGTGCCACGCGACACTGGGTACCTGAGCCAAGCCGTTAGGCTGCTCGTTTAAATCAATGGGGTCAGACTCGATTGATTTCTGATTTTGTGCTAAGTTTCCCACACTTGGTCATTCCAGGGCATCCACAGTACGTGATCCAAATGTAAATCAATCGAGTCTGACCCCATTGATTCGACCTGCATCGGTGGCCAGGTACAAGTCTACCATTTCCACGATTGGTGCGGACAACAGATCAAGACCTATCATGTTGATATGGTCGAGTCGGACAAACCCTATTGGGAACGCCAGGTGGATACGGTCATAGGGGCTGTGGACAGGGGGTGGATCCCCAGGGCTCAGTATGGTGCCCTACTGATCGACGAGGGCCATGATTTCGAGGCGGAGTGGTTGAAATTGATAACGCAGATGGTGGACCCGGAAACAGATTTACTTCTGTTGCTCTACGATGATGCCCAGTCCATCTAAAAGAAACGTCCGGGCCTGGGCTTTAGTCTCTCCAGCGTGGGGATCAAAGCGCAGGGCAGAACGACAATTCTGAAGGCCAATTACCGCAACACGCGTGAGATCCTCGCTTTTGCCTATGCCTTCGCCCGTGATTATATCGACCCACAAAGTGCCGATGATGATCATATTCCCCTTATCGAACCCATGGCGGTGGGAAACAGTGGTCCGAAAGTCGGTGGTAAGAGAGTTCAATACTTTGGCAGAAGAGATCAGTTTTACTGTGGCTTGTCTGGAAAAATGGCATGAACCGGGCATTGCCTGGGGTGATATGGCGGTGCTTTATGCGGTGGGTTATCAGAGAGGCGAGCTTGCGGCTGAATTAAAAAGGACTTCATTGCTTCAATAACTTTAGTGCGCGAAGCGCATCATAGTTGAAACTATGGACTTTAAGTCCCTTCACTTTCAGTCCGTGGCTTGTCCACGGATGAGGACTTTAGTCCTCCAGACTATGGACT
>Ga0209458_1000208_pt1 | contig 27635 bp, 22 predicted proteins | sample WorMetLIZAISLAND_FD_187411 | JGI IMG/M metagenome (GOLD analysis project Ga0209458, IMG submission 187411) | Marine gutless worms symbiont microbial communities from Max Planck institute for Marine Microbiology, Germany - Inanidrilus manae... ...
CCCGAAACCACGGCAAGAACCGCTTCGACACACACCACGAACGAAATCAGTTCATCCGCAGCTTCGTCGATGCCTACAATCGAACCAGACTCAGGTGCCTTGGATACAACGCGCCAATCGAGCGTCTCAACAATCACCCGGGACACAACACTTCCGCCGGGGATTCTCCTAGAGGGAACTGAAACGCCGGCGAACGCCGGCGTCCACGGGTGCGTATGGCGCGCGGCTGCGCGCACCACAAAACGGCGCTGCCGTTTCCATTCTGAGCTGACATGCCCTAGCCCGGCACGGCGGTCAGTGGGTCTTCCGGCCAGCGGTGCTTGGGGTAGCGGCCGCGCATCTCGGCGCGGACCTGAGGATAGACCTCGGCCCAGAAGCTGGTGAGATCGGCGGTGCGGGCGAGCGGCCGGTCGGCCGGGGACAGCAGCTCCAGCACCACAGGCAGTGGCGCCTCGGCCAGCACAGGGGTCTGCGTCATCCCGAAAGCCTGCTGCAGGCGCAGCCGCAGCACGGCAGTGCCATCGGCGGTGTAGTGCAGGGGCCGCCGCGTGCCCGAGGGCAGGGTCAGCTCGACCGGTGCCAACTCCTGCAACCGCGCGGGCAACGGCCAGGGCAGCAGCACCTGCAGCGCCGCCGCCAGGTCGACGCCAGCAAGCTGGGCCTTGCTGGCGACACCTGTCAGGAACGGCGCCAGCCACGCATCCAGGGCCGACATCAGCGTCGCGTCCGAGACATCCGGCCAGCCGTCGGCCGGACGCAGGCGACGGAGCAGCAGGACGCGCCGCTGCCACTGGCGCAGGTCCGGCGTCCATGGCAGGACCTCCAGACCGAGGCTACGCACGCCGTCCAGCATGGCCGCCAGCACCGCCGCCGTCGCGGGTCGCGCCACCGGCGTGGTCTGCAGCGCCAGGTCCCCGAGGCGGCGTTGCCGCCGCGCCAGCACCCGGGCTTCGCGCGGATCCCAGATGACCTCGTCCTGCTCGACGATGTCGGCCGCGAACTGGCTGTCGATATCGCCGGCGTCGAGCGGTGCCGCCAGCGCGATCCAGGCATCGCCGGCCGTGCCGGTGAGGCCGGCGACGGCGAGGAAGTCGGCGGCGGCAAGCGGGCCGGAGGCATCGAGCCGGGCGCTGCCGCCGCCGCTCAGGCGATAACGCCCTGGCGGGCCGGCGCGCCCCGCCACGCGGTCCGGGTAAGCCAGCGCCAGCAGCCGGCCGGCGTCGTCCGGCCGCCACGGCCGGTCCTTGACCCCGACCGCGCGACGGACCTGTCCGGCCGCGGCGCGGATGCGGGCAAGCGTCCCGGCCCATCCCTCCGCCGCCGCACCCTCGCCGCCGGTCGGCTGCAGCAGACCCTCCAGCCGCAGCCGCAGGTCTGGGTCGCTGCCGCGCGGCAGCGGATCGCGCTCAGACAACAGGGCCGCCAGCAGGCAGGCCAGAGGCGCCTGGTCGAGATCGCCGGCCTGCTGCACCATGTGCGCCAGACGCGGGTGCAGCGGCAGCGCCGCCATCGCCCGGCCTTCCGGGCTGATCGCCCCGTCGGGCTGCAGTGCCCGCAGCCGCTGCAGCAGTTCGACCGCCTGGGCCCAGGGGCCGGGTGGCGGCGGATCGAGCCACTGCAACTCGCCCGGCTCGCGCGCGCCCCAGTCGGCCAGCGCCAGGGCCAACGGCGCCAGGTCGGCCTGGGCGATCTCGGGCGCATCGAACGGCGCCAGGCCGCGCTGCTCGGCCTCGCTCCAAAGCCGGTAGCAGACCCCGGCCGCGGTGCGTCCGGCGCGCCCGGCCCGCTGCTCGGCGGCGGCGCGCGAGACCTGAACCGTGGTCAGGCGGCTCATGCCGCTGCGCGGATCGAAGCGCGGCACCCGTTTCAGGCCGCTATCGACGACCACGCCGACGCCGTCGATGGTCAGGCTGGTCTCAGCGATGGTGGTGGCGAGGACGACCTTGCGCCGACCTGCGGCCGCCGGACGCACGGCCAGATCCTGTGCCGCCGCCGGCAACGCCCCGTACAGTGGACGCAGGTCCACCGCCGACGGCAGCACCGGCGCCAGCCGTCCGGCCAGCCGGCGGATCTCGCCCTCGCCCGGCAGGAAGGCAAGGACGCTGCCGGTATCCGCGTCCAGGGCCCGGCCAATCGCCGCCGCCATTGCCGGCACTAGCTCGGGCCGGGCGGGACGGTGCAGGTGACGGATGGTCACCGGATGGCTGCGGCCGGCGCTGGTCAGCACCGGCGCGTCGTCCAGCAGCGCTGCGACGCGGGTGCCGTCGATGGTCGCCGACATCACCAGCAGTTTCAGGTCCGGGCGCAGCACGCGCTGGCTGTCGCGGGCCAACGCCAGGCCCAGATCGGCCTCCAGGCTGCGCTCGTGGAACTCGTCGAAGATCAGCAGGCCGACGCCGGGCAGATCGGGCGCAGCCTGCAGGCGCCGGGTCAGCACGCCTTCGGTGACCACCTCGACGCGGGTGCGGGCGGAGACGCGGGCATCGAAGCGGACCCGGTAGCCGACGCTGTCGCCGGTCTCTTCGCCGAGCATCGCCGCCATGTAGCGCGCCGCCGCCCGGACCGCCAACCGGCGCGGCTCCAGCATGACGATGCGGTTGCCGGCAAGCCAGGGCTCGGCCAGCAGCGCCAATGGCACCCGCGTGGTCTTGCCGGCGCCCGGCGGCGCCTGCAGCACGGCGCAAGGCCGCTCTGCCAGCGCATGGCGCAACGCCGGCAGCACTTCGTCGACCGGCAGCACCTGACTGTTGGGCATGGCCGCTGCCGCTGCGCCGGCTCAGTCGGCGAGGAAGTTCCGCACGATGGTCATGAACTCGCCGAAACGGTCATGGTGGGCCCAGTGACCGGCACCGTCGATGTTGGCATAGCTGGGATCGGCGAAGTGCTTCGCCCGGCCGTCGGCGACGGGATCGCTGGCCCAGCTCTCGGTCCCGCGGATCAGCAGCGTCGGGCAGGTGATCTGCGACCAGATCGCGGTGATCTCGCGACCGCCGAGGCCATAGGGCGGCCACAGGCGGACGTAGTTGTCGAACTTCCAGCTGTAGCTGCCATCCTCGTTCTGGTTGGCGCCATGGATCGTCAGGTGGCGCGCCTGCTCGGCCGTCAGGTGAGGATTCTCCGCCTGCATGCGCTGGAAGGCTTCCTCGATCGAGGCGTAGCGCCGCGGCACCCGGCCGGAAATCCCCCGTAACTCGTCGACCCAGTCGCGGATCCGCGTGTCGATGGTCTTGTCGGCCCGCTCGGCCAGCATCTTCGGCGACGGTCCCAGGCCTTCGATCGCCGCCACCTTGCGCACGCTGTCGGCGTATATGCCGGCGTACTGCAGGGTGATCATGCCGCCCAGTGAATGGCCGATGATAGTCAGCGGCGCCATCTGCTTCTGATGAATCAGCTGGGCAATGTCATAGACGTAGTCGGTGATCACGTAGTTGCCGGTGCTGACCCATTCCGAATCGCCGTGCCCGCGCAGGTCCGGGGCAATGATGTGGTAGTCGTTGCGCAACGCCTGGGCGACCCAGTCCCAGTTGCGGCAGTGGTCGCGCCCGCCGTGCACCAGCAGTAGCGGCGGCGCGCCCTCGTTGCCCCAATCGACGTAGTGCAGCCGCAGGCGTTGCGAGAAGTAGATGTGCGACGTCGGTCCAGGTATCTGCTCGGTCATGGCCGTTTCCCGTTCTCTGCGGCAGCGGGCATACTACAAGCCAGGGCCGCCGACAATCCGCCGGACGGCTTTCCCGCAAACCGAGAGGGAGGATCGGGCATGGCCTTGTCCGGCGTCCGCGTCGTCGATCTGACCCGCGTCCTGGCGGGACCGTTCTGCACGGCCCTGCTGGCCGACATGGGTGCCGAAGTGATCAAGGTCGAGCCGCCGCGTGGCGGCGATCCGGTGCGCAGCCAGGGGGCGATCCGCAACGGCGTCAGCTGGTACTTCGCCCAGTTCAACCGCAACAAGCGTTCGCTGGCGCTCGACCTGTATAGCGAGGCCGGCAAGGCCGTGCTCGCCGACCTGCTCGCCGGCGCCGACGTGCTGGTCGAGAACTACCGCCCCGGCGTGCTCGCGCGCATGGGCTTCGACGCTGCCCGCCTCGAGGCGCTCAATCCCCGCCTGGTCGTCACCAGCATCAACGGCTACGGCTCAAGCGGGCCCTATGCCGATCGCCCGGCCTTCGATTTCATCGCCCAGGCGATGAGCGGCTTCATGAGCGTGAACGGCCGCGCCGGCGACGAGCCGATACGGGTCGCACCGCCGATCAGCGATCTGGTCGCCGGGCTGTACGCCGCCTTCGGCGTCGCCTGCGCCCTGCACCGACGCCAGCGCGACGGCGACGGCGCCCCAGGACAGCGGGTCGAAGCCAGCCTGATGAACGGCCTGATCAGCATGATGGCCTATCTCAGCGCCGAGTATTTCGCCACCGGCGAGACACCGGTCCGCACCGGCAACGACCACCCCATCGTCGCCCCCTATGGCCTGTTCCGCGCCGCCGACGGCGAGGTTGCCGTCGCCGCGAGCAACGATATCTTCGTCCAGCGATTCCTTGATGCCCTCGGCCTGGGCGATCTGCTGGGCGAGGCCGAGTTCGCCGATAATGCCGCCCGGTTGCGCCACCGCGACGCGCTCAAGCACCGCATAAACCAGGTCATCGGCCAACATGGCGTCGACTACTGGATCGACCGGCTGAATGCGGCCGGCGTGCCCTGCGGCCGGACCCAGAGCCTGCCCGAGGTCTTCGCCGATCCCCAGGTGCTGGCGCAGGAAATGGTGCTGGAGACCGACGATGGCGCCGGCGGATCGCTTAAGATGACCGGATTCCCGGTTAAGCTGAGTGCCACGCCGTGCCGTCTGCACCGCCCGGCGCCGGCCCTGGGTGTCGACACCGAGGACATCCTGAGGGAACTGGGCTATGGCGAGGCGCGGATCGCCAGCCTCCGCCGCGATGCAGTGATCTGAACCGCCGGCAATCTGCAGGGCCGCACGGAACCGGTCCAAAACGGGCTGATTTTACCCAATCGTTAACGATACCGGGGCTACCGTGGCAGCCGTACTTGCCAGTGGGACCGCGTGCATGGCACCGAAGGCGGGACTATTCAGAGTGGTGCGGCCGAAGGACGGGAAGGTTCAGGTGGACGGCTTCGATAGCGGGACGTCGGCGTACGGCAGCACCATGAACGACGTGCTGGACCGCGAGATTCGCCGCCAGCAGTTGACCGTGATCAGCCGCCAGGCACCGCTGCTGACGTTGATCAGCCTGCTGGTCGCGGTCCTGGTGGCCGTGGTCACGCTGGTCCATGTGCCGACCGCGATTCTGGCCGGCTGGTTCATCGCCGTCGCCCTGGTCTCGATCTACCCGCTGCGTACCTGGCTGCTGATGCGGCGCAACCTGCGCGGCCTGTCGGGCAGCCAGGGTGCTTTGCGCCGGGCGATCCTGCGCAGCCTGGTCGCCGGCGTGGTCTGGGGCAGCGCGGCGCCGCTGTTCTTTCCCTACCTTGGCAGCGAGCACAGCATCTTCGTCGCCTTGATCCTGGCCGCCATGGCCAGCGGCAGCCTGGTCGTGCTGGCGCCGGTGCCGGCGGCGGCGGCGGCCTACGCGATCCCGCCGGCGCTGCCGGCGGTGCTGCTGTTCCTGACCTCGGACAACCTGGCGTTCATCGCCATGGGGCTGATGATCGCCGCCTACTTCACCACCATGCTGCTGGCCTCACGGTCCTATGTACCGGCACTGGTCGGCAGCCTGCGCGCGCATCTGGTCGACTCGGTGGCCCATGAACTGCAGGAGCAGCGCTTCCGCGACTTCGCCACCGCCGCCGGCGACTGGCTGTGGGAGACCGACAGCCGCGGCAACTTCGTGTTCCTCTCTGCCGACAGCCGAACGCGGCCGCGACTGCAGCCGATCTCGGACCTCCTGCGCCGGCCAACCGGGATCGACGCCAGTCACGTGATCGACGCGCACAATCACCTGCAGGCGCTGGCGGCGGTGCAACAACGCCATCGCTTCCGCGACCTGGTGTACGCCGTCAACACCCGCGACGGCCGGACCCATCGCCTGCGGGTTTCCGGCCAGCCGAAGCTGACCGAAGACGGCAGCTTCGCCGGTTACCGCGGCACGGTTGCGGAGCTGGCCAACGACGACGACCCTGCGCCGGCCCTGGCCGGCAACGGCTAGACTCACCACGGCTTCACGGGAATTTGTCGCCGCCGCGGCTGGCGAGCGCCGGGAAAGCGCGGGATCATCGACCCGCATGTTCCGGACCCTCGCCATCGCCGCAGGCATGACGCTGCTGCTCGGCCTGCCGGCCCGGGCCGATTTCGCCGATGGCCTGCGGGCCTTCGACGCCGGGGACTATCGAGCCACGATCGCCGCATGGCAGCCGTTGGCCGACGCCGGCGATGCCGATGCCCTGGCCGCGCTCGCCGGGCTCTACCTGCAAGGGCTCGGCGTCGTCGCCGATGCCGGCCACGCGGCCGAGCTGTACCGTCAGGCGGCCGAGCGCGGTCACGTCATGGCCCAACTCAATCTCGGCGATCTCTACCGTCGCGGCCTCGGCGTGCCGCGGGATCCGGTGGAGGCCTATGCCTGGCTCGCCCTAGCCGCCGGCCAGGGCCACCCCTGGGCTCGCCGGCGCGTCGCCGAAATGGATCTGGCGTTGCCGCCGGAAACCCTGCGGCGCGCGCGGGCGCTGGCGGCAGCACGGTCCGGCCAGTCGGCCGACTGAGCCGCCGGGCTGGCGCCTGCGCCCCCGCCCGCGCTTCGGCGAATTCCAACCGGGCGGCAAACACACTATCTTTAGGTACGGATGAGCACGACAGACAACGCACCGGCTGGACCGCCTGATGCCGGCGCGCCCGGCGAGGTCGAGCGCACGCTGGCCCTGCTGCGCGATCTGGCGATCGAACTCCATCCCGACCGGGCTCAGACGCTCGAGGTCGATGAGGACAGCGAGCTGGAGCGCGACCTCGGCTTCGACAGCCTGGCTCGCGCCGAATTGCTGCTGCGGCTGGAACGGACCTTCGACGTGACCCTGCCCGAGCATGTGCTGGCGGAAGCCGAACATGCCCGCGACCTGCTGCAGGCGCTACGCCAGGCGGCGCCGGGCCGCTTCACCGGCACGCCGATGGCCAGCGGCTTGCGCATCGGCCCGCCCGCCGCCCGGCCCGAACGTGCGGTCACCCTGACCGAAATGTTCGACTGGCACCTCGCCCGCCAGCCGGAACGACCGCATGTGATCCTGAGCAGCGGTCGCAGCGACCAACGTACCCTGAGCTATGCCGAGCTGGCCGACGAAGCACGGCGCGTCGCCACCGGCCTGCGGCGATGGGGCCTGGCGCCCGGTGACCGGGTCGCGATCATGCTGCCGACCGGCGTCGAGTTCCTCACCAGCTTCTTCGGCGCACTGTACGCGGGCGGCGTGCCGGTGCCGATCTATCCGCCGTTCCGGCCATCACAGCTGGAAGAGCATCTGCGCCGCCAGGCCGGTACCCTGGCCAACGCCGGCGCCGTGATCCTGATCACGGTGGCGCAGGCGCACGGCGTCGGCACCCTGCTGCGCTCACTGGTGCCAAGCCTGCGGGCGGTGCGTACGGCGGCCGAACTGCGCGCCGAGGAGGCCGCGGCCGAGGCGTTGCTGCAGCCGCAGGCCGAGGACCTGGCGTTTCTGCAGTACACCTCCGGCAGCACCGGCGATCCCAAGGGCGTGATGCTGAGCCATACCAACCTGCTGGCGAATATCCGCGCCATGGGTCAGGCGATGCAGGTGCGCGACGACGACCTGGTGGTCTCCTGGCTGCCGCTGTACCACGACATGGGCCTGATCGGCGCTTGGCTGGGTAGCCTGTACTACGGCGTCCCGGCGGTGATCATGTCGCCGCTGAGCTTCCTGGCCAGGCCGGCCAACTGGCTCTGGGCCATGCATCGCCACCGCGCGACCATTTCGGCGGCACCCAACTTCGCCTTCGAGCTGTGCCGCAGCAGGATCGGCGATGACGAGATCGAAGGCCTCGACCTGTCGAACCTGCGCATGCTCGCAAACGGTGCCGAAGCGGTCAGTGCCAAGACCGTGCGCGGCTTCATCGACCGTTTCCGTGGCCATGGCTTGCGGACGGAGGCCGTCGCCCCGGTATATGGCCTGGCCGAATGCGCCGTCGGCCTGGCTTTCCCACCACCCGGCCGCGGATCACGCATCGACGCGATCAGCCGTTCCGGGCTCGCCACGCGGGGCCAGGCAATTGAAGTCGGCGCGGATCACGACCCCGCCGATGTGCAGGAAGTGGTGGCCTGTGGCCAGGCCCTGCCGGGCCACGAGATCCGCATCGTCGATGCAGCCGGCCGCGAACTGGACGAACGGCACGAGGGCCGCCTGCAGTTCCGCGGCCCGTCGACGACGCAAGGCTATTTCCAGAACCCGGCCAAGACGGCCGAGCTGTTCGACGACGGGTGGCTCGAGAGCGGCGACCGGGCCTATCTCGACCAGGGCGACGTGTTCCTGACCGGCCGGATCAAGGACATTGTCATCCGCGCCGGTCGCAACGTCTATCCGCAGGAGGTGGAGGAACTGGTCGGCGACGTGCCCGGTGTTCGTCGCGGCTGCGTCGCCGTGTTCGGCGCACCGGATGCTGACAGCGGCACGGACCGGATCGTCGTCGTCGCCGAGACCCGAGTGACGGATGCGGCGGCCAGGCAGGAGCTGCAGACCGCGGTGGCAACGGCAGCCAGCGACGTGCTCGGCGACCCGCCCGACGAGATCGTGCTGGCGCCGCCGCGCGCGGTGCTGAAGACCTCGAGCGGCAAGATCCGGCGGGCGGCATGCCGTGACCTCTATCTGAGCGGCGACCTCGGCCGGCCCGCCCGGGCAATCTGGTGGCAGGTGCTGCGGCTTGGCCTGCGCGGGCTGGGACCGGCGCTGCGACGCCTGCTGCAGGATGCCCTCGCCACCGGTTACGCCGGCTGGTGGTGGACGGTCACCGCACCGACGGCGGTCATCACCTGGGCCGCCGTCATGCTGCTGCCGACGCGGGCCGCGCGCTGGTGGCTGTTGCGCCAGGCCTGTCGCTTCATGCTCTGGGCGACGGCGACGCCGGTGCAGCGCAGCGGTCTCGACCGGCTGCCGCCGGGACCGCTGATCCTGGTCAGCAATCACGCCAGCTATGCCGATGGCATCATCCTCTGCGCCAGCCTGGCGGGACCGCTGGGCTTTGTCGCCAAGGGCGAACTGCGTGATCACGTCACCGCTGGACCGGCGCTGCGCCGGCTCGGCGTGCACATGATCGAACGCTTCGAGAGCGAGCAGAGCGTGGCCGAAATGACCACGTTGCGCGACGCCACGGCCGCGGGTGAGCGCCTGCTGTTCTTTGCCGAAGGCACACTGACCCGGATGCCCGGTCTGCTCGGCTTCCGCATGGGCGCGTTCCAGCTGGCGGCCGAGACCGGCACCCCGGTGCTGCCCGTGACCCTGTCCGGCAGCCGCAACCTGCTGCGCGGCGACCAGTGGTTTCCCCGCCGTGCCCGCATCGGCCTCGATATCGCGCCTGTCCGGCAGGCCGACGGCAAGGACTGGTCCGCAGCGGTGCGTCTGCGCGACGAGGTCCGGGCCGACATCCTGGCCCGTAGCGGCGAACCGGATCTGATCCACGTCAGCGCCAGCGACATGTTCCGCGCCCGGGCATGACGATTGCGATGGGCGGTGCATGCCGCGCCACGGGCCGAACATAACAGGAACTTCTGCGCCGGCAGCTCTTCGATCATCTTGATCCGCCCCCCACAGGCCCCACATAGAAAGGGCGGCGCCGTCTTGGGCCGCACCTGGACGCCCGTTGGGGTCCAGCATGTTCCACAAAGGCCAATCCCGCTCATTCCGGAGGAGGTGGCGCCTTGGACCGCATGTCCGTATTCAACAGCCCGCTGCTGCTTGGCTTCGACCATTTCGAACGCGTCCTGGATCGCGTTGCCAAAACCTCCAGCGATGGCTATCCGCCTTACAACATCGAACGCATCGGCGACGACGGCCTGCGCATCAGCCTGGCGCTCGCCGGGTTCACGCGTGACGACCTCGACATCGCGGTGGAGAGCAACCAGTTGACGATCCGCGGCCGTCAGACCGAAGACCGCGAACGGGTGTTCCTCCACCGCGGCATTGCCGCCCGGCAGTTCCAGCGCACGTTCGTCCTGGCCGAAGGCATCGAGGTCGCCGGCGCGCATCTGGACAACGGCCTGCTGCATGTCGATCTGGTGCGCCCGCAACCGGCGACGATCAGCCGCAGCATCAATATCAATGCCGGCCCACCACCGAAGGAATGCGTCGATGTGGCCAAGACCGGGGGCTGACCCCGTCCCGCCATGCAACAGGAAGATAGCTCGCCATGTACCCTGAAGAGTTCGCCAGACGTATCACGCCCGAGGCATTCGCGATCCTGGGGGCCGAAGAGGTCGCCTACATCAAGCCGGAAGCCATCGACGGCCAGACGATCTATGTCGTCTACCGTGCCGACGGCCAGCAGCTGGGCGGCTTCGCCGGACGCGACGTCGCCTTTGCCGCCTGCCGCCAGAACGATCTGGAACCGGTCAGCGTGCACTGACCCGTGTCAGCACCGGCCAGCCCGGTCGCGGTTCACGCAAACCGTCTCTCGATGAAATAGCCGCTCAGGCGGCAGACGATGCCGATCCTGCGGGCGGCTCGACCAGCAGCGCGTAGATTGCGTCGGCGTCTTCCGAGTTGCGCAGCTTGGCGCACATGGTTTCGTCGCGCAGCAGGCGCGACACCTTGGCCAGTGCCTTGAGGTGATCGGCGCCGGCCGATTCGGGCGCCAGCAGCAGGAAGATTAGATCGACAGGCTCGTCGTCGATGGCGTCGAAGTCGATGGGCTTCTCAAGCTTGGCAAACAGGCCCTGAAGTTGCGCCAGTTCCTTCAACTTGCCGTGGGGGATGGCGATGCCGCGGCCAACCCCGGTCGTGCCGAGCCGCTCGCGCTCCAGCAGGACGTCAAAGATCTGGCGTTCATGCAGTCCGGTCAGCTTTGCCGCCCGGGTCGACAGTTCCTGCAGGACCTGTTTCTTGCTCCCTGCCTTGAGCGCCGCCACGACGGCGTCCTGCTGCACCAGTTCGTTCATTTCCATGCCGTGGAATGCCTCAATCCTTGTTGACCCTGTCGGCGTCGACGAGGTCGATCCAGCCGATGTGGCCGTCCGCGCGTCGATAGACGGCATTGAGACGGCCGTTGCCGGCGTTGCGAAACAGCACCACCGGCGGCTCGCCCAGGTCCAGCGCCATCACCGCTTCGCCGACGGAGCGCGCATGCAGCGTGCTGGTGCTCTCGGCGACGATCACGGGTTGGAACTCCTCCGCCACTTCGTCTTCACGCTCGGGCTGTTCGGCCGCCAGTACGTAGCTCTGCGCGAACACCGCCTCTTCAGCCGCCCTGCCACGCTCGTGATGCCGGCGCAGGCGCCGCTTGTAGCGGCGCAGCCGTTTTTCCGCCCGGTCGGCTGCGAGATCGAAGCCGGCGTAGATGTCGTCGGCATCGGCCTGGCTCTGGACGTTGATGCCGTGACCGACATGGACCGCACAGTCGACCCGGAAGCCGTGGCCCTCGCGCGAGAACACGACATGACAGTCGATCGGGTTGGCGAAGTACTTGGCAATACCGTTGCCCAGTCTGTCCTCGACATGACGCCGCAGCGCGTCGCCGACGTCGATCTGTTTGCCTGTAATCAGGATCTGCATGACGCGTTGGTCTGTCGGCAACGCCCGCCTTCGTACCCGTATTCGGCCGGGCCCGCGGTCCCGGACGGCGAAGGGCCGCGAACATAGTGGCGCCCCCCGGGACTGTCAACCGAGCCGGGCAACGGCACCGGCGGCCGCTCTCCGGCCCGGATCGCCCCCCGGAAATCGGCGAAAACCGACGCTCCGTCAGGCGCGCAGGCGCTTGATCCGCCGCCGCTGCACGGAGGACGGTATCCCCATGCCTTCGCGGTACTTGGCCACCGTACGGCGGGCAATCTCGATCCCGCTGGCACGCAGTTGCTCGACCAGCTTGTCGTCGGAGAGCACCTTTTCGGGCCGCTCGGCGTCGATCAGTTCGCGGATCTGCTGGCGCACGGCCTCGGACGAGACGTCTTCACCATCCGCCGAAGCCAGCGCCGAGGTGAAGAAGTACTTCAGTTCGAAGATCCCGCGCGGCGTTGCCATGTACTTGTTGGCGGTGACCCGCGACACCGTGCTTTCGTGAATGTCGACGGCATCGGCGATGGTCCGCAGGTTCAACGGCCGCAGATGCTGCACGCCGTGGGCCAGGAAGCCGTCCTGCTGGCGCACCAGTTCGGTCGCCACCTTCATGATCGTGCGGGCCCGCTGATCCAGCGACTTCAACAACCAGTTTGCGGACTGCAGACATTCGGAGAGGTACGACTTCTCTTCGCGATTGCGCGCGCGCTGGCTGACCTCGGTGTAGTAGTGACGGTTCACCAGCAGCCGCGGCAGCGTGTCGTTGTTGAGCTCGATGCTCCAGCCACCATCCGGTTTGGGCCGGACGAAGACATCCGGGATGACCGGCACCGGCACCTCCTGGTCGAACGCCAGGCCAGGCTTCGGATCGAGGGACTTCAGTTCGGTCATCATGTCGCGGACGTCGTCTTCATCGACGCCGCAGACCTTGACCAGGCCCGAAACATCCATGGCGGCGACGAGATCGAGCCTCGCGATCATCGCCTGCATCGCCGGGTCGAAACGGTCGCGTTCACGCAGCTGCAGCGCCAGGCATTCGGGCAGGTTGCGGGCACAAACGCCGGTCGGATCGAACTGCTGCAACCGGCTCAGCACCGCCTCGACATCATCGCCGGTGCAGCCGAGCCGTTCCGCCACCGCCTCGGCGTCCTCACCGATGTAGCCGGCCTCGTCGACCGCGCCGATCAGTTCCGCGCCGATCAGGCGCTGGGCCGGATCGATATTCGCCATCTGCAACTGCTCGCGCAGATGCTCTTTCAGGGTCAACGCCCGGCTGAGCACCTGCTCGAAGCTGAACTCGTCGTCGCCGCGATAGCCGCCGCCGTTGCTGCTCCAGGCCGCGAGGCTGTAGCCGCCATCCTCGCCGGTGGCGGCCAAGCCGGCTTCAGCCGGACTGTCGTTGGTGAAGTCGTTGGCGTAGTCGGTATCGAGCGGCGTCTCGCCAGAGCTGGCGGCGCTGCTCAGGCTGTCACCGTCGAGGTCGGCCGAGGCCGCCTCGCCACCACCGGCATCATCGCGCCCGCCGGGCTCGTCAGCGCTGCTGGGCTCGGCCGGTGCCTCGTTGTCTTCGGCCCGCTCCAGGATCGGATTGCGTTCGAGCTCCCCCTCGACATAGGTCGACAGCTCGAGGTTGGAAAGCTGCAGCAGCTTGATGGCCTGCTGCAGCTGCGGCGTCATGACCAGCGTCTGGGCCTGGCGGAACTCCAGCTTGGGGGAAATAGCCATGACGCGAACGGACAGCGCTAAAGGCTGAACCGGTCCCCGAGATAGACGCGGCGCACGTCTTCATGGGCGACGATGTCGTCGGGCGTACCGCTCATCAGTACCCGGCCGTCATGCAGGATGAAGGCCCGGTCGATGATATCCAGGGTCTCACGCACATTGTGCTCGGTGATCAGCACGCCGACGCCCCGGTCCTTGAGATGCGAGACAAGATCGCGGATCTCCGAGACGGCGATCGGGTCGATCCCGGCCAGCGGCTCGTCGAGCAGGATGAAGCTGGGATGGGTGGCCAGGGCTCGGGCGATCTCGACCCGGCGCCGCTCGCCGCCGCTCAGCGCCAGCGCCGGCGTGCGGCGCAGGTGCGAGATCGAGAACTCGGCCAGCAGATCATCCAGCAATGCCTCACGCCGCTCGGGCGCGGGCTCCACCACCTCCAGGGCCGCCCGGATGTTGTTTTCGACCGTCAGGCCACGAAAGATCGAGGCCTCCTGCGGCAGGTAGCCGATCCCCAGGCGAGCCCGGCGGTACATCGGCAGATCGGTGATGTCATGCCCGTCCAGGGCGATGGTGCCGTAGTCCGGCGCCAGCAGACCGGTGATGATATAGAAGCAGGTCGTCTTGCCGGCGCCGTTCGGCCCCAACAGGCCAACGGCTTCGCCGCGCTGCAGGTCAAGCGAGACCTCACGGACGACGGGCCGCTTCTTGAAGCGCTTGCCAATCTTGTGGACTCGAAGGCCTTCGTTCTCCGCCACCAGGCGAGGGCCTTGAGGTTGCTGTTGCGCTGTCTGCGTCACTGTCGCCTTTTTCTGCTGTCGCCGGCGGCTGGATCTGCCGTCCTGGCGGGGGTTAGCCTAACGTTCCGGGGTTACCCGACCCTTACCTATTCCTTGCCATCGGCCGCATCGCCACGCTGGGGCGGCACGAACAGGCCGCGCACCCGGCCGCCGCCGCCCTGCACCTCGCTGCGGCCCGTGGCCATGTTCAGAACCAGTTTCTCGCCGCGGATCACGTTGTCGCCACGGGTCAGCACCACTTTGCCGGTCAGGGTGATCTCCTTCGCCGGCACATCGTAGATCCCGCTCTCGCCCTGCGCCGTCTCTTCCGGCGACGAGACGAAGACCTGACCGGTGGCGTCGATCCGGGTGATCGTGCCACTGGCTTCGGCCTCGCCGCTGCCGCCGGGGCGATACCATACTTTCAGCTCGTCAGCCTGCAACTTGATGCGTCCCTGAACAGCCTCGACGTTACCGGAGAAGATCGCCAGGTTCTTGTCCTGGCGGACCTCGAGATTGTCGGCATTGATCTCGATCGGCTGATCGGCATCGGTCTGTGGTGCGAGGCTGGTCTGCGCCGGCGCCGCCGCGGCAGCCAGCAGCAGGCCGAGCGCCAGCGCCGAGCCGGCCACGCCGTGCAGGCGCCAGCGCCGGCTCATCCGGCGCCCCTCGCGGCGTCGGGCCGGATCAGCAGCCGCACATTGCCGCGAAAGAACAACCGCTGGCCGCGCTCTTCCGCCTCCATGCGGTCCGCGACCAGGTTGCCGAACGGTCCCTGGCCGCGCACCGGCGACAGTGTCTGCGCCGATCCGCTGGCAAGGTCGATCTCGGCCGCCTGGGTATGGAACTCGTAGCCGGCGTCAGAGAAGATCTCGATCGGCCCTTCCAGCCGCAGGTACTGGTGTCCCTGATGGTAGATGCCATTGCCCGCCATCAGCGTGAACCAGGACCCGTCTTTCGCGGTCAGGTCGGCCTGCAGGGCGGTCAACGTCACCTGGCGCTGGTCGGCCGGATCCTGCTCGGCGACCTCGGCGGTGATCACGTAAGGCTGATTGTCGCGGTCGGTACCCAGATAACGCGGATTCAACATGGTCAGCCGCTCGGCTTCGTCCTGCTTCAGGGCGGAGAACGACAGCTCGAACCCCTCGTCGTTCTCGAATGCCGTCGGCCAGGCAATGACGGCGACGATGAGTGCCAGGGCCAGCATCGGCAACAGCAGCTTCATCATGCCGACGAAGCGGGTATAGCGTGGACTGGCCGACGCCCGTCTCCGCCGCTGCGTCAGGTTGCCGATGCCGCCACGCGCGGCAGCCCTATCGGCGGGTGAGCTGTCGACGTCGGTCGCGGACATGGCCCGCTCAGGCGATGCCTTCGCGGAGGATGTCGTGCATGTGCAGGATCCCCACCGGCACGTCGTTGTCGACGACAAACAGACAGGTAATCTGGTTGTCGTTCATCTGCCCCAGCGCGTCTGCAGCCAGCGCCTTGGTGCCGATGGTCCTGGGACCCGGCGTCATCACCTCACCGGCGCGACGGCCGAGCAGGCCGTCGTCCATGTGCCGTGCGAGGTCGCCGTCGGTGATGATCCCGGTCAGCCGTCCGGCGTCATCCTGCACGCCCACGCAGCCGAACCGGCAGGCCGTCAGCGTCAAGATGGCTTCCGACAGCAGCGTGTCGGGCGTCGTCAGCGGCATCGCCTCACCGCGGTGCATCAGGTCCTCGACTTTCAGGAAGGCCCGGCCGAGGCGACCGCCGGGATGCAGCACGCGGAACTGCTCGGACGAAAACCCGCGCCGTTGCATCAGCGCCACCGCCAGGGCATCGCCCAGCGCCAGCATCATCGTCGTCGAGGTGGTCGGCGCCAGACCCATCGGGCAGGCTTCCGGCACCTGCGGCAGCGACAGGGCGACATCGGCCGCCGCCGTCAGCGGCGAGTCGGCCCGGCCAACGATGGCCAGCATCGGGATGCTGCGGAACCGGGTATAGGCAACCAGGTCGCGCAGTTCTTCCGTACCGCCGGAATTGGAGAGCAGCACCGCAGCGTCGCCGCGCTGGATCATGCCGAGGTCGCCATGGCTGGCTTCACCCGGATGGACAAAATGCGCCGCGGTCCCGGTCGAGGCGAAGGTGGCGGCGATCTTGCGCGCGACATGGCCGCTCTTGCCCATACCGCTGAAGATGACACGGCCGGTCACATCGGCGATCAGGTCAACGGCGGCGACGAAATCGGTCCCGATCGCGTCGGCCAGGGCGCGCAAGCCATCTGCTTCCAGTTGCAGCACGTCGCGCGCCGCCGACAGATCGTCTGCGGCCGTGTCGCCCGCCGCAGAAGCAGGCGGCGGTGTGCCACTTGCCGGCCCCTGTTTCATTCCCTCGATCCTCAACCTACGCGACGGCGTATGTCGCTGATTCCAAAAGCGCCTGCGCGCAAAGCGAAAATCGTGCCAAACGCCGTGCCGGGCAGTATGGGCGATGCCCGAGTCACGGTCAAACCGCATCCGGGAACGGCATGGCCGGCTTCATCGGCACGGCGTCTAATGTGCGAGCAGGTCCACCTCGGACCAGCCCGCCAGATCCAGCGCCGCGCGCGCCGGCAGGAAAGCAAAGCAGGCTTCGGCCAGATCCATGCGACCTTCACGAAGCAGCAGCGCCGTCAGCTTCTCGTGTAGGCGATGCAGGTAGAGCACGTCGCTGGCGGCGTAGTCCAGTTGTGCCTTGGTCAGCTCCGCCGCACCCCAGTCAGAGCTCTGCTGCTGTTTCGACAGGTCGACGTTCAGCAACTCGCGACAGAGATCCTTGAGGCCGTGCCGGTCGGTGAACGTGCGCACCAGCTTGGAGGCGATCTTGGTGCAGAACACCGGGCCGCAGTCGACACCGAGATGATGCTGCAGCACCGCCAGATCGAAGCGGGCGAAGTGGAACAGCTTGGTCACCGCAGGGTCGGCCAGCAGCGCCGCCAGGCGCGGCGCCTGATAGTGCGGCGGTGTGAACTGCACCATGTGAGCGTCGCCGTCGCCGGCTGACAGCTGCACCAGGCAAAGCCGGTCGCGATGGGGTTGCAGTCCCATGGTCTCGGTGTCGACGGCGACCATCGTCCCGAAGTCGAGGCCGTCGGGCAGGTCGCCTTTGTGCAGATGATTGGTCATGCGGGCCTATCGGTGCGCGACCGCGCGCGGGCTTGTGTGTTCGCCGCGCTGGGACCCGCGGGTCCGCGGGCACAGGATTGGTGCCCAGGAGAAGACTCGAACTTCCACGGGGTTTCCCCCACTAGCACCTGAAGCTAGCGCGTCTACCAATTCCGCCACCTGGGCACGACGCGCACACATATGGCCCGTGGCTGGGGATGTCAAGCAGACCGGCGCTGGCATCGCCGTCGACGGGCAATTATGATGCGCCGCCGGCCGCGGACGGCAAACGGCGCAGCGGATCGGCGGCAGGGCCTGCGGTCCCGGCCAGCCGGCGCAGCACGGGAACGAGGGCGATGCAGTTGAACAACGTCACAGTGTTTGGCGGTTCCGGGTTTCTCGGCCGCTATCTCGTCAAGCGGCTCGCCGCCGACGGCATGCGGGTGCGCGCGGCGGTGCGCGATCCCGAAGCGGCGGCCTTCCTTAAGCCGATGGGTGAGGTCGGGCAGGTCATGCCGGTGCAGGCCAACATCCGCCACCGGGCCTCCGTCGAACAGGCGGTCGCGGGCGCCGACGCCGTGGTCAACCTGGTCGGCATCCTGTATCAGAGCGGGCCGCAGCGGTTCGACCAGGTCCACGCCGAAGGTGCCGGCCTGGTCGCAGGCGCGGCTGCCGAGGCGGGCGTGCAGCGGCTGGTGCAGGTTTCGGCCATCGGTGCCGACCGCTACGGCGGCGCCCACTATGCCCGCAGCAAGGCGGCCGGCGAAGCGGCGGTGCAAGAGGCCTATCCGGCGGCGACGATCGTCCGGCCGAGCGTTGTCTTCGGACCGGACGACAACTTCTTCAACCTGTTCGCCCGGCTGGCGACGCTCAGCCCGGCACTACCGCTGGTGGGGGGTGGCGAGACCCGTTTCCAGCCGGTCTACGTGGGTGATGTCGCCGAGGGCATCCAGCGCATCCTGCACGACGACGCCACGGCCGGCCGCACCTACGAGTTCGGCGGCCCGCGGGTCTACAGCTTCCGCGAGCTGATGGAACTGGTGCTCGAGCAGACCGGCCGCCGGCGGCTGTTGCTGCCGCTGCCGTTCGCGATCGCCAAGATTCAGGCCCTGTTCCTGCAGATGGCGCCGCGGCCGCTGTTGACCATGGACCAGGTCGAACTGTTGAAGCAGGACAACGTGGTGGATGACGAGGCTCCCGGTCTGCCGGACCTCGGCATCACGCCGACGCCGGCCGACGCCGTGCTGCCAAGCTACATGCATCGCTACCGCCGCGGCGGCCGGCAGCCGGCGGCACCGGCCGATACCTGACGGTATCGCCACGCCGGACACCGATCAGGCGTAGATCCAGTACAAGAGGCCGCCGCCCAGGGCCAGGCGGTAGATCACGAAGGGCGTATAGCTCGCCCGTTCCAGCCAGCGCATCATCAGGCTGATCGCCAGCAAGGCGCTGGCAAAGGCAAGTACGGCGGCGACCACGGGATCGGCCTGCAGGGAGAGCTGGCCGCTGCTGGCCAGCTCCCTAGTGGCGAAGCCCCCGGCGGCAAGGATCGTCGGCACCGACATCAGCATCGAGATGCGGGCGGCTTCCCGCCGCTCGAGCCCCAGAAGACGGGCCGCGGTGATGACGATGCCGGCACGGCTGGTCCCGGGCACCAGGGCCAGGCATTGCGCCAGGCCAAGCAACAGGGCGCCGGCCAGGCCGACATGTTCGAGCCGGTTCAAGGTCATGCAGGCCCGGTCGACGACGAACAGCAGCAGGGCGAAGCCGACGGTAGCCCAGGCGATCACCTCGGCCGAGCGCAGGTGGCGCATCAGCTCGAGCTGCACCACCAGGAAGCCCACCGCGACCACTGGCAGGGTGGCGACCACGAGCAGCAGCAGCAACCGGCCCTCGGGCGTCACCCGGCCGCGCAGCAGGAACCAGGCGCCGCGGACCAGGCCAAGCCAGTCGCGCCACCAGTACGCCAGCACCGCCCCCAGGGTGCCGACATGGACGGCGATGTCGACCAGCGGCCCCTGGTCCGGCCAGTCGAACAGGACCGGCACCAGGATCAGGTGGGCAGACGAGCTGATCGGCAGGAATTCGGTGATGCCCTGGACCAGGGCAACGACGACAATGTGCAGGAGGGACAAGCGCCGGCTCCGCGCTGCTGGATGATGGGACGGGTGCTGGTGTCATCCCGCGGCCAAACGATTCGCTTATACCACCTCGGCGTGCCCTGCGCCACGCGCGCTCAGAGGCTGATAATCCCGAATCGGGACTAATTTCAACGCACGGGAGCACAAGATGCTGTGTCCCGTTAGGAGATAGGACCAAGCATCCGGCAGAAAGGGCAGTAAAACTGTCCTATTAAGCAGATTTCTCTCGCCTCCAAGGCCATAGTGCCGTATATCAGGGGCTGCACGCCGCCGCAGCACCGTCGGTGCCGCGGAACAACGTGTCTGGGAGGATGGCCCGGCGACACCGCCGGGCCTGGTCCGCCAGGGCCTGATTTGCCCGGATCTCGTCAGTACAGTGGAAATGGACGCCCGATGACCGAGCGCATGCTGAAGTTCGTCGACACGGAACAACGCTTCCCGGACAAGCGCGTGGCCACGCAACGGGTGCAGGATTTCCGCGAGATCTATCAGGACTACGCGCGCGAGAAGGCCGAGGAGCAGTCGGCCCGTTGCTCACAGTGCGGGGTGCCGTTCTGTCAGATCCACTGCCCGCTGCACAACAACATCCCCGACTGGCTGAAGCTGACGGCGGAGGGCCGGCTCGAGGAAGCCTATGAAGTGTCGTCGGCGACCAACACTTTCCCCGAGATCTGCGGGCGGATCTGCCCGCAGGACCGGTTGTGCGAAGGCAACTGCGTCATCGAGAAGGACTTCCAGTCCGTCACCATCGGCTCGATCGAGCGCTACATCACCGACACCGCCTTCGCCCAAGGTCTGGTCAAGCCGATCGAGCCGCGCCTGGAGCGCGCCGAATCCGTCGGCATCATCGGCGCCGGCCCGGCCGGTCTGGCGGCCGCCGACATCCTGCGCCGCAAGGGCTACCAGATCGACATCTACGACCGCTACGACCGTGTCGGCGGCCTGCTGATTTACGGCATTCCCGGCTTCAAGCTGGAAAAGGAAATCGTCCTGCGTCGCTGGCAGCTGCTGGCCGACGGCGGCATCCGCTTTCACCTCAACTTCGAAGTCGGCCGCGACGCCAGCCTGGCCGAGCTGCGGCAGCGCCACGATGCCATCCTGCTGGCCACCGGCGTCTACCAGGCCCGTGACATCTCCGCTCCGGGCAGCGGTCTGGGCAACATCGTCATGGCGATGGACTACCTCACGGCGTCGAACCGCAAGGGCCTGGGCGATGCGGTGCCAGACTTCGACAGCGGCGACCTGGACGCTACGGGCAAGAACGTAGTGGTGATCGGCGGCGGTGACACGGCGATGGACTGCGTGCGCACTGCCGTGCGCCAGGGCGCCAAGTCGGTGAAATGCCTGTACCGACGCGACCGCGTCAACATGCCCGGCTCGCTGCGCGAAGTCAGTCATGCCGAGGAAGAAGGCGTGGAGTTCGTCTGGCAGTCGGCCCCGGAGGCCTTCCTGGGCGACGGCACGGTCAGCGGCGTCCGCGCCCAGCGCATGCGCCTGGGACTGCCGGATGCCAGCGGCCGGCAGACGCCGGAAGCGGTCGAGGATTCGTCGTTCACGCTCGACTGCGATCTCGCCATCAAGGCCCTGGGCTTCGATCCCGAGGACCTCCCGGTGCTGTTCGGTGCACCGGAGCTGCAGGTCACCCGCTGGGGCACGGTGAAAGCCGATTTCGATACCCTGATGACCAACATCGACGGCGTCTTCGCCGCCGGCGACATCGTCCGCGGCGCCTCGCTGGTGGTCTGGGCGATCCGCGACGGCCGCGACGCGGCCGAGGCAATGCACAACCATATCCAGGCCCGCGCCGCCGGCACCGAGCCGCAGCGTCTGGCCGCAAGCTGAGGGCACGCGGCATGAGTGAACGCCAGAATCCCGATGCGGGCAGCAGGTTCGTCGCCGACTGGCGCGCCAACGCGGCCAGGCTGCAGGCGGCCGGCGCCTACGATCCGAGCATGGAACGCGATGCCTGCGGCGTCGGTTTCGTGGCTGCCATCGACGGCGTGCCCAGCCGTCGCGTGGTCCTGGCCGGCATCGACGCGCTGAAGGCGGTCTGGCACCGCGGCGCCGTCGACGCCGACGGCAAGACCGGCGACGGTGCCGGCATCCACGTGCAGATTCCCCAAGACTTCTTCCGCGAGCACGTCGCCCGCACCGGCCACGAGCCGGCCAGCGGCACCCTGGCGGTCGGCATGGTGTTCCTGCCACGCACCGATTTCGGCGACCAGGAGACCTGCCGCACCATCGTCGAGACCGAGGTGCTGAATTTCGGCTACCAGATCTACGGCTGGCGGCAGGTACCGGTGAACTCCGGCGTCATTGGCGAGAAGGCCAACGCGACGCGGCCGGAGATCGAGCAGATCATGATCTACAGCCGCCGGGACATTCCGGAGGCGCAGTTCGAGCGCGAGCTCTACGTCATCCGCCGGCGCATCGAGCGCCGGGTGGCGCATGCCTCGATCAACGACTTCTACATCTGCTCGCTGAGCTGCCGCTCGATCATCTACAAGGGCATGTTCCTGGCCGAGCAGCTGACGGCGTTCTATCCGGATCTGTTGGACGAGCGCTTCGTGTCCAGCTTTGCCATCTTCCACCAGCGCTATTCCACCAACACCTTCCCGACCTGGCGGCTGGCCCAGCCGTTCCGCACCCTGGCCCACAACGGCGAGATCAACACGCTGAAGGGCAACGTGAACTGGATGAAGAGCCACGAAATCCGCATGGCTTCGGAGGCGCTGGGCGAGTATGCGGAAGAGATCAAGCCGGTGATCCAGCCGGGCAGCTCGGATTCCGCCGCGCTCGATGCTGCCTTCGAGTTGTTGGTCAATGCCGGCCGGGCGGCGCCGATGGCCAAGACCCTGCTGATCCCGGAAGCCTGGACCACGAACACCAAGCTGACCCCCGAGCAGCGCGCGATGTACCGCTACTCCAACGCGGTGATGGAACCGTGGGACGGCCCCGCCGCCGTGGCCGCGACCGACGGACGCTGGGTCATCGCCGGCCTCGACCGCAACGGTCTCAGGCCGCTGCGCTACTCGCTGACTTCCGACGGCCTGATCTTCTGCGGCTCGGAGACCGGCATGGTGCCGCTGCCGGAATCGGTGATGATCCAGAAGGGGCGGGTCGGCCCCGGCGAGATGCTCGGCGTCGATCTACAGGAGGGCAAGCTCTACCACGACGGCGAGCTGAAGCAGATGCTCGCGGCCGAGCGGCCGTTTCGGCAGTGGGTCAAGGAGAACGTGAAGTCGATCAGTTCCATCGTGCGCACCGACGCCGGCGAGCCGGCGCTGTACGACAGCGACGAGCTGCGCCGCCGGCAGTACGCCGCCGGCTACACGCACGAAGAGATCGAGCTGATCCTGCATCCGATGGCCGACGAGGCCAAGGAGCCGGTCGGCTCGATGGGCGATGATACGCCGCTGGCGGTGCTGTCCAACCGCTACCGCGGCCTGCACCACTTCTTCCGCCAGCAGTTCAGCCAGGTGACCAACCCGCCGATCGACTCGCTCAGGGAATACAACGTGATGACCCTGAAGACCCGGTTCGGCAACCTGGGCAACGTGCTCGCCGAAGAGACCGGCAACGTCAAGGTGCTCGAGCTGGATTCGCCAGTGCTGTCGAACCGCGAGTTCCAGGACATGCTGGCCTACATGGGCGACTATGCCCGTAACATCGACTGCACCTTTCCCGCCGGCGACGAAGACGGCGGGCTGCGCGGGGCGCTCGACCGGATCCGCGACGAGGCCGAGGAAGCCGTGCGCTCGGGCGCCGTGCACCTGATCCTGAGCGACGAAAAGGTCAGCGAGACGCGGGTGGCGATCCCGATGATCCTGGCCGTCGGCTCGGTGCATAGCTATCTGGTGAACCAGGGCCTGCGCGCCTACACCTCGCTCAACTGCCGCGTCGCCGAGTGCATGGACGTGCACCACTTCGCCGTGCTGATCGGGGTCGGTGCCACCACCATCAACGCCTACCTGGCGCAGGAGACGATCCGCGACCGGCAGCGCCGCGGCCTGCTCGGCGAGCTCAGCCTGCAGCAATGCATGCAGCGCTATCGCAGGGCGGTCGACCAGGGCCTGCTCAAGGTGATGTCGAAGATGGGCATCTCGGTGCTCAGCTCCTACCGCGGCGGCTACAATTTCGAGGCCCTGGGCCTGAGCCGTTCCCTGGTGGCCGAGTTCTTCCCGGGCATGGTCTCGCGCATCTCCGGCATCGGCCTGCATGGCATCCAGCACAAGCTGAACCAGCTGCACGAAAAGGCCTGGCACGAGGACACCATGGCCCTGCCGATCGGCGGCCTGTACCGATATCGCCGCGGCGGCGAGACGCACGCCTATGGCGGCCGGCTGCTGCACATGCTGCAGGACGCCGTGGCCAAGGACGCCTACTCGGTCTACAAGCGCTTCGCCGAAGGCGTCGAGGAGATGCCGCCGGTCAACCTGCGCGACCTGCTCGACTTCAAGCCGCTGGGCCCGCAGGTCGAGCTCGACGACGTCGAGTCGATCACCGAGATCCGCAAGCGCTTCGTCACCGGTGCCATGTCCCACGGCGCGCTCAGCAAGGAGGCGCACGAGACCCTGGCGATCGCCATGAACCGGATCGGCGCCAAGTCCGATTCCGGCGAAGGCGGCGAGGACGCCGAACGTTTCCACCCGTGGGCCAACGGCGACAACGCCAACTCGGCGATCAAGCAGATCGCCTCCGGCCGGTTCGGCGTGCACGCCGAGTACCTGGCCCATGCCGACGAGCTCGAGATCAAGATCGCCCAAGGCGCCAAGCCCGGCGAGGGCGGCCAGCTGCCCGGTTTCAAGGTCACCACCGAGATCTCCCGGCTTCGCCATTCGACGCCCGGTGTGACCCTGATCTCACCGCCGCCGCACCACGACATCTATTCGATCGAGGACCTGGCGCAGCTGATCTACGACCTCAAGCAGATCAACCCGGAGGCCCGGGTCTGCGTCAAGCTGGTGGCGGAATCCGGTATCGGCACCATCGCCGCCGGGGTGGCCAAGGCGAAAGCCGACGTGATCATGATCTCCGGTCATGTCGGCGGCACCGGCGCCAGCCCGCAGAGCAGCATCAAGTATGCCGGCACGCCATGGGAAATGGGCCTGACCGAAGTCAACCAGGTGCTGACCCTGAACCGACTGCGGCACCGGGTGAAGCTGCGCGCCGACGGCGGCATCAAGACCGGTCGCGACATCGTCATTGCCGCGATGATGGGGGCCGAGGAGTATGGCATCGGCACCCTGGCCCTGGTGGCGATGGGCTGCATCCTGGTCCGCCAGTGCCATTCCAACACCTGCCCGGTCGGGATCTGCACCCAGGACGAGGCGCTCAGGGCCAAGTTCGACGGTACCGCGGAGAAGGTCGTCAACCTGGTCAGCTTCATGGCCGAGGAAGTGCGTGAGATCCTGGCCGCGATCGGCGCCCGCTCGCTGGACGAGATCGTCGGCCGGACCGATTTGCTGATGCAGGTCAGCCGCGGCGCCGACCACCTCGACGACCTCGACCTCAACCCGCTGCTGGTCCAGGCCGACGCGGACGAGAACGGCCGCATCTGCGCCATCGACGGACGCAACGAGGTGCCGGAGACGCTCGACGCGCGGATGATCGAGGACGCCAAGGCACTGTTCAAGGACGGCGAGAAGATCCAGCTCGCCTACAACGTCCGCAACACCCACCGCGCCGTCGGCACCAAGCTGTCGGCGCGGGTGACCAAACAGTTCGGCATGCATGGCCTGCAGCCGGGGCACGTCACTGTGCGCCTGCGCGGCTCCGCCGGCCAGTCGCTGGGGGCCTTCGCCGTGCAGGGCCTGAAGCTGGAGGTGTTCGGCGATGCCAATGACTATGTCGGCAAGGGCTTGTCCGGCGCCACCATCGTCGTGCGGCCGACGCCGGCCAGCCCGCTGGTCAGCGAACGCAACGCCATCATCGGCAACACCGTGCTGTACGGCGCCACCAGCGGCCGGCTGTTCGCCGCCGGCCTCGCGGGCGAACGCTTCGCTGTGCGCAATTCCGGCGCCGAGGCGGTGGTCGAGGGTTGCGGCGCCAACGGCTGCGAATACATGACCGGCGGCGTCACCGTGATCCTGGGACCGATCGCCGACAACTTTGCCGCCGGCATGACCGGCGGCATGGCCTTCGTCTATGACCCGTCAGCCGAGTTCGAGGACCACGTGAACCTGGACGCGGTGGTCTGGCAGCCCGTCCGTGCCGCCCATTGGGAGGCGGAGCTGCGGCGGCTGGTGCAGCAGCACCTGCACGAAACGCAGTCGCCGCTGGCCGCCCGACTGATCAACGACTGGGACCGCGAGTTGCGCAAGTTCGTGCAGGTCTGCCCCGAGGAGATGCTCGACAAGCTGACCCACCCGCTCGACGACAGCGCCGAGGCAGCAACCGCCTGAGTGCGGCGCAGCCGCAGTTGCGCCGCACGATCCGGATGGCCGCCGGGCCGCGCGGCATCTAACCTGCCGGGCATGGGCGCATCCCTGACGGAAGCCATCGAAGGGCTGGACTGGCCGGCCATTGAAGACGGCCTGCGCGGCATCGGCTATGCCCGCTGCGGACCGGTGCTGCCGGCAAGGCTGTGCCGCGAGCTGGCGGCACTCTACGACGACGACGGCCGTTTCCGCAGCACGATCGACATGGCGCGCTATCGTTTCGGTGAAGGCCAGTACCGCTACTTCGACCGCCCCCTGCCTGACCCTGTCGACCGGCTCCGCCACGCGCTCTACCGCCGCCTGGCGCCGATCGCCAACCGCATGACGACGGACATGGGCCTGCCGGCACACTATCCGGGCACGCTCAAGAGCTATCTGCGCCAGTGCCATGCCGCCGGGCAAACCCGGCCGACGCCCCTGCTGCTGCGCTACCACCGCGGCGGCTACAACTGCCTGCACCAGGACCTCTATGGCGACCTGCGCTTTCCGCTGCAGGCCGTGTTCCTGCTGAGTCGGCCGGAGCGGGACTTTACCGGCGGCGAGTTCCTCCTCGTCGAGCAACGGCCGCGGGCGCAGTCGATCGGTCACGCCCTGGCCCCGGCACAGGGCGAGATGATCATCTTCCCGGTTGCCGAGCGACCGGTCCGCGGCAGCCGCGGCTTCTACCGCAGCAAGATGCGCCACGGCGTCAGCCAGGTGCTGTCCGGCGAACGAACGACGCTGGGCATCATCTTTCACGACGCCGCATAGCCCGCCGTTGCCGGCCTTGCGAGTGCCGCCGCGGGCGCGCATGGTGCGGGCCAAGTGCCCCATTCCGCGGGCCAGCCAGCAGGGACATCACATGAGCGACCAAGCCACCATTCCCAGCGTCCTGACGCCGGCGCTGATCGGATCCCTCGACACCATCGCTACCGCCACGCTCGCACACCAGCTGCAGATGCGCGGGATCAGAAGCACCTTCCTGGGCGGACTGCGGCCGCTGCATCCCGAACTCAGAATGGTCGGGCGGGCGCGGACTCTGCGCTACGTGGCGCTGCGCGAGGATCTGCGCGAGCAGTACGCGGCAGGCTTCAATGCGCAGCGCCGGGTCGTCGAAAGCATGGAGCCGGGCGATGTCCTGGTGATCGAGGCGCGAGAAGTCCCGGACGCGGCGACCATCGGCGACATCTACGCCACCCGGGCGTTCGCCCTGGGCGCCACCGGCATCGTCACCGATGGCGCCCTGCGCGACACCCCGGCCATCGCCGCCCTCGACAAGCCGGTCTATCACCTGTCCTCCCATGGCGCGACGCTGGGCCGCCAACACCTGCCGTTCTCGAACGACGAGCCGGTCACCTGCGCGGGCGTGTTCGTGGTGCCGGGCGACGTCGTGGTCGGCGACGGCGAGGGCGCGGTGGTGATCCCGGCCGCCCTGGTCGAAGAGGTCACCCGCGATGCCCTGGCCCAGGAGGAACGCGAAGCGTTCGCGCAGGAGCGCGTCGCCGCCGGCGAATCCACCCGTGGCCTGTTCCCGCTCGACGACAGTCGCCGGCCCGAGTTCGAAGCCTGGCTGGCGGCGCGACGCAACACCGACTAGAGCATGTCCGTGCTTGTTTGAATCAACAGGGGGATTCCCCTGAGGCGTTTGATGTGATTCAAGATGCTGGCTGGAGGAGGAGGCCAGCATGCATGCCTCGACCTTATTCGCTGGATTTGCGTGAGCGTGTTGTTGCCGCGGTGGAGAGC